>Ga0209192_10000038_pt1 | contig 168548 bp, 142 predicted proteins | sample ArcticOcean_MG_C_11_FD_187433 | JGI IMG/M metagenome (GOLD analysis project Ga0209192, IMG submission 187433) | Marine microbial communities from western Arctic Ocean - ArcticOcean_MG_CB2_154 (SPAdes) (version 2) | ecosystem: Environmental > Aquatic > Marine > Oceanic | place: Arctic Ocean... | reverse complement strand
TTGTTCAAGACGAGACGACGGGGCAAAGTGAGTGTCTGATCTTAGATGCCCAGAATGTCGCCGCCGGACCTGTTGCAACAATTATTGTGCCTTATCGTGTACCCTACGGCTTTCACTCGGGTTGGGTCAGCGCTGCTTAAGCGCTTGTCTGCCTTGGCTCATTAACAATGAAAAACATAGATAGCCACATATAAAAGGAAACATAGTAATAGCCATGCAGCATTACAAATCACCCTTAGTCGCCACCGCGGGACAGCCAGCGATTGTTTACATTGATATCAAAAGTCCCTATGCCTTTGTCGCCCTTAAGCCCATTTTTGCATTAGAACGCGAACTGGGAGTGCAGTTTGACTGGCGACCACTTACTTTAGATATTCCAAGCTACCTAGGCAGTGCTAAGAAAAAAGCTGGCAAGGTGGTTGAATCTAATCGTTCTGCGTCACAGTGGAGCGGTGTCAAATACGCCTATCGAGACGCAAGACGTTATATCGAGCGTCAGGGTTACATACTAAAAGGCACTGAAAAGATTTGGGACTCAAGCATCGCCAACACTGGTATTTTATGGGTTATTGAGCACGCGCGTGACAAGCTCGAAGCTTATTTAGAAGCGGTCTATCCACTTTTTTGGCGTAGAGAACTCGATATAGAAGATGTCGCCGTCGTCGCCGCATGTATCACCACTGCAGGGGTTAGCGCCGATGGTTTTGAAGCTTTCCAAGCAGGTATCGGCAAAGAGGTCCACGATCAGCTGCAAGGACAATTGCATCACAACAACATTTACGGCGTGCCGACCTACGTGGTTGATGGGCAAATCCTGTTTGGCCGCGAACACTTGCCGCTTGTGCGCTGGCATCTAACAGGCAAGCAAGGTGACGCACCCGATATCTGTTATGAACTGAACTCTGCACCTTACTTAAAACCAAACACCGAACTAAGCACCAGCTCAAGCGCTGACAAGAGCGATATCAAGCTATCAGTCTTTATCGATTTCAAATCACCGGCGGCCTATCTTGCCCTAAAACCCACATTAGATCTCATCAAGACCTATCATCTTGACGTTAACTGGTTACCGTTTCCAACCAAGCAATCTGCCATTGCCATTGAGCAAGACAACGAGACCAAAGGCGAAACCCATCGTCGCGTTCGCGCAGTTCAGCGACAGCAGATGCATGAGATGTACGCTGAGCTTGGCAATACGCCGATGCATTTCCGGCCAAAACCCGGCAACAGCGATTTAGCTCTGAATGTCTTAGCCAACTTATCCGTTAATCCAACGACATTTGTTAGTCGAGCCTATGACGCCTATTGGATAGAGGGTAAAGACTTGAATGACGCAGTCGTGGTTGAACAACTGGTCACGGATGCGGGTCTGCACTTTAGTGCCGAGCTATTACAGTCAAAGGCCATCGACACCAGCATTGAACAGGCGCAAGCACAGGGCGTTTTTGAGGTGCCGGCTTTTGTGATCGAGGAGCAGGTATTTATTGGTAGAGAACATATGCCATGGCTAAAAGAAATTGTCGTTAATCACGACTAAATCTTTAGCTTTTATTTAACATAAGCAAAAGGTGACAAAATCAGTCGCCTTAAACCGCCGCCCTGTTGAAAACCCTAACGGCGTTATTGTTCCGGTGGGAAAGCGCTAAACATCTCTTTTGATAACAGGTCGGCTGCGTTATCCCGAATCGATGGGGACAGCTTTTTAGGTAAACGTCCTTCCGCAATAGAACGCCAAATAAGGCCTTTCGTTTCAGAACTCAAAAGGTCAATAACCACGGTGCCTTCCGCATGGGTTTTCGGCTTACCCCCGCCAGTACTGCAACCGATCGCCACCGAGGAGCCATAAGAGCCGGTCGATACACCGCCATGAACGCCGCCGTCGTAGTAATTATTAAACTGTTTCGCGGAACACCGTTCCTCTTTTGACACGTGGTAATTTACGAGGAAATCGGCATTGCCCGACTTGGCTTCAGTAAAGCCCTAGGACGTTAGCTCGCGATTAATAAATCGACGTACTCGATTATTTGCATCGCCGTAACTACGGTACCTCGAGTCTCGAGAGGGATATACATCATCGTACCAGCGGTAGGTTTTAAGCTCACTGAAGTCGACGTTTGCATCGTGGTCGTAGCTATAAGTTGGCTTACTGGCACAGCCAAACAAAAAAGATGATAGGAGGATTAAACAGGCTAGTCTTTTCATAAGTTTTTTCTTTATTGATTCGCTGTTATCGGCTGATATGCTTACCGAGGGGCGAAAACGATACCATCTATTTTCCTCGCCTAGATAGGCCTTTTGCGACGCCTTGCTTCCGATCGTTTGCTTCAGGTGTTTGTTTCCTATCAGTACAGATTATTCTAGATGAGCAGCCATCGAAACCAACGACAATGGATCGTATGCAACACGCTAAAAGCACTGGCGTGACAACCAAGCAGATGGGAGAATCTGAACCCTCAGGCATCCGTATCACCCGTATCGTCAAAACAATCAGCCTAGATTCATAAAACCTAAGCAAACCCATCCACTTGCAAAGCATCGACTTATAAAATGACATTCGAAAAGATCTACGAAAGAGCCGTTAAGCGAAAAGGCGAAGAGGCCCTTCTGGACAGCCTGCCCGAGATGAACACACCTCGCGCACTGGCCCAAATACCGGATGCTATCTACCTACGGGAAATGTCTAAGTGTGTGTTTCGGGCCGGCTTTGTCTGGAAAATTGTCGAATACAAATGGCCTAATTTTGAGCGAGCCTTTGCCAACTTTAATCCGAAGGCTGTCGCTAACTTCAGCGATGAGAGACTTGATGAACTGGCCCTAGATGCTTCAATCATCAGGAATAGAACCAAGATTTTGACAATTCGAGATAACGCCATGTTTGTCTTGGATATGATCGAGCAGCACCAATCTTTTGGTCAGTTTCTGGCGGACTGGCCTGCAGATGACATCGTTGGTCTACTACTGTATCTAAAGAAACATGGCAGCCGACTTGGCGGCCGCACCAGCCAATACTTTCTTCGCTTTATGGGCAAAGACACGTTCATGTTCACTCAGGATGTGGTCACTGTGTTGATTGCCGAGGGCATCGTTGACAAGGAACCGAGCAGTCAAAGAGATTTGCGGGCGGCCCAACAAGCATTCAATCAATGGCACGATGAAACCGGCTTACCCTACAGTCACTTAAGTCGCATTATGGCAGCATCACTCGGCACGGGCCACGAAGAGCCCATCCATATTTGAGCCTAATGCTTTGAACCTTACAGCCGAAACACCAGCAGGTCTGTTCTAAGCGCGCAAACACCTATCATGGCCGCTGGCAATCAATTGATCGTAGAAAGTTACAACCTAGCTAAGGCTTTGAATGTAACCAAAGAAACCTTCGCGGTTTGCCTCCATATCAGCAGCGACCTTTTGACTGATTGGATCCGCAGCAAAGGCTGTACGCCACTGCTCAAGACCAGGGATACGCGCGTTCAAATCTATGCCTGTCATCTGGCCACCCATTTCAGCAACGGTCAGAACATAAAACAGATAGATGTCCGCCATCGTGAACTCAGCCCCAAGCACCCAGGGGTCAAATGTAGCGAGTGCGTTAATACTATTAATACCACGATCTACCACAGCAACCACTTCACTAACCAATTGCTCCGGCGCTGGCGTATTCCGAAAACTGTACGGGATTAATCTGCGGTTTGGCAGCTCTATATACAGCTCTGCCATGTGCATCAACTGTCGATTTTTGTTGCGTGCAATGGCATCTGCCGGCAGTAACGGCTTCTGCGGATAAGCATCTTCAATGTATTCGCACAGCACGGCGGCTTCTGAAAGATGCTCGCCTGTGTCAGTCGTCAAGCTGGGTACTTTGAGTGCAGGGCTTAACTTGTTATAGCCCTGTGCGCTTGGGTACACCAAGTCTTCTTCAAAACTAACACCTTTATAGAGCAATGCGTGTTTCGGCATGTTGTAGTAATTGCTGTATGAAAACCCGTGAAGAACTGGCATTTCTTATTCCTTAAATCAATTATTTCAACGAGTCCGCTTAACTCGTTTTGTTGTTTTAGTTGGTTTTGGTTGGTTTTGGTTGGTTTTAGCTAAGTTCGCTTAACCGCAGCCGACATTGCATTCACATATTATGTTTTCTTTCTGTTTCTCGCATTTGCCCACGGGTCAACTTTACCTTTTTCGATACCCTCTGCCGCAGGCTCACTGGCGGGATTCGCTGGGCCAGCAGACTCTGGCTGTCTAGGCTTAGCATAAGGGTTGTCACGAGACGGCGATCTACCCTGTGAGGCTCGATTTTCAGCACTCTCAGTCGCGGGTGCAGGGCTAGAAGATTCTGGCTGCCTAGGCTTGGAATAAGGTTTGTCACGAGATGGTGGTCTGTCTCTCGACGCATAACCCGTGTTGGAGCCTTGCCTACCGCCACGCCCTTTGTCGTCCCTCTTCTTCGCTCGCTTTTCTGCAAGGCGCTGCGCATCTTCAATACTCAACTCGGCAGGTTCACGGGGCTTTTGATTGGCGGGAATAATCCGCTCCCGTGGCGGTAACAAAAACTGCTCGTCAGACGCTCTGGGCAAGTTTTTGAATTCGTACAAATAGAAAATCTCAACTTTTTCGCGAGCCCACTCCGTCTTCTTTAAAAACTTGGCGCTCGATTCAATGCTCGGGTTGACCTTGAAGCAATTGATATTCAGATAGGCGGAAAGTATGTCAAAACCGTAGTGGTTTACCAGTTCATTCAACAGTACTTTAAGGCCGATACTGTGTAGCGGGTTATTCCTGTAATTGACTTCATCTTCTATCATGGTATCCACTCAGAGGCGCTCGAATCTGGCTATTATACCTATTACCCGACCGACAAGTACTCATGTCGTCAACCATCTAATACTAAGGCCTAGCTGACCTGAAAAAACAGGCACGTATGTCCTTCGATTAGAAAATCAGCTAGTGTAACCTGTCGAACAAATCTAACTAATCGCTAGTAGCCAGACAGGAGCATTACCATGGCATACGATCTCATTATACGTGGCGGCCTTATTGTAGACGGCACGGGCTCTGAACCTTATCTGGGCGATGTCGCTATCGACAAGGACACTATCGTTGCCCTCGGTAAAGTTGAAGGCACCGGCACGAGAGAAATCGACGCTAAAGGACACGCTGTCACGCCCGGGTTTATTGACTTACATACTCACCTAGATGCGCAAGCTGGCTGGGACCCGGATCTCACACCCGTTGTCTGGCACGGCATCACAACAGCACTGATTGGCAATTGTGGCGTGACCTTCGCACCGTGTAAGCCGCAGGACCGTGAATACTTAGCCAACATGATGGAATCAGTCGAAGACATTCCGAGCAACGTCATTTTGAATGGCCTTCCGTGGGATTGGGAAAGTTATGGTGAATACCTAGACTCTCTTGAGAAGTTAAAACCGGCGATCAACCTGGCCGGCATGGTCGGCCACTGCGCCATCCGTACTTATGTGATGGGCGAACGCGGTGTGGATGAGGAGCCGACGGATGACGAAATCCAGCAGATGGCTGAGTTAGTCGGTAAATCGGTTTCTGAAGGCGCCATTGGCTTCTCTAGCAGCAGACTGGTTGCGCACAAGATGCCTGATGGTAGAAGTATCCCGGGTACGTTCGCCAAAACTGACGAGATGGTGGCGATCGCTAAAGCGGCTGGTAAGAACAATGGCCTGATACAAAATGTCCTTGAATACTCGCGATTAGATTCTGAAATGGCGTTACTGCGCGAGCAAGGTTTAGCGGCAGATTCTCGGGTTATATTTACAGCGCCTCATATTGCCGGCGCGCCGGGCAAGGCCAACGCCTACAGTGACATCATGGAATCAATGATAGCGGAAGGTATCGATATCACGGGTCTGGCACTACCGCGTTCTTTCGGGTTTCTGTCAGGTCTGAAAACAAACATTATGTTTATGACACCTGCTTGGAAGGCACTCATTGAGATGGACTTTGCTGGTCGCCTCGCTGCGATTCAAGATGCAGATACACGCGCCACGTTGATCGAAGAAGCCAGAGAAATGGGTGGCTCAACCGCTGCCCTTGACGCATGGGTTAGCAACTTTTACTGGCTCGGTGATGGCGATGCACCGCTGTACACCAAAGGCGCCGACGAAAGTTTGCCCGCCATTGCCAAAGCAGCAGGTGAACATCCTGCCGAAACTTGGCTACGTTATATGCTCGAGAGTAACGGCGAAGCACTGTTCCATGTTCGCTTTGGTAACCATGACTATGCGGCCATGGAAGAATTCCTTAAAAATGATTGGATCTTGCCAAGCCTTGGCGATTCCGGCGCACACTTAACGCAGATCATCGACGCGGGCTGGGCAACCTTTATGCTGTCACATTGGCATCGAGAAAAAGGCACCTTTACACTCGCTGAGACGATACGCATGCTAACAAGTGCACAGGCGCGCATCCTTGGCTTTTCTGACAGAGGCGTACTGGCTGTTGGCAAACGTGCAGACGTCAATGTGATTGATGTCGACAAGGTAATTGAAGGTCAACCAACATTGATTCGCGATTTTCCTAATGACACGCCACGCCTGACTCAAAAAGCGCAGGGTTATCTTGCAACCATCTGCAATGGCAGTGTCATTGTCGAAAATGGCGAGTTAACAGGGCATCGGGCCGGACGTATTCTTCGTAATCAGCCAAAGGCCTCGGCAGCGTAGGTTGAACAAAGACACTAATTTGCGTGTCATGTTTCAAATATAAAGAAAATTGAACAAGGTACCCTGAGATGACCATTGAGATCGAAACACGCGGCGAGAAAACGGCGCATGGCTGGCGAGATGTCGATGGTTTCATCGGCCCCATGCAACCGGGCTTTGGGCCTCGTACCGATCCTAAAGGCGCATTCCCAACAGGTCCGGATGTAGGCGAACAGCTGCCTGCATTTTCTTGCTTGGATGTTTTGGGTAATCCCTTTGACTATGCCCACGGCGCCAAACCAACGATTATGTTGTTCTTTCGTTCAGCTGTTTGGTGACCACCTTGCCGAACGCAGCTCGTGCAGCTGCAAGAAAAAATGTCAGTCTTCGATGCACTCGGTATTAGCGTGCTTGCAATAAGTTATGACGAACCGGATGCTTTGAAAGATTTTCAGGATGCCTATGGCATTACTTACACATTGTTGTCAGACCCTGACTCTAAAGTGATTCGTGACTACGGTATTCTAAACACGCTGATTGCTGCAGATGATCATCCTTGGTTTGGTATCCCCTTCCCAGGTACCTATGTGACCGACTCGCAAGGCACCATTACTCACAAGTTTTTTGAAAACAATCTGGTATTGCGGGTTGGGCCTGAAGAACTGCTGCGCGCTGTTGATGGCGATGCACTAAGTGAATACATCGGTAACCCCGTCAGCGATACAGCGGACGCTGAACCTAAGGTGTTTCTGGAAGGTGAGCATTTAGCCGTTGGCGTTCTGCAACATCTTGTCTGTCAAATTAACGTGCCACAGGGTCGACACCTCTATGCAGATCCTGCGCCGCAAGGGATGATTCCTTTTACGCTGACGCTCGATGCACAATCCAAATTAGTCATTCGTGAACTGATTCGACCTGCGAGTGAAGCACATACGATGGCGGGTACAGGCGAGGTGATCCAGGTCAATCATGGCCGGGTTGAATTGAGACTACCTATAACGGCAAATGCTGCAATCACCTCTACTACGGAGCCTACGATGCTAGACTTAAGTGGCGAAGTCAGTTGGCAGACCTGCGACGAAGACGTGTGTGATGTACCTCGAAGAAGTCGATTTGCATTCAATGTGCCGATAGAAGGCGCAGTCGTGCCTGAGTTCATGACTAAACCGGGTAACCCTAAGGTTCGCGCCATGGATGGGATGAACCATTTCAAGAAGATGTCGTCACGCAGACAAAGCTAATTAACCTTCTTTAAAACGAATCTCCATTATGGCGCTTGGAACAGGTTTTCCAGCGTGGCAATTTGATCAGTGCTGAGAGGCCCTTGCCTCTCAGCCTGTAAACATTCTTCCAATTCGGTTTTGTTTTTCACGCCCAAGATAACGGAAGCCACTTTAGGGATGCTCAATGCATATCGATGCGCAAGGCTTGCCGGGGATTCGCCCCACTGATTAGCCAACTGCCGAAAAGGCGCAGCTCTCGCAAAATCGTTAAAGTCTTCAGCATCAAACCCAGACGGATGTGGCTCTCTATCCATTGATGACGTTAAAGCACCCGCCTGAACGGCTCTGATCGCGAGGACAGGGATGTCGTTATTTTGACATGTCTGCAGGATGATTTTGGGGTCGAAGGTCTCTGATACGTAACTTATCGCCCCGGCTGAGTTGAGCGGGTTGACGATACACTGAACAGCGGCAGGTCGAGCTTCGTGATTAAGCGCAGCTAACAAGGCCTCCTTCTGCCCCATGCCGCCAATGCCCCAATTGTCGATTTTACCTTCTTGTTTCAACCGTTCGTAAGCGGGGATAACCTCATTGAAGTAACAACTTAAGGTTGTCGCGTTTTTTGCTCTGAGCTGATTATATTTAAACAACTCATAGTCATCTTCGATTAACTGCGAATGCATGAGAAACAAATTCACTTTCTCCATGCCCAACAATTTCAAACTGTCGGTCAGAGACGCATTGAGCCTGTCATAAACGTTATGATCCGCCGGCGTGCCGATCTGGCATTTGGTGGTTATGTGCAGGCCATCGGTGTTTTTACCTTTCAGCGCCTCACCAACGACACTTTCAGCCTCGCCTCTGCCGTACATGGGTGCGACATCTAAATGATTGATGCCATTGTCCAAAGCAACCGCGACCGTTTCGAGCGCTTGCGCTCGGGTGGTTGCGCCCCAAACTTGGCCAAGCCCTCCGCCGCCTAACGTTAAAGCACTGATGTTACCGAAGGGTTTAAATTCTCGCTGTTCCACAAATGGCTTCCTATGTTTGCGTCTGAAACCTAAGCGGCTTTGCTTTGCAGCTCTTTCTTGGACAGGTATTCGTCATATGTACCTTGGAAGTCGATCACTTCTTTGTCCTTAATCTCCATCACGCGGGTCGCAAGAGTTGAAACAAATTCGCGATCGTGACTGACAAAAATCAACGTGCCATCGTATTGCATCAAGGCTTGATTGAGCGCATCGATTGCCTCCATATCCATATGGTTCGTTGGCTCATCCATGATCAACACATTCGCATCCGACAACATCAACTTGCCGAACAACAGCCGATTTTTCTCACCACCGGAGCAGACCCGGGCTTTCTTGTTGGCATCGTCCGCGGTAAACAGTAAACGTCCCAACATGCCACGAATCATCAGATCGTCGTGACCTGGCTTACGCCACTGCGCCATCCAATCAAACAAGGTTAAGTCTGAATCAAAATCATCTGTACTATCTTGCGGACAATAGGCGACCGTGGCATTTTCTGACCACTTTACTTCACCAACATTGGCCTTGATTTCGTTCATTAGGCAGCGCAGATAGGTCGTTTTGCCGACACCGTTTTCACCAATCACCGCCAACCTAGCGCCTGCCTCGATGATCATATTGCCTTTGGAGAACAACACGCCTTCATCGAAACCGTGCTCTAAATCTTCCAAGACAAGGGCCTGACGATGTAACTGCTTATCTTGTTTAAAACTTAAAGACGGCGTCATACGGCTTGAAGACTTCACTTCGTCGAGCTCAATTTTGTCGAGCTTCTTTGCGCGTGAACTCGCCTGCTTTGCTTTCGATGCGTTCGCCGAGAACCGTGCAACAAACCCTTTCAACTCTTCGATTTCGTCACTTTTCTTGGAATTCTCGGTTAACAACTGTTGTCGGATCAAAGATGACGCTGCAAGGAAGCTTTCGTAGTTACCGGGGTAAATGCGTAGCTCACCGTAGTCGATATCTGCCATGTGTGTGCAGACCGAGTTAAGGAAATGGCGATCGTGAGAAATGACGATCATGGTGCATTTACGTTCGTTTAAAACGCTCGCCAGCCAGCTAATACTGTGAATGTCGAGATTGTTGGTAGGCTCATCGAGTAGCAGAATATCGGGATTTGAAAACAAAGCTTGTGCAAGCAATACCCGCAGCTTCCAGCCCGGCGCGACTTCGCTCATCAAGTTATAGTGTACGCTTTCGTCAATGCCCGCCTGAATTAAGATCTCGCCAGCCCTGCTTTCTGCGGTGTAGCCGTCACGCTCTGCGAACTCAACCTCAAGGTCGGCGACTTTCATACCGTCCGCTTCACTCATTTCAGGCAGACCGTAGATGCGATCTCGCTCTCTCTTAATTTCCCAAAGCTTGGCATCACCCATAATCACCGCATCGACAACGCTGAACGCTTCAAAGGCGAACTGGTCCTGACTTAATGTTCCGACCTTGTTACCTGGAGTAATCGATATATTGCCGGACGTGGGCGCAAGCTCGCCGCTGAGAATCTTCATAAAGGTTGATTTGCCGCAGCCGTTGGCGCCAATCAGCCCATAGCGGTTACCGTGACCAAATTGCGCCGAGATATTTTCAAATAAGGGCGCAGCGCCAAATTGCATGGTGATATTTGCGGTGGTTATCAAAGTAATTCCTGGATGCTTGAGATGGGTGTAACAAGCACGCTGTGTCATACAATGACGGTACTTGAGCGCGCGCATCCTATAGCTTTTTGCCACAAATGTCGACCGTCGCAGCGCCACCAATGCCGTTATTGACACGCCAATCAAGCGGCAAGCCCACTGCCAGGCAGGGCAAAAAGACCTCTGCGCCGACCCTCGTCGAGTGTTCTTATGAAAATCGCGTTTATTCTGCCAATTGTCTAGCATTAGTCTATTGTTCATCTTTTTAGTCAGGATTCGTCATGGCAGTCGACACAGGCCAACAAATGCAACAACTCTACCAACGATTTGGCGAATTGCCGGGGGTGGTGATTGAGCTACACAAAGAGCTCCTGGCCGTGCATATCCAGAATGACGCAGCCACTGCAACCGTGTTTTTACAAGGCGCCCAGCTCAGTCAGTATCAAGCTAAGGGACAGCCCGCCTCTATTTGGTGTAGCGATTCCTGCGACTATAAAGCCGGTAACCCGTTGCGCGGTGGCATCCCTATTTGCTGGCCCTGGTTTGGTGATTTCGACCGAAACCCAAAAACCGTGCAAGCATCAGTACCACACACGCAGGATCACGTACCGAGCGCGCATGGGTTTGTGCGCAACCAAAACTGGCTGTTAGAGGATATTAAGATCATCGACGACCATTGCAGCGTGCTCACCCTGAGCCTCGTGCTAGCGGCTGGTGAACACCCCTACTGGCCACATGCGACACGTCTCGAGGCTGAATTTACGATATCAACTGAGTTAACGGTCGCCTTTACCGTACACAACCTCAGCGAACAAACCGTGCACTTTACGAACGCTTTACACACCTATTTGTCCGTCGGCGACATTCATCATACTCAGGTGAGTGGTTTGGATGATTGTCGCTATCTCGATTGCTTGGATGATTGGCAAGCCCATCAACAAAAAGGTGATTTACGGTTTAACGGCGAAACTGACCGTATTTACGATGGCGCGGCTGATCCAATTGTTATCAGCCAAAAAGAAAAACCAATAATCGAGATACACAGCACAGGCAGTCGAAGTACCGTTGTGTGGAATCCTTGGATCGACAAAGCCGAACGTTTGTCACAGTTTGATTCGCAGGATTATTTATCCATGCTCTGCGTTGAAACGGCCAATATCGGCGACGATGCTGTAGAACTCGCGCCGCAACAGAGCCACAAACTTGTGCTTAACATCAACAACGCCTTGGCCATCCAAGACAAGGACACTTAAACTTTCCAAAGCAAGACAAAGACTTCCCCACCTATTTAGGCCATCAAAGTTAGGCGATCAAGCGCAGGGCGTCGGCGTGCGGCATGGTGGTTCGGCGACCGGCGAACATCATCGATGCAGACCGACGGTGCTTGCTGAATAAGCACAACCTATCAAATCAACGACAGCGGCTAAAACACGTGTCGACCATCAGCTAGCGTCATTTGTTTGCCGGGTTTTAGTTCTCATGCATCGAAACTTCTTTTCAGCTTATCCGCTAGTGTGTATACATAGACGCATAAAAACGGGAACAAACCATGGTCTTTTCTTTTAACCAAACGACCCATGAAGTATTGGAACAAGTGGTGCGTGAACCAAGATTCCAAACACTAACCAAACTACCGGTATTGGCACCAATGGAAATTGGCCTTGGTCTTTTTGCATTTGCGCTGTTTGGCACGGGCACAGCGCTCTATTTGTCCGGCTATATTCATATATTGCTCATGCTAGTGATTAACTCCTTCGCCATTTACGCCTCATTCACACCCTTACATGACGCCACACATCGGTCAGTTTCCAGTAATCGCAAGATTAATGACCTGATTGGTACCCTTTGCTGCTTGTTATTGCTGCCGGGGATCACGACCCGAATATATCGCTACCTGCACCTAGAGCACCACCGCTTCGCCGGCAGTTCAACCAAAGACCCAGACGAGCCTTTTGTTTCGACACCCGCTTGGGCTTTACCATTCGTGTTGGCGGGCTTGGATGTACACTGGTCTCTGTGGTATCTCAAGCACTGGAACTCGCGACCTCGTAGCGAACGCATTGAGTTTGTTGCCTGCATGACTTTTTATATCGGACTTCATATTGTCTTTCTGACGTCACCCTACGCGTTAGCATTTTTTCTTTGTTTTATGATACCCCAGCGCTTTGGGCTGTTTTATGTTGCTTGGTTCTTTGCCCACATACAGCATCCTCAAGGGGTCGAATGGGAAAAAGCCCCCTTTCAAACTACTGTGCGGGTCAAAACCAATCCGCTAGCCAGCTGGCTGCTACTCGGCCAAGCCTTTCATTGCCTTCATCATCTAGCACCTTCCATCCCTTACTACAGGTACAAAAAAGCATGGGTGTTGGGTGAACACTTGTTTGAGCGCCAACACGTGCCAACGAGAACACTATGGCGAAAATCTACCGACATTAAACTGCCCATCAAACACACCAGCACTTGGTTAAGCGCAAGAGTCGAGAATGTGAATAGCGTCGCCGACGACGTCGCCGCATATGCGTTAGTACCGGCCAATCAAAATGTCTGGCCTAGATTTGAAGCGGGGGCACATATTGATGTCAAAATGCATGATGGGTTAATCCGCCAGTATTCCCTTTACAATTCACCCTCTGATGACCAGCTCTACAGCATTGCTGTGCGACAAGACAAGAATGGGTCTGGCGGTTCTGTATTCATGCATACGCAGATAAAAAAAGGAGACACCCTAAATATCAGTACACCGAGGAATAACTTTCCTCTGCGACATGACTTTGAACATTACTTACTCATTGCTGGAGGCATTGGTCTAACACCACTATTAGCCATGGCGCACCACCTCCACAGCCTCGATAAATCCTTCGAGCTGCATCTGTTCTCCAATCAGGTATCTAGCTTGGCGTTTCATGCTGAGCTTATCGATCTACCTTTTTCAAAAAATATTACCGTCCATAACAACGATACCGACGGTTCCGCGCGATCCAAGGTTTCAACCACGCTCATGCCCTATCGAGCTGGTTACGGTATGTACATATGTGGCCCGACGGAGCTCATGACCTTCATCATAAATACTGCAAAACAAAAGTCATGGCCAAGCGAGCATCTATTCCTAGAGACCTTCGTGCCCCCGGAAATGGATCAATCTAAGAACAAGTCGTTCGAGGTTGAACTTGCTAGTACCGGTGACGTGTTAACAGTGGCAGCGGACGAGCACTTGATAGACGTACTGCATGATCACGGTTATGCAGTGATGTGCTCCTGCACGCAAGGAATGTGCGGCTCATGTATAACGCCTGTGCTAGATGGCGTGCCCGAACATCGAGATTCAATCATGAGCGATGAAAAACGTGCGTCAAACAACTGCATGACTGTGTGTGTGTCACGTTCCAAATCTCGGCGGCTTGTATTAGATTTGTAAAACGTTTCTACATTGAGCGCGACCGGGACTAAAAGATACTGATCAGACGCTTTTGTGTTGTTGCTATTATGTTGTTGCTTTCACGTTGCTGGCACCACGCGCACTATTTGACTATCTGTTTCGTTTTCCAACAACAGGTAGACGAATCCGTCGTGGCCTATTTCAACATCGCGAATGCGCGCTAGATCCTTAAACAACGTTTCTCTGTGCACCAGCTCATTACCATTAAAAACTAAGCGAAACAGCGAACTACCTTTTAAGGAACCCAACAACATATTGTCTTTCCAATTCGGAAACCGATCGCCGTTGTTGCAGGTGAGTATGGCGGCGTGGCAGGCATCGTTACGCTAGAGGACGTCATCGAAACCATGCTCGGCCTGGAAATAGTCGACGAATCAGATGAACACGAAGATATGCAGACCCTCGCCAGAGAGGTTTGGAAGATAAGAGCTGAAAAAAAAGGCTTGCTGACACCCAACGGTGAAAACGCCGCCAATGTAGACGAATCCACAAACTGAAATTAAGTGACCTGCGGGTCGCACTGATACCGGGGAGCTTGCAGCAGAAAAGCGTGTTGAGTGCCAATTCTTGGGGTGGCAACGTATGAATTGCGACTTTACTCTACCCCTTTACCCTGTGACCCTTTAACCTATAGCCCATCTATCTTGTTCGACTTTGCGCTATGGCTGTTACTATTACAGCTAAATTTACTTTTCGTTGAGGCAAGCCTGCGCATGGCAACTCTCAAATTTTCCAAAAACACCGAAAGGAATTACATGTGCTGACCTTTTTACCTAAACCCATTCGTGGGGTATTGGCCAGTATCTTGGTCATGAGCAATACGCTGTTTTGGTGTGTGCCGCTGTATTTGTTCGCGTTTCTTCGCTTTGTTGGACCGGCAGCCGCAGAACCTTGGTGTACTCGCCGCGCAATGAATATTGCGGAGCTTTGGATAGATTGCAACAACCTGTTTCTAGGACTATTCACTAAATTGGATATTGACGTAACCGGCGATGAAGACCTGAGCCGATCAGCCTGGTATTTGGTTTTTTGCAACCACCAAACCTGGGTCGATATCATTATTCTGCAACGTGTGTTCAATCGAAAAATTCCCATGCAGAAATTTTTCATCAAACAACAATTAATCTATGTACCCGTCATTGGCATTGCTTGGTGGGCGCTCGACTTCCCTATCATGAAACGCTACACGCGGGAGTTTTTGAAGAAACACCCTGAACGCAAAGGGAAGGATCTTGAGGCCACGCGTCGCTCCTGCGAAAAGTTTAAATTGACACCCGTCTCGATTCTTAATTTTCTAGAAGGCACGCGTTATACACCGGCAAAGCAAGCGAGCCAAAATTCACCTCATAAACACCTGCTGAAACCAAAAGGTGGCGGCGCGGCTCTTGTCATTAATTCTCTTGGCGACAAACTCGACTGCATTCTAAACGTCACTATTCACTATCCAGACGGCGCACCTGGATTCTTTGAGTTCCTTTGCGGGCACACTGAACGAGCTACCGTCGTCATCGAACAACTACCCGTACCTGTCGACGCTAACGGCGGCGATTCAGACTCTGGCGTCACACTGAAGAAAAATTTCCGCCACTGGGTCAACGGCGTCTGGGAGGAAAAGGACCAGCAATTGGAGCTTCTCAAAGCATCCGGCAAGATTACTTAGCCTAACTAACAGACGCTCAACTGAGCAACAAACTGGGCGAAATGCCTTTTATATAAATCCTGGGGATTACATGTCAGAAAAAAGCAAAGGGTTCATCATCGATCGACAGGTGTTTGTGCCATCCGCAACTATTCTACTTATTCTCGTAGGCTTCTCAGCGATGGCGCCTGAAAGCGCGGGCGGACTTTTCCAGACAATTCAAAACACCATCATCACCTATGCCAGCTGGTACTACGTCCTCGTTGTTGCGGTCATCTTAGTCACAGTCACTGCGGTCACGTTTAGCCGCTTCGGTGACATCAAATTAGGCCCAGATCATTCAGAACCCGATTATTCCTTTCTTTCTTGGTTTGCCATGCTATTCAGCGCAGGTATGGGCATAGGTTTGATGTTTTTTGGTGTTGCCGAACCGGTCATGCATTTCCTTAACCCGCCCTTGGGCGACGGCGGAACGCCAGCCGCGGCAGCGCAAGCGATGGAGCTAACTTTCTTCCATTGGGGCATTCACGCTTGGTCGATGTACGCAATTGTCGCTTTGATTTTGGCCTACTTTGCCTATCGACATGATTTACCATTAACGCTGCGATCATCGCTTTATCCCTTAATCGGCGATCGTATCTACGGTCCGATTGGCGCTTTAATCGATATTTTCGCGGTGCTTGGCACTGTCTGCGGCGTCGCAACCTCATTGGGGCTCGGTGTATTGCAAATTAATTCCGGTTTAGCCTACTTATTCGACGTGCCCGTGAGCTCAACGGTACAAATTCTACTGGTGGTAGTGACCACTATTTTGGCGACTATCTCGGTAGTATTAGGACTAGACGTCGGCATCAAGCGCCTGTCAGAGTTTAATATCTTCCTCGCCATTGCACTGCTTCTTGGGGTGTTACTAATAGGCCCTACCGTTTACCTGCTACAAGCCTTTGTGCAAAATACCGGCAGTTACTTATCCGAATTAGTCACCAAAACTTTTAATCTCTACACTTACAACCCAACCGATTGGATTGGCGGCTGGACGATATTCTATTGGGGTTGGTGGCTGAGTTGGGCGCCGTTTGTAGGACTATTTATTGCAAGAATTTCTCGCGGTAGAACAATACGAGAGTTTGTTTTAGGCGCAATGTTAGGCCCAACATTATTTACTTTGTTCTGGATGACGGTTTTTGGCAACAGTGGTATCGACCTTATTCTCAATCAAGGCGTGACATCCCTCGGCGCCGCTGTGCAAGCAGACTCATCCGTTGCTCTGTTCAAGTTTTTCGAGAATTTTCCCATGTCAGAGGTCCTATCATTTATCGCTGTCATTATGGTCATGGTGTTCTTCGTCACCTCTGCAGATTCAGGCGCACTGGTTGTTAACATGTTGTGTGCGTACGGTGAAGACGATACACCAGCTATACAACGCTCTATTTGGACAGTCTTCATCGGCTTAATCGCCATTGTTTTACTGTTAGCAGGCGGCTTGTCATCTTTGCAAACTGCTGCGATTGCAAGCGCCCTACCTTTCTCGGTGGCATTACTATTTGCAATGTGGGGGTTCTGGAAAGCGCTTTCACAGGACGTCAAGAAACGTGACGCACTGATGATGCAATCCAACCAGAGCTTTGATGTGTCATGGCAAGATAGGCTCAGCAACCTATTGCAGTATCCGACTGTTAGAGGCGTTGAGGATTTTCAAAATGTCGTTGTTTTACCTGCACTAAAGTCCTTCGCGGCAGAACTGAAGCAACAGGGGCTTACAGCAGAAGTATCAACAGTTGACTCAAACGGCGAGGCTCGGATTGAAGTCAAACACGGCGATGAGGTTGATTTTATTTATAGTGTGATCACCGGCGAAATCGTCCTGCCAAATGAAGCACTACTTGGCGACGGCAATGATGTTTCGAGCGAAGCGCAAACATACTATCGCGCCGAGGTTCATCTTCGAGAAGGCGGCCAGGACTATGATGTTATGGGCTGGACCCGCGATCAGCTTATTGAAGATGTACTCAGCCAGTATGAACGGCACCTCCATTTTCTGCACCTCGTCAGGTAGCAGCCGCTGATCGACTGCAAGCGCTGGTCTTTTTGTTCAGCGCGTTAGTTGCCTCCCCTTAGTAGGATCGCCAAACTCTCGCCAATACTTTGTTCACGCGAGATTCATAATGTCCCATCGAACCAGTTTATTACTTTTTTCTCTACTTGCCAGCACCGTTCAAGCAGCACCAGAGACGCGACTCGTATTACAAATCACCGTTGACCAACTTCGCGGCGACCTACCTTGGCGGCATATGGATCAGTTTGGTAAGGGCGGATTTCGCTATCTAGCGGACAAAGGTGTCTGGTACACGAACGCCACCTACCAACATGCAAACACTGAAACTATTGTTGGCCATACATCGTTGGCGACAGGAACAGTTCCCGCTGTGCATGGCATGGTGGGTAATATTTGGTTTGATCGGGCCAGCCATGAACTCATTTACAACATTGAAGATCCACGCTATGCGCTTCTCAGCGCCAATGCGGATGTTGACGACAACAATGAAATCGACCCCACTCAGCGGGTCGCCACAACGGATGGCCGCTCACCGCGCGCCTTATTGAGCTCAAGCTTCTCGGACGAACTAGCGGCGCGCTACGGTGGTGCTAGCAAGATTTTCGGCGTATCGATAAAAGATCGTGGCGCGGAGCCATTGGCCGGACGAAATGGTAAAGCTTTCTGGTTCTCCAAGGCAGCGGGCGAATTTGTCACCTCGAACTACTACTATGATGCGTATCCGCAATGGGTGGTCGACTGGAATGCTTCGGGTAAGGTCGACGCCTACGCCAATCGTTCTTGGACATTGTCGAATCCGAAGGACAGCTACCAACTGCTCTCTGCTGATGACAGCGAGTGGGAGACAAACTTCCCCGGCTACGGCCGCAGTTTTCCCCACGCCTGGGGTGAGCGCAGCAGCAAGTATTTCACTACCCTGCTGACCGTTAGTCCAGCGGGTGACGAACTGACACTCGACTTTGCTAAAGCACTCGTCAACACGGAAGGTCTCGGTGAGGACGCTGTTACAGACTACCTCTCAATCAGTTTTTCCTCGACCGACTATGTCGGCCACCTGTTTGGCTCGTCCAGTTTGGAAATGGAGGACAACCTGCTGCAACTTGATCGTCGACTGGCAGAGTTGTTTGCCTTTATCGACGAGAAAGTCGGCCTAAAACACACGCTCATCGTGCTATCTGCCGATCACGGTGGTCCCGAAGCGCCCGGTTACTTACGCAGCCTAGGGGATGATGTCGAGCACGTCGATCCAACTCACTTTGATGCAGCAACCCTGAACGTCGGCCTGCGCCAGAAACTGGGTTTAACGCATGATCTTGTGCAGACGTTTTTTACCCCTTATATCTATCTAGACCAAAAGTTGATTGCCGAACTGGGGCTCGACTTAAGCGACGTTCAGCGCGTAGTAGCGAAGATGGTCATGCAGCGTCCTGAAGTCTTCAGCGCCTACACTGCAGAGGACATCAGTACTGGCCAACTACCCGACACACCGATGGCACGCATGGCAGCGGCAAACTACCAACCCTTGCGATCCGGTGACGTTCACATCGAGTTTGGTTCTCAGGAATTTATCGCTGATTTTGATGGCTTGAACGTCGCTGCAACTCACGGTTCCGCCTTGTATTACGATAGACATGTGCCGGTCGTTTTCGCGGGCAGCAACCTGCGACCTGCACGCATTAGCCGCGCGGTAACACCCTATGATATTGCTGCAACCCTTGCTAACCGACTCAAAATTGAAGCACCGTCCGGTTCAATTGGCAAGGTGCTACCGGAAGTCTCAACAACGAAATAAGCATACAACAGCGAATCGGCAACCAACAAAGTATCAAACCGATACTATAGGTGCGTTATCACTATGCGTTTTTTTGCAGTGCTTTGTAAATGCTGTTTGAAGCATTTACACATCGACAGCTAAAGACGTTGGAAGGCGCAAACTAAACCCAGAAGCAGAAGAGAGGCATTGGCGCTTCTGGCATAATTGCCTGCACCCCAGCGGTGATCAGCAAAACCGGACTAAAATTGCTTATTCATAAGGTGAGCGCTACAGCCCCTATTCCGCTTGTTATGCGAGCCTTTTTTACAAGTTCGGACGTGTGGCGTCACCTGATACAGGCGTTCAAAAAATGACCGCCTGGAATGATCAAAAAATCGTAAATTTACGTATAAGGCCTTACGAGCTTGTTTTTGTCTCTCAAAGTAGGCAAATATCATGTTGCCTCTGAACTATATATAATCCGCGCTGGTCGCAAGTGTGCTTACGAGACCTGGCTATTGAAACTTGACACGCCAACGTAATCAGACGGATTGCGCTGGCAAATCGTCCTGACTCCATAAATTGGTTCACCCAATATGAATGACATTTCGCCATCGCCCTTTCGTTCTGCAAAACGATGGGGACTACTCTTGATAGCTTGCCTTGTGTTAATTGCCGGTCTAGCCGGCTTGAAGTATCAACAGATTCAAAAGTCCATCGCCTTTGCAGCTTCCTTCCCTGAACGTTCAGCTTCAGTCACAGCCGTAATTGCTGAAACGAGCAGTTGGACTCAGGTTTACCGCACAATTGGCGAAGTTCGGGCGACCCGCTATGTGGAACTGAGAAACGAGGTCGAAGGTCGGATTACCGCCATTGGTTTTGTTGGCGGCGACAAAGTCGCTCCCGGCCAGAACTTACTGAGCCTCGATAGTCGTGAGGAGATTGCGCAGCTCGATGCCACTCGGGCGCAACTAAAATTGGCAGATTTGCGGTTACAGCGCATCAGCGAGTTGCGCGGCGGAAAAATGGCCAGCCCAGAAGACTACGATAGCGCGGCGGCAGACAAGGCCGTACTGCAGGCCAACCTGGCCGCTCTAGCGGCACGCATCGACAAGAAACAATTGAATGCAACCTTTGCTGCAACAACCAACCTGCACACCCTTGAAGTCGGTCAATATCTTGCCGCTAATACGCTAATAACAGGCCTAACCGGCAATGAACCGAATCTCTGGCTAGACTTCGATCTGCCACAGGATAAAGCCGATATCGGCATAGGCACATCCGTTCAAATATCTGGCGCAGGCATTAAGAATGAACTGACGGCGCAAATTATTTCCGCCGAGCCAGCCATTAATGCAGCCTCGAGAACACGAGGCTATCGAGCATTATTAGGTAATAGCGCAAACAGCTTATCCCCGGGCGCAGTCGTCGATATCGCTGTCCAGACGGGTGTCGTCAACGGTGTTTTTCGACTGCCGGCCACAGCGGTGAGGCGAAGCAGTTTTGGCGCCTTTGTTTATTTATTAGAGGCAAGCGAAGCAGACGCGGGCGCGGCAGCAACTTACCGTGCAGTGAGACAACCCGTGACGGTTACCCGCGCAGAAGCGGATCAAGTGATCATCACGCAGGGGCTAACAAAGGGCGATCTGGTCGCCGCGCTAGGGGCGTTTAAACTTCAAGAAGGCCTGATGGTCTATGTGGTAGAGCGAATAACAGCAGCGCAAGCGCGGGCGGCTGATACGCCATGAGCGGACAGAACGGAAAAGCCAATTTCTTTGATATTTTTGTCGAACGGCCCGCTATCCCCGTGGTCATATCCCTCGCACTCATACTGCTGGGTCTGCGCGCAGCCGTTGAAATGCCTGTACTCGAGTTCCCTGAAATCGAAAGCTCTTCGCTCGTGATTACAACACCTTACGTGGGCGCATCAGCCGACACCGTCAAAGGATTTGTCACCGAACCGATCGAGCGCGCCGCAGCCACCGTGCCTGGCGTTGACTATATCGACTCAACAACAACCGCAGGTGTCAGCACCGTCACCGCCTGGCTAAAACTCAACGAGCCTAGCAACCTGGCTTTAGCCGAACTCAATACCCGCCTTGGGCAAATTCGTTTCGAGTTACCCGCAGGTGCTGAGGACCCCATCATTACCGTCAACCGGGCGGATGCCAACAACGCCATCTTCTATCTTGATGTGGTTATGCAAGGACGATCACGTTCAGAAACAGCCGACTATATGACGCGCAACGTGGTGCCCATTTTGTCCTCAATACCTGACGTACAGCGTATACGCGTTGCCGGCGGCCGCGATCCCGCTATGCGTATCTGGTTGAATCCATCACGGCTCAACTATCTGAACGTCAGTGCTGAGCAAATTCGTCTGGCATTGATGGCAAACAACGTGATCGCGCCTATCGGTAGGATCGAAAACCAGCAACAGCGGATTGATCTGCAGACCAGCGCGACGCTTAAAACCAAAGAGGACTTTGAACAGCTCGTCATCAATAACATTGATGGCGCGATTGTCAGGCTCGGTGAGGTTGCCAGAATCGAACTCGGTGAAGTTGAAGGTAGCCAGATAGCGCGACTGAGTCAGCGCGATAATTTATTCCTCGCCGTCTATGGTCTGCCCGGCGCAAACGAGATTGAAATCGGCGATAGACTTTACACGGTACTTGATGAGGTCAATGCCACGCTACCAGACGGCATGCGCGTTGACATGGGTTTCGATGGCACTGTCTACATGCGAGATGCCATCCGCGAAATCTTTATTACGTTGGCGGAAACGGTATTTCTTGTTGGCCTCGTCGTTCTACTTTTTATGGGATCACTGCGCAGCGCATTAGTGCCGCTGATTACCATACCGATTTCGTTGCTGGGAGCGATGGCTTTGATGATGGCGATGGGGTTTTCTTTCAATCTACTCACCATCCTCGCCATTGTTCTGTCCGTCGGTTTGGTTGTCGACGATGCGATTGTTGTGGTGGAGAACGTATCGCGCTTTATGCGCGAAGGGATGAGCCGCAAGCAGGCGGCACTCGCCAGCTCGCGTCAGTTATTAACGCCGATTATCGGCATGTCGATTACGCTTGCCGCCGTTTACGTACCGATCGGATTTCTATCAGGTTTGACCGGCGTATTGATTAAAGAGTTTGCGTTCACACTGGCTGTTGCTGTTTTAATCTCTGGCATGATCGCGCTCACCTTGTCACCGATCATGAGTGCCTATGCAAGCCCAGCACAAGGCCAAGAAGGCGCCATGACGCGCTGGGTCAATACACGCTTTAGTAACCTGCAAAGGCGTTATGAAGCTTTTCTGACACATAGTCTCAATTGGACACCACAGCTGCTGGTCTTTGCCTTCGTATTCTCGTTACTGTCGATTCCCTTTCTTTTGATGTCGCAGCAAGAACTGGCGCCCATAGAGGATCAAAATGAGATTTTTGTCATCTCCACACCGCCACCAGAAGCATCACTAGCGTATACCCATGAACATATGTTCGATGTTGTGGACGTGATGAATAACCTGCCAAGCGCGACATTTATGTGGCAGATCGTTAATCCTGGCGGCGCAATCGGCGGGCAACAGTTTGTTGACCCCAGTGAACGCGACTTCACCACCCTGGACATGATGTCGCAAACATTTGGTCGCCTGTCGAAAGTGCCAGGTCTGCAAGCTTTCCCGAATTCAAGCCCGTCACTGCCGAGTGCGGGGCGTTTTTCCGTTGAACTCGTCGTCACGGCTGCTGCAAGTGCTGAAGAAATGCAGCCCTATGCAGAAAAACTGCTGAACGCAGCCTACGCGAGCAACCTTTTTCTGTTTGCAGATACCAACTTAAAAATCGACTTTCCTCAGGCTTACTTTGAATTGAACCGTGACAGGATCGCAGATGTTGGGTTAACGGTATCAGGGGTTAGCCAACAATTATCAACCTACCTTTCCGGTAATTACGTCAACCGCTTCGATCTTGACGGCAAAGCTTATCGAGTCATTCCTATGTTGGAGGATGCAGACAGACTGGATATCTATGCGTTACAAGATTTGAAGATTCAAACCCCGACCGGTGAGTTAGTACCTTTCTCATCATTGGCGACGCTGGTTGAGAAAGTGGGCCCCAGAGTGCTGACAAAATTTCAACAGCGAAACTCTTTTACGCTGTTCGCCGGCATGATTCCGGCCTACACAAAAGAACAGGGACTCAGTGCCATAGAGGCGGCGGCGGAAGAGATACTACCTGCAGGCTATATCGTTGACTATGCGGGCGAGTCTCGACAGATAAGGCAAGAAGGCAACACGCTGTTCGGCGCCCTAGGCATGTCCCTGGCATTTGTATTTTTAGTGTTGGTGGTACTTTTTAACCGATTTAGAGATCCGCTAGTCGTCTTACTCGGCTCCGTACCACTCGCGCTCGCCGGTGCACTCATGTTTACCTTCTTGGGTTGGACCACGCTGAACATCTATTCTCAAATAGGCTTGATTACCCTGATTGGTCTGGTGACGAAAAACGGTATATTAATTGTTGAATTTGCCAACCACTTGCAACGACAAGGACTCACTAAAATCGAAGCCATCCGTCAGGGCGCCTGCATCCGACTTAGACCTGTACTGATGACGACCGGCGCCACGGTAATCGGTCATTTTCCATTGGTACTCGTCTCCGGTGCTGGTGCTGAAGCACGCAACAGTATCGGTATCATCTTAGTCGCTGGCATGTTGTTAGGGACCTTCTTTACACTCGTCATCCTGCCAAGTATGTATTTAGCGCTAGCCTCTAAACATGGCGCTGAGATTGAAGAGGACGAGACGAAGACGGAAGCGGAACCGATTGTTGCAAACTAGCTGCAATCAACCACTACCCACACATAGAGTAAAAACTTAACCCATCATACGGTCTAATTTCTCTGTCAATAGCCATCAGCAACTCTCGGCCGAGGTACCCGTTGTTACTTGCTACTGCGGCCTTGTGCAACCTCCTTCGCTGCGCAATACAACACGGGCACCAGCAATGTTGTGACGATCGCTACCAACATACCGCCAAATGACGGTATGGCCATTGGCACCATAATATCGGAGCCTCGACCAGTCGATGTCAGCACCGGAATCAACGCGATCAAGGTCGTTGCAGTGGTCATCAGCGCGGGTCTAATACGTCGACTAGCACCCTGCACCACCAACGCTCTAATCTCTTTATGCGTGCTAGCTTTGTTGCGCGCCAGTGTTTGATCCAAATACGTCGCGGTAATTACGCCGTTGTCGGTGGCAATGCCAAACAAGGCGAGAAACCCAACCCAAATCGCAACGCTCATGTTGATGGGGCCAACTTGAAACAACTCTCGAATATTTTGCCCCAGCACCGCGAAGTCCAAAAACCCCGCCATATTATAAAACCAAATAATCAAGAAGCCGCCTGACCAGGCGACAGCGATGCCACTGAATACAATTAACGTCGTGACGACCGAAGAAAACTGCAAGTACAGAATTAGAAATATGATAAACAGCGACAAAGGTAACACCACGGACAGCGTTTGCTGTGCGCGCAGTTGATTTTCGTAGTTACCCGCAAAGCTATAACTAACACCACTGGGCAACACAAGCTCACCGGCACTGATTTTTTCCGCAAGAAATGCCTGAGCTTGTTCAACAACGTCCACTTCCGCCGCGCCGGTAATTTTATCGAATACTACGTAGCCGAGTAAAAACGTGTCTTCACTCTTGATCGCCTGAGGGCCGCGGACATAACTGATTTGCGCTAATTGACCGAGTGGGATTTGCGCGCCAGATGCGGTTGGTACAATGATGTCCGCCAACCCTTCCGGGGTATCCCGAAGCTCACGATAATATCGAACCCTAACCGGATACCGTTCTCGCCCCTCAACAGTACTGGTTACTGCTTTGCCGCCGACAGCCACTTCAATCACCTGCTGCACATCACTAATATGCAGTCCATGACGCGCTAAGGCAGACCGATCTAAATCAATCTCCAAATAGGGTTTGCCGACCAAACGATCAGCAGTGACGGTTGTCTTCTCAATAACGGGCACTTGTTTCAGCAGCGCTTCCAACTCAAGCGCGACGCGTTCAATGGTATCTAGATCAGGGCCCTTCACCTTTATCCCCATCGGCGCACGCATGCCACTTTGCAGCATGACAATACGCGCGGCAATCGGTTGCAGCTTGGGCGCCGACGTGGTGCCCGGCAAGTCAGTGGCTGATACAATTTCCTGCCAAATATCGTCTACGGAACGAATATGTTCGCGCCACTGTCGATAGGGCTGTCCGTTCGGGTCTTGGACGAGCTCGCCCACGTCGTCTCGCTCAAATTCATTCTCATCTCTATTGAAGCTAAAACGCATGACGCGCCCGTTCAGATCAGTACGAAATTCTGAATGATAGTTAATAACGGTTTCGAACATGGAAATCGGCGCAGGGTCCAAGGGTGTATCTGCACGGCCTAGTTTACCGACCACCGATTCAACTTCTGGGATTGCAGCGATGGCGCGGTCGAGTATTTCTAGCGAATCCTGCGCCTCACCAATCGATGCGTGGGGCATGATGGTCGGCATATAAAGAAAAGACCCCTCATCTAAATTGGGCATAAACTCCTTACCAAACCCAGGCAAAGACCTGTCCAACGCCTGCCAACCGCTCGTTTGGCGCAACGTCTCTGGCGCGAACCGAAGCAAATTGTCAAAACCCAGCCAGGCTGTTAGGCCGACGACCGTAATTAACGCAGGAAATGCCGTAAACAACGTTTTGTGCTCGAGGCACCATCCCAACACCCGAGGATACACGCGTTGATAATAACGAAAGGCAAGCAGCAGACCACCGATGAGTACCACCACAAAAATCAGATTGACTAACGAACCCCGGCCCGGCCCCAGGGGTAGCCAGGACTCAGAAAGTAAAATGGCTACTAAACCAGCTAGGATCAAGCTGGCCGCGCCAACTAGATTGCCCGTCACCCACTGTGGGATAGGCAAACGCGACTTGAGCAGTTGTACTGCGCCGAACGCGATCAAGAGTAAACCAACCGGCACACTTAGCCCGATACTAATGGCCATGCCAACAAAAACCAGTCCAGCGAAGAACCAATATTTCACTCTTGCGGATTGAACTTTCGCACCAAATAAAAGCTGCGCAGCCGGTGGAATAATCGCCAGCGCAACAATGACAGCAGCCACCAGTGCAAATGTTTTTGTATAGGCCAGCGGTGTAAAAAGCTTACCTTCCGCCCCCGTCATGGTGAATACAGGCAGGAAACTCACGACCGTTGTCGCAACAGAAGTTAACACGGCACCGGCAACCTCTCGCGTCGCCTCGAACACAGTTTCTAACGGCGGATCATCGGGTTCAGCTTCCTCCATATGGCGCAAAATATTTTCACAAATAATGACACCCATATCGACCATGGTGCCGATCGCAATCGCAATACCTGACAACGCTACAATATTGGCCGACACGCCGAACAACTTCATCGCGATAAAACACATCAAGACCGCGATGGGCAACAGCGCACTAATGAGAATCGAGGCTCTTAGATGCATCACCATAATCAACACGACGATCATGGTGATGAAGATCTCTTGTGTTAACGCATCATTTAGCGTGCCCAATGTTTCATAAATAAGATTACTTCGATCGTAGAAGGGGACGATGGTTACCTGACTCAAGATGACGCCGACTGGCCAAGTCGACTCTTTGTTTGCACGTAGCCATGCAATCCATGCATCCTGATTCAGCGCTTGGCCGGTGAAACCCACAAACCCCCTTGCTTCGGCAAAGGACTGCAACGCATCTTTAGTCGTACTGCTGTAATCGACTATCGCTTTTGAAGGCAGCCCCGGCGAGACTTCCTCAATCTTGGCTTTGGTATTATCGATCGCTTGCAGGGGATTAAAACCATAACGCGCAACCACAACACCGCCGACAGCCTGCGCACCGCCTTTATCGAGCGCACCGCGACGCAAAGCAGGACCTTTAGCAACATTGGCCACATCTTTAATTCGAATCGGCACGTTATCGTTTGCACCAACCACAATGTTTTCGATGTCGGCAACATTTTTAATAAAGCCGAGACCACGGATGACGTACTCTGCACCGTTAACTTCGATTGTGCGCGCACCCACATCAAGATTGGATTGTCGAGTCGCGCTAAACACCTGATCAAGCGTCACGCCATAAGCGCGCATCGCATCGGGATCTACATCAATTTGATATTCTTCTTCGAACCCGCCAATGGAGCCAACCTCGCTCACGCCTTCGGCCGCGAGTAGCGAATAACGGACGTACCAATCCTGAATAGTGCGTAGCTCTTGCAGACCCCAACCGCCCGTTGGCTTACCCGCCGAATCTCGACCTTCCAGGGTGTACCAATAAACCTGACCAAGCGCTGTTGCATCAGGGCCGAGCACAGGCTGCACATCAGACGGTAACGTGCTTTTAGGCAGACTGCTGAGTTTCTCTAGGACGCGACTTCTAGACCAGTAAAACTCTACCTCCTCATCAAAAATAATGTACACGGTGGAGAAGCCAAAGAATGAATAGCTCCTGACCGTTTTTACGCCCGGCACGCCCAATAGTGCAACAGTTAGAGGGTAGGTAATTTGGTCTTCAACATCCTGCGGCGATCGACCCATCCATTGCGTGAATACGATCTGCTGGTTCTCGCCGATATCCGGAATCGCATCCACAGACACGGGCGATCTCGGCAAGCTACCGAGGTCCCAGGAAAAAGGTGCAACCATCGTTCCCCAGCCGATCACGCCAGCGAGCAGCAAAAGCACGATCAACTTTCGCTCTAGACAGAAGCGAATGCACTTATCGAGTAGAGAGTAGGATTCAGTTTTCATGCTACCGCCCTGCATTAGTGGTGATGAGCGCCGGTAGAAGCGCCGCCCTTAGAATTCATCATGCTCGGCTTCGCCTGAATTTGTAGCGCACTATCAATTTTGAAGTTGCCCGAGACAACTACAAGCTCACCCTCTTTCAAACCGCTTATGACCACATAGTCCTCACCTGCCCTCGGACCAAGTATGACTTCGCGGCCAATGTAGCTAGGCCGATCGGCGCCAATATCCTCGACGTAAACAACAGCGCGCTTGCCCGTCAGCAGAGCTGCTGTCGCCGGTATCACTAGCGGCGCGGTCATATTCATTGCAGCATCTTGCGTGAAGCCCAATGACTCTGTTGTCACTAAATCCATACCGCAAACCGGACAGGTACCCGGCTCGTCTCGCAATATCTCCGGATGCATTGGCGAGACCCACCGACCAGCCAAATCCTCATCAACGAGATTGCCATCGTTCGCCAAACGTGCAGCGACGATAGCTCGAACAAACATCTCTGGTTTAAGTCGCTGATCGCTGTTATCCACGTTTACCCTAACTTTGACAGTATGCGTTTTTGCATTCAGCACGGGGTCTATAAATGCCACGCGCCCCTTAAATTTTTCGCCAGGGAACGCCTCAGTGGTGAAATCAACTTGCTGGCCATATCGGAGCCACTGCAAATCAGATTCATAGGCGTCCAACTGCACCCAGACAGCGCTCAAGTCAGCAATGGTGAATATCCTGCTGCCGGTTTCGACATACATGCCTTGCTGTGCATTCTTATGAATCACAACGCCACTGGCAGGCGAATAGATCGTCACATGCTCCGTTGGCTTGTTGGACTTTTCAATCTGCTTAATTTGCGCTGCAGTTAAACCCCAACGCCGTAACTTATCTCTGGCGGCTATTACTGTGCCCTCGGCGGCGGCGCGAAGTGAATTCAAGCCACTGTTTGACATAGTGCTCACGCCTTGCAGCGCTTGCAGCAATTCCTCCTGCGCCGAATAGAGCTCCGGGCTATACAATTGCACCATGTGGTCACCCTTGTTTACGGACAACCCGGTGTAATCGACAAACAGCTCGTCAATCCGACCCGGCGCCCATGCAGTGATATAGGCAAGATTCGTTTCGTCATAGGTCACCTTACCCGCCAGCCGCAACGAGGCCGTCGGGAATCGCCGTTCTACCGGCCTCGTTTCAATTCTCATTAACGCTTTTTGTGCTGGACTGACACTCAATTGACGTGTTTTATCCTTCGACCCCGTGCTTTGCGTTTCATCCTGCCGCACCGGTACCAGATCCATGCCACAAATAGGACATTGGCCTGGACCCTCTCGGTGAATATGCGGGTGCATGGAACAACTCCAAACACCGGCATTGGCATCAACCTCTAGCATGCTTTTCGTGTTAGTGCTTAGCGGATCAAGATGTTGCGAATGATCGACCATCGACCCCTGCGGTGAATGATCATTTATTGATTGGTCCAGGGGTTTAACAGGGTCGCTTTGATCATCACCGAAGAGTCCCATCACGATCAATGTAACGATCACGGCAATAATTGCGATGCCCGGACGGGACTTTACAAACGGCAGAATTATATTCGTTAAATTCATGAGCTTACTTCCACTTGCGAGATTATTGATGGCTGCTTGGTCAAGGGTTCGCCGGTCAGCTTTTCGAGCACGATACGGGCCTGATTGTGATCCGTAATCGCCCGTGCAAAAGATAACTCAAAGCTCAGGAGCACTCGCTGAGCGTCAATCATATCGGTAAAAGACGCTGCGCCCGCACTATAGGCACGTTGTGTCGCCACCAGAGACTCGTTAGCTTTCGGTAGTAAGGTATTCTCATACAAACTAATTTGTCGCTCAGCATCTCGAAGTTTGAACAACGCCGTAACAGTCTGAGCGTGGAAGGTATTCAACTGTTGATCACGTTTAAATTGATGCTGGGCTAGCGTTGCGTCCGCCTCTTTCACCCCCGCGTCATACTTTGAACGCCAGATAGGCAACGTGAAACCGATAGTCGCTGACAGTGCGTCATCGCCACTACCGCTTACACCCGACATACGCGCATCGCCCGTGGCAATATAGTCAACACCCACGGTCACATCCGGAAGATAATTTTTATTCGCTCGATCCCTCTGACGATAGGCCGATTCAATATCGAAGCTGGTCGCTCTCAACGCTGGATTATTCAGACTCACTTTTTCCAACAATTCTTCATCGGTGTAATTCACTGCTGAGCGGGTTAACGCTTTCGGTAACGTAAACATTTCCGTCGTAGGTCGATTGATGAGCGCGTTCATTTGAGCGAATAAAGGCGCGCGCCTGTCCCGCAGACTTGCCAACCGATTCTCAATTGTAGCAAGCTCGACCTGGGCCCGAATCACATCGGCATGCGTCGCTGCACCGGTGCCATATCTCGCTCTTGCGACCTGTTCAAGGTGAAGCACAAGATCACGATTGCCACGCACAATCTCAATAGTCTGGCCGAGATAAAAAAGTTCGTACCAAGCACTTGCAACATCAGCGATGACTGCGTTCTGGATCGAAGCAACACGCGCCGCTGAAGCCTTAGCGGCTTCCGTTGCCGCCTCCCCCTGCAAACTGCGTTTGCCAAACCAAGGCAAGGTTTGAGAAAAGCCAATGCCATGTTCTTGCGGTCCGACACGGGTTTCAACCTCGTCAACGAAATAACGATAAGTCAACTTGGGTTCCGGCAATGCGGTTGCCTGAGGTACACGCGCGAGTGCGCCAAGATGGCGCTGGCGTGCCGCATTAACGGCAGGGTTATGCGCCACTGCGTAATCGACTAATGAGCGCAAGCTTTGTGCACTCGGTGTCAAAGCATCATCAGCGTTCTGTGTGATAGGACTCGATGTATGGGATTTTTTCGCGTCAACGCTCGAGTACACACCAACACTAAGTGCAGCTAGCGCAACAAAAGTCATAAGTTGCTTTTTCATACCAACATTCCTGGCTCAAATCAAAATTCAACGATCGAGCGCGATGATATATCGCACTCGAAAAATAATAGACGCAACGGGGCGTCTCAATTGAATTAGCGTTTATTTAAGCTGTCGGTCGTGGCGGCGAACTGGCGAATCAGCGATGAAAGCCATCGCCTGAACCGGCGGACCGGTCGATATCGGTACCGGTAATGGCAGGTAGGGAACGGGTGATAAAACTGGGGTTTGGCCACTATCATCGCCGTGCCCTAATTTGCTTAGCTTGGATAACTGCAGGTCCAATGTATTCTTGTCGCATCCGATCGCTAGATCCGAACTACAGTCTGGACATTGACTATCAGTGTACTGGTGCTGACAAGGCTGATGCGCGTCAGCTAGGTTATCGTGGTGCGCGCAAGGCAGTTGCTGTTCAGGTTGATGCGCGGCTTGATGCGCATGTTGATGCTGACCGTGCTGCACGTCATTGTCGGGTACGCTCACTGAGGCCGACGCGCAGGCACACGCCAGATTGACGAAAACTAGCGTCGCTGCAAGAAATAGGTGTAGGGCCTGCTTTGGAACTGTCATTGTCGAACATTAGCGTTCATAAATGTCCCCGTCAATGCTAATGCGTCCATTCAAAAATGGCTTACTCGGCCAGACCGCAGCCGCCAGAATAGTAGGTTCTGTGTTCTGTGTTCTGTGATCTGTGATCTGCACGTTGATCTTAGTACAAATACTTGCTGAAGCATTGCCATCAACCCCGCCGACCAGCCACCGATCAAACCGATCAACGTCGAATAGAAGCGGTGCGCGCGGTTATCGCAGGACTAACACGCGCTTTACACAGTGCTAGCCTTGCTATGCGCGTTGCTTGCGCAACGTAAACACTCGCTGAGCGGGCGGCATACTTTATTCACTAAGAGATTAAGAACGGTTAAAACCGGGCGATGTAAGCTTTTAGCCGCTATTGCGCCTGCGGAAACCAGTGTCGGGTACGATTAGCAAAGGCCACTAGCGATAACATGACCGGCACTTCAACCAGCACGCCGACAACCGTTGCCAAAGCCGCGCCTGATTGCAGACCGAACAAGGAAATCGCCACCGCCACCGCCAGCTCGAAAAAGTTTGGCGTACTGATCATGCAGACAGGCGCCGCAATGTTGTGAGGCAGCTTGAGCGCCTTAGCCGCGCTATAGGCAATCGCGAAAATCCCGTATGTCTGAATAAGAAGAGGGATAGCGATCAACACAATCGTTTGTGGCTGACCGATAATTTTCTCGGCCTGAAAGCCGAATAGCAAAACGACTGTGGCAAGCAAGCCCACAACAGACCAGGGTTTAAGCTTTTGTACAAAAACGTCGACGCCAACACCTTGGCCGCGCCGCGCTAACAACTGACGGGTCAAGGCACCCGCCACCAGCGGCAACACGACATACAACACCACCGACAATAGCAATGTCTCCCAGGGCACGATGATATCGCTAATACCCAGTAGCAAGGCTGCCAGTGGCGCGAAGGCAAACACCATGATGATGTCGTTAACCGATACTTGCACCAAGGTGTAATTTGGGTCACCCCGCGTCAATTGACTCCAAACGAAGACCATCGCGGTGCAGGGTGCAACGCCGAGCAATATCATGCCCGCAATATATTCTGTGGCGGACTCGGGGTCGACGAGATCTACAAATAGCACCTTGAAAAATAACCATCCCAACGCCGCCATGGTAAAGGCTTTGATCAGCCAGCTAACAACCAAGGTCAGCACCAGGCCGCGAGGTCGCTTGCCGACATCACGCAGCGAGGAAAAATCGATCTGCACCATCATCGGGTAAATCATAATCCAGATAAACAGTGCAACAACCAGGTTCACATGCGCGTATTCAACGCGCGCGACTAATTCGAATAGTTACGGCACCAGATTACCTAGAACAACACCGGCAAGGATGCAAAGCCCCACCCATAGCGAAAGATAGCGTTCGAAAATTCCCATCTGCATTCCTCTACATTACTGCAAGGCGATACGCTCCATGACAACCCGGCTTGTGGTAAGCGACCTCGTCAAAAAGCCGGGATAGACCTTTGCGGTTTACAGGAACCTTGTTGCAGTATTTTCTAACACGGAATACGCCGAGGCGGCAAATTCATTCATAAAAAACTTGACGCTAGTCAAGCTATCCTTGTTTAAGAGTCATGGATATCACTGTCGGTTCGCCCGTCACACGCCATAAAGCTCATCAGTATCACCGCAAAAATGATTCGCCTGTGTTAAATAGGCGGCGGGGAAATTTACGCAACACCCTAAGCTCTCGACGAACCCGCCGGAGAGCGCGCTGGGAAAAACGTCGTGATGCTTTAAAGGTCCGTTAGCTTCTTATCAGGATAAAAAGCAAGCAACAGTTGTTCTTTAATCGACAGCGCCACACCCTTGCCAGCACCAATTCTGTCAACTTCAACATCGGCACAATAGGTGCCGAAAACACGGTCCCACAAAATAATATTGCAACCGTAATTACTATTGCTCTGGCTCATCGCAAGTGAATGGTGAACTTGATGTTGCTCAGCTGTCGCGAAGAACCAATCGTATACGGGCATTGATTTCAATGGCAGATTTGAATGATTTAACTTACCGTTCCACATACCGAAGGCAGCCGAGACGGCGATCACTTCATCGCTAGCACCGAACAGCGCAAGGATAATGGGAGTACTAAGCGCAAGCGCGAGAAATTCCAATGGGTGAGTCCTGCCACCGCGCATACAGCTCATCTTCGTAATATGGTGATGCGTGGCGTGCATGCGCCACCAAAACAAGGACTCATGCTGAACGCGATGCAGCCAATAATAAATAAAGCTTGCAAAGAATCGCAGCATTAGTGCTGAACCGACGAGTCCCAAGAGCGTTTCGGGTGCAATACTAATCTGCAACGGCGATATGTCCCGCACAGCTTTAAACCCCTCGGATATAGGCGTTCTGTAATAATCGCTGATTAGCGGTGCCCAAAGCAGACCGCCAAAGGCTAACCAGAACCCGTCTTCCGCCAGCTCCTTAGGTTCCAGTAACCAATCCTCGCGTTTGGCCCAGATGCGTTCAGCGAAGATAAGCAGGGGTACCGGCAACATGATCATGATCAGTGCGTAAAGCTTATGGTTCATCCACTCATCAACGACCATGGTCCCGACAAGAAACATCGAGCCCAAAACGAGCACGGGCTGAGCGACCGTCCAGAGAATGTCGCTCATCGTCCTAGCCCCAGTGGCCTGTTTGGTTTCGGCTAAAATTTCCGCCGGGATATCAAAAGTCTGTTCACTCACAAGTTCTGCTCCGTCTCTTCATCTGCAGTAATATGCATCTGCTTTTCCTCGCCATTACTTCGCAAGAAACGAGCCAAACCTAAGGCACGCCAGAATTTGTTAGTCCATGGGGCTGCAGGACTGACTCCAAACAAGTCATCAGTAACGCGCTAGACCCTAATTCTTCGACCTAAAAGCCTTTTATCTTGTTCTTCAACAACTAAGCGGACCGACACTATTCATCCAGCTGTGTGGCTAGAATCCGGCCGTATGAAGCTAATTGATGCCCCTAAACGGGGCACCAGGCATGCTGTCGGTGCATGAAATCCGAATGTGCTCATTACAAGTTTGAGAGAACCTGTATTTCGCCCGGCAGTACGAGAGCAGGTAATAAATGGGCGATACAAAATCGTTAAAGCAAAGATCAGATTTGACAATAAAAAGTCGAACAGCCGGCTCAACACATACACACGCAGAAATCGACGCACCACATAATTCCCGTTAGGTTTATCAAGGTTGAGCGTCAAGCACGACAGGTATGCAGGGGACACACGTTTATATCTAGTATAAAGTGGACGAACTATTTTTAAGGCCTACTCGAATGTTCTTAAAGCTGCTTACAAGCATCATCCTACCTATAGCCATAGGTACAGCGCTCACATTCTCAACGCTATCACTGAGCGCTCAGCTTCTATTAAGTGAACAAAAGCTTGTTTTAGCCAATGAAATGATCGCCATCGAAACCCAGCCATACAATCTGTCTCGATCTGAGACAAAGGCCGCTGTTCTGCTCATACATGGATGGGCGGGCCAAATGGATGAAGTCGGCGACATCTACAAACGATTGGCTGAACAATTAGCCAAACAAGGTATCGCCTCTTTACGGATCAACATCCGAGGCGAGAGTGAACGTGAGGCAACAAATTTTCTGCTGACCAGCACATTCGAGTCTCGCGTCACAGACGCGCAAACCGGCTTAGACTACCTACAAAAAAACTATGCCAATGCCACGTTTGGTGCAGTGGGTTTTAGCTTAGGTGGCGCGACCACATTGAAGTTGATTGGCGATAACCCTCAAGCCGTCAACAGTGTTGTGCTTTGGTCGACGGTTGGCGACCCCGGCACAATGTTTGAAGACCTAACAGCCGAACAAAAACAACAAGTAATGCAGGACGATAAAGTAACGCTACAACGATGGGTTGACGTAACCATCACTAAAAAACATTACCTAGGCTACAAGGGCTACGATATTTTTACGCCGTTAAAAGCCTACCGAGGTGCCATACTGTCAATTCGTGGCAGTGACGATTATTTAGTGCCAGCGGAACAAGACATTTTCGCCGCCGCATCCGCCGCGCCTGAATTTTCATGGATCCTCGAAGGCGCGGACCACACCCTTAACGTATACGATCAGCCAAACCCTGGCTATGGTGAACAAGTCCTGCAAGCCACCGTCAAATTTATGGTAGGTCGCTTACTCAATACTAAAGGTCATCAGTTGCAGTAGACACCTTCAACTCGGCAACGCAGGACGACCCGCAGATGTAGCGATTGATGCCGACATCATTACCGCTGTCGAGCTCAATATCGGTCCGCAATGTGAAGAGATTAATGCGACAGAATTTCTCATCGGGTCAGGTTGGGTCTATGTATATGTATATGTACATGCAGACTACTTCGCGTGTTTTTCTGACACAATCTTCCAAGGTGGCTTCGGCACCAAAACATTGCCGAGAATAACCCGAATCAGCCGCGGGCTGGCGTCAAACCCCTCGATATTCCTTGCCTAATGCTCACCGCTGAATGGGACTCAGGTCTTCGACCGGCGTTTGCTGCGGACATGCCAGAGCGTTGCAGCCAGCTAGAAATAAACTTGATTGAGAAATCAGGGCATTGGATGCAGCAGGAACACGCGGAACTTTTTAACCGTTATCTGATTGACTGGCTAGGGCGCTTTTTCCTCGATGCAGGCTAACGCTGCCTGCAAGCGCAAAAGACTCTATTTGCTACTTTTCTTACCTTGTCTTTGACAGAGGATCAAGCAAACGATATCGTTCCTTAACAATTCAAAACTGGTTAGGTAATGATCAACTCATCTTTCTACAAATATTTTTACATGCTGCTCGTCGGCACCTTCTTATCACAAACTTGTGCCGCCGCGTCCGACGCAAACACACAGGAGTACGTCGAAAAGTACCCCTATATCTACCATCTTGTGCAGAAAGACTTGTGGAACGAAACGCTGGAATCCAACGCGACCTATTATCCGCCGACGTACAGCCAAGATGAATTCACCCATGCGACAGCAAACCCTGCTTTCCTTATGACCATTGGCAATCATTTTTATCCAGATGTAAAAGGCGAATGGTTGTGCTTGAGAATGTCGGTCGACTCCTTGGCATCGACAGGGGTTCGCACCATCTTTGAAGGCACGGCGCCGGTCGGTGATAAAGAAGCGGATTTCGAAGGCACCGACAGCGAATTGTTCCCGCATATATTAGGCGGTATTCATCCATCAGCGGTGCTTCAAGCCCACAAAGTGTTTCGTGACGACAATGGACGATTCCTGTCGGTAGAAGATGTTATCGACGGCGGAAATGCTGAATCGTAAACAACCTTCACCCATCATTTCAAAAATTGAGCTGCGGCTCAGGAGTTGTATGAAGTCCACTATCAGAATTTTTTTCCTTCTAGCCTGCCTTAGTACTGCAACCGTCAGCGTTGCAGACACGACGCTGTACCATATCGTCAGTGAAAAAGAGCTTTCGACACTAACAAAAGATAATGTCTATACACCAGCATCCGTCGAGCTTGAAGGCTATATTCATTTCTCAAAGATAGAACTGATACTGCCGATTGCTAACGATGCATACATTGATAGGGAAATTTTGTACTTACTGCAGGTTACCTTTGATGATAACGATGAGTATTTCAGATGGGTCGGCGATAATCCTGATTACTGGCGCGGACTTGACCTAGCAATGGTTGAACGCAAGATGCTATTCACCCGCGATGAAAATGGTCTATGGGTACTCCCTAAATAGCGGGGCGATATCGCAAGGCGTCGGCCATGCTGCTAATTTTGCGTATTTCTAGTGTATTTCATTCGGCTTGTATTGGAAAAAGACGGCAGAGATATCGTCAGTTTGCTTCAACTGATCACACCAAGCTGACACGTTCAACTTCAGTGCTTCAACAGACAAGGCCGACAGGCTTTCTAGCAGCGCTTCGAGGGTTTCTGCGTGATGGTCCGTAAACTTTTCAGAGAACCCTATAAAGCAATCGTTTTTCTCTAATTTAATATCTTGAGTTTCGTAGGCTACGTTCTTTGAATAGCCGATAGGAAAACCACCCAGACCAACCCGCTCGACACGCCGATTGGGATCGGCCGACAAAATGTAAGCGTTAGGTGCGCCGGCTTGGCAAAAAGAAAGCGTATCTGTTGAAAAATCAATTCGACCAAGACTCATCGTAAATAGACTCGGCGACTTATCTGCCGCGTAACGATTATTCAACTCTTCTGTAAACGGCTTAGGATCTAGTTCTTTCGTTAAGTCGACTTGTTTTTGCATCGCATAAGCTTCCATCGCAGCCACCGTGCCGGTGCCGGCCGAATCAAAAATAGCGAAGTTGAAGAATGTATCGCAGTAGGCAAAATCGACAATGTCGCCGGACAAAATGTGAAGTGGCCTGAAAATGAGATCCGCAACCATGTTTGCGTTTTGTATCGGGTCAGGCAGCCTATCCAATTGATGCATTGAAGCTGACTCAATTTGCTGAACCGTATCACTCAGTTTTTGCTTTAAACGTTCCCTGCATTTCTTCTCTTCAATCGAACTTCTTACATTCGCGACCAACTCTTCATTGGACCAGGGTTTGTTGAGGAAACGATCAATATTGCAATTATTTACAGCTATCTCGAGCAGTTCGGAGTCGACATGGCCGGAAAGGAGCATCCGCGGTGTCGTTGAGGTTATTTCTGCTGCAATTTCAAAGAACTCAAATCCGTCCATTTCAGGCATCTTGTAGTCGCTAATAATGCAGTCGTATTCGTTTTCCATCAAATAAGACACAGCCTGCCTGCCGCTCGTACAGGCATCTGTACGAATACCGGCTCGCTTAAAACAACGCGTCAGGGCGCTCAAAACATTGATTTCATCATCAACAATTAAAATACTTGCAGGCATTGTTATTCTCTCTCTGAACAGGCCGTCACTATCACAGATGTCGATAAACGATAATGTGACGCTGTTCACAGATCCATGTAAGTAATTGCTTTCATTTCGAATAAGAATATCATTTACTTTGAACTGGCTTAGAAAGTCTTTCCCGCCGGGTAACACCTTACAGAACACGCAGCATGAGGCAGAACAATTATGTACGTTGATAAGTTTGCAGTACAAAAGGCTGACCAAGCCGCAGTCATCATGGCGGAGACCGGCGAGACGCTGACTTATCAGCAATTCGATCAACGCTCTAACCAAGTCGCTCACCTACTTCGGTCAGAGGGTTTGAAGCGATTAGATCATTATTCAGTGTTCATGGAGAACTCGATTTACTATCCGGAGATCTGTGGCGCGGGGGAGCGATCGGGACTTTACTATACGTGCATCAATTCCTACCTGACCGCCGATGAACTGGCCTACATTATCAACAACAGTGAATCGCAGATCATTTTCACCAGTACCGCAAAGTCTCGAACATTAAAAGAAGCCTTAGCTCAATGTCCCAACGTTAAACGCTGCTATGTCATTGGCGACATAGATGCCGATTTGAACGACGATCGGTTCAAAAGTTATCACGATGCAATCGAGGACTTGCCCACTACACCGGTTGCCGATGAAAGCCTTGGCACCAGCATGCTTTATTCTTCCGGTACGACCGGCAGACCCAAAGGTATTCTCAGGCCGTTAGAAGAATTGCCGCCGTCGGACTCTCTGCCGATGATGACCTTCCTGAAAAATCTTTGGCAATATCGCGAAGATATGATCTATCTATCCCCCGCGCCGCTCTACCATTCTGCACCCCAGGCAGCCGTTGGTTTGACCCTTCGAGCAGGCGGGACGGTTGTCATCATGGAAAAATTTGATCCGGCAAAATACCTCGACTACATCAGTCAGTATGCCGTCACCCACAGCCAGCTTGTACCAACAATGTTCAGTCGAATGCTGAAACTACCTGCAGAGGTCAGAGCCAGCGCCGACCTGTCTTCACTTGAAATAGCCATTCACGCAGCAGCTCCCTGCCCCGCAAAAGTCAAAGAAGACATGATTAACTGGTGGGGACCGATCATTCACGAATACTATGGCGCAACAGAGGGTTTAGGTTTTACCGCGTGCAACAGCGAAGAATGGTTAGCGCACAGAGGCAGTGTCGGTCGCGTCATCATGGGTGACATTTCAATATTAGACGAAGACGGTCAAGCGTCACCCAAAGGTGAACCCGGGGAAATCTGGTTTAAAACGGCGAATGCATTCTCTTATTTTAACGACGATGAAAAAACACAGGAAGTCACCTCATCAGATGGCACGATGAGTACCGTCGGAGATGTCGGTTACTTAGATGACGATGGGTTTTTATACCTAACTGATCGATCGACCTTCATGATTATCTCGGGCGGCGTTAACATCTACCCACAGGAAACCGAAGACCTGCTCATCATTCATCCCAAAATTGCTGACGCCGCTGTTTTTGGCGTGCCCAATGAGGACTTTGGCGAGGAAGTTAAGGCCGTCATCCAAACAATGCCCGGGATCGAAGAAAATGAAGATCTGGTGCTTGAACTGATGGCTTTTTGCGCGGCCAATCTTTCCCCTCAAAAATGCCCAAGATCGATAGATTTCGAAGCGGAACTGCCACGACTACCCACCGGCAAACTCTACAAACGGTTGTTACGAGATCGTTATTGGGGTGACAAGCAAAATAAAATTCTTGGCTAGCTCATCCAAAGGGCATTGCCGAAGGACCCAAGCGCTAACTCAGATCATCCACGGGCAAGCCGACACTGACTCTTAATGTGTTTTTCTCATCGCCAACCGGCTGCCCGATCATTTCGTCATAGGCGCTTTCTTGAACCAGTTCTGCGCGCGCTATCGCTAATGCCTTAAAGGGTTTCTTTGCGTCCAATACGCTTCGAAAAGATAGAGCATTGCCCTGCTCGTCTTTTACAAGGTAGACCTCGTCTTCGATAACCAGTTCTACCAAGTAAAGACTGCATTCGAAGCTGCGCAATCGCAATAAATCGATACAAAAGCTTTTGGTTTTCCGATGTCTTTTAACTAATTGTGCAAGCGTGATTGAGTGCATATTATTAGCGCCTTATTACCATTCAATATTGCTGCCATCAAAGGCAATAAACCGTCCAGTGTCTTCGGCTTGCAGACCAACAATAATGTCAGCCAACCAACCCGCGGATTGTTCTGTGGTGAACAATTTGGCATTGGATTTTTTACCCACAAAAGGCGAGGAAAGCTCTGTTGCTACCGTGCCAGGGTGTAATGCAACAACTGCACAGCAGGGTAGCGTGCGTTTCCATTCGACGCTGAGTGTTTTTACCGCCATGTTTAGTGCGGCTTTCGAACAACGATAACTGTACCAGCCGCCGAGCTCGTTATCAGAAATCGAACCGACCCGTGCAGACAACACGGCGAACACGCTGCGACTCGACTTCTTTAGCGCTGACCTGGCGTACTTTGCAATCAATAGGGTTGAAAGCGTGTTGACGCGAATATTATCCATGAAAAAATCAGCATCCAGTTTGTTGATGGTCTTCTCTGGTCTCGCTTCGCCCATATGTAAAAGACCCACGGCGTTGATGATATAGGTCAGATCAGGGCAGGAAGTGAACAGCTCGGACATCGCCTCTTCGTCAGTGACGTCGAGCGAGACCCAGTTGAGCTTTTCGTTTGAAAAATCCGGCTGATCTGTTCGATAGGTTGCCGTCACCGTCAGAGTTTCAACCGCGTTACAAAAAAGCCTAACAAGCGCTAAGCCAAGACCACCTGATCCGCCGATCACCAGCACATTCATAATGCTGTCATCTGGGTGATTTTTCTAGACACGAACCAAACCGATGCTTGACGCTTGGATTCGGTCGAAAAAGCTGATTTCGCAGTAAAGTAGCACCGCCGAAAGGCTGTCGTCACAGGCTTTGGGTTCAGCGCAGTAAGCAGCAGATTCGCGCTATCCAAAATCATTTTGCCCACATGCTGTTCGCAGTGGTGTTGGGCACACGGCACGGTGTCATTATCGAGTGTGAATATATTCATACCCTTACTACGGCCAGGGCCATGGTTTGGATTGCGCAATGCGCCTTGATCTCAAGCAAGGTCCCGCAGCGCATCGGCTAACTCCGGGTAGTTGAAGGTGAAGCCTGCCGCCGTTAAATTTTTAGGCAAGACGCGCTGTCCATTCAAAAGTACTTCCTCAGCAAACTCCCCCAGCATCAGTTTCGCCATGAAGCCAGGCAATGGTAAAACAGCCGGGCGGTTTAACTGCTTGCCTAAAATGCGCGCAAATTGCCCCTGCGGTACCGGCGCTGGCGCCGTAAGATTGAAAACACCCCTCGCCAGAGAATTGTCGAGCAGCATCTCAAAACAACGTACCGCATCGACAATATGAACCCAGGACCACCATTGATCGCCGCTGCCCATCGGGCCACCGAGACCCAGTTTGGCGGGCAGCAACATAGCCGGTAGCGGACCGCCATCGGCCCCCAGCACAATCCCTATTCTGACGGTGCAAATGCGGGTTTCAAGATCAGCCAATTCATTTGCCGCCGACTCCCATGCCTCACAGAGCTGATGAGAAAAACCTGCGTGGTAAGTACTGGCTTCATCCAGAAACTCATCTTGCCAGTGTCCGTACCAGCCAATCGCGGAGCCAGAAATATAAACTTCCAGCGGCTTCGGCAGATCTCGAATCCAAGTATTGAGCCGTAATGTCATTGACACCCTACTGTCAATAATTTGTGCTTTCTGCTCGTCTGACCAACGTGATTTATCCAGAGGTTCACCGGCGAGATTGATAACGCCGTACCAGTCGATGTTTGCAAGACTGTCTAGCGACGACGCGAACTTTATCTGATCCGAATTTGCACGCTCACTCAAATCTGATCTTGTCAAAATAGTAACGTGATAACCGGAATCAACCAGATGCTGACTCAGGTGACCGCCAATGAAACCGGTTCCGCCAGTGATAAGAATATTTTTGGGCATCTTTATCCGATCTACTTGTTAATCTCCTCTATACGAGGCGATCTAATTATTGGATTCTCCTCGGGTCCGTGGAATAGCAGAATGTCGTCCCAGGTCTCAGTCGGCTCAGCGCCTTCTTGTTCCGCCATCTCTGTAATTTAATCACCTAACGAAGTCATGCGAGCCGCCGCGGCAATATCCATAAACAAATGAGAAGTCTTTGAACCTGCTAGATCTAATTACGTTAACTACTCTGGTAGTGACAACATTTGCCGTCACCAACCTTGATAACCTCATTATTCTGGTGTTTTTACTCGGACAATCTAAAGGCGAGCGCCACCATGTGCTAATCGGCTTTATCGCATCCGTAATTTTGGTGGTTGCCGCTTCAAGTATCGGTATCCTCATTAGGACGATGCTGAGCCCGAACATTGTTGGCTATCTGGGTATTGCGCCGCTTGTGATCGGTGCCTACCTTCTGTATCAACAGTTAACAGCCGTTGAAAATAAATCAGCTATCGCCACGACCACAGTGCATACTCCTTCGCGGATCTGGTTAACCACTGTGGTTTTGATTTTCAGCAATAGCGCAGATAGTATCGCAGTGCTACTGCCACTGCTGGCAGAAAGTGGCTCAACCCCCACCTTATTAATCGTGTCGATTTATTTACTAACAAGCATATTGTGGTGCGCAATTTATCTTAAAATTGCCTCGAATGCCGGATTGGCGCAACGCATAAGCGCCCGCGGGGAAAAGCTTGTTCCATCGGTCATGATTGCCGTGGGCATCTATGTATTATCTAACACCGGCACCGACAGTTTGGTTGCTTCGATGACTTAATCGACACGGGCTTGGCTCATCAATAAAGCTTGTGCGCGATAGTGCTATGCAAAAAGCTTACTTAAAAGACGGCTGCACCCGTCAGATCTTTCTAGGCGGCAGCCGCTTATCCGTTTCAATCCTAGGATTAAACTTACGTTCTATATGTCGATACCGAACATTGATTTGAACTTTTCATTATATTCATCATCGGTAAGGTCTGCGCCCATCGCTATCCAATCTTCGCTGGGAACAGTGGTTCGAGCCGCCATAAAACCTTCAGCGTCGGGGCCAACCGGCCAACGTAACTTGTAATCATCCGTCGTAATGGATTCAAGAATTGTTTCGGCAACCAAATCAGGTGACACAGCACGCTTAAAGCCAGCCGAGAATACTTTACCATTGCGTCGCATGATGGGCTGGTAGGGCGAAGTCTTGTCGTAGCGTGTCTGCTCCGCCGAGTTTTCGAAGATCGAGGTCATAATGACACCGGGCTCAACGTTGACGACTCTGACACCAAAGCGATAAACCTCATGGGCCAGTGCTTCACCGAGACATTCCAGCGCCCATTTCGAGGCAGAGTAGGCAATCTGGTTTGGCGTCGCCTGCAAGCCAACCGCAGAGGTAATGTTGACAATGCTGCCCGTCTGGCGCTCACGCATAGAAGGCAAAACCGCCTGTATGCAACGCACCACACCAAAATAATTCGTCTCAAACATTTGCTTATGCTCTGCTTCCGGCACCAACTCGAGCGGCGCTGCGCCACCAATGCCAGCATTGTTTATCAGCACATCAACCGGCCCGGTCTTCTCAATTTCTGCAAACGCTTGTTTGACGGAATCTGTATCACAGACATCAAGTTGAACGACGGTAACCGGTAAATTCTCCGCCGCCGCTGCCGTTTGCAATGCATCAGCTTTAGCAAGGTTTCGCATGCCAGCAAAGACCTGATAGCCGTTTCTGGCTAGGTGCAAACTGGTCGTCAAACCGATGCCTGTGCTCGTACCTGTTACAACTGCAATCTTCATAAGTTACCTCGATAATCTTTATTAACAAATATGACTGTGACAAATAGCATGGCTTGTGCATAACTTGCAATCAGCAATGCCAAATCGGCTACCAATCAACCCACTTTGATGATGTTTTAAATGAAACGGACTTATTTTTATCACACAATATGGATTTCGGGCGTCCCTTTAACCAGCGGCTTCACCACGAAAACGATGATTTCACAGGCAGCCATTGATGAAGGCTATATGGCCGTCTACTTTTTGCTGACGGCGGCTTCCGCGGGTGTTTTTCTACACGCCCGCATCAAGTTTCCCTGGTTTGTTTTCTTTCAGAAAGACTCGGGCCTGCGACCTAAGGATGCCCCGTTCAATATGAAACTTGCCATGATTGGCTGCGCCGCGATCTGCATTATTATCGGTGTTTTTCCACAGTTACTTTACGGACTACTGCCCTATGAAGTGGCGTATGAGCCCTACTATCCTGCCAAGGTGGTCTTCTATTTGCAGCTGTTACTCTTTTCAGGACTCGCTTTCTTTGTTCTATTACCCTTAATGAAACGTACCCTAACCATCGGTCTGGATACCGATTGGGTCTGGCGCAGAGGCAGCAAGCTGTTGGCTAATTTATTGCTTAAAGCGATTGATCGTTTCACCGCGACGAAGGATAGGATCGGCACTAAAACCGTCACCACACTGAGTTATCTAACCAACCGTTACCTCGGACAGCCACATGAAGCCGACAGCGAAGAGAAGAATGTTTTTGCCCGATCCTGGACCATTGGTACGACCGCCTTATGGATTAGCGGCCTGTTGTCAGCGTATGTGTAGGCCTTCTACCTGTAGAAAAGCGCGAGACTGTTATTGCTTTAATGTGTCAGTCTCGCCGTCCGCTTTATAACCCGCCATCTTATCGATTTTCGATGTGAACGCTTCCCCTTCAGCATCGATAAAATCAGCTCTGACGGAGGCATAGGTGTAGGGTTTAAACAAGTTTCTCCTGGTATGGAAGAAGTAAACAACGAGGCCCCAGAGGTTAAGAACGACACACAAAGCCAACACTTCTGGACGAATCAAATCGCTGAACAAGAAAAACATGACACCCTGCAGCCAGACCTCCGGCTTGGAAACTAAAATAACCACGGTGAGTCTGCCCGGCAAAAGCGTCGCAATAATCACCGGCATCAGTACGGCGAAACTAACAAAAATTAATTCCAGCTCAAAACGCGTCACACGCCCCTCTATTAATCCGTTTAACGCGATAAAACCCAAAAGAAAACAGATGCCCGCGTGCATTTTGTGACCCACGTTATCCTTTAGACGAATGTAACCATTGACCCTGCCGTTCAGCGTCATCCAGGGCCTGGGCTTGACAATGAAGTCGTCGAACAGCTCGAAGGTGCCAAGGCCAAGATAGACCAGCGTTTCTATCCAAAGTACGATCTCAAGGCTAAGGGGTATATCGTAGAACTCAGTTGCAGATAGCATTGCTCGTGTTTCATCCTTTTATTAGAAATCGTTACGTCGACCAAACGTCAACATGTGAGGTTCGAAAACTGTAGCAAACAACCGGCTATCGCCCAGCCACCCTAACGAGATTGACTGAGCTGCAAAATTCAAATAGCCTAAGATAAAACCTAACGGCCCAAAGCATGTTTCCATTGTGTCTACGATCGCCTTCACAAATAAGAACAGCGGTTCGTTCATTGCAGCCGATTTTCCGTGCTTTTCTGCTCCCGTCTTTTTTACTACTCGCCTATAGCAGCCAGCTTCAGGCAGAGCCGGTTGAAGAACCAATTATAGAACTAATTGAAGAGCCAGTTGAAGAGCCAATTGAAGAGCCATGGGAAGCCGCCGCACCGGAATCTGATGACCCCAAGGTTAATTGGCTTGACGGCAGCCAAGGTTACCTCACCGATCAAACTCAAATCCTGGCCAATTGGATGGATAGTTTCTTCGGTGATTCGGACTACGATTCCGAACAAGCGGAGTCCATCATTCGAATCGAACTTGAGCATGATTGGAACAGTGAAGATGGCAGCAGCTTTGGCTCAAAAATTCGCGGCCGAGTACACATGCCGAGACTGTCGAAAAGACTATCGTTGGTATTCAGTGGCGATGAAGAACAAGACGGTAACTTTAGCGACACATTACCAGGCCAACAAGAAGACGACCGCATTGGCTTTCAATTCGCCGGGCGAGAGACCTCCAAGTCTCGATTCGACTACACCCTGGGTTGGTCTAAAGGCCATCTTCGACCCGGCATCAAGTATCGTCGGCAAGGTGAGCTTGGCGAAAAAACGACGTATCGTTTAACCGAACGCATCCAGTACGAGCATGAAAAGAATATTTATTCCCGCACCAACTTTAGGATAAGCCGATTACTCACAAATAATAGCATTCTAAATTGGTCATCACGGCTCGTGTATGGCGAGCGGACGCTCGGTGTTGAATGGGCAACGCAATTTTCAATGCTTTATCGCTACAAACTGGATGATGACAGACCCATTGCCATATCGTATTTCGTTGGCGCGTCCGGCGTCACCCGCCCTGATAGTTATGCCAGCAACTATAGCGCAGGGTTACTCTATCGACGCCAATTTATGAGGGACTATCTCTTCTTAGAATTTGAACCGAGCGCCAACTATCGAAAGTTGACGGCTGATGACGGTCGCGAGCTTTTTTGGCGAGCGGTGCTAAAACTCGAAATTGCGATAAGCAAACAACCGCTAAATTTGATCTGACCTGATTGTGCGCCTCGTTTAACGCCGTGCACCCTTCAGTTACGTTAGGTTTAGTTTAGTTTAGTTTAATTTAGTTCCGCTCAAAGACTGTCCGGCGTAAAAAAAGTCTTCCATTACCCACCATCTAACACCCACCTCGTAACACCCACACCTGAGATTTCTAACGTCGAGCGAAGACGTCTCGTCGACCTACAAGGCAACATTGTCTCCGCCAATGCACCAAAAGCTTCAGACCCAGGGTTAAGCAGATTATTCGAAGCGCTGGTGTGGCCGCATGGCATCATCAGTTACGGATTAGCCACTGCAATCTTGCACAAAATTAAGTACATTGGGCTTAATAGTTAATAATAAGAGATAACCCCGTATGTCCACACGTCTTCGTTCACCAGAAATCTCCGCGTCTATTAGTAACGTAGACCCCGCTGTCGGCCCGCAGCAACAGCTTGCTCACCCAGACCACATTGCACATTCTGAAAGGCTCGTACGCAAGCTTTATCAAGTGCGCGACAATGTCTGGTGTATGGTCGGCAATGGCTTGTCGAATCAAACCTTTGTCGAGGGCCCCGGAGGTCTTATCTGTATCGACACGGGCGAATGCGTTGAAGAAATGCGGGAAGCGCTGGACGAGGTTAGAAAGTTTACCGCCGCACCGGTGGTTGCCTGTTTATATACGCACTTCCATTACGTCAATGGCACAACGGCGCTGCTGTCGGAAATGAAGGATGCGGGCAATGCTGAGTCACTGCCGGTCTACGGTCATAGCCGCATCGCCGGCAACATTGCGCGCTATGGAGGCGAGGTAGGACCTCGAATTATGCGTGGCCTGGTGCATCAGTTCGCCATTTCAATGCCGACCGAAGGTGCCGACGGTCTCGTTAATGTCGGCCTAGGTCGATTTTTCAGAAATACTGACCACGCCCCATTCACCCATGGACACCTGCCGGTCACACACAGCTTCGATGAAACGTTGAAGGCTGATATTGCAGGCCTGAAAGTAGAATTTACCCATGCGCCGTCAGATGCCGACGACTCCGCCACCATTTGGTTTCCTGAACTGGGCGTCTGCGTCAACAATTTGGTCTGGCCCGCACTGTTCAATGTCTTTGCGATTCGCGGCGAAGAATACCGTGATCCACGGATACTGCTATCCGGTCTCGATCACATGGCTGAACTAGGCGCAGATCATTTGCTCGGCGCACATGGACCACCCTTTAGTGGCAAGGCGGACATCGATGATGTCCTCATCGACTATCGTGATTCCATTCAATTACTTTGGGATCAAACCGTGCGAGGCGCAAACAAAGGCTTAAGTCTTGATGAGTTAACCCGTTTTGTACAACTACCTGAACGCTTCAACCGCACCTATTTTACCCGTCAGTTCTATGGCTTGGTTGAACACCACGTCAAGCAGATTCACGCCGGTTTGTTTGGCTGGTTTGATGAGGACGTCGCCAACCTTTTCCCTTTGGAACCTACCGACCGAGCAACGCGGATCGTTGAAGGATTCGGCGGCGCAGACAGGGTGCTTGAAATGATGCAGCAAGCCATGCAAGCCGACGATTATCGATGGGCGCTTGAGCTGGGTGCCTGGCTTGAAAAAGCCACCGATGATCAAACCAACAAAGATGCACTCGCCAACGTTATACGAACAATTGCACAACGTACGACATCCGCCAACGTAAGAGATTGGTGTTTAACAAGGGCGCTCGAACTGGAAGGCAAATTGGATCTAAGCCGATTCCGTCAGCATCGATTTAGAGTCGATGAAGTCCTCGCCAAACCACCAACAACCTTCATCAAGGTATTGCGCGTGTTGCTGGCGCCTGAGCGAACCCTTGATCTCGATATGGAAGTACGCTGGCTGTTTGACGATGGTTCAACAACGGGATTGAAAATCAGGCGCGGCGTTGCAATACCCACCACGGGCGAAACAGCGCAGCATCAGATCGGTCTGACACACGCCGATTGGGCGACGATACTGGGCGGCAAGTTAACCTTTGCAGCAGCGCTGGCAGAAGGAAAAATTCAGATTGGCGGTGACGCCGCAGCAGTCGCGAGTTTCTTTAGTAGTTTTGATCACCCGTCATTTAACGGCTGATTGAGCACGCAGGAAAATTACCGATTGTCTGACTAGCTGAGATCAAGGAAAAGAAAAAAACAATGAGTGATATCCCTAAACCGTCAAAGCCTTTCGCGGGCAATGCATCACGCTTGTATGCCGATTCAGACCCAAGCCCACTCAACTTAAAGAATGAAGTGAAGGGCGCGCCAAATATTTTACTGGTGATGCTCGACGATGTGGGCTTTGGCTCCTGCAGCACGTTCGGCGGTCCCATACCGACACCGGGTGTTGATAAGATTGCCAAGCAGGGTCTGAGCTATAACCAGTTTCACACGACGGCACTGTGTTCACCGACGCGGGCATCCTTGTTAACAGGTAGAAATCATCACAGCGTTCACATGGGTGGCATTACCGAAATTGCCAACAGTTTTCCCGCCTACGATAGCGCTATCCCGCCTGAGTCAGCGACCATTGCAGAAATACTCAAGCAAAATGGCTATTCGACCGGTTGCTTCGGCAAATGGCACTTAACGCCGTCATGGGAGCAGAGCCCAGCGGGGCCTTTCGACAGATGGCCAACGGGCATGGGCTTCGAGCGGTTTTACGGCATTATCGGTGCAGAGGCGTCCCACTGGGAACCGGCTGCGTATGATCAAACCACACCGATTGAACCTCACCTTGGTAAAGAGGATTATCACTTTACCGAAGATCTTGCTGACAAGACCATTGAGTGGCTAGAGCGACAAAAAGCCTCCGCCCCTGACAAACCCTTCTTCTGCTATTTTGCGCCTGCGGCTGTTCATGCACCTCACCATGTCGCACCGGAATGGATAAAGAAATTTGAAGGCCAATTTGATCAAGGTTGGGACAAGCTAAGAGAAGAAATTTTCCAGCGCCAACTTGAACTGGGTGTCATTCCGCCAGGCACAACTCTGACGCCTAGGGCGGATGAAATTCCTGCCTGGGATGATTACCCCGACGAATACAAACCGGTCGCCAGTCGTTTGATGGAAGTGTTCAGTGGCTTTCTTGCCCACACCGATGCCCAGGTCGAACGGGTCATTGATGCGGTGACGGAACTCGACTGTTTCGACAACACACTGGTGATATATCTCACCGGTGATAATGGCGCGTCAGCAGAAGGCACGGTACACGGCGCATGGAGCGCACCCTCTTTTCAAAATGGCGTGCATGAAGACCCGCAATGGTTGCTGGAACATATGGCTGATTTTGGTACGGACCGCTGTGAAAATCATTTCAACGTTGGCTGGGCCTGGGCGCTCGATTCACCCTTCCAGTGGATGAAACAGGTCGCCTCGCATTTTGGTGGCACGCGAAATGCCATGGTCTTGTCGCTACCAGACCAAATCAAAGACCAAGGTGGATTACGATCCCAGTTTCACCATGTGATTGATATTGTGCCGACGATATTAGAATTGGTCGGTATTGATGCGCCAGAAAAAGTAAACGGCATTACCCAAAGCAACATTCAAGGTGACAGCATGGTGTATAGCTTTGCTGATGAAAAATTAAAAAGTACCCACGAAACCCAATACTTTGAGATTCTCGGCAACCGCGGCATCTACCATGATGGCTGGATAGCCTCGTGTTTCCACGGCAGATTGCCGTGGATTCGTTACGCCGGTTACGCGTTCGATGGCCCCCAAGAAATCTGGGAGCTGTACAACATTGAAGATGATTTTTCGCAGGGTAATGATCTCGCCGCATCGCATCCTGACAAGCTCATTGAAATGAAAGCACGCTTTGACGAAGAAGCAGAAAAGAACGGCGTTTATCCGTTGCGGGATGCATCCGCTGTCCGCACCGGAGACTACAGTGTGCCGCATTCTTTGGAAGGTCACAGCAAAATGACCTACACCAAGGCGCATGTGCGCATGCCCGAGAGCTCTATCATCAATCTAAAAAATGCGTCCTACAATATCGACGCTGTCATTGAATTATCGGGTAAACATAGTCAGGGCGTCATCGCATGCCAAGGCGGCAATATGGCGGGCTGGAGTCTGTATCTCGATGAAAATGCGCAACCCTCATTCGTCTATAACTGGTTTGGTCATGAAATCACGGTCATTGCGTCAAACGAGCCATTGACCACAGGTACGCACAACATCAAATTGCACTATGAACATGACGGCGGTTTCGGCAAAGGTGGCTTGGCCACGTTGCACGTCAACGACCTAACAGTCGCAGAAGGGCGCATCGATAAAACCGTGCCTGTGGTTTACTCCATGAGCGGCGAGACCTTCGACGTTGGCCGCGATGCGGGCTCGGCGGTTGGCCCCTACCCGCATAATTTTGAATTCAAAGACAAGATTATCGGCGTCACGCTAGAGCGACTGTCGAGTAAAGATAAGGCAACCTTGGATGCGGAAACCAAGGGTAAATTTAAGGCGGGCTTGAGTACGCAATAAGCGAACATCAGGCAACAAACGGTCTACGTTGGTACTATTTTGATACAACGGTAGCGCAATGTTGGTGACTTTTGAACCTAGGCGCAGCACAACCCATCAACACGAGCCAAGTCAAGACCGGGTCCAGTGTAAAACCAAGCAGCTAAAATCTATTGGCGTTTTACCGAAAATTCAGCCAATAGCGATTACCAATCCAATCGGTGTACTATCTATTGCATTCAGATTCGGAGCTGATCCATGACAAAAACAATTATTCGCGGTGGTTCAATTTTCGATCCTCATACGATGGACATCCAATCTAACGAAACTCTCGTTATTGAGAATGGCCTCATCAGCGAATCAGCCGACACATCCGGGGCTGACGTGGTGATCGATGCTGATGGGCAGTTTTTGATGCCTGGCTTTATCGATGCTCACGTACACTTTCGGCTTGCGACACTCAATTTTGCGCGTTTGTCGCAATGGACCGAGGTCCAATTCGGTATCGCTATGGCGAAGCTGAGTGAAGAAACGCTCGCACGCGGCTTCACCACTGTGCGCGATCTTGGCGGCGATGTGGTTGGACTAAAACGCGCTATCACCACCGGCATGACCCGTGGTCCTGATATTGTGCAAGCCAATCTAATGATTTCCCAAACCGGCGGCCACGGTGATGTTGAAGGTGGCGTGTTGGCTGTACCCGATTGTGCCTGCCAGATGCGCCATAGTGCATTTGGCATCGTTGCAGACGGCCCAGATGCTGTTCGAAAAGCGGCGCGTCATGTATTACGCGCGGGCGCTGACTTTATCAAAATTCATGTCTCCGGCGGCGTTGCCACGCCCATGGACCCCCTGGATTGCACGCAGTACACCGTTGCCGAAGTTCAAGCAGCCGTGCAGGAAGCAACCAATCGCAAGACCTATGTCGCGGCGCACGCTTATACGCCTGAGGCTATACAGATGGCCGTCAACAATGGCGTTAAGTGCATTGAGCACGGCAATCTGCTGGACGCAGACACGATACAGACCCTGCTTAAACATGATGCTTGGTTAGTACCAACGCTTGTGACCTATAAGGCTATGGCATCTGAAGGTAAACGTCTGGGATTACCCGAACGAAACCTCGTCAAAAACAAAGCGGTATTAGCATCAGGACTCGAGTCGCTTGCACTGGCTGATAAGGCCGGCGTGAAAATGGGTTGGGGTACAGACCTAATCGGCGAAACCCAAGCCATGCAGCGACACGAGTTTGCGATTCGAGCCGAGATACAATCAGCTGAGTCCATATTGCACGCCATGTACGTCATGAACCCCATCATATTAAAAAGACCCGATAGCATCGGTCGTCTGGCGCCCGGCATGAACGGCGATGTCGTTATCACGCCGATCAATGCGCTGCAGGATATCGCTGCATTGGCCGACGATGACGCGATTACCCAAGTCGTTAAGCGCGGCGTACCGGTTCATCATTAAAGCAAAATTTGAAACGGCGCATTTGCTAAATATCGATTAGCGTCAACGTGGCAAAACACTCAATGGGTGTTGGATTAAAATTGCATTAAAAATGTCGTCACAAGACCACACGAAGAATGAGTCTGACTCAAAAATGAATTAGACTTCCATCGCAACTCTCGAACCAACATCGACATCCAGCATTAGGAACAACGTGGCCAAAAAGTATTACGTTATTTGGGAAGGCAGAAGCAAAGGCATCTTCGAGGATTGGCCGACCGCTCAAAAATCTGTCGCCGGTCATAAGGGCGCAAAGTTCAAAGGCTTTGAAAGCCGTGCGCTGGCCGAAGCCGCTTATAGCCAAGCACCCGAAAAAAGTATCGTGTCATCCAAGTCGAGAAAACCCGCAACAAAACGGGCCGCCTTTGTACTCGATGAAAATTTTGATATTCACATTTTTTGTGACGGCGGCTGCGATCCCAACCCTGGCCCTGCGGCGTCCGGCATTGCTGTGTATCAGTCAGCTTCTATCATTGCCAAATACCACGGCCTGTATCATCAGGGTACAAACAATACTGCTGAGCTCAATGCACTGCATCAAGCCATGCAACTGGCCAAAGGCTTTCTTGCACAGGGTTTGAAAGTTCAAATACTCAGCGACTCGTCCTATTCGGTCAAAGCCATGACCCAATGGGCGCAGGGCTGGCAGCGTAAAAACTGGACCCGGGGTAAAAACGAAGTGCTGGCGAATGTCGAGCTGATCAAAACCATGTATGCCTGCTATCAAACCCTGCCCGAAGACATCAGCATCATTCATGTCAAAGGTCATGCCGGCGTTGAAGGCAATGAGATCGCCGATCGCATGTGCTTTGTTGCCATGCAAAACAAAGTCGAAGACTTTGAAGAATATTTGGGTAGCGAGTCTATTGATGAATTATTAGCGATCAACGCCGACTAGTCGTCTGAAATTAACGTGCACCTTCGAACACACGCATCTCAACCTAGGCTAGATTCATAAATGGATTCAACGGATCTCATATTCACCTTAGTCAGCTGTATTTTCTTTATGGCGTTGGTGGCGTGGGTGTCTTATATAAAAACCCGCGGTGAGGTCGACACGCAGGAAGGCTACTTTCTGGCCGGCCGAGGTTTAACCGCCATCTTCATTGCAGGCTCGATGCTGCTGACCAACCTTTCGGCGGAACAACTGATTGGTCTAAACGGTTCCGCCTACGGCTTTAACCTTTCCAGCATGGGTTGGGAGGTCACCGCCGCCTTTGCGACCATCTGTATGGCGTTTATTTTCCTGCCTCGCTACTTGGCCGGCGCCTTCACGACACTACCCCAGTTTCTTAATGACCGATTCGATGATGGCGTACGGCGCATGTCGGTTGTGCTTTTTATGGTGGGTTACGGCCTGGTCACCATCCCGTCGGTTTTATACGCCGGCTCCATTGCTGTGTTGCAGCTGTTTAACGTGCCGGAGTTGCTCGGGCTTTCGTATTCCTCATCGTTATTTTTAACCATCTCGGTGATCGGTTGCATCGGCGCCCTGTATGCAATTTTTGGTGGACTCAAAGCCGTGGCGGTATCCGATACATTAAATGGTATTGGCCTGTTGATCATTGGCATTGCTGTGCCATGGCTCGGTCTGTCCGCGCTTGGCCAAGGCAGCGTGTCCGAAGGCTTACAGATTATTACCACAACGGACACCCACAAACTCAATGCCATTGGCGGCCCAAGCGACCCCACACCCTTTGCCACGTTGTTCACCGGCATGATCTTCGCCAATCTGTTTTATTGGTGCACCAATCAATATGTGATTCAGCGAACCCTGGCCGCGAAAAATCTAGCGGAAGGTCAGAAAGGTGTGTTGTTCTCAGGCTTCTTTAAGGTACTAGTGCCGTTCATGATGATGATTCCCGGCGTCATCGCCTTTCATCTTTATGGTGATGGGCTGCAGTCAATCGACCTTGCCTATCCCAAACTGATTAAAGATGTACTACCGCTGTGGGCAACGGGCTTCTTTCTTGCGGTATTGCTCGGCGCTGTCTTTAGTTCATTCAACTCATTACTTAACAGCGCAGCGACCCTGTTCTGTCTCGACATTTACGCGCCGATGAAGAAAACCGCCGTGACAGACGCACACATGTTGCGAGTCGCGAAGATCGCCAGCATCGTCATCGCGCTGTTCTCATTTATTGTGGCGCCACTATTACAGTTTGCGCCGGACGGGCTGTGGCAAATCATTCGTATCTTCACCGGCTTTTATAACATCCCGGTCATTGTGCTGGTGTTGGTTGGTCTCTTTACGCGGCAAGTGCCCGCTGTCGCCGCCAAGGTTGTCATCGTCTTTCATGTCATCAGTTACGGCCTGCTGAAGTTTGTGTTCGACGATATTGTCGATATTCACTTTCTGCACCTGTACGCGATTTTGTTCTTTATCGAAGTTGGCATTATGTTGACCATCGGCTACCTGAAGCCGCGTCTCGTGCCTTGGTCTTATACCGCCCAGAACCTAGTCGACATGACACCCTGGCGGTACGCCCTGCCCTGCGCCGCGAGTCTGATGTCTGCGGTGATTGGCTTGTATCTGCTGTTTTCACCGGTCGGCTTAGTCGACGGCATCACCAACTTATTTTGGGGTTTGATCACCGCGCTGGTCTTCGCCAATATCGCGGTATGGTGGTGGAGTAGTCGACAAACGCGCATCCCAGTCTTTATAGTGGGTGCGGCGACAAAAAACATTGATTGAACGCGACTGTTAAGCCTGAATTTTGTACGAACTGACATTAGACCCATTGATATTGGACGAGCTAAAACGTGACTGAACATAAAAAAGTCCGCCTGCGCGCATTCGAGAATGCCAGCAGTCAGCGCCATGTGCCTGAACAGGATCGTTATCTTTACAAAGCGCCGATTGCCAAACATCGTCTCGCTATTATTGGCACCGGCACAATTGGCCAGGAACACATGCGTGTTGCCAGCCTACTTGGCCGTGCGCAGATTCATGGCATCTTCGATCTTGAAAGCCACAGCATGGATATGGCCGCAAAAGAATTTTCCCGTTACAACAAAAACACACTGGTGCGCTACGACAGCGTTGAGGCCCTCTGCGCAGACGAACAGGTTGATGCTATCTTTATCTGCACACCCAACTTCACGCATTTCGATGTGTTAAACCAAGTCATTTATACTGGCAAACCCATCTTCCTCGAAAAGCCCATGGCAACGTCGCTCGCCGATGCAAAAGCCATCGTTGAAATGTCCGCGCGCTACAGCAACATTATTCAGATTGGTTTGCAGTACCGTTATAAAGCCCAATATGTCGAAGCCTTTCATGAAGCGCTAGCGCGCAAGACACTCGGTGAAATCAAAACAATCGCCGTCAGTGAGCATCGGCCGCCGTTCCTCGACAAGGTCAAACAATGGAATAAGTTCAATGAGTTTTCTGGCGGTACGTTAGTCGAGAAATGCTGTCACTATTTCGACCTGATCAACCTGATGGCACAGGCACGTCCGCAGCGCGTTTTTGCCAGTGGCGGCCAGGCGGTTAACTTTACCGACTTTGAGCGTGACGGCAAAAAGTCCGATATCGACGATCACAGCTTTGTCATTATCGAGTATGCCAATGGTGTGCGGGCGAACTTTACCCTGAACATGTTCTGCGCAGACTTTGATGAAGAAATGATTGTCTGCGGCGAACACGGCAGACTCATCGCCGCCGAAAAGTCCGACTTTCAACATCAACAGCCAACGCAGACATCGCTGACCATTGAACTCGGTGAAACCGGCGCATCACGCAAACAAGACTTGGGCTACGCGTCGAGTATTGAAGCAAGCGGTCATCATGGCTCAACCTTCTATGAACATGCTGCCTTCATCGACGAACTCGAAGGCAAAGATGTCAAAAGCGCGACCGCACAGCAGGGCCTGTGGGCCATTGTTGTTGCCAGCGCCGCTCAGGCATCGATGCGCACCGGTGAGGCGATTGATATCAACGCGTTTCTTACCGAACACGATCTGATCGCGACGCTTAGTGAATAGCACTCGTCGAGTTGCGTGAATACAGAACAATAAGTAAACCAGCGATACAAATAAATCAAACAAGAAACATAACGCAGTGGATACAGTCATGAATGAAGCAGTACTTAACGTCGACGAAAATCAAATGCCCGCGGTGGGTCTTGGACTGTGGAAGCTCGATAAAGCTGACTGTGCCGATGTCGTTCGGGGCGCAATTGAAATTGGCTACCGGCATTTAGACAGCGCCGCCGATTATGGCAATGAAGAAGAAGTCGGTGCCGGCATCAAACAGGCATTGGCCGATGGCCTGTGCCAACGTAAAGACCTGTGGATTACATCGAAACTGTGGAATACCTTTCATCGACCCGAACATGTGCGTGAAGCCTGCGAGAAAACACTGGCAGATCTTGGTGTCGACTATCTCGATCTCTATCTGATTCACTTCCCCATCTCGCTGAAGTATGTCGGCATCGATACACGCTACCCACCGGAATGGATCGCAAACCCAGATGCGGATAACCCCGTCATGGAAATCGACCCTGTACCACTGGCCGACACGTGGCGCGCCATGGAAGCCCTGGTCGCCGATGGTTTGGTGAAACAGATCGGTATCTGCAACTACACAACCGGTTTGCTACATGATTTGATGGCCTACGCGAAGATCAAACCCGCCATGCTGCAAATTGAATCGCACCCTTATTTGACTCAGGAAGCGTTGATCCGTACCGCGAATGATTACGGCATAGCCGTGACGGCATTCTCGCCACTGGCAGCACTGTCCTATGTCGAATTAGACATGGCAACAACGTCAGATACGGTTCTGTCACAAGCCGCCGTGCTTGCCGCCGCCAAACGGGTTGATCGATCACCGGCGCAGGTTGTACTTCGCTGGGGTATACAGCGCGGCACCGCCATCATTCCGAAATCGAGCAAGTTGGCGCGTCTGAAAGAAAACCTGGCGCTGTTTGATTTTGAGTTAAACGGCGATGAAATGACGGCAATTTCGGCACTCAATGCCAACCGTCGCTTCAATGATCCCGGTGCCTTCTGCGAAGGCGCATTCAATACATTCCACGCTATTTACGATTAGGTTGTTAGATGTCCTCATTTATCGTTGAACAGGTGCGCACAGAAACTCAGCATAATCATGCTGACGTGTTTCCGCTGATTTATGCCAAACAAGCGGGTGAAGACTCGATTCTGAAAGCCATTGCTTGGGTTAAGCAGAATCAAACGGCGTTGATGGAACAGCTTTCCAGGCACGGCGCTATTTTGTTCAGAGACTTCCCCGTGGTGTCGGATATAGATTTCGATGCGTTCTTGTCGGCATTTGCTTTACCCAACTTCACCTACGCAGATTCACTGTCGAACGCGGTACGTCGCAATCGTACCCCTCAGGTTTTTACCGCTAACGAGGCGCCACCAAGCGTGTCGATTTTTCTGCATCATGAAATGGCGCAAACACCGATCTACCCGGCACAACTGTTTTTCTTTTGCGAATTGGCAGCGGAACAAGGCGGCGCGACACCACTGTGTCGCTCCGATCTTTTACTTGAGCGTCTGCAGCAACAGCTACCCGACTTTATCGCGGCTTGTGAACGTTTAGGCGTTCGTTATTCCAACATCATGCCGTCGCAGGACGACCCCGAGTCAGGCCAAGGCCGCAGTTGGTCTAGTACCTTGAGTGTTGATAACAAAACTGACGCCGAAGCCAAACTTAAATCCTTAGATTATCAATGGCAGTGGCTTGACGACGGCTCACTACAAGTCACAACCCCGGTGCTGCCGGCGGTAAAAACCTTGGCTAACGGTCGACGTGTTTTCTTCAATCAGCTTATCGCCGCTTTTCGTGGTTGGAAAGACAGCCGCAATAAATCGACGCGATCGATTTTCTTTGGCGACGGCTCAGAAATTCCGACCGAGCATATGGCGGTTGCAATCGAACTGGGCGATGAACTGTCCTACGACATGCAATGGCAAACCGGCGATGTAGCCTTGGTTGACAATTTTCTCGTGATGCACGGTCGACGCCCCTATACCGGTGAACGACGCGTACTGGCCGCCCTCGTCGCAAGCGATACCTCTGGCTAGGTCGGTTAACGTCTGGCCCATCGCGCTTGCGATCATCAAAAACTCCTCTCAACAGCCCTTTAAATGCAGGTCTTGAAGTCTGGTACCCAGAAAGGTACCATTTCGAAATGACAAACAATCAGACTCAAATTCAAGTCACTGACCAAGCCGCACGCCGGTCAATCGACAAGGCAATCGACAAGGCCGCAGCCAAAACGCAACAGTCAGCACGGTACGCGCTAAAAGTTGCTGAACTGCTGAAGTATGTCCGTGGCAAAGCCGGTCTTTCCGCAAGGGAGCTGGCGCGCAGCGTCGGCAGCTCACATTCGACTATCTTGGCATACGAAGCGGGCAAGAAAGTGCCGGTGACAACAACCTTGATGCGTCTTGTCCATGCCTGTGGCTATTCCATGGACTTCACCCTTTCACCCAGACTTCGAGGTGATGAGGACAATCCCAAGGGTGCAGAATTACAAGCGGTGCTTGACCTTGCATCAGAATTTCCAGCGCGTCATTCAGCCACACCCGACAGCAAAATGCCGGGTACCTTATGAGCAGTCTGACGGAGAAAATAGTCGGCTTGCACGCAGCGTTAGCAATGGCGAACATACCCCATGGCTTCGGTGGCGCACTGGCTTTGGCGTGGTGTACACAGCGCGCCCGCGGCACCATTGATATTGATTTAAACATCTTTGTTGATACGCAAGCCGCGGCAACCGCGTTGGCTGCATTACCGCAAGAGATTAGCTGGCAGCAAAATGATCTAGACGTGCTGCTACGGGAAGGTCAGGTTCGTGTTTGGTGGGATAACACACCCCTCGATCTCTTCCTCAACACCTTGCCACTGCACAAACAAATGGCGCGGCGATGTCGTTGGGAATCCTTCGGCGGCGCATCCGTACCCTTTTTGTCCTGCCAAGATATCGCGGTGCTGAAGGTTTTCTTTAATCGCACCAAAGACTGGGCAGACCTAGAGGAGATGCAATCAGCCGGCACCTTACAGGCACCTTTAATTACCGCAACAATCATTGAATATCTGGGCGCTGATGATGAGCGCATCACTAAATTGACGGCACTGACTGCTAGCGACTAACCGTTATTTATAATCGCGACTGAAGACAGCGGTGTTAAAAAATCACATTCACATTCACATTCACATTCACAAATCCGATCACAGAAAGCGCGAGTCCTATGCCCCATTCAAACGAACCGAACGCTAACGACGAACATCCTTTTGTTTTTCATATGGTCGAGGTGAAAAACTGGCGCCAAACGATCACCACAGACAGCATCTACTATCCGCCAACCTATGAAGCCGATGGCTTTACCCATGGCACAGCAAACCCGGCCAAGTTGTTAAGCGTCGCCAACCATTTTTATACCGACATCGTTGGCGATTGGTATTGTTTGCAAATGACCGAGCAAAGTCTGGCAGACACCGGCGTTAAAATAATTTTTGAACCCGCCGCCGCCGTGGGTAACACAGCATCAACCAATGAAGCCGCCAGTGGCGAACTGTTTCCGCACATCTATGGCGGTATTTCGCCCGCGGCGGTTATCAATATCTTTCCCATCAGCAGAGACGCGTTCGGCGGCTTTAGCCGTATCGAAGGGGTATATCCTGAGTGATATAAACAGACAAAAAACCGCGACCCTCAAATTCCAATGCATCCTGCTGCAACCGCCCACATTCCGGTAGATCAGCCCCTTGGCGCTTATTTGCCCTATTCACGCGAAGCAATGCAGCCCGATAGATGTCATGAATACGTTGAATTTTTGCCTGTCTTAGGGGTATGGTTGCTGCCTCACAAATTAATGGAGCGATCTCATGGCAGAAGCCTGGATTATAGATGCATGCCGTACACCACGCGGTATTGGCAAAAAAGGTAAAGGCGCACTCGCCGACGAACATCCACAACATCTCGGCGCAGCTGTTCTTAAAGCGCTGAAAGAGCGTAACGACTTAAACACAGCGGACGTTGATGACATCATCTTCGGTACCAGCTCGCAGCGCGGCACACAAAGTGGCGACTTGGCGCGTATGGCGGCATTGGATGCAGGCTACGACGTTAAAGCCAGTGGTGTCACCTTGGACCGCTTCTGTGGATCCGGTATTACTTCCGTCAACATTGCAGCGGCTAACATTATGGCCGGCATGGAAGACCTCACTATTGGCGGCGGCACAGAAATGATGTCGCTTGCAGGTTCAGGCGGCGGTAAAGGTTCACCCTTCCTTGATAACGACAACCTTCGCTTACGCGCCGTTCATCCTCAGCCTCATCAAGGTGTTTGTGCTGATGCGATTGCAACACTTGAAGGCATTGATCGTCTGGCACTGGATAGCTTGGCGCTGGTTTCGCAGCAACGTGCAGACCATGCCATCAAGAACGGTCATTTCAACAAGTCATTGATCACTGTCTACAAAACTGACGGTTCAGTTGCGCTTGACCACGAAGAATTTCCACGGCCACAAACGACACTTGAAGGTTTGGGTCAGTTGAAAGCATCATTCGAAAATATCGCTGACATCGAACTCGACGAGGCGGGCACAACGTTTCGCAAGTTAGTTGCGCAAAAGTATCCTGATCTACAGGTCAAGCACTTCCACCACGCGGGTAACTCATCCGGTGTTGTTGACGGTGCTGGCGCTGTCTTGTTGGCCTCTGCTGAATATGCAAAAGCCAATGGCATGAAGCCACGGGCGCGTATCAGAGCCATGTGTAACATGGGTGATTCACCGACATTGATGTTGAATGCACCGGTACCTGCCGCCAGAAAAGTGCTGCAGAAAGCCGGCCTATCGATTTCAGACATCGATCTGTTCGAGATCAACGAAGCCTTCTCGGTTGTTGCCGAGAAGTTCATCCGCGACCTGAACCTTGATCGCGATAAGGTTAACGTCAACGGCGGCGCAATGGCCCTAGGTCATCCTATTGGCGCAACCGGTTCAATGTTGATCGGCACGGTGCTAGACGAACTGGAACGTCGCGATCAGCAGTTTGGTCTTGTCACTATGTGTGCAGCCGGCGGTATGGCACCAGCAATCATTATTGAACGTATTTAGTGATGAAAAGGATCAGCTGATTTTGCAGCTACTTTTTAATTGGAAGTAGGTAAACCGTAAAATCAGTAACCATCAAAAGCCCCCATGGGATTTCTCATGGGGGCTTTTTTTATGCGCCAAGATTCACTTAAAAGACTTTTGCTGGGTCATAAAACACCGACCAAAAACGGCACACCCATGGCATGCGGAAAACGTTCATTGCAGGCAAGCAGACCCAAATTTTAGACAAAAAAAGACCTTCCGAGATAAATCTGGGAAGGTCTTTTTTCTAACCGTCTAGCAAGCTTTAGATCTAGCTTTCGCTAGATCAACTTCAAACGCTCAACTTAAGCATCAAGTGAAGCAAACGTCTTACCTTCTGCGACTAACTTCTTCAGAAGTTCAGAAGGCTTCCAAGCTTCATCTTTCGTTTCTGCGTAGAAACGTTCGATGTCAGCAAGAACCGTATCCAAACCTTGTGTATCGGCATACCACATGGGTCCGCCAACATACGTTGGGAAGCCGTAGCCATTCACATAGACTGTATCGATGTCACTGGCACGAAGCGCATGCTCTTCTTCCAGTAGCTTGGCACCAATGTTAACGAGCGGATAAATACAACGCTTCAGAATTTCTTCGTCCGTGAACTCTTTACGCTCAAAGCCCAGCTCTTCAGCAACGCGCTTCACGACTTCATCCGCTTCTGCATCCGGACGTGGCGTACGATCACCTTCAACATACTGGTAGTAACCCTTCATGTTCTTCTGACCATATCGGTCAAGTTCACACAGTGCATCTGGGATACGTGCGGTGACTTCGTTTGAACCACCCATCATCTTGCGTGCGCGCCAACCGAGATCAAGACCGACCATGTCTGCCATGGTGAACGGACCCATTGCCAAACCAAAGTCGAAGATCACCTTATCAACCTGCGCAGGTGACGCACCTTCAAGGATCATCATGCTTGCTTGACGCGAGTAGCCGCCAATCATGCGGTTACCGATAAAGCCCGGGCAGTTACCCGCAACAACAGACACCTTACCGAGTGTCTTACCCAGCTTCATTGCTGTGCCAAGTGCCTGCGTTGACGACTTCTCGCCACGTACAACTTCCAGCAGCTTCATTACGTTAGCGGGGCTAAAGAAGTGCAAGCCAACCACGTTTTCAGGACGTGACGTCATGGCAGCAATCGCATCAACATCCAAACCGGATGTGTTGGTTGCCAGCAGCGCGCCGTCTTTCATCACTTTATCTAACTTGGCGAAAATCTCTTTCTTCAGATCAAGGTTTTCATAGACCGCTTCAATCACAACGTCTGCATCGCCTAAATCTTCAAAGGCTTCAGTCGGTATGATTAGCGCCATACGTGCGTCCATCATCTCTTGGCTTAAACGACCGCGAGACACTGTGCGTGCGTAGTTACCTTCAATGACTTTCAAACCCTTGGCAAGATTCGCCGCATCGTTGTCATGCAAACGCACAGCAATACCCGCATTAGCGAAACACATGGCGATACCGCCACCCATGGTGCCAGAACCAATAACCGAGGCTTTGTTGATCTCAATCAACGGTGTGTCTTTATCAAGACCCGGAATCTTATTCGCGGCACGTTCTGCAAAGAAGATATGAATCAATGCTTCACGTTGTGGATCTTTCATGCATTCGCCAAACAAGCGCTGCTCTTCTTTCATGCCCGCATCAAACGATTCGGCATTCACAGCCGCTTCAACACATTTAAGAATTTGCTGTGGTGCAAACTGACCACGGTGTGTCTTCTCGATTTGCTTCGCCGCATCTTCAAATACTTTTGTATTACCGCGATCGGCTGCAATCTTGTCTTCCAGATCACGTACTTTGCGTGTCTTGCTGCCCGCGGCAACAATCTCTTCAGCAAAGGCAATGCCCGCTTCAACGATATCGCCATCGGCAACACGGTCAATAATGCCTAACTTAAGCGCAGCAGGTGCCAGAATAGGATCGCCAGAAACAATCGCCGTTACGGCCGCTTGTGCGCCAATTAAACGTGGCAGTCTTTGTGTACCACCCGCGCCAGGCAACAAGCCCAACTTCACTTCAGGCAAACCAACCGGTGCTTTTGGCGCTGCAATGCGGTAATCACAGCAAAGCGCTGTTTCCAAACCACCACCAAAGGCTGTGCCATTAATCGCCGCAATAATAGGCTTGGTGCTGCCTTCCATCACATCCAATACTTCACCAAGGCCGACAGCCTCGGACGCTGCGCCACCAAATTCGCCAATATCCGCACCCGCGATAAAGGCACGATGCATACCCGTCACCACAATCGCCTTCACGCCGTCATCGGCTAATGCCTTGGTCACGCCATCGAACAAACCCTGGCGTACGCCAGAAGACAAGGGGTTTACAGGGGGGTTATCAATGCTGAGCAGGGCGATTTCACCACGTTGCTCATAATGTACGGCTCCTTTCATGGAGGGCTCCTATTTTGGTTTCAGTTATTGAGGGTAAGAAATCTTGGGGACGCAGTATAGCGTGAGTTTGAGAGGATTTGTGGGCTTTTTATAGTTGTTAAATGTGGTTGCTGATGCCCTACTACCGTTATTACCTAGATCACGAAGTTACCTGCTTCGCAATCACATTCATAAACAGTGCGCTCGGCAAAAAACTTGGGATATGAATCCATTAGAGGTCGTGCTTAGCTATATAAAATCAAATTTTGCAGTATCGTCACTCGATCCGACCGCAATACAGGCGGGCGGAGTCACTCTTCTAAAGCAGACCATCTAGACACAGGAAGACAGGTAAGAACACATAAATACTTAATGATCAACTGAAGGAACAGAGAGAACGATTCCCTTTCCCATTATTGACTGTATTAAAGCTTTATTTCATGAGGACCTGATTTTGAATAATTACTAACAGTGTTTTATCGCTATGAGCATATCTGTCTTAATTTAAGCACTCCATATTATGTCTGCACAGCTAACTTATATTTCAACGTTGTTTAGCATCCACCGCCGCTATGGTTCGCAGTCCATGAAAAATTTCATGATTTTAGAACGCCAAAAAATAATCCCTCGTATTAGCGGAAATGTTTTTTGACATATTGCTATTGGTAAACACCTTAATCATTGAAGCGTAATCGACCTTCGTCGCGCCATCTTATCGCTCTACTATGCAAACCGACTTTACAACCTTATTTGCAGCCTTGTCTGGCAGCGTAATCTTACCGCCCCATTTTGTTGCCGTTGATAATTTGACCTAACGTAGCGTTCAAGTCTTGAACGCAGCGCGCACTAAACACCATAATAACGACATAGATTAAGCGTATATGCTAACGACACCATAATTTTATCGTTTGAATAACAACATTCAGACCGACCCACAGAAAAACTCTAACCAAAACGCGAACCGAAGCCCGAACCAGGACTCGGACCAAGCCCCAAACAAAGTACCCCGATGAAGTGCCAGACCAAGCGCAGACAAGACCTGCATCAACGCCTACATCAATGCCCGCATCAATACCCACATCAATATCCACATAACGCACGCTGCGCGTAAAACTTGGGGAAACGCGTGTTTTTCTTTAGGATAGAGGCTTCGCTTATCTAGGCTCGTCAAAAAATGCATCACGCTGCTTGCTCAACCCGTACTTCGCTAACCGTCTCGTTGATGGTTTTTGCCACATTGGTGTTATCCGCTTGCACCGAATACCTGCCCATTTCCTCTGGCGCCCTTTCGGGCACGGCGACTGAAGCGCCGGCGCAGTGGACGGATGTTGCGCCGGTCGAGATCATTCAGTTAGAAACTGGCGGTGATGATGCCTACTCGGTGAACCTTTGGGTAGTTGAGTTAGCGGGCGATCTGCATGTTTTTGCGGGGGACAATCGGGCCACGTGGGTTGAGAATATCGAAGCTAACGCCAATGTGCGTTTGCGGGCGAATGAGTTGATTTATGCACTGCGGGCGACGCGCGTCACGGATGCCGCAACGTTTGAGGTGTTTGCGCAGGCTTGGGAGGCCAAATACGGTAATCGGCCCCGCAACGAAAATGTCGACGAGACCTATCTGTTCCGACTCGACCGGCAATAGCCGATCCCGGCTTGTTAAGCAGCTTGTTAGGCAGCGAGTTCATCGAAACCAAAACGCCGCTTCCAGGCTGCGCGCAGCCCGACATAGAGCAACAAACCAAAGGGGCCGGTGGCAAAGGTTAAAATGACGGGTATGACCACGGCCCAGTGCGGCATGCCCTGCCGCTTGGCATCGCGAACGATCCAGGCACCGACAAACAGATCAAACACCAAATAGTGCATCCAGCCAGCCAGTAACGCGCGCGGGTCTGAAAAGGCAATCTGCAAACCCTGCAGGCTTTGCATGCTGGCGCCTTCGGGCATGTCGCCGGCCATACTTAATGACAGCGTGACGATATACAGCAGACCCAGCACCAAAGGCACAACACCGGAATGCACCAGCCATCGCGTCGGTTTGGAAAAGGGCGCGATTAATAGTAGCAACCAAAACGGCAGTACAAACGCGTTGATCAAGGTGAACAGGGTCTCGTGTGACATGTGGATCTCCGCTTAACTATATAGTGGCAGCATTTGGGGCCGACGCTCGCAGGTCGCACGCGCGCAGGCAACAGAACTTGGCTCTGAACCATTTTGGCGACACAATGAGCAGATATCAATCTGTCCATTATTGCGAGCCGACTATGTCCAAGACGTCAGACACACTAAATGCCCTGATTGAAGATCGATTTGGCCTATCGACGACGGTCGGCGCTAAGGTGCCCGCCGAAGGTGCGTTGGCCCGCCTGTTGGCACGACGCACGCATCGTCAGTACACCGACCAACCGATCGATGATGATCTGTTCGACGTGCTGCTGGCCTGCGGCCTATCCGCCAGTTCAAAGTCGGATTTGCAGCAAGCCTCTATCGTTGTGGTGGACGATGCGGACAAACGCGCGCAGATTGCCAGCTGGATACCGTCGATGCCCTGGCTTGCCAATGCACCAAGGCTGCTTGTTTTTTGCGGCGACCACAGTCGTCTGCGCATCGCCAGCGACATGCGCAACAAACCATTTCCCAATGACAATGTGGATCAGTTTATGAATGCCGCTGTTGATGCGGCGTTAGTGATGCAGACATTCACCTTGGCGGCGGAGTCGGTTGGTCTGGGCTGTTGCCCGATTAGTGAAGTACGCAGCTATATCGATGCACTGTCTGAACTATTGGCGTTACCTGACCACGTTTTTCCGATTGCGGCTTTGTGCGTGGGTTATCCGTCACGCGAGGGTTTTGTCAGCATGCGCCTGCCAACGTCACTGACGGTGCACCGGGATCAATATGACGCATCGGCTCGGGCGGCAAAAATTGATGCGTACGATCAACGTCGCGATCAACGCTTTAGCATTCCACAAGCCAACCAGAAGGAAACAGACCGATTTGGTGTAGCAGACTTTTATGGCTGGTCTGAGGATAAAACACGGCAATACTCTACCCCGCAACGCCCCGATTTCCTCGCCTATCTAAAGGCGCGCGGGTTTGCGATGGCGTAAGCGGTCCAAACCAACACCTCTGCACACTTTGTGATACCTTAGTCGCCCTGCGGCTCAGCTTGGCATAGATATGTAACAGACTGCTGTCGATACTTTTAATCGTTAATCACAAGAATAAGAATAGATTTATGACAGCACAGGATAAAACCGACGCGCCAGCAACCGCGTTAGATACCGTCGCCAGCGACACAACATCGACCGAAACAAATCACTATGCCTCCAACGGCGCGAAGTACTATGCGCTGGGTTTGTTGACAGTGGTTTACAGTTTCAACTTTATTGACCGGCAATTGCTGTCAATTCTGCAGGAATCAATCAAGGCAGATTTAAGTCTGTCCGATAGTCAGCTTGGTTTGTTAACCGGCTTTGCCTTTGCGGTATTTTATGTGACGGCAGGTTTGCCGATTGCCCGTTGGGCGGATCGCGGTAATCGCCGCAACATTATCGCCTTCTCTGTCGGTCTGTGGAGTTTGATGACCGCCTTAAGCGGCTTTGTGCAAAACTATGGTCAGCTGTTAGCAGCGCGTATTGGTGTTGGTGTCGGCGAAGCCGGCGGCAGCCCTCCGTCGCACTCGATTATTTCTGATATTTTCCCGCCGGAACAACGCGCCAGTGCGATTTCGTTTTATTCGACCGGTGTGAACCTCGGCATTTTGTTTGGCTTTCTGTTGGGCGGCTGGATTAACGAATTTTTCGGCTGGCGCATCGCCTTTTTAGTGGTCGGTACGCCGGGCATTATCATTGCCATTATTGTGCGCTACACCCTCGCAGAACCGATTCGCGGTCTGTCGGAAAACAAGAAAGTCTCTACCGAGAGCGTGCCTTTTAAGGAAGTGTTGTCGGTCTTGTGGCGCCATGTTTCATTCCGACATATGGCCTTGGGCGCCGCATTCAATGCCTTTGCCAGCTATAGCACCAGCAACTGGACCGCCTCTTTCTTTATTCGCACGCACGATATGACCACCGGCGAGCTCGGCACTTGGCTGGCGGCCATCATTGGTTTTGGTGGCGCCGTCGGCGTGCTTGGCGGCGGCTTACTCGCTGATCGACTGGCGCGCAACGACAAGCGTTGGTATATGTGGATACCTGCCCTGGCGGGCTTCGTCAGCGTACCGTTTATGATTGGTGTCTATACGGTCGATAATGCCTATGCGGCATTGGCTTTCGCCGTTGTACCGGGCGTGATGTTTAATGTGTATTTAGGTAATACCATTGCGACAACCCATGGTCTGGTTGGTTTGCGTATGCGCGCCACCGCATCGGCCATTTTGTTTCTGATCTTAAGCATCATTGGTTTAGGTATTGGACCGGTTGCCGTGGGTACGTTGAGTGATCTGTTGGCCAGCAGTTATGGTGAAGATTCACTGCGTCAGGCGATGTTGTATATCATTCCTGTAATGATGTTCTGGTCTGCTTGCCATTTCTATATGGCATCCAAAACCGTTCGCGAAGATCTGGCTGCCGCGCCGGACTAGATCTTTTGCCTGCGTTGACTTTAATTTTGACTTTAACGCTGACTTTAACTTTAACGCCGACACGCCGATGCTGACGAACCAACACATCGCATTATCTGTGCAGCAATGGGTCAACACGTTTGTTGTTGACCTGAACCTGTGTCCCTTCGCTAAACGCGAGTTGGTCAAGGATCGGGTTCGGTTTGTGGTCAGCGATGCCAACAATGAAGAAGCACTGTTGCTTCACCTGCATGCTGAACTCGAGCGGCTTGAAAACAACAGCGACATTGAAACAACCCTGCTGATTCATCCGCTGATACTGAATGACTTTGACGCATACAATCAGTTCCTCGACGATGCCGATGGGTTGTTACAGGAAATGCAGCTCGACGGTGTATTTCAAATCGCCAGCTTTCACCCCGCCTATCAGTTTGGCGGCACCGAAATTGACGATGCCGAGAACTACACCAATCGCTCGCCCTATCCGATGCTGCATATGCTCAGAGAAGCCAGCTTGGATGCGGTGCTTGCAACAACCGAACACACGGATCAGATACCCGTTCGCAATATTGCCTTGATGAACGAGATGGGTGCCGCGCGACTGAAGCAAATGCTCTCAGCCTGCGCTGATGAGCGACCTAAGGCTTAATCCGGTCAATTGAGCAAACCATTTGCACGAAAGAACGACATACCCTATCAATCAGGTCGTCGACAAAGGTAGGATCGGCACCACCTCAATAATAATAATCTACCCATGCCTGATATTAAAAATATCGCCGCGCTTGACGATAAGCCCGAAGTCATCTCCGCGCGTCAAAAAAATTACACTCTCTTTGTGCTCGTGCTGGTTTACACCTCCAGTCATGTTGATCGGCAGATCATGGGCATCCTCGGTCAACCCATCAAAGAGTCACTGCAAATTAGTGACACGCAACTGGGCTTGTTAACGGGCATTATGTTCGCTGTTTTCTATGCGACGCTGGGTATGCCAATGGCCATGTGGGCAGACCGTCGCAATCGCCGTAACCTTATTTCCTTTTCAGTGTTTCTTTGGAGTGGCATGACCGCCCTATGTGGTGCGGCGAACACTTTCACACAACTACTACTGCTGCGCATTGGCGTTGGTGTCGGTGAAGCCGGATCAAACCCACCGTCGCATTCGATGATTGCCGACCTGTACCCGAAAGAGCAGCGCGCCACTGCCATGGCAATTTTTGGCACGGGCATTAACTGGGGCATACTGATTGGCTTTCTGGTCGGCGGCTGGATCAATGAATTTTACGGCTGGCGCACCGCGTTTGTTGTGGTCGGCCTGCCGGGTATCTTATTGGCGTTATTGGTTCGCTTTACGCTAAAAGAGCCGCCCCGCGGCTATGCCGATGCCAACGGCGAAAAACCGGCCACCGTGACACCACCACCTTTTTGGTCAGTGGCAAAGTTTATGATCACGAACCCGGTGCTGCGCAACATTGTTGCCGCCAGCACACTCATCGCGTTTACGGGTTATGCGTCAGTTATCTGGGTGCCGATCTATCTGGTACGCATCCATGGCATGGGCACCGGCGAAGTGGGTACTTACCTCGCTTTATTTATTGGTGTTGGTGGCGCCATCGGTATTTATCTTGGCGGCCGACTGGCTGACTTTTTATCCGCACGCAACGGCGAGCAATGGTTACCTTGGGTGGTCGCAATCGCCAGCCTAATCGGGCTACCGTTTCTGTATCTTTGTTTCACTGCGGCAACGCAAACGGGCGCTTTATGGGCCTATGCATTACCCGCCGCCCTCGGCACGGTCTATGTCGCGCCGGGTTTTGCGTTAATCCAAAACCACACGCCGACGGAAATGCGATCGGTTGCCGCGGCTATTAGCCTGTTTATTATGAACATCATTGGTCTAGGACTTGGACCCTTTTCGGTTGGCTTCTTCAGCGACGTTTTTACACCTGAATTTGGTGTTGACGGATTGCGCTATGGGCTGATGACCAGCCTCGTGGTTGTTCTGTGGGGCTGCTTTCACTATTACAGAACCGGTGTATTACTGAAGCGTTTAGACGCGCAGTAACCGCCCAGGGACTGAACCTGTCGCTGCGCGATAGGCAACAACATGCCTTTATCGAGGATCTAAGGGCCATTACAGGTAGCTAATTAGATCTACGCAACATCTTGCCTAGACCAAGTAGTATAGGTAACTTGTAGACAACAGATTCTTAGGTGACCTATGACTTTTCGCATTGCCGAGGCAGACGCTAATCTTGAAATTTGTTGGGACAAAATCGGTGTCCCACATATTTTCGCTCAATCGATCCCCGACGCCTTTAGGGGTATGGGGTATGCCTGCGCAAGCGAGCGGTTATGGCAACTACACTTAAGTAATCTGTATGCAACGGGCACTGCGGCCAGCGTGATGGGTGAAAAGCACGTACCGCAGGACCTGATGCACAAAGTTTTTAACGTCGCGGCAGCTGACTTGCCCGATTCACCGGGTGACTATATCGTTGACGCTTATCTTCAGGGTGTTAACGCTTATGTTGATTCCCTTGACGAGGTACCACCGGAATTTCTCAAAGCTGGCACCCAACCAAGACACTACACGCGGCATGACGTCGCTTCGCGATACCGGTTCACGGGTTGGTTCCAACATAAGACCTGGCTCGAGAAAATCTATCTCGGTAAACTGATGGCGCAACACGGCGTTGAATATTTTCGCGATCATGTCCTGCGTTTCTCGAACGAAGACGCGCAGTGTGTTGAGACTCTAAAAGACTCACTGCTGAATATCGATCTGAGCGTGGCCCGACTTCTTTTTCCTCATGAAACACGATTAAGCGGCAGCAACAATTGGGCAATCAATGGCGAATTGTCAGCATCTGGATTTCCGATGCTCGCAACTGACCCGCACCAACCCCACAGCATTCCGAACACATTTTTTTACTCGCATTTAAGTACGCCGGAATGGGACGCCTTTGGTGCGAGCTTCCCCGGCGTACCTTACTTCATGATGGGCCACAATCGTGATGTGTCCTGGGGACTCACGACTGGCTTTGTCGATACCTATGACGTATTTGTTGAGCGCAAGCCACCGACTAAAGCAAAGGATTACAGTATCGATGTCGCAAACCAAGCGACTCGCAACTTTACTATTAGCGAATCGGCACATGGCCCTATTTTAGAGTCACTGACCAACGCGTTGGGCTTCTCTGACACGACCGGTGAAAACAAAGGCGAGAGCTTCACAGCTCTGGATTGGGCCATGCGTGATCAACCGACCTCCGCTGGAATTTTGGCATTAATGCCTTTGGCGGAAAATTCAACGCAGTTAGGCGAAGCGCTGTTTGAAAAGGACATTTGCCCACTGGTGAACAACATCATCTGCGTCGACAGACACAATGATATGCAACGTTATATTGCCACGACGGTGAGGCGCCGCTCCGGCAGCGGTAAGAACCATGCGAATGAGGGTGTTACCGGCGTTGTGCCCTTACCGGGAGACGACCCGCGGTATGATTTTGATTTAAGTAAAGCAAAGGAGCTGCTGGTTGAATCAAACCCGGCCAATCAATATGTCTTAACGGCTAACAATGACACGATGGGGGATGATGGTGACTATCCTATTCACAATTTTCCAACCCATGATGCCAGAGCAAAGCGTATTGAAGAGTTGCTAAGACAACAGTCAACAAACTTTACGGCGCAGGACTTTACAAACATGCAGTTGGACCTCACCGATGTTAGAGCCAGAGAACTCGTGCCTGACATCATCGCATCGTTGCAGACACAGCCCGATGATGAGCGCCTACAACTTGCGATACAGCTATTGTCGCAGTGGAATTATGAAACCGACATCGATTCAAAGGCTGCATGTGTTTTTTACCCTTTGTTAGAGAAACGCTCGCATGTGAGATTTATAGAGGCGGTGTTAGGCAAGAGCCCATTGACGACGACGTTATCCAGTATCGCACCCGGCCTTAATCGCTTTGATATTAACAACTTCATGGCGCAAGGATCCCCTTGGATTGTTCACAAAACCCGCTTCGATAAAATCATTGCTGAAGATGTATTACAAATTATCGACTACCTCACCGACAACTACGGTAACGACTGGTCGTGGGGGAAAATACATCAAATCCGCTTTGGACACTCATTACGCAAGCATGAACCATGGCAGCACATGCAAGTCGGTCCAGATCCGATTGGTGGCAGCGCAACAACCTTACGTATGGCCCAGCATACCCCGCCAACTGGCGGTCGTTTTGAGCAGGAGGTTTATCATGGTCCGGCGTTCCGCTGGGTTGTCGATATGGCCGACCCATTGAGGTTTAAGTTCGTGATCGCAGGAGGCAATGGCGGGCGACCTGACGGTGAGAACATTTCAGATCATTACGATGCCTGGCTAAAAGGTGAATATTTTGACATGTCATTGGTAAGAGAAGAAATTCATATCGTCAGAGCTGATCAATCCGAGTCCTGACGACAGTAGCTGGCTGCTGACGTGCCAGCGATTTTTCCAAATACCGCGCCATTGATAAGGCCAGATCCGCCGGGGTAGTTGTGATAGAAAATACCGCCTACCGCCTCACCTGCAGCAAACAAACCATCGATTGAGGTTTGATCGATATTTTGAACCGCAGCATCTGTGTTAATACGAAGACCGCCAAAGGTAAAGGTAATACCGCAGGTAACGGCATAGGCTTCAAAGGGTCCTTCATCAATCGTGTTAGCCCAGTTGGACTTAGGAAATTCGAGACCGACAGCTTGCCTGCCGTCCTTGATGTTCGGATTAAATGTAATGTCGGTTTGCACCGATGCATTGTATTGCGCTATTTCGGCCAGGAACCCTTGAGGCTCAACGCCTTCCAACAGAGTCGATAACTCTTCTAATGTGTCTGCTTTGACTTTGGTCGTCTGCCTGATACGGTATTCATCCCGCAGCAGATGGGTCACTTTACTGTCAAAAATTTGCCATGCGAAATTGCCCGGCTGATTCAAAATCACTCGTCCGTACTTAGCGTAGGTATAGTTTCTAAAGTCCGCACCTTCATCGACGAAACGCTGACCATTAGCATTCACCATAATGCCGAACGGATAGGAATGTTTCTGAAAACCGTCTCCTACCGCGAGGTCACCAAATTCCGGTGCATTTCTATCCCAACCGACGGCATGACAACCCGACCAATTTCCAGCAGAACTTGCGCCGATGTGCATCGCCATATCAATGCCACCGCCGGTATTAAATGGCGTGCCGCGCACCTTAGCGAGATCCCAGGATGGACCTAGATAGCGTGTTCGTTTCTCTGCGCTAGCTTGAAAACCACCGGAAGCGATCACGACGGCTTTTGATGTGATGTCGATCAACTTGCCTTGTTTATTGATTCTTACACCAGAGATTGCGCCCTCATCAACGAGCAACTGCAAGCCTCTGGACTGATACCAAATCTCGACACCTTTAGTGCGCGCAATGTCTGTCATCGAATCGACAAGACCGGGTCCGCCACCAACAGCTTCAACCGTTAAACCGCCCCAGAATTTAAACTTGCCATCAACTTTAAAGGCTTGGCGGCCATAGATTGGTGCGAACCTGACACCTTTATCCCGCAGCCATTTCATCGTTTCAAAACTGCGCTTCACCAGCAGCTCACATAATGCAGGATCGGTACGATATTGTGTGACGCGAAACATGTCGTCGAAAAAATCATCTTCGGTATAGGCACCAAAATCTGTCATGGCAATCTCACTCGCCGATAGATCAGGCATTATCTCACGCAGGTCATCAACGCCTTTGTAGGCAAAGCGAATGGCACCGGCGGTGAAACGGGAGTTACCACCACTGCCTGCTTCGGGCGCGCATTCAAGCATTAACACCTTCGCGCCGTTTTCCTGAGCACTCAAGGCTGCACAGAAAGCAGCATTGCCAGCACCAACGACGATTACATCAAATTCTGAATCACGCATTTCACGACCTTTTGACAAGCTAATGGAACCTACTGATTTGAGGTAATTTTTATCTCTTGCCTTGGTACACTTAACTTAATCTCATTGTCTCGAAGTGTGTCGAAGATAACGCGATTAATCCTGTATTTCGATTCGAAATAAGCCTTAGTGGGTACCCAACATCGAACGCCGAGCTTGATGCCTAACGGCGAAAACTCATCAATGCCAAACTGCGACGCAGGTGCTTGTGCAATACAGTCCAATTCTTTTAAAGCAGCCGAAAGCAAATCAACGGTCTTGGCAGGATCCGCGCAAGTCTCGATTGTAACAATAGTTTCAACCAGCTTATTTTCAAAAGAATTCTCCAAGATCTGACCCACGATTTCTTTATTCGGAATCATGATACGTTCGCCGTCTTCGTTTTCGAGCAACGTATAGGCAAGCCGGATTTCAACCACGACACCTGAAACGTGTTGAACAGTCAGGGTATTGCCGACCACAAAAGGACGTGTGAAGATAATTGAAAAACCTGCCCCGTAATTACTAACGATACCCTGTATAGCGAGACCAGCACCTAAGGTAAATGCGCCTAAAGCGGCAACGAAAGGCGTAATAGATATATTGAACTTACCAAGCGCGATCACGACAAAACAAAACAAAATACTGAAATACGTAATACTGCCAAGCAATTGGCTTAGGGTGACATCGATTTCTTTTTTGATGAAAAATTTGACCAATGCCTTTGAAACACTGTTAGCAGCGACATAGCCAACAATCAGAATAATCATCACGCCCAGAATCTGCGGCGCCGAGTCGATCAAAAAATCGGTGAATTTTTGATAGATCGCCTCTGCTTGGGCTAGTTCTTCGCCGAGTGGGTTTTCAATTGCCATATGCTTCTACCATCCTTGTGTATTACACTTTTTATGTTCGATGCGTCTGTCTACAACCATTAAAGGCACAAAACAAATTCTCCCACACTGCAAGATAATGGTCGACAGGTACAATTAACGAACTACTATACACGTCAACAGTGTACGTTAAGTTTAGAGTGGATTAACGATCAATTACCCACTGTTCAAGCCAGGGAACCAATAATGACTGATCAAAAACCAAGACGACGGCGTTGCATTTTGCTCGTCATGAGTCTTCTTGCCATTTGCCAAGCTATACCGCTTATCAGTGCCGCTGAAATCAGCACTGAATACAACTCATCGGTGACCGAGCGCAGTGTTAACGATGGCAACCTCATCCTGCAAGATGTGCCCGAAATTCCGCATTCGATTGTTACCGAACTGACACGGTTCCAAAATGTTCGATATGGTCGTTTTCTTGATTGGACAGTCGATGGCGAGTCTATTTATATCCGCACGCGATTTTCCGACACACCGCAGATTCACAAAGTCGAGTCACCTAATGGTGCTCGCAAGCAAATGACTTTTTTTCGCGAACCCATCGGCAGCGCTAACCGGCAGCCGACTGGCGACAAGATTATCTATACGATGGATGCGGGGGGCAGCGAATATGCACAGATCTTCCTGCTCGACCCAAAAACCGCCGACTCAACAATGTTGTCGGATGGTGAGTCGCTCAATAGTAGTGTTGTGTGGGACACAACTGGTCAGCACATCGCTTTTCGCAGTACTCGCCGAAACGGCAAATCGAACGACCTGTGGATGATGAACATCGACAGCCCCGGCCAAGCCAGAATGATTTTTGAATCCCCCGACGGTACGGCGTGGAGCCCGATTCGGTTCGACGCCAACGGAAAATACCTACTGGTTCGCAATTATGTTTCTGTGGTCGACTCAAGACTCCACCTACTCGACCTCTCGAGCGGAAAACTTGCACTGTTAGCGGGCGGTGAAAACAACAAGAGCATTAATTATGGTGTTGGATTCGACCAGCAGGAAAAAGCATTTTACTTTCTCACCGACCAACAGAGCGAGTTTATCCAGCTTGCGAAAGCGCCTCTGGACGATCCAACGAACATCACGATTATCTCCGCTGATATACCGTGGAACGTCACTCGACTTGTCATGTCGGATGACAGACGTCGTGGCGCGTTCGTCGTTAACAACAACGGCATTGATGAACTCTTTCTGCTGGATACAAACAGTCAAAAATATAAAGCCGTCACAAACCTTCCTATCGGCTTGATTGGTAAAGCCAGTTTCAGCCCCGACGGTCGACGCTTGGCAATGACGCTCAACACGTCGAAAACGCCTTCTGACACTTACGTCCTGTCACTTGGCAAAAGAGCGACAGATGCCGGTAAGCTTAGCCAATGGACATCCAGTGAAGTTGGCGGACTCAACACCGATGACTTCATCAAACCTGAGTTGATTGCCTATCCAAGCTTTGACGGAAGACAAATTCCAGCATTCGTCTATACGCCAAAAACTGAAGGTCCTCATCCTATAATTATTTCAATTCACGGCGGCCCTGAAGGTCAGGCGAGACCGTCTTTTTCTAGCACTTATCAGTTGTGGATGAAGAAACTCAATGCGGCTGTGATTGTGCCTAATGTCAGAGGCTCAAACGGTTACGGTAAAAGCTATTTGCAACTCGACAACGGTTTCAAGCGAGAAGACTCGGTAAAGGATATCGGCGCACTACTCGATTGGATTGACGCTCAGCCTAATCTAGATTCCGAGCGGGTCATTGTCTATGGCGGCAGTTACGGTGGCTATATGGTGCTTGCGTCTGCCGTACACTACAGCGATAGACTCAAGGCGGCGGTTGATGTGGTCGGCATCAGTAATTTTGTTACCTTCCTTAAAAATACGAAAGATTATCGGCGCGACTTGCGCAGGGTTGAATATGGTGACGAACGCAACCCAGCCATGTACGCACATCTACAAACGATTAGCCCACTGAATAACATCGAAAAAATCACGATTCCGTTATTAGTTGTACAGGGCGAAAATGATCCACGGGTGCCCGTCACAGAATCTAAACAACTGGTTCAAGCGCTAAGAGACAAAGAACAAACGGTCTGGTACCTCAATGCACTCAATGAGGGGCACGGTTTTAGAAAGAAAGAAAACCGTGACGTGTATCAACAGGTCACGATTATGTTCTTGCAGCAGTTTTTATAATTTGATTTCGTTCAGCTCGCGCCGGTTTGGTCCAAACTAGACAACGAGCAATTCGGCATTATCCGTTAACGATTTCAGGGTCAGGAATATGTCGTGTAAGCAGGCTGGCGAATGCGACGCGTCCGATACCGAACTTTACCAGATCCTCTTTCGCGAACCGGGCGGCTTCAGCAGAGATCGGCTTAGGGTTCTTGGCTTTCATATGAACTTCAGCGACGCGCTCCATGTGAACGAAGCTACCAACCGCCTCAGCCACACTGTCGCCACCGGTCAGCAGGCCATGGTTGCGTAAAATAATCGCTCGGTTCTGACCTAACGCCGCTGCGATCCTGCGACCGGCAACAACACTTTGCACTTGTACTTCTTCGTCATCCCATAGCGCATGATCTTCAAAGAAGATGCAGGACTCTTGCGTAATCGGTTCTATTGGCCGCGCTTCGGCAGAGAAAGCTGTACCCCATCCCGTGTGCACATGAACGGCGCTGACCAGGTCTGGCCGCGCTTCCAAAATAGGTTGATGAATATAGTAACCCGCGATATTAACGAAGCCTTCGCCCTCGATAAGTTGACCATCAGGTCCAACTAAAACCAAATCCGAAACCATCGCCGCGTGGTATGAAACGCCATAGCGCAACATCCAAAAACAATCGGTACGCACCGGGTCTCGCGCACTAATATGCCCGTCACCTAAGTCGCCCCATTTTTGAGCAGCAAGCAATCGATAGCCTAATGCGCAATCACGTTTTCGCTTCGCTCGAATTTGTTCAATGGTAAATTGAGGTTTAGTCGCTTCATCTTTGGTCGCTTCTGGCACAATTATTCCTTATAACAATATTGCTGATACGTATTGTGAGCTGACTAATTGTTGATTGACTTATTTTTTGTCGACGTTAGGGCAGCTGGTCTGAACACAGTGTACTGAATTTATGGCCTGCGATGAAAGCCCAGTATCCAACCCACACATCAGATGTAGATTAAGACAATCACGACCGGTATTTTTTTGACGTTATTAATTGACGTTATCGTTTGACGTCATTGTTTAACGTCATTGTCGATGACTCGGATTTGAGTTATTTGCCAACAACGCCGATACGACCTTTTCATAGGCTTGCCAGTTCGACAAGGAACGACACCAGACCTGCGCACTCGATGAATCCCAGGGAAAGGCTACGTCGCGCAGGGCGCATTGAACACCAGGCGATTGCCCATTCGCAGCCAAAGACAACTTCGTTTGTTCAATACAGCGAGGCGCATGCAGCGGATGCGCGATAATACTCAGATTTTCGAGCGCCAGGGCTTTGCTACGGCAATGCTCGAAAGCCGCCTCAATCACCCCGGCCGTACTCAGGTACTGACCGCGTTTGACTCGTGTAGGGTTATCGACAATACGCTCAATGATCAGTCGGTTGACTCTGATACGTTGAAAGCGATTTAGACCCTGTGGGAAATCTTCGGATAGCGGCATCTGTCGATACTCGGTGAACAAATCACCGCGTGTCGGCCGCGTCAGGTCGATGAGTTGCAGGCCATTAAAGTGCTGATACAATTTCGACTGCTGCAACAGGCCGTTCAGCCCGTGCCGTAATGCACCCGCATTGGTTGATTCTAATAAGCGCCCGAGTTGTTTACCTGCGCCTGTGCCGGTGATTGCTTGCTGAGAAGATGCCTGCAACTGTGCTTCAAAAAATGATTGAAGCGCCACCTCATCAATATCGCTGAGGGCAAACCGGGGGGGTTCAACCACAAACAGCTTTAGCTCAGATTCAAGTTTTTCAAACCATTGCCTTGATAGCGCAAACAAGGCATCGGCAATTTCCCATTGAAGGGCAACCAGCGGCATTGTGCCGCAAGCGGCCTCTTGCTCTTGAAGTTGGCCAAGCAAGTGCTTTGCGAGCAACGCATTATAGACGCCGGCAGAGCCGTCCGGCATCAGACTGAAGGAAAAGCCAAGAATAAGATCAGGGGCTTGGGTCATCGTCTTATGGCCAATGTTGTTTTGGACACCGCTGTTGAGCGCGCGGGGTATTCGACAGGTAAATAGAGAGGTAGGTAGACAGGTAGGTAGTGAGGTAGGTAGAGACATAGCCCCACCCGAAGCCTCGACATAATTAATGTTACTATTTGCATTTGTGCCACCTACACTTCCCTATATCAACCAGACAGAGCAAGCACATGGCAGAATCCGATGGAATAAAGGTCATCTATGAAGAGTCAATTGTAAGGCTCATTTTCAGCCGACCGAAACAATTGAATGCGCTTAACGATGATATACGAAAAGTCATCGCCGTGACGCTGAACGAATTAATGGAAAGGCCTGACATTCGGTTGCTGGTCATCAGCGGCGAAGGGAAATCTTTTTGTTCCGGCGCGGATTTAAAAACCACGTCTTATCCAAAGGTCGAAGGGGATTGGTCAACGCGCAGAAACAGGACCGCCACTTGGCAGCGCGTACTTGAACAGCTTGATCGCATACCTCAAGTCACAATCGCTTCGATGCAAGGTCATATTATTGGTGGCGGCGCCCTACTGGCAACCGCCTGCGATTTTAGAGTCGTCGCCGAGGATGCTGTATTGCGCATTCCTGAACTGGCACTCGGCATTCCCAATGTCTGGAATGGCACACCCTTGTTAGCGCGAGAAGTTGGACTGCCAACGGCGCGAGATTGGATCATGACGGCACGCAAAGTTGATGCGACAGAACTCAAACAAAGCGGTTGGGCGCAGCGCACGGCCGCAACAGACCAACTGAAGCATGTGACAGACAAACTCATTGCAGAACTCATCGCCATACCCGCAGCCTCACTGGCCATGACGCGATCGATGACGTCTGCGCTAGGGCGATCATCGTCCGGCATGGCAATGGGCTGGGCTGATGCTGATCTACAGCAGTGGGCTTTTACGGAGGATGAATATAAAGAGACGATTCGCAGTTATGCCAGATCCGTCTCCGACAAATCAAAGAAATGATCGTTATGATATTGTTACTATAACCAAGCCACTCAAGTTGACGTACAATACCTTATGGCAGAATTCTTACAATTTTTAGTAGAGCACGGCTACACGGTCATTTTTGTCTGGGTCGCGCTGGACCAAGCTGGCCTGCCACTGCCGGCAATACCGTTAATGTTAGCCGCGGGCGCACTCGCCGGTATGGGTCAGTTGTCGCCTGCGCTAATTTTATTAACCTGCGTTATCGCCTCAGTACCGATCGATGCATTTTGGTTTTGGCTAGGTAGACTTAGAGGTGTCAGAGTGTTGCACCTCTTGTGTATTTTGTCGTTGGAACCGGACTTTTGCGTTCGGGACACCCAATCGCTGTTTCGAAAACTTGGGCCCCTGTCCGTTATTCTTGCCAAGTTTGTGCCCGGCCTTCAAACCCTTGCACCACCGATGTCTGGCTTAACGGGCATGGGCTTATTCACGTTTCTGACACTCGACACCATCGGCACACTTATCTGGGCAGCCACTTTTATGTCGTTTGGATTCTTCTTCCACAATGAACTTGAGATGATGGCGACGCGTATTGCAGAGGCTGGGATCGTTGCCGGCGTTGTCATTGCCCTGTTGATTACCGGTTTCTTCATCTGGAAATTAGTTAACCGACACCTCTTTGTTCGCTCGCTGGACATGCGCCGTGTCACGCCAGATGAAGTCAGCCAACGAATCAAAAATGGTGAGAACATAAATATTCTCGACTTAAGGCACGACTACGATATCAATAATATTCCCCACCTTCTGCCGGGCGCCCAGCGCTTATCGATGTCCTCTATCGAAACGGATCACAAGAATATCCCGCTCGACGGGGACATTATCTTGTACTGTAGCTGACCAAGCGAAGCCTCCAGTGCCCGTGTGGCACTACAGTTAAAACGCTACGGCATATCGAATGTGTATCCTATGACAGGTGGCATTGAAGCTTGGTTAGATTCGGGCTTGCCGACAGATGACGCAGACTTGCCATGAATAATCACGCGTTAGTCTTCACCTAACGATTTACATAACGCGCCTTTAGACTCCTAGACTTTCAACCAATACGTGATGGCTTTTAATATGCCTACAGTGCCGCAGACCGAGTGCGCACCGCAGAAAAACGACTCAATTATAAAAATCGCGAGTACGGCCTGACCCGAAGCCATAACACACCGATTTACCTGTAATGTGTTGACTCAAACGCAGGGTTAGTTGACTCTGACTCCCCTTTTATATTTAAAGTAGTTGATATGTCGAAAGCTAGACGCCATCTCGAGGGCCTTCGTGTGATTGATTTTTCCGCCGTCTTTGCGGGACCCATCTGCGCAAGATTTCTAGCCGACAATGGCGCAAGCGTCATAAAGGTTGAGCCACCTGTTGGCGGTGATGTTATTCGTGGTCCAGAGGGCTATAGCAGGCTTTTCAATCATTTCAATGCTGGCAAACGCGGCATTGCACTCAATCTCGCCATGACTGAAGCGCAAGAGATCGCGAAGGAATTAATCAGCAATGCCGATGTCGTGATCGAAAACTACCGGCCCGGGATTATGAAAAAATTTGGCTTAGACTATGAATCTTTGAAGGAAGCATTCCCCAAACTGGTTTACTGTTCTATTTCAGGCTTTGGTCAGACCGGACCTTTTGCCGAAAAGGCAGCCTATGCGCCTATTGCGCATGCCGCGAGTGGATTCGATCACGTATTCAGTCAATCCCAGCCCGGCACCGTTTCTACGCCACCGGTCTGGTCCATTATGGTCGCAGATATGCTCACCGGCGCTTACGCAAATGCTGCGTTACAAACCGCTTTACTGGGTCGCGAACGAACAGGTTTGGGCGACTTTGTTGACGTGACAATGATGGAGTCAATGATGATGTTGATTCCAGGTCAAATCCAAAATGCACAGGTGCCGGGCGCTCCCGCAACCGGTGGCTTCTTTCCTATTGAGGTTCTCGACGGGCATGTGATGGTGTGCATCGTATCGAATAAAAACATGGAAACGCTGTGTCGCGCGATTAGTCGGCCTGACATCCTGGATGACGAGCGATTCAAGCTCGGCCAGCGTCACCACCATATATCCGAGTTTATTGCTCAAATTGAGGCGTGGACAGCGACACGCAGTGGCAAAGAGGTTGAAGAAAAATTTAATGATGCAGGCGTACCCTGCAGCGGCTATAACACGCCGGCAGACCTATTCAATCATCCCCAGCTAACACATCGAGGCAGCTTTACTGCCTTTGCAGACGACGCAAGTGACTATTTGATCCAGAATGCGCCGTTCCAGTTTGGAGGGGCGCAAAACACACCCTCATTCAAAGCACCCCAACTCGGCGAACATACAAACGAGATTCTGTTCGAACGCTTCGGGTACGAAGGTGCCAAATTAGATGAACTGCGTCTGCAAGGTATTATTGGCGGCTAGCGCGAATAAGCGTGGATCACGACTTAGGTTTCGAGCGCTTTCACAATACCGCTCTCGTATGGTGTTCAGAAAAATCAATATCAGGGCCCCGAGGCAATATGCCTGGCGCTCTGCTGCCATAATAAATCCCCTTGATCGCTGCGATATCGACAGTCTCGGCAACACCTGGCTGTTGATAGAGATCGCGCATATAGGGCCAAAGATTTGGGTAATCAACGATACGGTGCAAATTGCACTTGAACTGGCCGTAATAGGCCACGTCAAATCGCACCAATGTCGCAAACAGGCGCCAGTCAGACTCCGTAATCGATGCACCACACAGGTATCGTTGGTCACCTAGTCTTTTGTCCAACTTACCCAGGGTCTCGAACAGTGTATCGAACGCTTCATCATAGGCCGCTTGAGACTGTGAAAAACCGCAACGGTAAACACCATTATTGATGGTCGTATAGATCTCATCGTTTAACGCATCAATTTCCGACGCATGCTCCGTCAGATAATAGCGCGTGGGGTTAACGCCTGGCTCATCATCAAATGCTGAATCAAACATGCGAATAATATCTGCAGACTCATTGTTAACGATCGTGTTGGATTGTTTATCCCATAAAACCGGCACAGTACATCGACCGGTAAATTTGTCATTCGCCTCGGTGTAGACATCGTGCATATGGATCGCCCCTAGCAAGGGTTCACCCTGCTCGCCAAAGGTCCAACCCTGTTTACCCGCCGCTGGCAACGTGTATGACATTGTCAGGTAAGGTTGTAACTTTTTTATTGAACGATACAGAATAGTTCGATAAGCCCAAGGACAACCGGCGTTGACAAACAAATGGTAGCGATCAGCTTCAACAGGAAAAAGCGGCGAACCAATCACATCACGATAAGGTGATTCGTTTCTGATAAACGCACCCTCCGCGTTGGTTCTTGGAACCTCTTGATCTTGCCATGTACCGTCGACCAGCATTCCCATACTTCTTTACCTTGTTAAGCCATTACACGCATTGCAATAAACGCTACCTGCCGACCTTCTGTCAACTTCATTGAATCTACCCGCCTTTGTCTACATCAATCCCATCCATAAGCGCTATTGCAGATCTCGTCGCCAAGTGACGGTCAAATTGCCATCCGCAGGCGCTTTACTCGCACTAGATCCATCTCTATGCTCAAGCATCAATAAGAACGCGGGCCGCGCAAAGTAATCAAACTTTACGGGTCCTGTTGCTTTATAGAGTCATATAAATGAAAACTCGCCTCATTCTAATATTAGTATTACTGACAGGTTGCGAACCGCCCGCTGTTGAATCTGACCAACGGGCGATCGTCAGGCCGGCTAAAATATTTAAGGTCGTCGAGAATGCTCAGAATATTCGTCATACCTTTGTTGGACGAGTTGATGCTGCGCAAACCGTCGATCTGTCTTTTGAGGTATCAGGTCAGTTGTTAACCCTGCCCATTCTCGAGGGTCAATCGGTCGGTGCAAGTAGTGTACTGGCAACTCTCGACACCACCGATTTTGAATTGTCACTCAGAGAAGCCAGAGTACAACTCAAACTTGCCAAACAAGATCTCGCCAGAAAACAAAAACTACTCAAAGACAAGGGCATATCACCTTCTATCGTTGATGACGCGCAGGCGGTTTATGAACTAAGACAAGTTAATTACGATCAAGCACGTGAAGCACTGTCTGACTCAAGCATCCTCGCCCCCTTTGATGGCTATATCGCAAAACGCTACGCTGACAACTACGCCAATGTTCGCGCGGGGGATAAAATTGTCCGCATTAACGATTTGAGTGAACTTTTTATCTACGCAAGCATTCCCGAAAAGCTTGTCGCAACCGTGACGCAGGAACATATCGTATCATTCACGGCGAGCTTTGCTTTTGCACCTGGCGAGACATTCCCTCTGACTTACAGAGAAAACACTGGCGAAGCGGATGCCGTTGCGCAGACCTACCTGATCACCTTTGCAATGCAAAACCCGCAAGGTCGAAATATTCTGCCGGGCATGACCGCCACTGTCGACGTTGAACGTCGAGCAGAAACGACAAACGTTTCCGCCATAACTATTCCAATCACCGCGTTAGTCACAAATCCTGACAAATCATTTTTTGTCTGGATTTATGATAAAGATTCACATGCCGTTACTAAACAAACTGTTGTGATCGCTTCGCCGACGGGCCTTGGTGTGCCCATCATTGACGGTCTAAAAAATGGCGATTTAATCGTTGCCACCGGAGCGAGCCAATTACAAACTGGCATGAAAGTCCGTCGCTTAGGTACAGTCGTGACAAATCTGCGATGAAAAACATAGGCCGATGGTCCATCGAAAACCCACTCTACCCCTGGCTAATCATCGTCGCTTGCCTCTTTGGCGGCGTCTATGGCGTAGATAATGTGGGCCAACTAGAAGATCCGGATTTCCCGATCAGCAACGCTTACATTATTACGCCCTACCCTGGCGCGTCAGCCGTCGAGGTTGAACACGAAGTCACCGACGTGATTGAAGCCGCATTGCAAGAACTCCCCTATCTCGACAAGGTAACGTCAAAATCTTTACCAGGGCGATCTGAAGTCCAGGTTGAGATGTTGGAACAATATGCCGCTGAGGAGCTGCCTCAAATATGGGATGAACTGCGACGAAGAGTCAGCGAAACACACTACCGGCTTCCGCCAGGCGCTGGCACGCCCTTAGTCGAGGACGATTTTGGCGACGTCTACGGCGTCTTCTACGCCATCTCGGCGCCGGGCTATTCGCCGGCGGAGATTCATGACATCTCGCGCCAGATATCCACCACCTTAAAACTCGTACCCGGGGTTGCAAAGGTGAACACCGCCGGTGAACCAGACGAAGCAATCTTTGTCGAGTTGGATCAGCAGCGGCTGGTCAGGTTAGGCATTCCTATTGAGGCTGTATTTGGCGCAATAGGTCAGGAAAGTCAGGTCATTGATGCGGGGTCGGTTGCTTACGGCACAAGACGAGTCTCAATCGCGCCCGAGATAGCCTTCGATAGTGTTACTGCGGTAGGCGATATGCCAATTGGTCGGCCAGGTTCGACAGAAGTTCTTCGCTTGAGCGATATCGCAAACATCACACGAGGACAAATAGAAGTTCCGCAACAGATCATTCGCTTCAACTCAGAAGCTGCCTTTACGGTTGGCGTCTCTGTGACGAAAGGCCTTAATGTTGTGAAAATTGGACGCGCGGTTGATGTTCAACTAAAAAAACTTATGAGGGAGTTGCCCCTGGGTGTTGAAGCACACCCGATCTATTTACAGCATGAAGTCGTTAGCAGTTCGATCGATACCTTCTTAAAAAACCTGTTAATGTCTGTCGCAACCGTCATTGGCGCACTTTGCCTATTTATGGGTTGGCGAGCCGGCACCGTCGTCGGCAGTGTATTACTGCTGACGGTGTTAGGCACCATCTGCATCATGTCGATACTCGGCATCGAGCTACAAAGGATATCCCTGGGCGCCCTGATGATTGCGATGGGCATGCTTGTCGACAACGCCATCGTTGTCGCCGAGGGCATGGTTATTGGCGTGCAACGGGGGCTTAGCTCCCGTGTTGCTGCGGCGCAATCTGTCCAACGAACACAATATGCCCTTCTAGGCGCCACCGTGATTGGCATACTGGCATTCGCTCCGATTGGATTATCCGACGACAGCACCGGACACTTTTTGGTATCACTGTTTCAGGTCGTCGCGATCTCTCTACTACTGAGTTGGGTGCTTGCGATTACTGTTGCACCGTTGTTAGGCGACTATCTTCTCACCACGTCAAAACAAGGCGCACAATCCGACGTGTACGGCGGCTGGGGTTATACCCCGTACCGAAAACTCATTGAGTTTGGATTGCGCCGTGCGTGGTTCGCAACGCTCATCATTGTCAGTATCACAGCAGGGTGTTTCTGGGGCTTCGGCCAGGTCAAACAGGCCTTCTTTCCAACCACAAACACACCGCTATTCTTTGTTGACTACTATCTGCCTCAGGGCACAGACATTTTAACGACGGCCAGGAAAATTGAATTGTTTGAGGCCGAAATCAAAAAGGAACCCGGCGTTGTTGATATCAGTAGTTTCATTGGCGCTGGCCCGGATCGATTTTCCGCGACAACAAGACCTGAACAACCGAACCCCGCCTACGCCCACCTGATGGTGAGAGTTGAGGACGTCAACGTCATGAACGACATGATGGCGAATGTCCGTGCCAACTTAAGAGAAATCAATTTAGATGCAGAAATACAGATTAGGCGAAGTGAATTTAGCCCATCGGGTTCTTCAAAGGTCGAAGCAAGATTTAGCGGTCAAGACCCGGACATTTTAAGGGGTCTGGCTGAACAAGCACTTGATGTTTACCTACAACACAATCTCATTGATCTGAAAACAAATTGGCGCCAACGTGAGCTACAAATTGTGCCGCGATTTAATGATACCCAAGCAAGAAGCACCGGTGTCAGCCGGACTGATGTCTACCAATCCTTAGCCTACGCAACCTTGGGTGTTAATATCGGCTTGTTCCGTGACACTGACAAGCTGATCCCCATCGTCGCGCGCGCGCCTGCTGACGAGCGCATTGATCTACAGGGTTTATCCGACCGCACGGTCTGGAGTCCAACGCAACAATCACACGTCCCAATGTCTCAAATTATCGACGGCTTTGATTTGGTACCTGAAGACAGCCTGATCTTCAGGCTAAACAGAGTCCGAATGGTCAGTGCGTTATCTAACCCTCCGGTAGGGCAAAACTTCACACGCGCCTTCGAAGATATGCGAGCGGATGTTGAAGCCATTCAGTTACCACCCGGCTATACAATGGAGTGGGGTGGTGAATACGAGAGCAGTCAGGAAGCAAGAGAAACCCTTGGCGCAAGGATTCCTGTCACCTTCGCGTTAATGTTTTTTGTTACCATTTTGATGTTCGGCAAGCTGCGCCAGTCAATTGTGATCTGGTTAACCGTGCCTATGACTGTTTGTGGCGTTGTGCTGAGCCTGCTCATCACTGACTTGTCATTTACCTTTCCATCGTTCTTAGGATTTCTTAGTTTGTCAGGGATGTTAATTAAGAACTGTGTCGTTCTGGTTGACGAAATCGACAAACATATTGACGAAGATGGCATGAGCCTCGAGTCCATCGTTGCTGCCTGTGTTAGCCGCCTGCGCCCTGTGATGTTAGCGGCAGGTACAACCATCATTGGTATGTCGCCATTGCTATCGGATGCCTTCTTCAGAGAAATGGCCGTCTGCATTATGGGTGGGCTAGCATTTGCCACGTTATTGACACTCATTGCACTGCCTGTCTTCTACCGAATCGCCTTTTCCGCCGCATTAAAGAAAGCAGCGGCTGACGCTGAGGCGAGTTCCGGCCTAAGCGCTTAATCCGATGCCTAAATGGGCGCCTAGATACCTTTCTAGATAACTGCCTAGATAACGTCCTAAATAACGTCCTAGCCGAGCCTCGGCAGCCGTACCACGCCAAGTTCCTGCAAGTTACCGAACCCCCTAGCACAAACGTGAACAGCCTGAGATACTGCCTGCAAGTCTAAAAATAATTCATTCTAGGAGCAGAGCATGATTGATTTCCAAATCCCCGAAGACGCCAAAGCGATTCGCAACAAGGTCCGCACGTTTGTCCGGGAGGTAGTGCATCCCGCCGAGGAAAATTGCACCGCTGAAAACTTTGATGAAGTACTCGCAGAACTGCGTATCGCAGCTCGAGCGCAAGGCTTGTGGTGTCCTTTTGTGCCGGTTAAACATGGTGGTATGGGTTTACGCCCGCTCGCCAACGCCTTAGTCCAAATGGAACTCGGTGAAAGTTTTCTTGGCGCACTATCAATGAATACTCAAGGTCCTGACGATGCAACCATGCTGACATTGATCGAACACGGCACCGAATACCAGCACGAAAAATACTTGAAGCCATTACTTAATGGTGAAAAGCGCATTTGTTATTCTATGACGGAAAAAGCGGCCGGTGCAGACGCAACAGGCATGCAAACGACCGCAGAGCTCGATGGCGATGAGTGGGTCATGAACGGCGAAAAATGGTTTAGTTCATCCGCCAGTGTTGCCGATATCGCCGTTGTGATGGCGAAAACAGATCCTGACGCACCTCGGCACGAACAGTACAGTACATTCATTGTTGAACTACCTAATCCTGGTTACGAGATCGTCCGTAATATCGAAACCATGCAACCCCATACTGAACTCGGTCTAAAGTTGGGTGGCTCACACTCGGAAATAAAGATCGATAATCTTCGCGTACCACGCGAAAATATTTTGGGCGGACAAGGTCAAGGTTTCAACATGGGCCAGCATCGACTCGCCTACGGTCGACTACGTCACGGCATGCACAATGTTGCAATGGCACAGCGGGCGCTGGACTTAGCCGCAAAACATATCACTAGCCGGGAAACATTTGGCAAACGTTTAGCTGACCGTCAAGGTGTGCGTTGGATGATGGCGGACTGTGCGTCGGAGATATACAAGGCACGGCTTATGCTGCTTCACATCGCTTACAAAGCTGAAAACGGCATGGACCTTAAGCAAGAGAACGGCATCGCCAAAGTCTTCCTAGCGAACATGGTGCATCAGGTTGTCGATACAGCGCTGCAGCTACACGGCGCCCTCGGTTATAGCCACGATACACCTTTGGCACGCTGGTACACGGGTATTCGTAGCCAACGTTTGGTTGACGGTCCTGATGAAGTGCATCGCTGGAGAACCGGCGCTAACGTCATCAAAGCTTATGAGGAATTTGGCACGACTGCCTCGGCTTGCGGCGGCGAGTTGTTCGAATAAAAACTTGAAACAGACAGAACGGTTTGGGGATATCACTATCTCCGAACCGGGTCACTGGGCTTGCTTTCTGCTAGATCTGAACAACCTTACCGAATAATTTCAGACCGAGATCAAAACTAAATCGACGCGGCGCATCGCGCACTGTTGAGAGCCGCTGCGCCATGACAATCGTTGTACTGTTATCGTTGTAAGACAACGTTATCGCCACAATCAAAAATTGGCTATCAGGATTGGCTATCAGGGTTGGCTATATAAGTTCAGGTTTTGGAAAATGCCATAAACCCTGCTGCACATTTTCATGGGGTTGATATAACCGCACGACATAACTCCAGCCCTCCATGATCTGCAAACAATTTTTAAGATTATTGGCACAATCGCCAAAGTGAATGGTGTAAGAACCATCGGTATTTGGCGCTGCGGTCAGGTTGTTGATGCTGTAGGAGTCAAAGGCATTTTCTTCAAAGTAGCCCGCTTTGTTATAGACACTAATTGACCAAAAACCATCAACGGGCACGTCCTTGACGTTGAGCTGGTAGGTTCCCAAAGAACGCGGCGTGCTGACACTTTCATAAACCACTTCATAGGTCGGCAAACCGCCCCAGCCAAATGCAGCACCAATCATATGGCGCGTTTGCTGCACCTCATCCTTTTTGCCATTCCAATAGGAAGCATCTGCAAGTCCTGCGCCCAACTGCTTTAGCAAACCATGGGTGTGGGCGAGGCTATCGGCGTCATAATTGGGGCGCGTATAGACGCCCTCACCGATCGCTTCAATCGCTAAACCCTGCTGTAACTCATTGGCAATTTTCATATCATCTGGATCAGTCGGGTCAGCTAAAATACGCGCCACGATGGCGACGAAGGGTGTGTCGTGCTCCTCCAAACTGAGTTGATACACTCCCGCGTCATGGTAAATAGCCGTCGTGTAATAATCTTCATTCATCACTATGACTGACAGGTAGCGATCGCCCGAAGCAGGAATCGTCAAACGTGCACCGGAACTGATATCCACTAGGGCCGAGCTATAAATCGTGTCGCGGTTCATGCGCTCAACACTTTGCTTGTTAAGTGCAACGGGCTTTGGCGCGTGAACAAATTTGTTCATGCCTCGGGACATCCTCAACATACCTTCAAACTGCGCCGATGTGGTCGCCCGAACATAGTTATCGACATTCACTTTGATGGAAGCAGGCTTGATTGCTTCACTTTCATTGGAATCATTCATAGAGAATTTGTACTCAAAAAATCAGCTAGAAAAATATTGTCACTGCAAGCAGGTTAATGCCCGCAGCGTTATGCAACGGCATCTGCATTACTTACTAGGGTATTTGGTCAGTCGAAAAATGGATGACGGCCGTCAGCCTGCCATTCTAAAACGAATAGCGCGGCCCTCTTGGTTTTGGCTTTTTTTGATCACCCGGCAGTTGGCACAGTCGATCCATCTTTGTGGTTGAGCCGTCTGCATACGCCCACACCAACTGCTCGCCCTCGAGATAACGATTCACGACAATCGGACCCCAGCCAAAAGCACGAAAATTCAGAATTTTGTCATCCCAAATCATACTTGCGGATGTGCGCGGACAGTATTCTCGATCACCAACCGTGAAAACTACCGCACCTTCCGTGTCGTCTGTGTTCGGATGCGCGGTACGATTCGGCCCATAGTCGTGAATGATACCAGCGGACGTGATAACCGTGCGGGCACCACATTGTTCGACCCGCTCGACATGACCTATATGTCCACCTTCAACCCCAATCCACAAGCCGCGAATGTCATCGGCAGCTTCAACCAATGGTTCAGTGCATGCAGCCAGAATCGGCAGAGGGAAATGAGCGTAGCCACAACCCGGTGTATTACCTTTAGCAATGTCGATGGCTAACTTACCCCTGCCATCTAACACCGGCTGTTGGCAGTAATTGATGGTGCTGCCGTCGCCGGCAAGGGTTGCCGCATCAATCGTTAAGGGTGGTCTTGCTGAGAAAAATAGCAGCCAAAAAAGACCAAGTAATAGCACCAACAACACTAAAATGCTTCGGACGACAATTTTTCTCATATGTTTTCTCGCAGACTAACTTTTTAATGTCTATGCCGAAAATTCCACACTAACGTTATTCGCGCCCATGACAATCGATTGATGACATCGGATGATCGTAATCCGCCGGGATAATGATGACAACTATTTATTTTACGGTCACAGGGTTGATCTAGACAAACTTTCAGCACAGCAATCTCGCACGCACTGATTGTCGATGCAGGCTATATAGGGTCGTTAGCGGCTTCCAGGAGACGGACCTCGTGGTTAACCAGCGTTTCACCTGCGCCCCAGTGATTGTCTTTAAGCGCATGCAGTATGCCGATCAAATTATCGTCTCGCATGCGCTCCATTTCGCGAATGCTCAGGTGACCGGATTGCTGGTCCGATTGCGTCACAATCAAATCAACCAATTCATCATTAAAGTCAGGTACATCAGTGAGTTTTGACCAAGGCCATTTTAGGCAAGGGCCAAACTGCTCCATAAAGTGGCGCATACCCGCTTCACCGCCAGCCACTCGGTAGGTATCAAAAACACCCATCTGCGCATACCGCAGGCCAAACCCAAAGCGCACGGCGTCATCAATATCCTCGGTCGTTGCGACACCATCCTTCACCAACCATAATGACTCACGCCAAATCGCTTCCAATAAACGATCAGCAATAAAAGCTTCGATTTCCTTTTTGACCCGCAGCGGCTTCATACCCATTGATAAGTAAAAGGCTGTTGCTGTATCAATGACAAGTGAGCTTGTTTTCTGACCGCCCACTAACTCAACCAATGGCAGCAGATAGACAGGATTAAAAGGATGAGCGACTAAAAACCGTTCAGGGTTCTGCATTTTCGACTGAAGATCTGACGGCATAATGCCTGACGTAGAGGAAACGATAATGGCATCGACAGCCGCATGGGATTCAATTTCCGCATAAACGGACTGTTTCGTATCAAGCCGTTCGGGCACTGACTCGACGATGATTTGTGCATTTGATACCGCTTTAGCAAGATTTTCACAAAAACTGATACTGCCTTCGCGCCTTCTCTGCACCTTCGTTAATTTGTTATACGCATAGCGAGAGTTTGCCAAGACGGCTTCGATTTTTACCATGGCGTCAGGCGCCGGATCATAAATCGCGACATCAATGCCGTTTTCAATAAAGCGCGCAACCCAACCGGCGCCGATAACACCGCCGCCAATTATCGCGGCTGTTTGTATGGTAGACATAACGGACTCCTACTTAGCGCTCGGCTGTCGCTTAACAAGTTGCATCTTTTCTCGCACTTGCGCGGGTGTCATCAAGGTCGCGCCCATGTTGGTCGCAATCGTTGCTGCTTTCTCGACGAGTTGTGCATTGGTCGCAAGCTGACCTTTAGCTAACCAAAGGTTATCTTCCAAACCAACACGTATATTGCCACCGGCCAGCACTGCTGCGGCGACAAACGGCATTTGATTTTGGCCAATCGAAAAAGCTGAAAAGGTCCAACTTTCAGGGGTGTTGTTCACCATCGACATAAAGGTGTTTAAATCATCCGGCGCGCCCCAAGGAATGCCCATACACATTTGAATCATAACCGGGTCTTCAATGATGCCTTCGGAAACAAGTTGTTTCGCAAACCAAAGATGGCCGGTCTCAAACACTTCAATCTCAGGCCTGACACCCAAGTCTGTCATCATCTGACCCATCGCCCTTAACATGCCCGGTGTATTGGTCATGACATAATCCGCTTCGGCAAAGTTCATCGTGCCGCAATCTAAGGTGCAAATTTCTGGCAAGCACTCTGCAATGTGCTCAACTCGTTCTGTCGCACCGACCATATCGGTACCCACAGCATTCAGTGGCAGTGGATTTTCCGCATCGCCAAAAACAATATCGCCGCCCATGCCCGCGGTAAAATTCACCACAACATCCGTGTCCGAATCACGAATTCGGTCTAACAGTTCACGGTAAAGTTCCAGTCGACGGCTTGGCTCCCCAGTCTCGGGGTCACGCACATGACAATGCACAATGGCGGCGCCCGCTTTGGCCGCATCTATAGCACTGTTGGCAATCTGCTCCGGTGAGCGTGGTACGTGACTCGATCGATCTTGCGTCGCGCCGGAACCTGTCACCGCACAGGTAATAAAAGGATTGAGGTTGGCGTTAAGAGGCATGTCGTTCTTCCCTATTATTGTGCACACTTTATCAAGGCACACTTTACCCCGACTCGCTTCACCAACACACTCAATCAACAAGCCGCAACATCGGTTTTTGACAATAAATGATGCGTTAACGCTTGCCGCAAAGTACATTGTGTCTAATATATTGTGTCTAATACGTTCTAGTCGAAGCTTCTAATTATAGCGCCTGGTCATAGCGCCTAGTCATAGTTACTCGGCGCAACAAACCCGCCAATCTCACGCGACATTAGACGCGCAAACTCAATCGTTCTGTAATCACGATATGGCGCACTGACGGCTTGCAGGCCGATCGGCAATCCATCCCGCGACAAACCGGTTGGAAATACGGTACTTGGCAAATAGGCATTCACCACCATACCTGCCCAGAATATTTGTTGAAAATAGGACTGATCTTCATTGTCGACTTTCAATGTGCGACCACTCATGGCGCTATGATCATGGGGAAAAGCCGTTGTCGCCATTTGTGGACAGATTAGAATATCCCATTCATCGAAGAAGGCGCTCCACGCATGACGTGTTTGCTCACGGGTGATATTATTTCGCATCCAATCTCGATGCGATAAGACTAATGAGCGGGCGTCGACGGCCTCCATTGAATAGTCATCCGGGGCGAACTGATCAGCCACTTTTTGTGCCGCAATAACAGCGTCAGCACTCATACCGGCGGTCATGACCGAATTGAGCAGAGTCTGATAGTTCGCTTGGGCCGCCATTAAATCAATGTTGGGTCTGGCTGTATCGGAAACGGTTGCGCCGAGTTTCGATAATGTTTGACCTACCATGACGGCTCGATCAGCAATCTCACTACTGACTGGTGCTATCTCATCGGTTGCCCATATCGCCACACGAAAGTCTTTTAGGTTTGTTTTGTCCGCCCGCGGCAGCGCTAACTGCCAACCCAACGCTTCTCGCTCGGGTGGTCCTGCCATAATACTCAGGGCGAGTTCGAGATCCTCTGCGCTTCGCGCCAGCGGACCACTCACGGCAAGGTCAACATCAGGCATATTCGGTACAAGCTCGTGGCCCTTCAAGGGCACGATACCGTAGGTGGGTTTGTGGCCAAACACACCACAAAAGTGTGCCGGGTTTCGTATTGATCCACCAATATCTGAACCCGCTTCAAGTCCTGTAAACCCAGCGGCTAAAGCCGCTGCACTGCCGCCCGATGACCCGCCTGGCGTTCTCGTGGTATCGAAGGGGTTTCCTGTCGTGCCGTAAATCGGGTTATAGCTTTGGAAGTCTGCAAGCTCGACCGGCACGTTTGTTTTGCCTAAAAAGTGCGCGCCATGCTGCCGAAAGCGCTGTACCGCTAAGCCGTCGGTCTTAGAGACATTGCCTTCAAAACCTTTAATTCCCCAGGTCGTTGGCGTATTCGCCATGACATAGGATTCTTTGATGGTCATCGGTACCCCATGCAGTGGACCTAAATTTGCACTGCCGGCGCTAAGCACAGCATCGGCAGTTGCAGCTCTTTCAAGTGCATCTTCAAAGGTCCTAACAACCACGGCATTGATCGCATCATCGTATTTTTCAATGCGGTCAATATAGTGTTGGGTAAGTTCGACGGAGCTGATCTGCTTTTGTTTGATTTTTTGGGCAAGTTCTAAGGCTGATAAATAGGCAATCGATGACATGCTACTTCTCCTCAAGGTGAAGTAGCATTAAAGATCGAAAAAGGGGTTACTGTCTAGCTCGATTATTTAACTCGATTATTTAGCTCGATTGCCTAACTCGAGCATCTAGCTCGACCATCGAGTCACATCAATAGGACGCTGAGATCAAATCAACAAACAACCTTTGCGCTTCTGGCCCACATGGATCGTTAGAGAATATAACCATCTCCGGACGCACGCACAGTGATTTCACTGACATTCACGCCCCAAGGCTGATTGATCACAGACACGATTTGATCAGCCAGATAACCCGGTTCTAACGCATAGTATTCAATGCTGTTTGCATCAGCGCTCTCACTCGAAAGCGTGCCTTCGGCGTGGGCTTGCATCTGCTGCATGTACCCAGGCGCATTTTGACCCAAGATGCCCACAATCGCATCGGGGTTCACAATACCGGCACCCAAGCCCGTTGCTGGGACGCCTGTTGGTTTCACAACGGTGACTTTGATTTTGCCCTGTGACTCAACCCGTAAAGAATCAGACAAAAAGTTCACTGCTGCTTTCGTTGCGCCGTAGACACCCGCACCAACGACGGGGAAGTTACTGTAAATAGATGACAGGTTAATGATATGTCCACGGCCTTGTTCGATCATTGGATCATGGGCAGCAATAATGCCATTCATCACACCCTTAATATTGATATCAATACAACGATTCCAAGCAGGTACAGCCTCCGCGTGATCCGCATGGAATGCCAACGGCATCGTGCCAGCATTATTTATCCATACATCAATGCGACCGTAGGTATCCAAGGCATGGCCAGCCAGTGCCTGCATTTGACCGAGATCCGTAACATCGGTCACTCGTGCGGTTGCCGCGCCACCCTTAGCAATAATATTTTCAACGGTCACATCGAGTTCCGCTGCGTTAACATCCGCGCAGACCAATTGCGCCCCCATCGCTGCCGCTTTGCTACTCACCAACCGTCCAAAGCCACCCGCTGCGCCCGTGATGACAATCACTTTACCCTTCATGTATTCAGTCATTTTTAGCCATCCCTATTGATCAATAGTGTTTGTGTTCGGCAAGATCTACTGTTCGCTGTAAACACGTTACATCAGCAACTTCATTCATCGTGAAAATTGCTAAAGATAATTCGCTGCCATTTGTCGTTGCCAATAACCATCGCCGAACAACTGCTGGGAATGCATGACCCGCTTGTGGTAAATCTGCACATCATGTTCCCAGGTAAAACCAATGCCGCCGTGCAACTGAGTTGCTCTGTTAGCACAAAATTCAGCGCTGTCGGATGCATTAGATTTGGCGAAGTGAGCGGCGCGGTGGCAAGTGTCCGAATCCGCATCATAAGCCGCGGCTGCAGCATAGGTCAGAGACCGGCTTTCATCCACAGCAATCATCATATTTACGATCGGATGTTTGACCGCTTGGAAAAACCCGATAGGACGATCGAATTGTGTTCGTACTTTTGCGTACGCTGCTGTGGTCTGCAGTAGCCATTCACAACCGCCCGCAATATCAGCGGAGACTAACGTCAGTAGCGCAGGCAAGGCACCATTCAAAACATCCTCACCACTTTCTGCAATACAGGTTGCTGTGACATCGCTGAATGACACACGTCCTTGATCACGGGTTAAGTCAACGATGCGATCATAACTTACGTCAACACCCTCAGCATTTAGCTCGACGCAGAATAATTTCAAATGACCGGCCTCCTTCGCGCTGACGACGAGGAAGTCCACTTTCTGTATATCTTGTACGTAGCAGGCCACACCATTTAACTTGTTATTCTTAACGGTAATGTCGGTTGCATCCACTTCAAGCGAACCCGACGCACCTTGAATGGCCAACGATGCACTACTGCCTTCAACAATTTTCTTCAACCACTCAATTGCCTGTTGCGACTTGGCATCCTGCTCTGATGCTTGCCTCAGAACGAAGGTACTTTGTAGCGTCGATGTTAATGGCGTGGGCATGGCGCCGCGGCCAATCTCTTCTGCGACAGCAACAGCCGTCACCAGACTCATACCTAAACCACCGGCAGCTTCAGGCACTGCAAGGGCAGTCCAGCCGAGCGCGACCATTTCATGCCATGCGGCAACGTCAAAACTGCCTAGACGCTCTCCACCGTGATAGGGGTCTTCGGTTCCCTTTGTTGAGGCTCTTAGTGCCAACAAGGGTTGTTTGTCTTCTATGAATTTTCTTGCTTGATCCTTCAATAGAGCCTGTTCTTCGCCAAAGCCAAAGTCTTTTGATTGTTCTTGTGAATGTTCTTGTGAATGTTCTTGTGATTGCGCCATCTTAGCTACTCCTGCTTTTTGCTCTATTTAGACTTCGGTAAGCCAAGCACACGCTCGCCTAGAATATTGCGCTGAATCTCACTACTGCCGCCAGAGATCGTACCGGTATAGGTATTCATATAACCCAGCAGCCAACTGCCGTCGTTCTCCGCATTCGGGTCGCCAATATACAAGCTGGATTCCATACCAAGCATTGACAGCGCAAGCTGATGAAGTTCTTGACCGAGCTCAGTGCCCGTCACCTTTCCCTGCAGTGGTATGCGCATAGCACCCCCATTCAATGCGTTGATGCGGGTCCGACGGGCATTTTGCGCCGCCGCCTCAGTGCGTTCATAAAGTTTGACTAACTTATCGCGCCACAGGCTGTCATCCCACATAGGCTTACCGTTTCTTGTTTTTCTTTTTGCGAGTTCAATCAATGATTCGATTGCAGCAAAGGGGGAGTTACTGCTGGCAACTGCTCCGACACCTTGGGCTGCGCCCCGCTCGCTCGTCAGCGTCGACATCGCAACTTTCCAGCCAAGCCCCACTTCATCAATCCGCATATGATCTGCAATGACAACATTATCTAAGAAGACTTCATTAAAACCCGCCTCGCCGGTCATCTTATGGATCGGTTTAACCGTCACTCCTTCATGCTCCATAGGGCCGATGAAGTAGGTGATGCCGTTGTACTTGTCATTCTTATCGGTACGCGCCAACAGCAACATGTATTTGGCAAGCTGACCAAGACTGGTCCAAACCTTACTGCCGTTAATGACCCAGTTGTCACCATCGCGAACAGCGCTAGTTTGCAAATTAACCAGATCCGAGCCTGCACCTGGCTCACTGAAACCCTGGCACCAGATATCTTCACCGGTAAAAATAGTCGGCAGATAGGTTTTCTTCTGCGCTTGCGTGCCGTGGATTAACAACGTCGGCGCTGCCATGCCTAAACCAATCCAATTGATAAAATACGGCACATTGGCGCGCCGTACTTCTGAACTGGCGATTTGTTGCAGCCCGTCGTGGCCATGACCGCCATAGTCTCGGGACACATCCGTTGCAATCAGTTCAGCCTCAAAACACTTGGCTTGCCAGTCCACCAAATAGTTTCGGTGCGCTTGCGTCGTCACTTCATAGGCGGCCTGCGGGAGTGGCATTGCGGTTGGCGGCGGTCTATTTTCTTGCAGCCACGCTCTGCACTGTTGTCTGAATTCTTTTTGCTCAGCGGTTTCTTGTCCAGTCATCGAGAGATCCGTTTTTATCAATTTAAGTTTGGCGTGGTTCTTTGATTGGGCGCACTTATGCGATTCGCATAATAAACCACAGTGAATGAACGGCGGCAATCTACATTTATTTGTCGAATAGGCGCTTGTTCAGCCGTTCTAGGGTTGAGGCAATAGACGCCCACGGGTTGGAATAACAAGGGTACCTAACTGCCGTAGTCGTTCTGTAAGGACATCGGAAAAGCGAGCATCTGGGCGACTGCGCCGCTTTGCATCTTTAAAGGCAGTATAGAGATCACCTCCCTGCGCCATTATTTCTACCGTCGCAACATGATAAACCGCTGTAGTTTGAAGTTTGATGTCATTAACCAAAACTGACACGACTCTTTCGCCAACAGGTTTGCTCAAGTCATATTCAACTCGCAAACCGGACACCTGCAGCATGCCGCGCTCAAGCGTCAAAGATTGTTCCAGCACGCGCAATATTTGTTGGCCCGTCATATCCAACTCTGCGACGCGATCAGTAAAGGGAAATGAATCAATCACATCCATCAATGGCACATCGCCTTGTGGCAAATCTTTGCGCAATGCGCCTGATGGCATAAACCCAATTTCAGCATTGGCTTCTGCACGAATGATATCCGCATACAAATTACCTAGATCAGATTCTTCATTATAAAGTCGGCTCATTCGCTGTTCAGAAAAACAGACGATTTCCTGCAGCTCAGGAAACTGTGCCTTATAGGCCGCGAGCTTTTGCGCGACAACAGGATGAGGCGGCAGCTCATTGCTAACAACCGGTAGCAACTTGCCTTCATAGGAGGCAATTTTGCTATTGCCCTGGGTGTTTTCCAACTGCAATTGTAGAAAGCCCAGCCGCGTCCCCTGGCCATAGGTTTGCATAATTAAGGTACCGTTGTCTGGATGCACATAAGGTTCCTCGGTGCCTGAGTCGGCGTGGCCACTGAATATCACATCAATGCCCGGCACGGCTTGAGCGAGTTTTATCTCAGCCTCAATACCGCGTTGAATATCTGCGTGTGCTTCATCATCTGTCTGCATCGGCGCGGTTTTACCTTGATGGGTCAACACAACAATCAAATCGACCTGAGGCTTTAACAAGGCAACATAGGGTTCAATCGATGCCGCCGGATCCCGCACATCCACGCCTCTTATGTGGGAGGGAATAATTGCCGTTCCAGCGTCCTGACCCATCACGCCAATCACACCGATTCGTACGCCCTGCTTTTCAAGCACGGCATAGGCCTGCGCGTAGGGCAAAGCCGAATCCGCATAAAAAAGATTCGCACCTAGCACCGGAAACGGTAATCGATCTTTCATGCGCGCAAAGGACTGCCAACCATACTCAAACTCGTGGTTACCAATCACCATGGCGTCGTAGTCCATGGTAATCATCATCTCCATTGGCACGACGCCTTGCGTTTTCTTGGACAGGACACCTGTAAAAATATCGCCGGCGTCAAACAAAAAGACCACGTCCTCTTGCTGACGAAGATCATCAACCAAGGTTGCTATGTGCGCGATGCCACCGAGATACTCAACGTCCGGGTTCCAATAGGCTGGTATCGGATCAAAGGCGCTTTCGAAATCATTAGTGAATAACAGTGTGACTTCACGGCTCTGCGCGGCACCGGCTGAACTTACATTGGCATTGGCATTGGCATTGGTATCAACACTGGCATCCCTGTGAGAGCTAACAGCAGCACAGCCCGCCAGCAGCGCAAAGGCGACAACAATCAACAAACGATATAGCAGAGTGGCTTTTTGCATAGATAACCCTTGGATAGTTTTTTAATAAATTATTTTCGCAAGCAATGGGTCAAACGGAAACACCGTCATTAAATCAACGACTTATATTGCTTATGCAATAGATAACCCGCCCAAACTAAAGCCGTCAACATGACGAGCTCGCCGGTTGTTTCGATCGCACTGGCGATACTTTCGTGCTGTTGCATTCGGCCGGTCCAAGTTAACAAATTGTGCCAGTCGTGGCCGCCGATCTCTTTACCTGTACCGCCACCGACCAACATCAGAGCCTGAGCTTTCGCATCATAAATATAGGGCGCTAAATCCATAAAACTATAACCTAGCCACCAGCAGGCGACAGCGGCGGCGAAGGTATTTTTATACTTATAAACGAAAGCGAGCATTAAGGCAGCGGGCACAAGAAGTTGAAACAAAGAACCACCCAACACTGTCATAAATCGACCAAAGGGCATAAACAACACGTGTCCCGCCTCATGAAAAACGAGCGTAGCACTGCCGACGAAGGACGAATAAAAACCAATTTCCGCGAACAACCCTGTGGTGATTCGAAAATTAGTTTGGATTAAAAACCAACCCCATATCGCCATACCTGTGAGTAGCGCACAACGAACGGCTAATTCGTGCTTTTTAACCGGCACTTGGTTAAACAGCCAGTGTGTATGCATGTGTGTAACAAACGAATTCCCCCTTGAAGGACTGTCTGTATTTTTCGAGGTTCGTTGGTCATTGGCTCGTGATGATTTTTCGCTGACTGTTTTTGGAACACGTAGCTGCGCTTTGAGCCACTTCGCATAATAGATACCGCAGGCGGCACATTGATCAGAGGCGCCTGAGTCATTCGCAGCATCACACTGTGGACAGTTCTTATAGTGCAAAGGCAGGTCCTATTCCCAAGCGAGTTTTACGAAAAAGAAGCCGCTACCGAATACCGGCAGATTCTAGGAAGTTGACAACATCTGCAGCTGAACGCTCAGGTATCTCTTCCATTGGCGCATGGCCGACGTCCTCGTAAACGACCAATGTATTATTTGACAGTGTCGCGGCGAACTGATCAGCAACACTCACTGGTATCAAGGCGTCTTCTGCACCCCACATAATAAGTGTTGGCATGTTAAAAGGTGTGACGTCAACGGGCTCTCTGCTGCGAGAGCCAAAGCCACTGAAACGACTAATGGTTGCTTCTCGACTACCTTCTCTTATGGCCAACTCATAGTAGCGATCAATAAGTTCATCCGTCACGACGGGAGAATTGTTATAGGCCGATTTCAAACCTTGCACGGTAAGAAAATAGGGATCCAAATAGCGCGCGGCAGTTCTAAACCATGCCTTTGACATCAGGGTAAAAATCAACGGACTTTGCTTCGATTCTCCTTCGGCCGCAACCGGCTGCCGTCTAAATTGAGGCAAGCCACTGGAGTCAACCAACAACATCGCCAGCACCTTTTCTGGTTGTTGCAAGGTGTATCGCCAGGTGACACCGCCACCCATTGAATTGCCGCCCAGCACAAAGGTATCGACATCGAGGTGAGACACAACAGCCTGTACCGTATTAACCTGCGCCTGCGATGAATAGTCTTTATCAGGGGTCGCACCGGTCAATCCATGCGCGGGCAGATCCATGCTAATCACACGATAATCGGCTTTAAAGATCTCAACCCAGGGCTCCCAAGTATGAAGGGAGGCATTTGACCCGTGCACCAAAACAATGACAGGCTTCGTTTCGTCGCCTTCGTCGCGATAGTGGACCTTTGCACCATTTTCCATCGTCAGAAATTGCGATTCATCGTTGCTGTATTTCTTATCGACGTATTCCGCGGGCAAATCGCCCTTGTAGAGATACGCGGCAGCGACGATCAAAACAACAAGCATCATAGCCAGAGCGATTTTGAGTATTTTCATAGGGATTACGTCATCATATGAGTCGTTATTAGGATAACTGTCCTCAGCGAAAATTGCATTCAACGCTCAGTTAGCCATCGACGCAATCGCGCGTTGCCCTTCGAAAAGCACAGTGAAGGCAAAACGGTTCATCTTTATTCACCCATTCGCTGTACACTACGCACTTAGCGCGAACCTAGACAACAGTGCCCAAAAATAGAATCACCAACATCGAGTTACGGTAATGCCCAGTATTGGAAACAGTTACATCCTCAGAGTGGCGAAGACGACCCACCAAGGGGCCTATATGGACGCCGAAGATCTGGGCGAAATACTCTTGCCCAGAAAGCACTGGCCCCATGAGTTAGCGGCGGACGAACACCTCAAAGTGTTTCTCTACCATGATTCGGAATCTCGACCTGTCGCGACCACCCAGAAACCCAAAGCGGAGGTGGGCGAATTTGCCTATCTTAACGTTGTCTCGAATTCCGACTACGGCACTTTTCTTGACTGGGGCTTAGACAAAGACCTGCTGGCACCGTTTGGCGAGCAACATCGGCCAATGGAGGTCGGGCACGCCTATTTGGTCTATATCTATCTCAATAAAGCCGATGGCAGAATCACCGCATCGTCAAAGGTTGAAAAATTCCTCGACGACGAAGCACCCCATGACTTTAAAGTCGGCCAATCGGTCGAGCTTATTATTGCCAACAGCACTGATTTAGGCTTCAAAGCGATTATTGATCATAGTCACTGGGGCTTATTGTACAAAGATGAAGTCAAACAGCGACTTAGCTTTGGCGACAGTAAAACAGGCTTCATCAAATTCGTAAGATCGGACGGGAAGATCGATCTGTCACTGCGACAAGCACAAGAAGTCCGCGATAAGTATACGAAGACTGTCCTGAAATACCTTGAAGATCACGATGGTTTCGCTGCAGCACACGACAAGTCGGACCCCGCGATCATTCAGCAAATGTTTGGCATGAGCAAAAAAGCCTTCAAGAAAACCGTAGGGGGGCTGTACAAACAGCGTATCATTACGATTCAACCTGATGGCATTCATCTCAATGAATCATCCGAAAACTAATATCAGCCCTACGTTAACCATCAAACAACAAACAGGACGCCACCATTAACAATAACGATATTCTTCGCCGCCTTCGTTACGCATTTGATTTTAACGATGCGAAAATGATCAACATCTTTTCTCAATCAGATGTCACCATGAACCGTGCGCAGATCAGTGATCTACTGAAGAAGGAAGAAGACCCTGACCAGCAGATTTGTGAAGATCCAGTAATGGCGAGCTTTCTAAACGGTCTGATCAATGAAAAGCGCGGTAAGAAAGAAGGCGCGCAGCCTGAACCCGAAGAAGTGCTGAACAACAACATCATCTTCATGAAACTCAAAATCGCATTGAATCTGCGAGCGGAGGATGTGATCCGCATCATGGAGCTTGCAGATTTCGTCATCAGTAAACCAGAGCTGAGTGCATTTTTCAGAAAGGCAGGACACAAACACTACCGAGTCTGTAAAGATCAAATCCTGAGAAACTTCTTACAAGGGGTACAACTAGAATATCGCGATGGCATTGAGGCAATCGCGCGCTCAAAGTGGGAACAGCAATAGCTGACCACAGCAATACCGTCATAGCAGCCATCACAGGCAAAACCATTCGTCGCTTTGCGGCTACTCGACTATTCGACAGCCTGATCAAATGAAGGCACCAAATATCCCCGAAAACAGCTGAGCAATACTGTTACCACAAAGCCGGTTCCTTGCACCGATACGAGCCCACAACGCCGGTAACAGAATATTCCACGTAGCCGTCACAGCAATACTCGTGTATAACGGCGCCATGAAAATACCGAAGAGAATTCAACCGCTGATCACAGACGGACTTGTTGACGAGGTTATCAGCCAACTTATGAGTGGCAAAGAAGCCACTGTCTATGTCGTCCGGTGTGGATCAAGCATTCGCTGTGCAAAAGTTTATAAAGAAGTCACCAAACGCAGCTTCAAACAGGCCGTCACCTATCAGGAAGGTCGCAAGGTGAAGAACAGCCGACGCGCTAGAGCCATGGAAAAAGGTTCTAAATACGGTCGTCGACAGCAGGAAGAAAGCTGGCATAACGCGGAAGTCGATGCACTGTACAAGCTGGCCGCTGCTGGCATACGTGTACCGACGCCCTATGGCTGTATCGATGGCGTGCTAATCATGGAGTTGGTTACTGACGCAGATGGTAATGTCGCACCTAGACTCAGTGAAGTATCAATGACCGAAGAAGAAGCACTGACGGATCACGCAACCGTGATGCAATATGTGATTCAGATGTTATGTGTCGGTTTAGTGCATGGCGACCTCTCAGAATTCAATGTTCTGGTCGATGAAGATGGCCCCGTCATTATCGATCTACCTCAAGCGGTTGACGCCGCCGCTAATAACCACGCCGAAGCTATGCTGCAAAGGGATGTCGACAACATGACACAATACTACGGTCAGTTCGCACCTGAACTGATCGAACGTGATTATGCGGGTGAAATCTGGCATCTGTATGAAGAGGGTCGTCTCCTGCCTGAAACCCTACTGAAAGGTGATTTCAAGAAACCCGAGGTAGAGGCAGATGTCGACGGCGTCTTGACCGAGATACAGGCCGCCATTGATGAAGAAGACGAGCGAGTTGAGCGAATTCGGGTGGCTGACGAAGACGCGTAGATAGCACAATATTGCTTATCGTTTAGTCTCGCGATTGAGCAATACAGCCGTATTTTTCGACGCGACAGCTCAACAACCATCAAAAAACGGCTGTCCGAGCAAACCAGTCAATACAAAATCCTCTCAAAGGTCCCAGATTTTGGTGTATGTATGACATCGAAAGCACTATGCTACTAACATGTTCGTTGGGGCAGTCAATGAAAAGCTTATTCAAACCAGCTGAGATAGAACGCGAAAATTATCGTCTTTTCATTGCACTAAACTATCTTTGCTACCTCGGTATTATCGCACACGCCCTATTTATCCCCTTGTTCTTCAAGTTCGGCATCCCTGAACTGGCAATCGTTAATATTTTTAGCGTGCTTATTTGGATCACAAGTTTTTCCCTCAACAGAGCCGCATTCCACTCTGAAGCCTACGCTCTTGCAGCGTTTGAAGTCGTTGCCCATGCAATATTGGCAACATTTTATCTCGGCTGGGAAGCCGGCTTTTATTTCTATTTCTTCTCTACCGTTTTGTACATTTTCCTGAATCACAAACAAATTTTTCGAACCATGCTGATTCAATCTTCGCTCGTTCTCATGACCTGTATAGGGCTACATATTTACACCCATCAACCTGAATTCGTCAGTAAGACCTCGAACAATTTATTAGACGTTTTATACTTTGCGAATCTCTTCGTGAATTTTGCCGCCTTCGGTATTCAAGGGTACTTCTTCAGAAAAGCGTCTACTGAGAATGATCAGAAAATGGAGTTATTTGCGACCACAGACCCATTGACAGGGCTTTTTAACCGCAGAAAGATGCTCGAATTGGTGGAGAATGAAGTCGTTCGATTCCAACGCAATCAGAAACCGTTCCTGCTCGCGATCGCAGACGTCGATCACTTCAAACAATTTAACGACAACTACGGACACGATTGTGGCGACTACGTACTAAAAAAGGCTTCAAATTTGCTCAAAGATACCCTTCGACAGCAGGATGTTGTTTCGCGCTGGGGCGGCGAAGAGTTTCTCATCATGCTGCCGGATACGGATCTTGAAGGCGGCATGGCTGCTTTCGAAAAATTACGTGAAACCATCGCCAACACGCAATATGAATACGCAAAGAAAACATTTTCCATCACGATAACGCTAGGTATCAGCCGGTATGATGGTCAACGGGATATTGATGACACTGTCAAACTGGCGGACGAAGCGCTTTATAAAGGCAAGCGAGAAGGTAGAAATCGAATCGAGACTGTGCAAACAACACAGCAGTAATCCATCGAAATAAAACACAGCATCTTTGAGACAAAATGAGCACGCACACGTCAAACTTTTATGTCGGCACCTATACGCAGGCAGCCGATCACGTCCCTGAGCCCGAAGGCAAAGGAGTTGTCTCTTGCAGCCTTAACCTACAAACCGGCGAAGTCAGCACGGCGGCTATCTACACCAACATTGAAAACCCAGCTTGGCTTCACTGGCAGGACTCAAAATTGTACGCAGCCTTTGAAAGTTTTTCCGGGCCGAGCGCAATCTATCAATTCAATGTTGAAAATGATCATAGCCTTCGTCTCGAACAACAAGTGTACTGCGCTGGCATTTCTGTTTGTCACCTCACCACCGATGAAAACAGACTTTATAGCGCAGCCTATACCAGTGGTCAGTTGGATTGTTTTGACATCACAAGAAAATTGGCACATCTAAGTCAAGTTCGTTATCAAGGTAACGGCCCTAGATTGTCTCGTCAGCAAACCGCCCATGCGCACCAAGTACTTGTCTCTGCCGACAAACGTTGGCTGTATGTTTGTGATCTCGGCTCTGACTGTATCTGGCGCCACAGCCTTAAAACTCAGCAGGGTGAAGCTCAGCTCGGCCCTGCCGTTAAGTTTTCTACACCTGCCGGAACTGGCCCACGACATATGGTGTTTCACCCGAACAATCAGCACGCATACCTGTTAACAGAGTTAACAGCCGAACTACTGACATTTTACTACCATGAGCCCAGCGGCGACCTAAAGCTCATTGATCAGCGTCCTTCGCTGCCAACAGACTACGCAGGTACACCCAGTGCTGCGGCAATAGCGATACACCCGGGTGGTCGGGCACTGTATTGCTCCAATCGCCAACACGATTGCATCAGTCGTTATTCAATAGACGACGATGGCCTGCCAACATTAACCGGTCGCGTTACTAGCGGCGGACTGGAGCCTCGAGCGATCTGTGTCGATCCGACGGGCAGCTGGTTACTGGTAGCCAATCAAAATAGTCATAGCATTGTTACCTACAAACTGGACAGAGATTCAGGGCAGATATTAGGCGACATTGCACACAACAAATATGTAGGCACGCCGGTTTGCATCGCTTTTAAGCACTCATCCATTAAGCCAACTGATGCGCCCAATCACCTATAGCGCCACAGAGCAAGCCGCCTTTATCCCCAGAGAAATAGTGAGAAAGCTTCATTAACCATCGGTGATTGCTAAATGGTATACACTCTAGGCCTATTGAAACACCGAGGATGGAAAGATTACTATGAGCCCCCTATCTGAACAGGCATTACTTAAAGCGACTGATCTAAATTTCGATCTTCTGCATCTTTCTCCAACAATCGGCACAGAAGTACACGGCATTGATATCGGCGCCGACTTAGACAGTGAAACCATCGATTTTCTATCAAACCTTTTAGTCGAACGAAAGGTCATTTTTTTTCGAGACCAGGACATCAGCGTCGAACAGCACATCGCCTTTGGTCGAAAATTTGGTGAAGTCGAAATTCATCCCTTTACACCCAACCTTGAAGGCCACCCCGAAGTAGTCTGTTTAAACAACGACAGAGACAAACCACCCAGCATAAATTTATGGCACTCTGATGTTACCTGGCGACAAGAACCCTCGCTCGGCTCAATTTTGAGAGCATTGGAAATACCCGAAGTGGGAGGCGATACGCTCTTTGCGAACATGGAGGATGCCTACGAAAGCTTGGATGATAAAACCAAGCAGCAAATTGAAAACCTCTACGCCGTCCACGATAATGAGAACTTTTTAACCGGTTTGTTTACGAAAGGCATAGCCGCGGATGAAGTCCAGCGGTTAAGAGAACAGTACCCACCAGTGACTCACCCGGTGGTTCGAACGCACCCCGTCAGCGGCAAAAAATCCCTTTACGTCAATACCGTTTTTACCCGGCATATCGTTGATATGGACCCCGATGAATCGCAACGGTTGCTCGAGAAACTCTACCTCACCGCTTGGATTCCCGATCATCAATGTCGCTTCAGGTGGCGTAAAAACTCATTCACATTTTGGGATAACCGTGCTGCTCAACATTATGCCGCGGCGGATTATTGGCCTGAGATCCGAAGGATGCAGCGTGTCACCGTGATTGGCGATAAACCTCAGTAACCGCCCAAAATTGTTTAATCAGTCAACTTGCCAATCCTGCAGAAATCCAGGATCTGCGAGAATCGTTATGTTGTCGTTTACCTTAAACTCAGCCGGCCAAATGCCTTCGCTAGCCAGGTCACCAAGCCGCATCTTCTGTAATGCCTGTTTTAATTCAAGCAGATCCCGTCGACTCAGCTTAGGGGGTCCGGGCGGCTCAACTCTATGGGCGCCATAGTAATCAAGGTCTGCTACGCCGGCCAGTAGCACATCGGCGGTGGATGCGTAATCCTGCATGCTGGAACCTGGCACAAACGCATACAGCATGCCTGGATAAAGGTAATCACCCGACAGCACAAGGTGATTTTCGGCGTCGAGAATAGAAATCGATTCTTTTGAATGACCTGGCGTGTGGATAATTTGAACCGTTCGACCGCCAAGCTCTACTAACTGGCCCGGCCGCCACCAATAGTCTATTTGCCACTGCGGCGTGTCAAACCCTTCAGCCGCACCCAGATGCTCCATGTCAGTGAAAGCTAACTGGTTACCCTGCGCACGCTGTCTCAGATAAGGCAGATCGATCACGGCCAGTTCATCGAATTCAATGCCGTTGCCGACGTGATCATAATGAAAATGGGACGGTAGAAAGATGATGGGTAGATCCGTCAGGGACTCTGCGACTTTGCGGATGTTTCTCAGCCCCGGACCCGCATCAAACAACAGTGCCTTTGTCTTACCGACGATGAGATAACTATAGTTTTGCTGATAGTACCGAGGCTCGCCGATGGCATAGGTCGCGGGCGCAATTTCGTCGATGGTAAAATAATCGTCATGCCAGCGCGTCGATGCCAATTCCTCACTGGCGGCTAACAATGCCGGTGACTCGCCGCCGCTTAAAACGATCAAATGAATCATCAGGACACGTCTGTTGTCGACAATCAAAAACGCCGCAACACACAAGCAAGCCAATAGCAGGATAGAAGCGATAGGTTTGTTCATTCAGATGTGCTCGGTCAGATCAGGACTGCCACAGACTAGCATAGAATAATCGACAAAATAATTTCACACGAACGCCTGACAACTTAATTGAATAACACACGAGGCTATCAAAACAGGCAACATTCAGTGACAATTAACTTCACTGGCAAAACAATCTACCGCAATTTTTAGACCCAATTCAGCAGGCAAAACCCCAAACAACCATTTACCATTGATTCACAAAGCGTTTAGACCGTTGTCGTACGCACGGCGCATTGCGCTCAAATTAGGGAAACACCAAGTGGCAATAAAACCAACGATCTACAAGGTTCAGCTAGAAATCGCCGATAGCGATCGTCATTGCTATGAAAGCCTTGCCATTACATTGGCTCGACATCCTTCAGAAACCCTCGAGCGACTTGCGGTAAGGATCTTGGCTTTTTGCTTAAACTATCAACGCGGTCTTGAGTTCACCCGAGGTTTATCAAGCACAGATGAACCTGAGTTATGGCGCCATAGTGACGGCGGTGTTTTACAGCAGTGGATTGAACTCGGTCAGCCGGAACCCGCAAGACTGCGCAAAGCCTGCGGTCGTTGTGAGGACGTGGTTCTTTTCAGTTACGGTAGGAGTGCTGATACCTGGTGGCAGCAAAACGCTGTTGAATGTTCCTCCATGCCCAGACTGCAAGTCTGGCAATTCGACTGGCCGCAGGTTGAGACCGCTGGGCAACTCATCAGTCGAAACACGCGCCTCGGTGTCAACATTGTCGGCGGCGTACTGTATGTTGATAACGGCGAGCGTTCCTGCGAGCTGGAACTGTCGTTGTTACTCGAGAGAGCCTAGTGCGCGGTGATGCACTGCGCTGTCAAACGTTAGCTTTATCTTTAACGACAACATCACCGGGCGCTGTCCAATGCCCGGTAATCCAACGTACCAGCAAATACACGACGGGTGTGTCGATTGCGGTCAGCACTATTTTCACCAAATAAGTACCAACAATCAGTAATGGCAGGACTTCGTTCGGCAATACACCGTAAAAGGCAATCGTGTAAAAAATTGTCGTGTCGAGAAGTTGAGAGAATGCGGTTGAGAGATTATTACGTAACCACAGACCTTTTTGCCCCGTCATCTGCTTAATTTTTTCAAATACAAATATGTCCATCAATTGGGCAACGCAGGTCGCTGACAAGGATGCCAGAATCATCCGATCTGCGGTCGAGAAAATACTATTATAGGCTTCATTCAATGGCCAATCGGGCGCGCCGGGCAGTCGCGTGCCAATCATGTAAAAGGCGGTTGCTATCAGAAATACACTAACACCTAGGTAGACCATCAATCGTGCGCGAGCAGCGCCCCATACTTCTGCGACCACATCGGTACAGGGAAAGGTAATCGCATGCATAAACGCACCAAAACTAAACGCCAGCATACCTAAACCGAAATCACTGAGATCCAGCGGAATAAGTTTCGGCGTCAGCCCCGGAAGAATGCCCCAGGCGCCAACATAAATACCCAATAGGATGTGAAATTTGGTCTCGGAGATACCTTTTATTGAACCTGCATCCATCAATATTCTTCGTGTATGTTAAATAATTACTATACAGGCAAGGGGCGGATCAACGACACTTAATTCACATGCCTCGGGTACGGTATTTAACAACGATTCGACCCCGGATCACTTTATTTTTGGAAACAAAATGACAGCAACACTCTACATCGCCAACACGATTGTCACGATGAATGAAAAAAACGACATCCTTTCCGATGCCGGCATATTGGTAGAAGGCAATACAATCGTCGCGGTCGATGATGCAACCCACCTAAAAGCCAGTTATCCAAATGCTGAAAAAGTTTTTTGTGATAACTCCCTACTGATGCCTGGTCTTGTCAACACGCATTGTCATTCCGGCTTGTTGAGGGGTACCGCCGAAGGGCTGCCTGTATGGGAGTGGCTACAACAATTCATTGATCCAATGCACAGAGTGCTGACCCCAGCAGAAGCGGAGCTCGCCTCTCGCCTTTGTTATGCTGAATCACTTTTATCTGGCACAACAACCATTGTTGATATGTGGCGACACATGGAAGGCAGTGCGCGTGCAGCTGCTGATCTCGGCATCCGCGCGATTATGGTGCCCTATGTTGCGGAACACCCTGATCATGACTATTTTGAAACGCTCGACAGTAACGAGGCGCTGATCAAACAATGGCATCAGACCAGCAATGACCGGATACACGTATGGGTCGGTCTCGAGCATATGTTCTATGCGCAAACACCTGCACTAAGCCGCATCGCCAACTTATGCAAAGAGTACCAGACAGGTTTTCATACACACAGCAACGAGAGTCGGTTTGATGTTGAGAAAACACTCGAGCGACATCAAGCGCGTCCCATTCAAGTACTCGAGAGACTCGGCCTACTTGAAGCAAACAACACCTTATTGGCACATTGCGTTTGGCTAGACGATGCGGAGATTCAAATTCTTGCTGACCGAAAAATCGGTGTCGCACACAACCCGATTAGCAACATGAAGCTATCCTCAGGCGCAGCACGTGTCGAAGATATGCTAGCCAAAGGCATTGCAGTCGGGTTGGGTACAGATGGCGAGAAAGAAAATAATAACTTGGATATGTTTGAAGAGTTAAAGACAGCATCGTTACTCGCAAAATTCAGCTCACTTGACGCCGCCGCGCTTGACGCCTGGTCAGTTTGCCGCATGGGTACAATAAACGGGGCACGTGCTTTAGGTCTGGATAAACAGATTGGCTCGATCGAACCCGGAAAACGCGCTGATATCATTGCAGTAAACACGAACACGCCAAGAATGACGCCATTTATTGCGTCAGGAAAGTATCAAAACCTAAATCACAATCTCGTTCATGCGGTTCAAGGTGGCGATGTCCTGATGACGATTGTTAATGGCGAAGTGCTGGTCAAAGATGGCAAGCTACTGAGCGCAGATCTTAACTCGATCATCTCAGACGCCAATGTCGCTATCGGACCCTTGTTAGAGCGCAGGGATGCTTGGATTAAAAAATCCGGCGTCAGCATTAATGAACTCAATCAGTCATAAATACGCTATTTACAAACTTTGATTTGTACGAGACTATCTACGCAATCAAATAGGAGAGCGATATGAAACCCGTATGTTTAGTTATAGGCGCAGGCGCCGGTATCGGAGGAACTGTTGGTAAACGCTTCGCACGAGAGGGTTACCACAGTGTTTTATGTCGCCGAAGCAATGAAGAAGGCCTGCAAACGCTTGTTAAAGCAATAGAAGACGAAGGCGGCTCAGCGACCGGATTTATACTTAACGCAGTAGAAGATGGTGCCATTGAAAACCAGATCGCGACTATCGAAGCAGAGATCGGACCGATCGAGGTTGTTGTCTACAATCTCGGCGCACAAATAGGCAATCGCGCGTTAGAGGATACGAGTTATAAAGCCTTTGAAATGGGTTGGCGTATGGCAACCTTCGGACTATTTCGAACGGCATCTATCCTATGTCCTTTAATGGAAAAGCGGGGCAAAGGCACTTTCCTCGTGACCTCTGCAACCTCAGCTATGCGAGGCAATGCTGGCCAACATTCACATGCTGCCGCCATGGGCGGTCGCCGTATGCTGTGCCAATCTTTGAATGCACAATATGCATCGAAAGGTATACACGTCGCACACATTTTGGTGGATGGTGCGGTTGATGCGCCCGACACACTTGGCAAGATGCTTGGCAAAGAAGGCTTCCAAAAACTAAGAGAGACCCGCGGCATGGAAAATGATGGATTGATGCTGCCGGAAAAAATGGCAGACACCTATTTCCACATAGCCCAACAACATCGCTCAGTCTGGACTCATGAGCTCGACATGCGATCATTCACTGACCTAGCTTGGTGGAACCACTAAGCGGGCAAACGATCCGGCTAAACCATTCGTCAAACTGTTGTCTATACGATGGGCTAAAAGAGTCAAATGATCGCTCCACAGCATTATTCATCCTCATCCTTGCTTCGCTGGCGAGAGGCTAGCTTGTAAATCACCACGGATGAACGAATATCGCCGTCGAGCGCCGCCTGATGAACAACCTCATATATTCGAAGCAAGTCCTCATCTTTGACCTGCGGTACATTTGGATCATTCGACAACACACGTGCAAGCATTTCAGCCTCTGCATCAACGCCAAAAAAGTTGCCTGAGTTACCAAAACCGAACACAAAAAGCGACGCAAGTAGCAACAAGCTCAAACCATATGAATAACCCTTTAATGAAGGGAACATGATTATGCCTGACACAATTTTATCACCCGCCATTTTAAGGACACTCGGGTGCGCGCATCGAATTGAACTTATACCCGACCTTAACCATTGATATTTCGTCAGCCACCCCAACCTCCTGACTACAATAAACTATTAGAGAAACCGAGATGAGCCTGACTGTCGACCGAATTGCTGTTCCAACCATGATAAGAACATTGAATGCGCTAAAAGGCATTTTAGAAAAAGGTGAAGCGTTCGCCGCTGCCAATGGCATTGAGCCGGCAGACATTGTCAATGCCCGCCTAATCGACGACATGCACCCTCTAAAGCGCCAGATTCAAATGGTCACCGATACGGTTAGGCGCGTACTTTGCCAGTTAGCCGAACAAGAAGTCACTTCGGTAGAAGATACAGAGGAAACCTTTGCTGACTTGCAGCTACGCATAGATTCTACCCTCGAATTCATTGACGCATTTGATACGCGTACACTTGCCGGAAGTGAAGATAAAACGATTACGCTACCCTTCGGTGAAGATGGTATCGAACTCGATGGCGTAACATTTTTGATGAGTTTCGCGATGCCTAACTTCTATTTTCACGCTGCCACCGCATATAACATTCTGCGCAAGCAGGGTGTCGATCTTGGCAAAATGGACTTCCTTGGACAGGCGTAAGCCTTTCACCTAAGCCTTTCACCTAAGCTTTTCACCTAGAGATAAGCATGCATGATCGGCGGAGCATCTAAGGCAACTTGATACTCCACCGCCTTGCAAACCCCATGAATGCATTCGTTTGAAATGCTTTTCTACTTAGAAGGTGTAAGTATATGAGGCGCTGTAGGTTCGAAAATCTGCGCCGGTTCTCGCGACCAGACCTTCCGTGACTCGCGGTTGCACATTATGACCACGAAGCAGTGGATAAGAGAATGTGAGACCCGTTCGCCAATTGTCCTGCTGATCATCTCGTTTAACGCCGTCGAGTGTCGTCCTACCATCGTTGGAGTAAACAAAACCCGTTCCTATCCATGAACCCTTTGGAAAGTGCTATAGCAACGCACCCCGCCACAACCCTATGGGGTCTTGTTCAAGACGGCGATCGCCTGCCACGTCATCATTGTCAGTAAATAGCGACACCCCAACGGCCGATTCGAACGTAAAACTTTTCACGCGATGGGACAGACCAACCTGGGCCACAACATTCCAACGATTGGTACCGATGTTCAACAATTTTTCATCAATGTATCGTCCAAATGGCATACCAACAGTGACGCTCGCGCCAACGATCGTTTTCTGCTGATAGCTGGAATAGTCTTTAAGTTTCGTTGCAGGCGCACCGTGAAAATTCATTGCGAGCCGAATACGCGGATCTCCAAAGCCTTTTCTGCGTCCCGATGCGGGTTCACCGTAAAGCAGCCCAGCCAGACCTAGATCGACATAGGGCAGGGCAATAGATAACAAAGCAGATTTACCCGCAATCTGCATACCCCGGGAAAAACTCAGGACGAGTGAATCAATGTCACCATCTGCGTCGTCGATGGGAACACTGCTATCAAATGTGACTTCGCCTTGCGAGTTTGCGTAACCTAACGATACGAAATTCACGCCAACCGGCACATTACTGTATAGCCTAGGCTCAACATCATTGGCGAGCGTATGCGAAACAAATACGCCACTTGCGATGAACACGGCTAACCGTACAAGCTTTTGTCTAAATATTGACATCATTGTTTGCACTATTTGTCGTTTGTCTTGTCGTTCGTCTCTTGTTCGGGTCGAAATCTAATTTCCACTTCAACTAGCGATGTCTTCGATCCCGTGACCGCAATTCTACAGATAGAACACGGATTAGCCTAGGGAGGCTAAATCGGTTCAATGCCGTCGCCACGTATTAAGTCTTTTCTAACGAGCTGACGGTAACTCAAAGCTACATCACTTTTGCATCGCTTGTTTTGAGTCTTGAAAAAAACCGCTAAGATCGTGCTAGACTCGCGTCACAATTATCAACAAACAATCAACAAAAGCAGTCAACACAAGCAATCAACAGGAGTAGCTATGTTTAGTCATATTATGGTCGGCGGAAATGACATCGACGAGTCAAAAAAATTCTATGATGCCGTACTCGGCGCATTAGGACACGCACCCGGCGTTATCGACCCCAAGGGACGATGTTTCTATATCACTGAGGCGGGCATATTCTCAATCAGCGTGCCTATCGATGGCAAGCCTGCAGGCCCAGGCAACGGAAGTACAGTTGGATTCGTTGCAAAGGACGCAGCACAAGCAGATGCATGGCACGCAGCGGGTATCGCCAACGGCGGCATCACCTGTGAAGACCCTCCCGGTGTTCGAGAAGGTGGCATGTATCTAGCCTACCTACGGGATCCATCAGGAAACAAGATCTGCGCATTACAACGTATGTAGCCGTTACTCGGCATGCACAATTGCTGCCTACAGAAAATCGAAGCGGGCACATCGTTTAGATGTCCCGCTGAGATCCCGCCTGATAACTGAACCGACACCCACTATTGAAAACCACGTTCGGCACCTTGCCAATTTTTTTATCCACCTTCCATCGATTCTGACCGACCTGGCTTTTAGCTATGCCACTGGCTTTACGACGGCGCTTTTTATTCGGATAACCGACCTCTCGGCCGAACTTCTCGAGGTGTAAGTCCTGTCACGCGCCTAACAAAACGTATAAAAGATGCCTGTTCACTAAAACCCAAATTCTGGGCAATCGTGGATATTCTGGCATCGAACTCCGTCAATGCTCGCAAGGCAACACCGCTTTAAGTAATGATTTTCATGGGTCGATAAGCTACAGTCTGATCAAATGTTATTAGGAAGGATTCCGTGACTGAAGCAATTATGGCGTACCCCGCGCTTCGACACCCGTTTGAACAGACATCGATAAACGACGCCGGCGCGACGATTCTGGTGAGCGGCAAAACCATCAAACTGGCACAGTCGCTTGTCGACGGCAACCTCTGGGTGACACCCGAGGATCTAACACGCATTAATGGTTTTGAATTAAAGCCACAAGGTGCGTGCTACCAGGAACTTTGCATTCCAATCAAGGAGGATTCGAATCTTCTGCGACAAGACGCTGAACAGCTTTGGTTCAACCTCACCGCTTTTGCAGATTTACTTGAACAACCTTACGTTGCTGACACAGTGAATAACGTTTGGAGCTTCGCACAAGCGCCGGCGAAGCGTTCTGACATGATAACAGACGCAATGGCGCCCGATTTTGAACTTATCGATCGACAAGGCAATGTCGTTAGAATGAGCGATTTCAAAGGAAAGAAAGCCTTAATCATCACCTGGTCCTCATGGTGAGGATGCCAACTTGATGTGCCCGTGTGGCAACATATATATGAAGAACTAAACGACCCTAATTTTGTCATCATCTCTGCGGCCCAAGATACCGGTGGTGAAGCTGTCGTCGGCCCAATATTTGACGCGGCTAACACAACCTATATTCAAATCGTCGATATAAACCATACCGTCAGTAGTGCCTTCAACTTTCTCAATGTCCCTTGCGCTGCTTGGATTGATGAAACCGGAAAAATTGTCCGCATTGACGAAGGCACTTATGCAAAAACCCATCACTTCGGCGGCAACGATGTTTACGCACCCGCGCTTATCGATTGGGTTACAAAGGGTGCAGCTAGCGAGTTTGTGCAGACCTCTGAAACGGTAACTAAAAACATTCGCAGCCTAAGCTTCGACGAACTCAAGGCAGAAGCCGCATTTTGTCTTGGCAATTTCTTTCGAGAACACGGCTACAACGACGAAGCCGAGCGTTATTGGGAACAAGCACGCTTACTCAATCCTGATAGTGTTAACTACTACAGGCAAAATCTCACCTTGTCAGAAGAAGGATCCGCTGGCGAATCCTTTCGAAAAATGATGACGACGTACGCTGAGGAAGGCAAAGACTACTACAGACCGCTGAACCTAGAAGAATAGTCTTCTGGGTCATCGGAACCACGAAAACCCAAGACAGCAGCACTTCTATAATTCAAGTTCAAACTGATCTTATACAAGCGTCGACAGGGGCGTGCCGAAATCACGATCAGGTAAAAAGAAGACCAAGTAATATAGTTGGGAAATGAAATGCTAGACACCCCTCGCCCAGAATACCCAAGACCAATCTTGAAGAGACAAGACTGGTTAAACCTCAATGGTCAATGGTTGTTCCAGGCTGACCCTGACGACGTCGGTTTAGGCAACAAGTGGTGGCGCGATTGTGATTTCAGCGAATCGATCATCGTACCCTTCCCAATCGAATCCAAAGCATCCGGGCAAAACAATCTAAACCCTGCAAAGGTCAATTGGTACGGCCGAGAATTTGACTTGCCAAGCCTTTGGTCGCAACAGACGCTACTGCATATCGGCGCTTGCGATCATTGGACGCGCGTCTTCGTCAATGGCCAAGAGGTTGGCCAGCACCGAGGCGGCTACTCACCCATCAATATTGATATCAGCCACGCGCTGCAATCGGGCAAAAATCAGCTGACGATAAGAGTCGAAGACTCGGACTCTTGGACCCAACCTCGAGGCAAGCAGGCGGGCACAACCAAGTGGCCGATCGACTATGACACGGTCACCGGCATCTGGCAGACCGTGTGGTTGGAACCCGTATCGAAAATCCATATTAACGCCCTCTCCAGTCATTTTCAGCTTGATACCTCGACCTTGCATTGTTGCGTTGAGACCAACCAGCAGAATAACTGCACACTACAAGTCGAATTCATGGACGATGGGGAGATTGTCAGCGAATCAACTAATTCGTTCGCATCGCGGGCCGAATCAAAACTGCAGCTTGACGTATTCGATGCCGCATTATGGTCGCCTGAATCACCCAGACTCTATGATCTGCGCCTGAGCTTATTCGACGATGAAGGCGTTCTGCTCGATCAAGCCACCAGCTACGTGGGTTTGCGAGAAATTGGTCATGACGGGAAGTCCATCATGTTGAACGGCAAACCTGTGTATCTTCGCGGCGTACTCGATCAAGGCTATTTTGAGCAGGGTTGGTATACCGCCATCGATGACGCAACGCTACGCAAAGATGTTGAGCTTACGCTTGCGCTCGGCTTTAACTGCGCGCGAAAGCACCAAAAAATTGAAGACCCAAGATATCTCTACTGGGCCGACCAACTTGGCCTTTTAGTCTGGGAAGAAATGCCTTCCGGCAGAGTATTTAGCAACGAACTCGTCAGTACACTAACGGATGAATGGCTGTCGGTCATACGCCGAGACCGCCAGCACCCTTGCATCATTGCTTGGGTACCTTTCAACGAAAGCTGGGGTATTTGGAATCAAGTTGATAGACCCGAACAACGCGCCTTTGCTGACGGCATCGTCGGTCTTACCCGCGCCATGGATCAGTCCCGGTTGGTGATTGGTAATGACGGCTGGGAATATTCCAGTGGCGATCTGTGGACATTACATATCTATGAAGGCGAGTCCCACAGCATCGAAAACCGACTGCAAAAATTGATGCAAGAGCCCTCCTCAAGCATCACCGGTGAAGTAGAAAGTGGCGGCTATCGTACTGGCGCATTGCCGGGCGCTGACGTGAAGGGCCTACCGATTCTCTTAACGGAATGTGGTGGCGTAGGCTTTACCACAGCAACACTCGCCGGCGATGAATTTGCTTACGGCGATCTACCTAACTCAGCAGAAGAATTGCTTACGCGGTTCAATTTGGTGGCTGCGTCGATCAATGAAGCAGCGGGCTTAAGTGGCTATGTCTGGACCCAACTCACAGACGTACAGCAAGAGATCAATGGCTTACTTTATTTTGACAGAACGCCAAAGTTACCTCTCGAGCAAATCAGAACCGTCATGCTCAGTATAGGTAAGCGCCTCGACAACTGAATCTGTTATTTTGCGCGAGCATCTATAACCTTCGTCGCCCAATCTTCACTTAATAGCCAAAGCCGGGCTGCAACGTCTGGGTTGCGCGCTTCTTCCGACATATCGTGCGGCTGACAATCCGAGAAATATTTCCCTGCAACGCGATCCGCATCTTGAACTGCACAGCATATTGTCGTTGCCGCACCTTGGCTTGGCGATTTAGTAAAAGGACTAACAAGCTTCATCATGATTGACATAAACAGCGAACCACGGCCGATATCCGTTGTGATCAATGTGCCAGGATGCAATGAACAAGCTGATAAGCCTTGCTCGCCATATTTTCGCTGCAGTTCGTTCGCCATTAATACGTTTGCCAGCTTCGCCTGACCGTAAGTTGTCATCATCTTGAATTTTTCCTCCGGCATCGGAAACACCTCAAAACTTAACTTGGCGGGCGATGTATGTGAAACACTTGATACCATCACAACCCTTGGTTTCATGCTCGCCAGTAGTTGCGGCATTAGAAGCTTGACCAGCAAAAAGTGACCGTAGTGACAAACACCAACCGTTGCCTCCAGACCCTCCCGCGTCGTTTCGTAACTGCTAGAAACCAGGCCTGCATTACACACCAAAATATCCACGGCATCTGTATCAAGCTGTTCAGTGAACGTCACAATGCTGTCAACGCTGCCCAGATCGAGTTCAGCAAAGACCGCATTGTCATTGTGATTTTCTTGGTTAATCGCGTCCGCAGCAGCTTGACCTGTGCCACTTGAACGACAAGCGAGAATAACCTTCGCTCCCGCCTGCGCGAGCGCTTTGGCTGTCTCAAACCCAATGCCTGTATTGGCACCTGTGACGATGACGGTCTTCGAGGTAAGGTCTCTGCCGTCAAGTGCATCGAATGCTGTTGTTTTTGAATTGAAATCTGTCTCCGACATAGGACTTCCTAGCTAATTGCTTTAGATAACCTAATCAGACTGATCTGAAACAGACCAAAAAACAACAAAAAATACCATCCAAAATAGGGCACCCGATAACATTAACTAACGTCAGACATTTAGTCAGCCTCGAATAAATGCAGTAGACTACTGCATCGTAAAGTTGGAGGAAGTATGACAAATCAAAACGAAGATATTCAAATCAACGGCACTGTCGCGCCTGGCTTTGAATCCGTTAAGGCGTTGTTTGAAAAAAATATGCGCACGCTGCAGGAACGCGACAATCAACTTTGCGTCTACCATCAAGGCAACAGGGTCGTTGATCTTTGGGCTTCTGCCGATGCAAACGCGGCTTTTTCGCCTGACTCACTCATTAACGTCTTCAGCAGCGGCAAGAGCCTGGAAGCGATTGCGATGGCTTCATTGGTGAGCAAAGGACTACTCGAATATAACGATAAAATCACAAACTACTGGCCAGCGTTTGCCGGCAGTGGCAAACAAGATTTAACCGTCGCAGACCTGATGCGGCACGAAGCCGGTCTTGCCGCCTTCAACGTTTCAATCAAACCGAATGATCTCCGTGCGGAGAATATTAAGAAGAATAAGATCGGTGAAATAATTGAGGCACACCCACAGAAATACCGCGAAGGTGACGGCAGTAAACGCGAATATCACGCAGTGACTCGGGGTTGGATAGTCAATGAAGTGTTCCGCCGCATCGATCCGGCAGGCCGAACCATTGGCGAATTTCTACGCGAAGATATCAGTACGCCCTTAGACGTTGACGCCAACATTGGCGTCAAACAAGAAGACCTCGACAAACGCATACCAGTTTCGCCTTTGGGGATTGGCTTTTTGGTTAGACAAGGTCTAAAGCCAAAATTCCTCGGCCGAAGAATGGAACATAATGCGCTGCATACTATCGGTAGACTGGTAAAAATCTTACCGAAGATGAGGAAAGGCACAACATCGGGATCGCCGCCGCCTTTCGTCGGCATGGATCGTATCGCATTCTTCAATGATCCATCTGTGGCAATGGGTGAAACCCCATCAGCCAATGCGAATTGTTCAGCACGAGGACTCGCAAAAATCGCAGCAATGATGTCCCAAGGCGGCAATTTTGACGGCAATGAAATCATCAGCGAACATGCATGGCAGTCAATGCATGCAGCGCCAATCGAATCAGATATGGGCTTCGGGACAACGACATTCACACAAGGCGGTGTTGCCAAATTCCCAGAGACATCACCGCAGAGCACCAAAATGTCACGCGCCTTTAACGAAGGCCGGCAGGGATTCTATGGCTGGATGGGGCTTGGCGGCTCGATATTTCAGTGGCACCCTGAACATAAAATTGGTTTTGGCTATGTGCCGACATCCCTCAACGTCATCGATATCATGAACGAGCGAGGCAAGGGCTACCAAGCAGAAGTACTAAACTGCGTCGAAAAGATAAGCCGTGCCAGCTAACGATAGCCGACTTACAAAAAAGCGATAGTAACAAACAGTGATTTTTTTAAAGAGATAGGAGGTGACGATGCTCGACACCAATACAGATTTGAATAAAAATATTGGTTGGAAAGACAAACCAAAAAATGATCCAGATGTGATCAAACTCATCAATCACCTTGAAGCCAACAATGGCATTAAGGGTTTAGATATCATTCAATCAGAATCTGTCGCGCGAGCAGTTGAGCTGTTTCACAGAGATGGTTTCGTTGTTGTTAGCGATGTCCTAAATAGTGAGCAGGTCGACTTCCTTGCAAAAGGTTGCGACGAAGTCATTAGCGACATTTTGGCATTGGATGGAACGCGATACGGCAATCGCGGTTCACATCGATACTCCTTCGGTGGTTCCAGCATGACCCGCAGTCAATTGCACCACCCGGCTTGGCAAATGCTGCTAGAGATAGATGAAATGCACACCCTGCTCACCGCTATCTTTGGCTCACCTGACTATAGCCTGCGGGCCGCCAGCGGTGATTTTTGTCTGCCAGGCGCGACAGACTACCAACCATTGCACCCAGACACACGCGATTGGGAGGATGCTGAAACCACCCCATTCAACTCGTTCATCGACCCTCGCGGCCATACAAGTTTACGCGATCTGCCGAGCCCCTATATTTGCGTTAACTTCCTGCCCCAGGATGTCACTAAGCTCAACGGTCCAACGCGACAAATACCCGGCACGCAGAACTCCCGCGCACGTATACCTAATTTAAAATATGAGCCAGAATGGATGAGACTCAGCACGGTATGTCCAGCACCGGCGGGCGCTATCATGATCCGTGATGTCAGAGCTTGGCATGGCGGCACACCGAACGTGTCTGACGCGGTTCGGTCAATCCCTAATCTAGAGTTCTATGCACCCTGGTTCCGTGAACCCATCGTGCCCGGCATTGCCTACAAGGACTATAAAAAGCTTTCCGAGCGCGCACAACGGCTTGCAAAGTTCTGCGTCGCTGACTCAAGCGAAGAGCTGATCACTGGCCCGACGTTACAAGCGCCCTAAACCTAATTCCAAGAGATTCACCCTATGCAATATCGTCAACTAGGACGCTCCGCCCTCAAGGTCAGCGAGCTTTGCCTCGGCACCATGAATTTTGGTCCCCGTACTTCTGAAACCGAATCCTTTGAAATACTTAATCATGCCACAGAGGCAGGCATCAATTTTGTCGACACTGCGAACCAATACGGTGGTGACTTAGGCGTAGGAACAACAGAAACGATTTTAGGCAAATGGTTTGCGCAAGATAAAAGCCGTCGCGATCAAATAGTCCTCGCCACAAAAGTTCACGAGCCCATGTCAGACCGCGTTAACGACAGCGGTTTGTCAGCTCGACATATTCAGATGGCCTGTGATGCGAGCTTGAAGCGGCTGGGTGTTGATCATATTGACCTCTACCAAATGCATCACATTGATCGTACCGCACCAATCGAAGAAATTTGGCAAGCAATGGATAGGCTCATCGCACAGGGAAAAATCACCTATGTCGGTTCAAGCAATTTTCCCGGCTGGGCGATCGCCAGAGCGAATGAAAAAGCAATCGCTTCAAATCGGTTGGGTTTAGTCTCCGAGCAAGGTCTGTACAACTTGATCGAGCGGCGCGCGGAGATGGAAGTGCTGCCGGCATGTAGAGCATATGGATTGGGGCTAATCCCTTGGAGTCCACTGGCAGGCGGTCTACTGACCGGTAAAAAAACTAGCACAACAAGCGGTCGGCGCGATTCAGAAGACATGCAGACCGCAATGTTCAAAAGACAACAACAATTGAATGATTTTCAAAGTATCTGCGACGAACTCAATGAAACACCCAGCGCTATTGCGCTAGCATGGTTACTCCATCAACCGGGTGTCAGCGCAACCATCATAGGTCCAGGTAGCGTCGCGCAGTTATCGTCTGTGTTGCACGTACCTGACATACAGCTCAATGACGCTACGCTCGCGCAAATTGATGGAATTTTCCCCGCCGTTGGTGAGTCCCCCGAAGCCTACGCATGGTAGATGTTGTGAATGCAACGACGCCATGGCAAGAGGGCAACGTCGATCTCTGCGGACTCAACATTCACTATTATCGAACCGGCAATGCTGACAAGCCAGCGTTAGTGGTGGCGCACGGGTTTGGTGACAACGGGCTTTGCTGGCGTCGCGTCGCAAACGATCTGCAACACCGTTTTGATGTCATTATGATTGACGCTCGCAACCATGGTCAGTCAGGTACGGCACCGGCAAACAGTACAGCAATCATTGAGGATCTGGCCAGCGTCATTACCGCACTTAATCTTGATAAACCCGCGTTACTCGGCCATTCAATGGGGGCAAGCACAGTTGCCGGTGTTGCTGCGCAATATCCACATCTAGTCTCAAAAATTATTCTTGAAGACCCACTGTGGAAAGAACGCACCAGGGCAGAATCAGCAGAGGATCAAAATAAAAGACTTCACGCATATCAACAGCAATTGGAAGCCCAGCAAGCCTTATCTGACAAAGAAATTATGCAAGCAGGTAAAGAGCAGCATCCAACATGGCGCGCCGATGAATTTCCTGATTGGGCGATTGCCAAACAACAAGTGCGTGCCGAAGCACTGCTTGGACTGTCAGTATCAAATTGGACGCAGACGCACGATCTTGTTTCACGTATCACCTGTCCCTCGTTACTCATCAGGGCTGGAACCGGCAGTGACGGTGTCATTACCGCCGAAATTACAACGAAGGTTGTTAAATCTAACAATCATTTTAGTGCCGTGGATGTTGCTGGAGCGGGGCACAATATTCGCCGCGAAGGCTTCGATGAATACTTAGCGATTGTGAGTACATTTTTAGAATAGCCCATTGATGTTTGACGCATCGCCTTGCCTGCTTAGCCCCTTTATATTGAGCAAACCAACGGTAACCACCACCTTAGCCTTGAGAGTCATCGTATCGAGTTTTTCGAAGCCATGGATGAATTTTTAGCAAAACATCTTTCAAGTAACCGCGTGGCCGCAAATGAATAGCCGAAATCAACGTAAATATTTCGCTTGGCTTGCCAACACTTCCGTTGCCTCGCCGACCAATTCGTCCATAATTTGCTGCACTGGTTTAACGCTATTGAAATAGCCAACACTTTGGCCTGCACCTGAATGTATCAATGGCTCAATATCGTGTTCTTCAATCGCACCCAGTAGGTCACCTACCAGCACGTCCTGATAGGGCATCTTCAAAGGTGATGGTGCATCCTGCGCTTCCCACGCCTGACTCCAACCCGAACGCACCTGTCGAAATGTTTTGCCCGATTCTGACCGCGTAATGACCGTATCACCGCTACCTGCGGCAATTAATTTATCTCTGTTGACCGGGTGCATATGGCCTTGATGCTCTTCGGATAATAACCATGCGGTGCCCATCCAAACACCCTGCGCACCCATCGCAAGCGCCGCTGCGATATGCCTTCCTGTTGCCACACCGCCTGCAACCAAAACTGGAATATCGCCAGCCTGGTCAACAATTTGCGGCACCAAAGAATAGGTACCGATGGGTCCTGTGTGGGCACCGGCGTCGTAACCTTGCGCGACCAGTATCTCAACACCTGCAGCAATACTTCTCTGGACATGATGAGGGCTGCCAATTAATGCCAGTGTCGTTTGGTTTCTCGCTTTTGCCGCTTGCATCACATCGCTGGGTGCGCCGATGCCACACGCGAACATATTCACCTTTGAATCAAGAACTGCCTCAATTTGATCTCTTTCAATCTCTGCAGAACGAATGAAACGCGTCCGCATGCCGGGGCCACTCGCTTCAGGCACTTTGAATTTCTCGATTAAACCTTCAACGAAGTCTTTATGTTCTTGCGGTATTTCCGCTTCGATCGCCTCACGGGAATTATGCTCTGGCATACCTGGCGGTAACACAAGGTCAACACCGAAAGGTTTGTCACCAACCAAAGACTTGATCGTCGCCAACTCCTCTGCAATCTCATGAGGGAATCGCCTCGTTGCGCCATAAACGCCATAACCACCGGCATTGGTAATTGCCGCGACCGTTGCGACATCATGAGCGAAACCAAATATCGGATATTCAATGCCAAGTTTGTCGCAAATCGGCGTCCAGAGCTTTGTCATAAGGGTTCTCAATAAGCAGAGTGTTTGTTGTTAATTATTATTTGTTAGCTATCAATTCTGTTCTGCAAAGAAGTCTAGCAGCAAATTACTGACCATCGCTGGCTTTTCCTGCTGCAACCAATGACCGGCGCCCTGCACGAATGGCATCACAGTCATCGCTGAGCAGACAGTGGTTTGCATTTTCTCAAGTTGACCGGGCGATTGATATATTCCCCAATCGGCAACGCCGGCGATATAGCGTGCCGGGACAACAATTTTGCGGCCAGAAAATATCGTTAGGTCCCTGTTGAATTCTGCGCCAACTGAACAGCGATACCAGTTCAAGCCACCTTGGAAACCTGTTTTGCTATATGCACTCGCATAAACGTCCATAACATCATCTGTCAACCAATCGGATGCTGAAGAAATCTGCTCGTCAGTCATCATGGCTTGAATCGATGCAGGCATTGTTGTGTCTGCATCCATCACATAATAGCGCGGTAGCTTTTCGAGATCTTCAGCGCCCCAAGATGCCAACAGCGATGGTTGGTTAGTCTTATAAGCAGCACTTTTAACGAAGTAGTAACCTTTGAAAAATTCTCGTAATCCCACACTCGCATTCAGCATATCCGCATTGGCATGTTCGCTAGAGTAATAGTTCTGATAATGCATACGAGGCACATTAAGTGCCGCTAGAGAATCTGCCATCGACGCCGGCCGACCTCGACCGTCAACGGCAGAAGCCTCGCTTTTTGAATTTCGGGAGATCGGAGGAGCGCCGCCAAATGGCGCACTCATCAGCACCAACGATCGAAAAATATCAGGTCGAATTAATGCACACCAAGCAGCAACGGGAGAGCCGAAGTCGTGACCGACAATACCGTCGACGCTATCGAGTCCCAGCCGAGTCGTTAGATAAATAATGTCTTTGGCCAGATTAAACATTCGAAACGATGCAACGTCACCGTCGTATCGCGCATCCCAACCGGTGGTTAAGCCATAACCCCGCTGATCAGGTGCGTAAACGTGGTAACCCGCATCGGCAAATGCTTTCAATTGATGTCGAAAACTAAATGCCAACTCGGGGAATCCGTGAAGAAACAGAATCGTCGGCTTAGGCTTTGCATCTACCGCATCTTCATAACCCGCTTCAAGAATATGCATGGTCAAGCCATTAACATCCTCAATCAACCGAGAACGAATCCCGCTAGCCAGGTGCTGCTGACCGTAATAGACATCGTTATTTATCATACTTGAAACACTTCATTGCAAACGACCGGTTAATAAAAGGGTCCAGCGAAAGCTACTTACTGAAGTCGCGACATGATTTTTGCAGCAGACATGGGCCCATGCTGCATAAATTGATCGATTGCATCACTTACCCCGTCTGGCTCATGAACAGCCACATCATGGCCCGCTCTTGAAAAGACGTGTAGTGTTGCATCCGGTAACTTTGAATAGTCATTTAGGTTTGCCGCCAGCAAACTATCTACCGCGCCAGCCAACATAAGCGTGGGTGTTTTCAGCTCAGCCAATTGATCTTCAACATTGAGATCATGCATCGTTTGCATGCCCCCCAGAACATGTCCCTCTGACACGCGCATCAAGTGATCAATCCGGCTCTCAAACCATGCATCGGTTTCAACATCTTCTCTGAACCGCGACGCAATCATTTCCGTTTTAAAGAAATCTCGATTTCCATCCAGCCTTGCCTGCATGCGTGGCTTCATCATGTCCTGATTCGGCTCACCGGGAATACCTGCAGCGGGAATGGGTGCCATGAGGATGAGTCGCGTTAACCGCGCCGCATAGTTCAGCCCCAACACATAGCCAATACCGCCACCCATGCTGTGCCCCGCATAGGTGAATTTATCGATGCCTAAAAAATCCATCATAGCGATCACGTCTTTCGCATATTGTTCAAGCGAGTAACCCGATTCCGTATCCTCACTTTCACCCGTGCCACGACACTCCATCAAAATGATCTGATACTTACCCGCGAGCCGCTCTGCGATCGGCATCCAATTGACGCGCGATGCGGTATAGCCGTGATGAAGCAACAACGGCTCACCTTCGCCCATGATGTCGTACCAAAGTTTCGCGCCATTAATAACGGTATGTGGCATTTCTTTTGGTTCCTTATACTCGATTGATTACAATGTATCCTACGCGGCAATACCTATCGATCCAAGTCACACGCCGAGATTCATTGACAGGGAATTACTTTGGATAAGACGATCTTAATTGAAGACATCATCAATCAACTACAACGGCAAAGACAAAGCTCGATTGCTGCAGCTGATGTCGCCAAAGAAACCGCCACACACTCTGAAAACGTCGCTGAAAATAGATACGACACGCTCGGCCTTGAGGCCTCTTACCTTGCTCACGGACAGTCTTTGCGAACAAAAGAAACCGAAGCCTCCATCGAGTCCTTTAAGGCGCTGGGCAAAAACCTGAGCCGTGACCTTCTCAACTCTGTGTCGACAAATTTGGATATCCGCTCGAGTACCCTCGCTCAAATTGGCAGTCTAGTTCAAATTGAAGATCCAGCCGGTCAGCATAAATGGTATTTTCTCGCAGCCAGAGCTGGCGGATTAATCATTCATTCTCAAAACCGTGAAGTTTTTGTCCTTACCCCACAAGCCCCGATGGGCAAAGCACTGATGGGAAGCGAAGTTGGCGACGAAATCAACCTGAACGGTTATGCCGCAGAGGTCGTCGAGGTAACATAATTGGGATCGCAACAGCGATGCTAATCGCTTAGTCACCCTTTTCCACATTGCTACAGCCAATTACCAAGATTTGACCAGACCGCCGGATCACCGCTTCATCTCCCCTACCACGAAATTCTAACCACGAAATTCTAAAGTATGGCTTGTATCAAACATGCCGCTCCTGCGGCGCTGGTACAGTCCAGCCTGATTCACTATCAAACGCCTGATATCGATCAAATAGACAAGTGCACTTGGGTTACAAAATCTTAACAAAAGTTACTTGATGTCGACAACGCATCTACCCGGCTGCTTTACCATGTACAAAAATATATATCATTTCCAAGAAACCAAAATCAGCGTCGAACATAACAACCTCTGGTCGCGAACAGCGACCCCGGCAGGGTTCCTATGTCAACAAAGACCATTGCTTTACTCATCACGTCACTCGTACTGGCTTGTTTTGCCGCGTACGCCGCAGTTGAGCATCGCAAAAGTGATGATTGTCCGCCGCTAGCAGAGGACCCCGTTCGCTGGGATCATCTTGTATCTCAATGGCAACAGAACAACGTCATTATGGTTCTACGCCACGCGACAAAATGTGACAAGGACGTCCCGCCTTGCATCGACGGCAATGAGATTTTGACGCAACGCGGTCGGTTAGAGGCTGGGCTCATTGGCGAAGGTGTCCAATCATCGTTAATGGGCGAATACATCGTTTCACACAGCTATCTGGATCGCACCCGGGAGACGGCACTCATAGCCTTTGGGACCTCGACCCCAAAAGCGGAGCTCTCAGAATCTTGTAAATTATCATTTGAAGATTATATTCTGAGCCTCGAAACAAACATGAATCACATCCTCGTTACCCATTCTTCGTGTATAAATTCACTCAAGCGTTTGGATGGCGAGCGACTCATAGGCTTTTCCACCGGCAAGGATCCGCATTTCGGAATCGCCGCCTTCCTCGAAAATAAACCTGAGGGGAAACATGAATTAATCGGCTGCTTATGGCCGACAAACTGGGCGGACATGCCAAATGCAGTATCAGCCGATTGAGTTACTTAGCCACCATTAGATTGTCGCCGGTTCGCGAAAACTTGCTCGCTCAAAGATTACATCAAACGGCGTCAAGCATCTGTCGGGCAAAGCGATAATTGATCTTTCCGTTGTCGTGTCGAAAATCTTCTTTCACCACTTTGTAAACTTTTGGATGCTTGTACCTTGCAAGCCCCGTGCTCAAATGAAGCGTCACCTTATCTTCATCAAACTTTTGCCCCTGCTGCATTCTAACTAGCGCCGTAATCGCTTGGCCCCAACGTTCATCCGGCATGCCGATCACCGCCACATCGAGAATCTCGGGCACTTGCTTTAAACCCTCCTCGACTTCCTCAGGATAAACTTTCTCACCACCGGTATTGATACAGTTATTACCGCGACCCAAAAGGGTCATCGTGCCGTCTTTCTCTATTCGACACCAATCACCGGCCATGGAATATCGCACACCATCAATGGTTGGAAAGGTTTTCTCGGTACCCGTTTCATCCTTATAGTAGCCCAAAGGCATCGGACCGGCTTTGGCAATCATACCCGCCTCACCTGAACCGGGCTCAACTTCTTTAAAATCCTCCGAAAACACTTTCACTGACGGCCCAACTATAAAGGAGGCGGTACCGATTGATTCGCCTTTTTTCATGACGGAGGACCCTAGCTTGGAGCCTTCCGACGAGCCGAGTGAATCAGACAATGTCGCATTGGGAAAGTAATCAAGCAATTCACGCTTACGAGGTTCACTCCACATGGCACCTGCGGATGATATGAGTTGCACGCAGGAAAGATCGTATCTATCGGAAAATTGACGCAAAAAATCCAAAATAGGTATCGAAAAAGCATCACCAACAATCGCCACCCTTTCGACTTTATGCCTGGCGATTTCAGACAAACACAACTCAGCATCAAAGGTCTCATTAGGTAACAATACAATGCAACCCCCGGACACTAACGTGACCATTGCCGTCGTTAGACCGGTCGAATGCATTAATGGACAGGCGGGTAACACCGCAGGGCCGGGCGATGCTTTGACTTGACGACCGTGTGATTGAGCATCTTGCGCATCGGTCATACCGATGACGGCGATCCTATCTTTATGACGCCAGACAACCGCCTTCGGATATCCCGTGGTGCCACCTGTATACATAAAGTACTGATCGTCACCTGACCTTTGGACATCCAGCGATGAGTCATCGCCTTCACAGCAGGCTGTTTCAAAATCCTCGCTAAAATCGTTCAATGTATCCTCTCCCAAAGCAAGATAGGTTTTCACCTTACTCAAACGGGGTTGCAGGCTTTGTATCTGTTCCGCATAACTTGCATCAAAGACCACTGCTTCAGCATCTGAATTATTCAAGATGTGAAAGAGTTCGTGATCAACATAACGGTAGTTAACATTGACGTGAGTAAACCGACCCTTCGCACAGGCAGAAAACAATTCAAGGTAAGCGGGACTATTACGCAGATAGAAGGCGACCTTGCTGCCGGGCTTTAACCCTGCCGCCGCAAGGTTACGCGCCAATCGATTTGAGCGCTGATCAAACTCACGCCAACTAACAAGGTGATCACCGTAAATGATCGCCGGCCTGTCAGGAATCGATTCAGCAACTGCTTCGAGCAGATCTCCAAAATTTAAATCAGGTACCGCCATATAAAATTCCGTCTAACTGAGTAAAGTTGCGTCGAGTAAAGCTGCCTAGGTCATGTTAAATAACACGAAGCCAACACAGTCGAGTAAAAAGAGTTGCCGAATTACTCACCAGTAAAAGTCGGCTTACGCTTTTCGGAAAACGCTCTAACCGCCTCTTTGTGATCGGTCGTGGTGCGCGCCTTCAGTAACCTATCCGCCTCACGATCAATCGCAGATGCATGATCAATCTCGAACGCCTCATCCAAGTTATCTTTAATATAACCAAAAGCAACCTGCGGACCGTTCGCTAAACCTTTGGCCAGCTCAAACGCAGCGACCTGCAACTCAGAGTCTTCAACGACCCGATTGAACAACCCTAGAGCTTCAGCTTTAGCGGCTGCAATGCGCTCATTTGTTAACATGTATTCACGTGCCTTTGCCGGACCAATTGTTCTGGTCAGTAACCACGCCACGCCGTAATCGCCAGACAGACCAATACCGGCGTAACCGGTTGCGACAAAAGCACTGCGCGCACCCACTCGCATATCGCAGGCTAGCGCGATGGCTAGGCCGGCTCCTGCGGCAGCACCCGGCAGTGCAGCAATTGTTGGCTTACGCATACGTCTCAAGACCCCTGCAGTCTCATGGTGACGCGCGCGCATTTCCTGAAATTGAGACTCCAAGCTGGGCGCCGGTTTTGACGAGCCACCACTCATCCTCTTCACATCGCCGCCGGCACAGAAAGCTTTGCCCGCACCGGTAACGACAATTGCGCCTACTTCGTTCGCGCTAGCGGCCCATGCTAGCGCACCACGAAGGTTTTTCGTTAGCGGTGTAGAAAGCGCATTACGCGCCTCTGGTCGATTGAACGTGATCGTGAGCACACGATCACGCAACTCACACAACAATTCAGATGAATCGGATTCAAACATAAAAGTTAACCTTAATAATTTTCGCCTTCATGATAGTAGCATAGCCGTCTAAGGCTTCGAGTCAGGATACGAAAATGTGTTCAACTACCGAACCGAATCGGCATTTTCGTGATCCCAGAAATAAAATTAGACGTCATCCAGCTTGGTTCTTGCAATAGCTCGACATCTTTCAACCGCAGCAAAACCTCTTTCATAATGGCATCAATCTCAAGTCGAGCAAACCATTGCCCTAAACAGACATGATGGCCACCACCGAACGCCAAGTGTCGCTCACCCTCCCGCAAAATATTCAATTCATTAGGTCGTTGAAAAGCCTCTTCATCACGGTTGGCTGAGCCATAGTACATAACCACTTTATCGCCAGCGCGAAGCTGTTCACCACCAAGCTCAACATCTTGCGTCACACTGCGACGCATATAAATGACAGGCGACGTCCAGCGCAACAGCTCTTCCCTCGCAGTCGGCAGGTACTTATCAGGGTCGGAGGCGAGCATAGCGAGTTGATCAGGATGTTTCAGTAGTTCGTACATGCCCGTACCGACAAGATTACGAGTCGTATCACCACCGGCATCAATCAGCAGCATAAAAAATAACAAAAACTCTTCATCGGTTAACTGCTTGCCATCAAGCTCCGCCGAAAGCAGTTTACTGGCAAGGTCGTCTGAAGGCTTATTTCGCTTAGCGGAAATGACAGTCATGCCATATTCAAACATCTTGCCAATTGCCTCCGGGATCGCATTGGGCGGCAGTGACTCAGGCGCAGAATGAATCACTTCTGTTAACTTGTAGAGCTCCCGACCATCTTCCAACGGCAGCCCCATCAAGTCAGCGATAACAAAACTCGGCATTTCGCCAGCGATCTCTGAGATGAAGTCACACTCACCACGATCGATGACCGCATCAACAATTTGTCGCGCCAACATCTCTATACGTTCGTTGTAGTGCTTCGCTGGTCCTTGGGTAAATTCTCGGCTAATAAGTTTTCGATAGGCCGTATGTTCGGGTGGATCCATCATCAGCATCATTTTTGCCGCACCCGAATGGGTGGGTAAACCCGGTTCCGGGTCCGCAATCATGATGGTCGGTTCAGAGGAAAAGACAGACGCATTCCTGCCAATATCATAAACATCCTGATACTTGGTTATAGCCCAGAAGCCTTTGCCATCCGGCTCGTCGTGCCAGTACACCGGCGCATTATTTCTCAGCCACGCATATTGCTGGTGCGGGTGCCCGCCTTGAAAACTCGTAGGGTCGAGAAGATCGATTTTCATAAAAAGTTACCTAGCCTGATTAAGCTCGCCAGATTGAACAATACAGGATTGTTACGCATGAGCAATCGACTAACATCCGTCAAACAATAGCAGCTGTGATTCGAACGGGTAAGTCAGCAGCAGATACAGACACACTGACGTATCATTTCAAGTTAGAATGCCAATCCGGTGCCAACCAAAAAATGAAGGGGTGCATCTATAATGAGAACATTGCCGCCGCAATTATATTTTTATTGAACACACCCAAAGCATACGACCGCATGGTTAGCCAATCTTATTTTAGCCCAACAGAGACCGCTCAATGACACATTCAGTTTCGTCTTTTTCAACCAAAGTTTTTTACGGCTCCGGCGCTACTGCGTTCGGCATCAAAGACGCCGGTTTCAACTATTTTCTACTCATTTATTACAATCAAGTGCTCGGCCTCGATGCATTCTTAACCGGCTTAGCACTGGCTATTGCGGTGGCAATAGACGCAGTGTCGGACGTCGCAGTCGGTCACCTATCAGACAACTGGCATTCCAAATGGGGCCGCAGACACCCTTTCATGTTTGCAGCAATCATCCCGGTAGTCATTAGTTTTTACTTATTGTGGAATCCACCCGCGTTCGTCACGACGACGAACGCAAACCTGTTTTTCTACCTACTGTCCATCGCAATCCTTGTGCGAAGCGGCATCACCTTTTTTGAAGTACCCAATGCAGCGCTGGGACCAGAGCTAACCAAAGACTATAACGACCGTACTCGACTCATGGCATTTCGCTACTTGTTTGGCTGGCTAGGCGGATTAACCATCAGCGTGCTCACGTTCATGGTCTTACTGCCTTCGGATGCGTTGGGACAAATGGGACCGAGCGGCTATGAAAAACTAGGCTTGCTTGGATCTGCTGCCATGCTCGCCATGATGCTTTTCTCCTGCATTGGAACAACGCGGCATATTCCAGAACTGTATAAACCTGCACAAAATGGACTCTCGCTCTATTCGACCGAAAGCCTCAAAAGGCTCGCTTCACAGTTTAAAGCAATGTTTCAAAACCCATCATTCGTGTCTGTCTTTCTCTCCGCTTTGTTTTTCGGCGCGGCGGCTGGCCTAGGTGCCGCACTGTCACTGTATCTCACGACATTTTTTTGGGGCTTAAGCTCAGCCCAGATTGGGTACATTCCTCTGCTGGGGCTTATCGCTGTGCCGATTTCGTTCACACTGGCACCGAGACTGGCACAACAAATGGGCAAAAAAAAAGCCGCGATGTACACCTTCTTCTTTGCTATTGCCTTCATGCCTGTCGCCTACACTGCAAAGCTAGCAGGCGTATTTCCCGAGCCCGATAGCAACATTTACCTGCCCCTCATCATGTTGAACTATCTTATTGAGACGACCGCCATCATCACCATGCAAATTATATTCGCATCAATGAACGCTGATGTGGTCGAAGATAGGAGTGCGGAAAGTGATGGTCGGCGAGACGAGGGGCTTATTTTTGCCGCTCGAAACTTTGCTAAGAAGGCCGTTTCTGGTCTTGGCGTGATGCTGGCAGGTGTTGTTTTATGGGCTGCAAATTTTCCTGAGAAGGCACTGCCTGGACAGATAGAACCCGGCGTTGTTAATACGCTCGTGCTTGTCTATTTGCCCATAATCCTGACACTCTACCTCGCCTCGTGGTATGTCTTACGCAGCTACAAAATTGACAAGGCAAAGCATGAACGCAATGTTGTGATTGCATCTGGCAGCTGAACATTGATGCCTAGCCCTAATAGGCGGGCTAGGCATCATGATATATGAAGCTAAACGCTATTCGATTCTGATCGTGGCTTTTTCAATAACCACGCGCTCACTGGTTGCACCTGAGCGACTACCTATCTTCTCAAGCGCGCTCAGTGTTGCTTCTCCGCTAACAAGTTCGCCAAAGATCGTATGCTTGCCATCAAGAAAAACCGTCGGCACGAATGTAATGAAGAACTGGCTACCATCGGTACCAGGGCCCGCATTCGCCATGCTCAGTAGCCCTGGGCGTATATGGCTAGTCTTGCCATCAAACTCACCTTCGTAGTTATAACCAGGACCACTTCGCCCCGTACCAGTTGGATCCCCACCCTGAGCCATGAAACCCGGGATGATGCGATGAAAAATGACATCGTCATAAAAGCCAACCTCAGTCAGGAACATCGTGCTAGTTGCATGCATCGGTGCACTTTCGTGATACAACTTAAAACTCATCTCGCCTTTGTTCGTCGTCATATCCCAGTAATAGCTCTTACCTGACTCAAACGCGTAAAGCGCCGGTTGATCAAGATTTTGTTTCCAATCGGGCTTCGACTTATCAATTTGAGCCTGTGAACCTACCGTTGTTTCAGCATTTTGCGTTTCTTTTACCGGGTCTTCTACTACCGCGTCAGCCGGTGTTGCCGCAGGCACCTCCTTTTCAGGTTCTCCTCCGCAGGATGAGAGTAAGGATAGTGAAAGCAGAAATATGCCAAGTAGCTTTTTATTAGTATTCATTTGCAGCCTATAAAATTGTGGTTGAGCACATCATCTCAAACATGACATACGCAGAGCAAAGTAATGTTTTACACCGAGCATTAAATATTCAGCAGCCCGTTTGCTGCCAAGGCGAGCTTGCGGGCGTCAATCAGCGCTTAATCGAACACAAACTTACTGTAAAAGCTAAAGGGCAAGCAAACATTCAGACAACGGATTGCGGGTGAAAGGCAGTGACTACTCACCCAGCAATCTACCAATGTCACCCAATTATGTTTCTGGCTAAGCTTAGCGAAAGCTGATTTTAAGCGGTTTAGTGGTTATTCAAATACCGCCTCGATCACCTCATCATTACCATCTAAGGTGATGGTGCAGGTAAACACATCGAGGGTCAGTGAGCTGTTGACGTGAATTTTCTTATCTTGGCCATCTTCAATCTGCTCGTAGCGTAAGAACAACCCCGTGTCTAATTGTCTCGTCACACTGTCGCGAGCCACCCCTTTAACGAAATTCCCACATAGGTAAAAAACTTCATCTCTGGCGGAGATTAAGCTAAAGCTCGCTACGATAATCGAACCGATAATGGCAAACACAAGGATCGCTATTGGTAATTTTTTACGCATTTTTATGACATCTAAAAGGCAGTTAAAAACAACCTCAACACTAGCCCGTGATTTGTTGAATATCCTGAATGACGTGCTTAGGCATTTGCGGTTCACAACTCACAACATCGACTAATCCGCCGAAACGCGTTTCTATCGCCACGGCAATTTCGTCGTAGCGACCCACCGCCGCAAACAAATGAACGATGTCGTCAGTAATTTCTTTTGTCATTTCCTGCCACTGGCCTTTCTTCGACATTTCATTGAGTTTCAAACCAAGATCTTTGAGGTCATGCGCTTCAAATACAGGCCAATAGGAAGGCGTCGATCCATAGAAACCAATGCGTTGTCGAACCCATTCAAACATTTTCTGTACCGACTCATCATCCTCACCTGTTGCGACGAAACCTCCGCCAGAGATTTCGAACTCATCTCTGGTCTTGCCTCTTTTGTCTAATGCCTTGTCTAACGTCGGCACCACTGTGTTCTCTATATAGCGTCGCGTACAAAATGGATGCAGCAATACGCCATCACAAACAGAACCTGCAACTCGCATCATGTGAGGACCAACCGCAGCAATAAGAATTCGAGGCGGTGCACAAGGCAACGGTTCTGGCGTGAAATTTGGTGTCATCAAACTGAATTGATAATGCTCACCTTGATAATTGAGTTGCTCACCGGTAATCCAGCACTGCCAAATGGCTCGAATAGACTCAACATACTCGCGCATTCTCGGTGCGGGCGCAGACCATGGCACACTAAATCGCCTGACGTTATGGCCTTTAACTTGGCTGCCCAGCCCCAGAGAGAAACGTCCGCCCGATGCGGCCTGCAAATCCCAGGCGACCATGGCTGCCGACATAGGGCTGCGATTAAACGCGATCGCAATACTTGTTCTTAGCTCAAGACTTTGTGTATTTGTTGCTGCAACCGCTAAAGGGAGGTAAGCATCGTGGCGGTTCTCCTGCGTGGTCACACCATCAAAGCCATTTTGTTCGACCTGTTTAGCCGCTGCACCAACGGCGTTTAGATCATGTGTCGGCAGAGAGGTTGTTATCTTCATGGGTTTCTCCAATTTTCCTCGAATGACCAATAGCGCCAGTCGATTTGCCACTCGAAAGCACAAACACCCAACATTGACCCTTGTGCTGGTGCCCTCATAATTTCTTTACATGCGACAAGGTCCACCGCTATTAGGACTGAGTTAGGGGAATGATTTTCTCAGCAAATTCAGCCATGCGATCAAGACCACCTGGACCCGCAAAGAAAAAGGCAGGAATCATAATACGTCCAACCCCAAGGGCTGCCATCTCTTCAATACCGGCAACAGGGTTGGCCATTTGCGCCCCAAACATCGCATTGATCTCAATTTCGCTGGGGTCTCTATTCGCTTTTTCTGCCGCTTGCCTTAAACGCTCTAATAATTTACCTAAGCGCTCGCTATCCCCTTCACCAGGGAAATAACCGTCAGCTAGTTTGACTGCTCGATTTATCGCCGCATCGGTGTCACCGCCAACAATGACAGGGATATTTCCATTCACCGGACGAGGACTACATGTGGCCGGATCGAAGTCGACAAAATCACCATGAAACTCCGCGTGAGGACCCGCCCAAAGTGCACGCATGGCTTCGATGTACTCATCATTTCTAGCGCCACGACGCTCCCATGGCACGCCCAAGGCATCGAACTCTTCACGCATCCAACCCACACCTAAACCGAGCTCAACACGACCACCGGACAATTGATCGAGTGTGGCAAGCTCTTTAGCTAAAATGAGCGGGTTACGTTGCGGCACAATTAGAATACAGGTACCCAAGCGCAGCGTTGGTGCCGCTGCTGCTGCAAAAGCCAACCAAATTAACGGATCTGGAATCGGCGTATCCGGCTCTGCCGGGATCTTGCCGTCTTTAGTATAGGGGTATTTCGAGACGATCGAATCAGGCATCAGCACATGCTCGCCACCCCAGACTGATTCAAATCCAACCTGCTCGGCACGCTTACATAGTTCCAACGACGAAGCACCATCGATTGCGATGCTACTGGCAAAGGCTAATCCAACTTTCATATTGTTTCTCCTATTTAACCCGGTTAGGGAACGTTCGTACGAGACCTAGAATCAAATCTACGCTTTTTAGCGCGTAATTAAAATCGCTTCACCATAGCGAAGTTGTTTTAAGTTTGCCGGTAAAACCAACTGCCTTAGCTCGAATGCAAAAGTACTATCAAATGACAGCATGAGTTTACTTTGATCAACCTTACCCAAGGTATCAAACATATCGTCGTGATGAATAACATAAACGTTGTTGGGATTCGTTTTCACTACCTTCTCGTAGATATATTCCTGCTGGTAGTCCCGCGGTAAGTTTCGCAATCCGCCAACACCTAGAAATACAGCATCGACAGCTAGATCGCCCAATGCGCCAGCGACAAAGCCAGCACTGCCTTGCACCAGCATTACACCTGCTGGATGTTCGATCACGATCGAGTAGGCCTGGCCAAGTTGCCATGCCGTATAATCTGCCGGTAATTCAAACGGCTCTGAGACAACGCCATCAATACCCGAGTTTGAGCCAAGTGGCGCGTGTTGAGAGGCATAGAATGTCACTTTAAACTGACCGAAGGTGTAAGTTTTGTCCACATCAACGATGCCAATTTGAGATTCAGGTAACTGCGTACTACGCCCAATATTTGCAGTCGATTGCGAGCCTAGCAGCAGCGCACCGGTAAGTTTCGCTACCTCAGCACTATCCATGGCATGGTCGAAATGTGAGTGGACTGGCATGACCGCTGCAACGCGGTCCATTCTGAAACGATCGACAACGCCGGCTATCGTTTCCAATTCCGAGGATATTGGTCTCTTTAACGCAATATCCAACAAGCTTGGACGAGAGAAATAACCGTCTATCAGCAGCTGCGTTTCGCCGTCATCAATCAGTAGGGTCGAAACACCAAACCATTTTACCGTCACAGCTGAATCACTGACGGTCACGCCACTCTCGTAGGGACGCTCATAAGGTATGCCAACCTCATCCATCGAAGGTTGCATGAGATACACGCCGAATGAGACTAAAACCAACGCTGTCAAAATGAGCGCCAACCACTTTATAAAAACCATACTAGTTTGAACCTATGAAAACGCTTTCATTGACACACGCCGATTGATTCACGCTTGGCCCGCTCCTTCTGCTTGCTTTCTTTCGAGTAAAATTTGCTGGATTTCAGCATGACGTTGCTCAGTCAGCTTGTAGTGCAACATGCACCAAACACCGAGAACGGCAAACATACCCAACAATGGCCCGTAAATGGCCCCAAGATTAAACACGATACCGGGTGCGACCGCACCGGGTATGGCACCGGCCGGGAAGGCAATTAAATCTAACCCAAAACCGGCGAACATACTGCCCAAGCCTGACGCCCCTTTGCCCGCAAAGGATATCGCGCCAAAGAAAATCCCTTCTTGTCTTCGTTCAGTGAGGACTTCATGTTCGTCGGCAACGTCGGCCATCATAGAGTTCGCAGTGACCACCGCTTGAACGGCACCAACACCTGCAATGAAACCAAACCCGATCAGCATTGGCGTTAAGCCATCAACACCATTTTCTGGAAACAAGCCGAACAGTCGCAAAACGACAGGTAATGCAGCAAAGAAAAAATAGGTCATCGCGCCCGCGATCATCGTGCGACGCTTATCGAAGCGCTCATGCACCCTGCGTGTAATGGCAATACCAAATAAGAAGCCAACCGGCGTCGCCATCAGCAGCATGGCCTTGGCCGTATCATCTAATTCCCAAAAGAAATTGGCCATATACAAAGCCAACGCTGATTGCAGACCGACCATGACATAGGAGGATAGGGTTGCGCCGGCAAGCCACTTAAACGATCCATTACCTAAAGCTTCTGACGTATCTCGAAACGCGCCAACCAAAGTCTTCCAAAGTCCTGCCCTTTCGAGAAATTTAGTTTCGTTTAACAAAGGTATTCGATGATGGGTCCCAACACCGGAGATCAATATCGTGATAACCATGGCGACCGCCAAAGCCATTGCAAAGGGAGGATAATTTGACGCAACGAGATCACCTGACTGCTCGCCAACATCCCTGAAAAAATAGCCAAAGGAAATTGCGATAACACCCAGATTACCGACAACGGAAAAAAGCTGTCGAAACCCAACGATACTTGTTCGCTCGGTGTAGTGGTTAGACAGCTCCGCACCAAGCGCCAGGTGCGGCACGTGATACAAGGTCATGGCACCGCGGGTTAAAATCGTAAAGACAGTCATCCAAATAAACAGGCCCGTTGTGCCAAGCCCGTCCATCGGAACAAATAGAAAGTAAAAGGCGATGGCTAACGGTATTGCAGAGGCATACATGAATGGATGCCGGCGACCCCACTTGGATCGGAAATTATCCGAGATAGATCCTGCGATTGGATCTGTGACAGCATCAAAGCAAAGAGCAATAAAGATGGCGATGCCAGCCAAACTGCCTGATAGCCCCAGCACCTGATTGTAATAAAGCAGTAGAAACGTGCCAAAGGCGGCATTCTTTATGCCTTCCGCCGCCTGGCCAACACCATAACTAAGTTTCGTTGTAAAATTTACATCGGACGTCACAAATTGCTACCAAAATTTTTACATAAAATTGCGAGCCACAGACAATAACCAAGATTCGCCAAAATAACACTGTTGGCGCATCTCGATTAGAAGCTGGCTACAAGTTGTGTTCCCGTCGATAGTTCGCCCAGAAGTCAAAAGAATCACTAATTGCCTGACCTCTTGCTGCAACACCTTCTTTAAACTCGGTATGACTCAAAATGTAAAATTCATCTTTCTGAATGGCGTGTAAAACCATATCGCCAATGATTTCTGCGGGCATCATCGTTGCTAAGGCATTTTGCAATGCTTCACTTCGCTCGGGATCACTATCACCATCCTGTTGTGCTGCCAGATCGAACCCCGACGCTTCAACGCCGCCAAGTGTGTCGGGACGATTGCGCTCAGAGGTGTAAATGTCTGTCGCAACAAAACCAGGGCATAACACTGATGTACCAATACCAAAGGGTTCAAGATCTTGACGCATCGCTTCAGACATACCGACAACCGCAAATTTGGTTGTGTTGTAAACACTGAGTCCAGGCATACCCACCTGCCCGGCCATTGATGCCGTGTTAACAAAATGGCCACCTTCGCCATGTGACTTGATCAAATTTATAAAGGTCACCATGCCGTTCACAACCCCATCGAGGTTAACCCGCGTCACCCAGTCCCAATCTTTATAACTCATATCCGCAATGTTGCCGCTGAGCGCCACACCTGCGTTGTTACAGACCACATGGACTTTGCCAAAGGCTGCAATCGTATCTTCCGCCGCCTTCTGCATGGCCTGCCGATCAGTCACATCGACTTTCATCGTAATCACATCGGCATTTGTATCATCAAACTCAACTCTTGCGGCTTCCAATGCGGCGTCTTCGATATCAGCAATGACAACCTTCATACCAGCGCCAGTAAATGAGCGCGCCATCGCTAGACCTAAACCGCTGGCTCCGCCTGTAATGAATGCAACTTTTCCTACGACCTGTTCCATGAGTATTCCCATTTGGTTGATTTTGAGCTGCCTTGAGTCTAAATGAAGTGCTCTTGCTAGCGCCATCGCGAGCAAGCTAAATAGTCAACACATATGAACGGCAATAGATGGACGCTCGACAAGGGTCAGCCAAGCAGGTTAGTTGTCGTGCCTAGCGGCATGCTAATCTTATTAAAACAAGGAGAATACCGATGAACAAAATGCTCAAAATAGCGGCTTTGGTTGTTTCACTGCTGGTCGTGATATTGATTGGTTTAGCGCCAATAGGCCCTATGCCGGGGGTTTTCATCGGCGGAACACAGACTGCGACACCAGCCGTGTGGGGCAATACATCTGCTGAGCATGAAATTCGCCTAAAAGTGCCCGGCACAATCCCACGGGTCGTGATTATCTGGGTAATCCAATACGAAAATGATTTGTACATCGTCGGCAGTAAAGAAAGCGGTTGGGTAAAGATGTTAGGCCAGGGAGGCGATGTTGATATGCGCTTAGGTGACAATACCTATAGTCTAAATGCATCGATGCTAGCGACAGGCTGGCAGCCGGTTATAACGGCTTACATGGATAAGTATCGTGCTGACTATGCTGACATCGTCAACAGCTTTCCTGCTGCAGAAGATGCGAAAGATTCTACCGCTGTTTTCAAACTGTCTCGCGGCTAACATGAGGCTTCAACAACTAGGCAGATTCAAACCCAGAGAGGTTTGAATCTGTTCGCTTGACCACGACCTTGGTGGTCGAGCCGATTTTACTTCGATGCAACTTCGCGAAAAACACGCAGGAAGTTTCCACCCCAGATTTTTTCGATTTCCTCGGCCGTGTAACCTCTTGCTAACAATCCAATGGTCACGTTCAGCGCTTCACTGGCATCATCGTAGCCTTCGATACCGCTACCATGGTTAAAGTCGGTACCAATACCTACATGGTCGATACCAATGCGCGCGACGATATAGTCAATATGATTCAGCATGTCATCGACGCTGCCCGGTCCGAGTAAATCGCTTACAGCAGTAAGAAAAGATTTTTGTACAGCAGGGTCTTTGATTTCCCAATACAGCTCAAAGGGATACAGGTAATCCTCGGAGATATTGACCGCTCGACGTGCTTGTCGAATCGCTGCGACCAATTCATCATTGGTCGAGTCGAACAAATAACCTCTAAAAGGCGCAACGTGAATCACACCGCCAACTTCACCAATGCGATCAATTTCTTCGTCAGAAAGATTTCGACTGACGTCTGAAAGTTGACGCACGTTTGAATGGCTAGCGATTACGGGTGCAGTTGAAAGCGCCAACACTTGCAGTGTCGCCGGCGTGGAGAGTTGAGACACATCAACGATGCCGCCCAATTCATTAATCCTGACAATGGCTTGCCGACCGAGGTCTGACAAACCACCGTGCTCTTGCGTCACTTCATGCTTGCCAGTTGCAGCACTAAATACAGGTCGCGAAGAGTCAGCAAAATCGTTGTGACCCATATGCGTCAATGCAAATACACGAACACCAGCAGCATAGAATTGATCAAGTCCATCGACATCTGTACCAATGATTCTCGCGTTCTGAAAACCCAAAATAAGCGCGCGCTGATTATTCGCATGGGCAGTCTCCAACTCATCGGCCGAACGCACAAGAACAACATCATCACTGGGGTCAGCGGTCAGATCCAAAATAGACTGCAGCTCTTCATCGGCTTTCTTACGTGCCTGCGCGTAACCCTCCGCATCTCGAGGACCTGGCCCTACGGCCACCGCCATAACGACCGCGTCAACACCACCCGCACGCATTTTTGGAGGTTCAACTTTCGACTTACCGTCGGCGCCAGCATAACGATCTTCTTTACCGGGGATCTCGATATCTGCATGCGCATCCAGCACTAACGCATTGGCATGAACCGTTGCCGCATCTAACGGCTTGCTGTTTTCCGACGACCCTGAGAAGTCATCGCAAGCGGCGAGCATGGATAATGTCACGACCAGAGTAAAAAGCCTGAAAGTGTTTTCCATAGATTGTCCCCAATAATTTGAGCGCTTAGTATTACACGGTTGATTCTTATCCCACCACCTCTATCTGGACCATGAAGTAAGAAACAACTTCGACCGATCACTAAGGCGCCTAAAGCGAACGACGCATCAGTATGATATTCCTTATTAATCTAACGAGCGCTGTGCCCGCTAATTTGCATTCGTCGAAATTCTGTTAGTATATTTGAAAAGACCAATGCTAAAGCCAATAGGTAACAAAGCCATGAGCGAACAAGCAGAGACACCTTCGAAAGAACAAAAAATGCGAACATTTATGAGCCCGTTTCTTAGGGAGGATGCGCCACCTGTAATTGAAGACCCCTATAGCGTACCGATCGAAGACATCAATCCGATCGATGGTCGATTGTTCCAACAGGACCTTCATTGGGAGCATTTTCGTCGTTTAAGAGCTGAAGACCCCGTGCACCTCAATGAATCACCAGAATTTGGGCGTTACTGGTCGATAACAAAATTTGAAGACATCATGTACGTCGACAAGAACCACGATTTGTTCTCTTCAGCTCATGGCATATCCATTGGGCCTCGTCTCGATGCAGAAAAAGATCCTGAAGAAATCGCCTTCAGCAACTTTATATCTATGGATCCGCCCAAACATGATTTGCAACGGGCGACGGTCAGCGGCGTAGTCGCACCACCGAACCTGGCAAAAATGGAAGCGACGATACGGGGCAGAACTCAAAAAATCCTCGACAGCCTACCTGTGGGCAAAGCCTTTAACTGGGTCGATTTAGTTTCGATAGAGTTAACGACTCAAATGCTGGCAACTTTGTTTGATTTCCCGTTCGATGACAGACGCAAACTGACGCGATGGTCTGACGTCGCAACAGCACCTCCCGGCACGGGCATTGTCGACTCGATGGAACAAAGACGTGATGAGTTGATGGAATGTCTTGAGTACTTCACACGACTATGGAACGAGCGAATTAATCAAGAAGTGCCAGGATCTGATCTGGTTTCCATGCTGGCGCACGGTAAAGATACCAAAGACATGAAGCCTTTTGAGTTTCTAGGCAATTTAATACTACTTATTGTTGGTGGCAACGACACGACACGTAACTCCATGAGTGCCGGCGTACTGGCGTTGAACCAAAACCCTGCGGAGTACGACAAGCTTCGAGCTGACCCTTCGCTCATTCCAAATATGGTAGCCGAAATTATTCGCTGGCAAACACCCTTGCCTTATATGCGCAGGACAGCCAATCAGGATGTCGAGATCGGCGGCAAAAAAATTAAGAAAGGTGAGCAGCTCCTTATGTGGTATGTCTCAGGCAACAGAGATGAAACTGTGATTGACCGACCCGATGATTTCATCATTGATCGAGCCAAGGCAAGGCATCATCTCTCCTTCGGTTTCGGCATCCATCGCTGTATGGGTAATCGCTTAGCTGAAATGCAATTACGGATTCTGTGGGAAGAAATTCTACCTAGATTCAAGCAGGTAGAAGTTGTAGCGAAACCAGAGCGCCTGCTTTCAAGCTTCGTACGCGGGATAACGGACCTTCAAGTGATTGTCCATCCACACTAGATTTATCGCCCGTTGCAAACAAAAAAGGCAGCGATAAACGCTGCCTTTTCTGTTTCTAAAACACGATCAATTAGGTTGGGAAATCAGGCAACCTGCATTTTTGCCAAACGCTCTGTAATAATCGTTTCAGCTTCGCTCATGATTCGATCCATCAGTTCCTGAACACTCGGCACATCATGGATTAAACCAGCAACCATGCCACAGGACCAAGCACCGGCCTCAACATCACCATCGATCATCACTTTAGGATAGATGCCAGCGACTTCGCCAATGATATCTTCGAACTTAAGTGCGTCACCCATCGCTTTCTCTTTTTCCATCAAACGTTCTACGCCTGAATTGTTCAATACGCGCTCAGTGTTTCGAAGACCCCGCATAATAAGACGTGTATCAAGTTCAGAGGCGTTAACGATCGCTTGCTTGACGTTGTCATGCACGGGCGCTTCTTTCGTTGCGATAAAGCGCGTTCCCATATTCATACCTTCTGCACCCATTGCCAACGAGGCAACTAAGCTGCGAGCATCTGCCATGCCGCCGGATGATACGAAGGGAATTGTGAGCTCTTCAGCTGCTCTGGGCAGTAGGATAAAATTTGGAATATCATCTTCACCGGGATGACCACCACATTCAAAGCCATCAACTGACACAGCGTCACAACCAATTTTTTCTGCCTTAAGCGCGTGCCGAACCGCCGTACATTTATGAATAACTTTGATGTCGTGTTCTTTCAACATCGGCAACCACTTTGCCGGGTTGTTACCCGCTGTTTCGACTGCCTTGATACCGCTCTTAATGATAACTTCGAATAGACCGGGGTAGTCTGGAGGTGTCACTGCGGGTAGGAAAGTCATGTTGACGCCAAAGGGCTTGTCCGTCATTTCCTTACAACGAGCTATCTCTCTCTCTAGCTTCTCAGGTGTTCCCTGCGTCAAGCCAGTAATGATGCCTAATCCGCCCGCATTGGATACGGCAGCTGCCATTTCTGCTAATCCTACAAAGTGCATGCCACCTTGAATAATTGGATGTTCGATGCCGAATAGTTCAGTGATTCGCGTTTTCATTTATTTCTCCAAAAAAGGTAATTCAAAAACTGTGTTGCAAGACCATTGACGTCGTTCATGTGGTCGGTTTTGTAAGGTTAACTTCACCGTGCGAAGGGTACATGGGCAACCCTGTTGAATGCAAAAACTATGTGATTGATTCAAGATATAAATCGCATATCGATATGACCCATAATACTGTGAGGCTACCGAGAACCGCAATCAGCAGGCTTTTGACGCCTGACTTGCTCAATATCCAATATTAATGTTATACATTACATTTTTTGAAGGCTCAATATTATGTCCAACGCTACCCTGTACGGCATTCCGATTTCACTCTATACAGGCCGTGCCCGAAGCTACCTGATCAAGGCCGGCGTTGCCTACAACGAGGTGTCGCCAATAACGGAGCACTACATTCGAGACGTTGTCCCGCAGGCTGGCGGCAGAGCAGGCATGCCGACACTCGAAACAGCCGAAGGCTCTGTCATCCGCGATGGTGCAGCAATCATCGATCACTATGAGACGCTCAGCGGCAACACTTATTCGCCAACAACACCGAAGCAAAAGGTGCTCAGTCGTTTATTCGACGTCGTTGGAGCCGAAGGGTTGCTGCGTCCCGCCATGCACTATCGCTGGGATTTCCCAGAAGAAAACTTGAATCTACTACGCTTTCATTTTCAGTCCGCGATTCCGCGAGGTCCCGGCAGAGAGGAAAAAGCAGATAAGGCCACCGATCGCATGCGCGCAGCAGGAAAGGGCTTTGGCGCGGTAGCCGAGAACTTCTCTGTGATTGAGGCGCTTTACATTGAATGGTTAGAAGCCCTGAATGCGCATTTTTCCGCGTACCCCTATTTATTCGGCAGCAAACCATCCATCGGCGACTTTGGCATGATTGCGCCACTCTACGGTCATCTCGGCCGCGACCCTAAACCTCTATCTTTGATGCAGGCAAAAGCCGTACAACTGTATCGCTGGGTTGAACGCATGAATCGACCCGAATTGGACTTGGTCGAGTTTGAAGATCAGACAGGCGAATACCTGCCCAGCGATGAAATACCGGAATCATTGATCACTCTGCTGCAACAGGTCGCAATCGACTTTGTACCCGAGACAATCGCTGCGGCGAATTGCATCAATGAGTGGCTTGATAAGCAACAGGATCTGCATCCGGGCACCGAAGCCATTAGAGGTGTCGGTCTGTGTTCGTTTGAACTGAGAGGCGCAACCATCAATGCATTGGCACAACCCTATCGCTTCTACTTATTGCAACGCGTGCAGGATTTATTCGAATCACTCGACTGCGCAGATCAAGCGGACGTGCTATCGCTCTTTGAAGCCTGTAATTTGCAGAGCATCTTAACAACGAAGTTGAACCGTAGAATCGGTCGTGAAAACAATCTTGAGGTTTGGCTATAGCATCTAGCCCTAGCCCCTAGCCAGAATGCCTTTCAGGTCATTCGAGCGCTTTATTAGAGCAATGTGGACTCTTATCAAATATGGACTATGTTTTTTGATGTCGGTATATTAAAAAAAAAGGATCTGGTAATGAAAATGAAGCTTATTATTTTTATATTTATTTTGGTGGCCCCTCATTTGGTTAATGCTAAAACACACAAGAAGGTACAAGCGGCACTGGATTACGACATGCCAGAAAACACCTGTAAAAAGCCGACTAAATTCGCCAGCACTAAAGCCACAGGCACCGCGCCTACTCAATCATCCAGCGGCGTCGACATGTTCTCAGGCGGCGGCACGGTCGACAATTCAGACGTAGATTCCTACACGCTGAGACGGATGCAAAAGAAGGAACAGAAGTGGCGAAAGTGTGTCGACAAGTACAAGGCTGGCCTACTGAAAGACATGGATACACTTAAAGCCAGCGCTCAACATGGCCTAACCCAAGCCCAAGCAGACACAATTATCGACAATATGCGCGGCATTCAGGATGTTTATATGACACCTGATGGCGTGCTCGACCCGGCGATATCATCTACAACTAAGGCCCCAGCGACGCCCTAAGCCGCCGCTGCAGCACCTGCAAACTGATCGCCATTTAACCAAGATCCATCCCAACCTATAACCCCGGCATCGTCGATGCTGGGTTCCTTAGCAAATACACGGGCAACGCCAGATGAGACTACCAACCCGCCCTATAGCAAGCATCGCCGCGGCGCTACTGTGCTCGTCGCTTGCTTTCGCTGCGCCTCAACCCAACATCGTATTAATATTAGCTGATGATCTCGGCTTCACAGATATAGCATCCTACGGCAGTGAAATTAACACGCCTACGCTGTCTCAACTTGCCAACGATGGTATTCGATTCACCAACTATCACACCGCCGCGAGTTGTGCGCCTTCAAGAGCTATGTTGCTGACCGGCGTCGATAGCCATCGTAACGGTGTCCCCAACATTCCCGAAGCCATTCCGCCAGAACAGAAACTTCACGCGAACTATCAAGGAACCCTCGGCCATAACGTCGTGACGGTCGCAACACTGTTACGTGATGCTGGATACCACACATATATGTCGGGTAAATGGCATTTAGGACAAACACCCGATCTGCTGCCAGGACAAAGAGGTTTTGAGCGCAGTGTGGCTATGGCTGACAGCGGGGCTGATAACTGGGAGCAAAAACCCTACCTACCGATTTATGAGAAGGCCAACTGGTTCGAAGATGACATCGAGACGAACCTGCCAGCGGATTTTTATTCATCACGTTTTTTGGTCGACAAAACCATCGAATATATCGACAGCAACTTAGCTGACGCCGAACCTTTTTTTGTTTACCTCCCCTTCCAAGCCGTTCATTTACCGGTTCAAGCACCACAAGAATTCACTGACAGGTACCTGGGTGTCTATGACCAGGGCTGGTCCGAGTTAAGGCAACAGCGTCGAGCAAAGGCCATCGAGCTTGGCATTATCGCCGCCGACACGCCCATGCAGGCAATGCATACCACGGATGACTGGCACTCACTGTCGGCTGACCAGCGTCGCTATCAATCAAAGCGAATGGCTGTCTATGCCGGCATGGTCGAAGCGATGGACTTTCATATAGGACGACTGGTCGAGTATCTAGAAACAACCCAGCAGCTCGACAACACCATTTTTATCTTCACCTCGGACAACGGCAGCGAACCCGGTGGTGCTGCTGATCCAGAAAGCGGCGCGCTCGGTTTTTTCCTTGGGTTAATGGACTACGATACCGATTACGACAACCTAGGTTTGAAAGGTAGTTGGAATTCAATAGGCCCAAGCTTCGCTAGCGCCGCGGCCTCGCCATTAGCCTACTATAAATTCCACGCAGGCGAAGGTGGACTTAGAGTGCCACTGATCATCTCTGGCACACCTTTATCCGTTGCCGCACCTATGACCGATGCATTTGCCTACGTGACCGATATCACACCAACGATTCTAGAACTCGCCGGCGTATCGGCGGCGAACCCGAGCAGTGCCGAAGTTAATAATTCGGTTAAGTTAGAACCCATCATTGGTCGCAGTCTGCTGCCATTGGTCTCTGCTGAAAAGAGCCGTGTCTATAGTAGCGAAGATACAATCGGCTATGAAATTGGCGGCAATGCCGCATTGTTCCAAGGGGACTATAAAATCACCTACAACCGCGGTCCTGTCGGTGACAATCGCTGGCATCTTTTCAATATAGCAATCGACCCGGGCGAGACTAACGACCTAACTTTAGCGATGCCTGAGAAATTTGCTTCCATGCAACAACACTATCAACAATACATAACTTCAAATAATGTTTTACCTGTACCAGAAGGTTACAACCAGATCACGCAGGTTTTTGTAAACGGCATGTTGCAACGTTTTGGCACACAACTCACAATTATTGGCGCCCTACTTCTCCTAGTCTTGGTATTTGGCATCACCTTCTTAGTCAGAAGAATACGGCGCAATTGAATGGCTTTTATTGCTTACCAACTTAGATAGCGCACAAAAAACGGCAGCTGTCAGCTTACCACTGAGCAATCAAAACCGGCGACATAGCACTCGAATCATAAAAAAATGGAGTTAACGATGATCACAATTCACGGCTCAAGCGTCTCACCTTTTGTTCGTAAAACCCTCGTATGTCTCATCGAAAAGGAGATCGAACATGAGCTTAATCCCATTAGCCCCTTCCCCGCGCCTGAATCCCATCTAAAAATTTCGCCCTTGGGTAAGATTCCAGCCATGACAGATGGCGACTTAGCGATACCCGACTCGGCGGCAATATGCGGTTATATTGACAGGAAACATCCTGAAAACCCGATGTTTCCAACAGAAGCTGGCAGCTACGGACGCGCACTGTGGTATCAAATCTGGGCGGACAATGAGCTCGCAAAAGCAACGGCCGGGTTATTCTTCAACAGGGTCGCTGTTCGCATGATGAAACGAGAGCCTGACGAAGCACTGATACAAAAGATAATCGCCGATGTTCAACCGCCGATATTCGATTACCTTGAAGCTGAAATTGGTGACAAGGAATTTTTGCTCGATGATCAATTCAGCATCGCCGACATTGCAGTGACGTGTCAGTTTGTACAGATGATGTATTCCGGCGAGCCGCTACCCGAAGCCAGCCACCCTAATATTACCCGCTATATCAACAAGCATATTCGACGTAACTCTTTCAAAGTATTGATCAACGCCGATCCATTTATGGATGTTGAATAAATACTATCAAGCAAGCGAGTTTACGTTGCGCAATTGATGATGCGTTTGTTCTGCCTGTGACCCGGGCAGGACAACCAGCAACCATCGATTCGATTATTTTGGCGTAAACCGCAGATTCAGAGTCTTTAAGCCACGCATGGATAATCCATCTTTGTATTGCGGCGCTGTACCTACCAACTCTATGTTTTTAGTCCGCTCAATCAAGCCACTAAAAATGACCTCCATGTCCAATCGCGACAAATGGTTACCCAGACAAAGATGCGCGCCCCGACCGAATGCAATATGCCGATTCGGCTGACGGCATATATCAAATCGATCAGCGTCAGAAAACTGCGACGCATCACGGTTGGCCGAGCCATAGAGTAAACCGAACTTTGTACCCTTGGGAAAATTTTGCCCCATGACGACAACATCTTCGCTGGCATATCGATGAAAAAAGGGTAGCGGCGATTCGTAGCGAAACATTTCTTGTACGGCTGTGGATAAATGCTGCGGCTGTTGTCGCAGTTGTTGCAATGCTTGCGGGTGCTTTATCAACGCGTACATACCCGTACCCAAGACATCAATGGTAGAACCGTGACCGGCCATCAGAATTAACATACAGGTTGATATCAGCTCTGTCTCGGTCAGCTCACCAGCGGTTTGCGCCTGTAGCAAGGTTGATACGAGATCACTTTTTGGATGTCGTCTGCGGTCCGCAATAAGGTCTTTCAGGTAGAGATAAAATTCTGTTGTTGCTCGTTCGGCGATCTGCTTATGTTGTTCGGTTCTGCCAACATCGAAAAACTGCACGACGTCCTCGGACCAAAGCCGAAGTTGCGGGCAATCTTCATCAGGCACACCCAGGATATTGCCAATAACGTGCCCCGGCACATGGGCCGCGAGATCGGCAATAAAATCAAATGACTGACGCTCAAGAATCTGGTCAAGAAGCTTGGCGACGTAGCTCTGTATTGTCGGCTTAGCCTTCAATACAAAACTCTTTGAAAGCTCTCGAAGAACAATGAGACGCAGCCGAAAATGAACATCACCGTCACTATCAAGCAAACTGGTTTGCACAAAGCGCGAATGATTCGGCATGTCATGCCAATTGGCACGACGGGTTATTGCCGCAACCTCGTCGATGGGCATAAAAGACTGCAGCGATCGCACCAGCTTAGGGTGTCTCGCGGCTGCATCGACAGCCTCGTATCGTGACAGTAACCAAAGGTCTGCAGCCTCGAAATAAAAGGGTTTAGACTGTGCCCTTAACAATTCATAGGTGGCGTAGGGATCCTGTGCGAACTCGACCGATTCGGGATTAAAGCGTAACGCTGACTGCTGAGTGATCTGATGACTCCTGATAATATTTTGTAATGCTACTGACATCACATTGTCGTAAATGCTTCATAGAACGATTATCAAAACTCGAGCCTAGATAATCAAGTGACTCGCCTTGGTCGATACGGTGATTAGCAATCTAATAGATCAAACTTGAAAAACCAATCTATTCACGTCAATCACCGACTTATTAGCTGCAGCATCGCAGATGGCGAGACATACACCATTAACAACAACCCGCTGTTCTATACAAAAGACTGTGCTTTAAAGGTCCGATATGAAAAACTCGAACCTTACAAAATGCGGAGCCCCCTATGAAAGCAGCAATTATGCGAGGCGGAAAGATTGTCGCCGACGAAATCGAAGCACCTAAGCCAGGCGCCGGAGAAGTGCTGGTAAAAACACTCGCCTGCGGCATTTGCGGCTCAGATTTACACACGCTTCGCCACGGCCATGACCTTGTCGAAAAATCAAAACAGACGGGCGGTCAGTTTGCGATGGACCTCGATAAAGATGTCGTTATGGGACACGAATTTTGTGCAGAGATTCTCGATTACGGACCCGACACAATTAAGACTCACCCTGTCGGTACGCGAGTTTGTTCAATGCCGGTTTCCTTCAAAAATGGCACCGCCGTCACCGTCGGTTATTCAAACGAGGCCCCGGGTGGTTATGCAGAACAAATGACACTGTTTGAACCCATGCTCCTACCGGTGCCTAATGGCCTTGCGACGAATCTCGCTGCGCTAACGGAGCCAATGGCTGTTGGCTTGCATGCAGTGCAAAAATCAAACATTAACAAACACGAGGTTCCGTTAGTGATTGGCTGCGGCCCTGTCGGGTTAGCCGTCATTGTAGCTCTAAAAAGACAGGGTATCGGTCCGATCATAGCGGCGGACTTTAGTCCCCGGCGTCGCGCGTTAGCTGAAAAATTAGGCGCGGACATTATTATCAATCCCGCCCAAACATCACCGTACGAGAGCTGGCTCGAGGTTGGCGGGAAATCTGCCGACGGCGAGTTACTGCCCGCAGACCCCATGACGGGCATGCCCACTCTTAGACAGGCAGTGTTTTTTGAATGCGTCGGCGTACCCGGCTTGATCCAACAATTGATGCAAGGCGCACCCAAAGCAGCGCGTATTGTCGTGGTGGGTGTTTGTATGGAAACCGATTCATTTCAACCGCTTTTCGGTATCAACAAAGAACTGAACATTCAATTTGTGCTTGCCTATAGCGCCGAAGAATTTGCTCAAACCTTACATCACATTGCAGAAGGCGACATTGATGTGGAACCGCTGATCACCGGCACGGTGAATATCGCCGGTGTCGCCGGCGCATTCAATGATTTAGGCGATCCTGAGCAACATGCCAAGATTATTGTTGTGCCTGATTAAGGCACAACAGTTTTGGCAATGGGCCTATCTTCTCGTCGTTTGAATCGCGGTCGCATCAACCTGAGGAATAACCGGCATCGACTCAACGTCCGTGAGGGACTTCAGCAAAAAGCCTAAACGATCATTGCCCCAAAATACTTCGGCACCTACATCTCGATCAATGGCAAAAAAGGGCACGCCAAAAACGCCATCGGCCTCACTGCTTTTAATGAACGCTGCCTGTCGCTCGTCATAAAGACCAGAGCTCTGTGCGTTAATGGCTTTGTCTGGATCAATACCCACCTGCGAGGCAATCGCCTGTAACACCTTAGGGTTCAATACGTCCTGTGGACCCTGACCATCAAAATCGAAACGTCGAATGCAAACGGCATCGGCAAACGCCCAACCGCGGCCCTGCTCCTGCGCATAATTAAAGGCATGGTGTGTTAAGCCCCAGTTTTTATTGGGCATCTGGATGCCGAGCTTCTCTGGCGCATAATCAACATTATTCTTCAGGGTGAAATTTTTCGCTAACGTCCGAAAAAAACCTGCGTTAATACCGGCATCGTCCGCTTGCCGAGCGGCATCAACAAATAAATAGGCCATTTTAAAAAGGTTGTCAGTTGGGTTGTCCATGTGCCCACCAAAAATATTCTCAGGCCAGACAGGAATCAGCTCAATCTGAAAATCGCCAAACTGTGCCGCTCGTCGTAAACGGTAAATTGCGATAGCAGCAAACGGCGAACGAAATGAAAAGTAGAAACGAAATGAATTAGCAGCGCGCATGATCAACAGAACTCCCATCAATGATGCCGCAAAATGTATCCCTGCCACTTATGCACTTCAAGCTAAAGACAGAAAACTACTTAGCGGCAACGTATCCTTGTTATGCAACAAAAAGAACCATAACTAACAAAAACATCAGCTACAAAAAGACGCCAACAAAGACTCGGTTTCTAACTTGTCGTCAGGGGACAAGGCGAAGATGGTTGGACAAAAATCGGTTGCACCGGCTTCTTTAATTTCACCGATGCGGTCCTCAACTTCCTGACGACTGCCGATGATGGCAACATCGGCAGGTCCGGCGACGCCCTCTCGTTCAAACATCGCACGATAGGAGGGCAGCTGACCATAACTGCCCAAATTTTTTGCGACTACGTTTCGGACACCGTCAATATCCTCGGTGACACAAACCGGTAGGGTTGCGACAACGCGCGGCTTCGCGCGCCCATGACGTTCTGCCGCTGCATTAATCGTTGGCACGATGTGTTCCCTAATTGTTTTTGCACCAACCCAAGCGAGGGTTGTACCGGCCGCATGTTTACCTGCAACCCGCAAAGCCTGAGGCCCTAAAGCCGCAACTAACACCTCGCATTGCACTTGCTGGGGCTGAAATATTTTCGCTTGGCAGCTTAACAACTCGCCCTTGAAATCCACTTCGCCGGACTCGAGCAGCGGCATCAGAATCGACAAATACTCATTCAGGTGACGGATTGGCTTGACGAAATCAATCCCAAGGTCCGCCATCATCGTTTCGTGTGACAAACCAATACCAAGTGTGAATTTACCCGGTACTGCCTGCGCGGCCGTTAATGCTTGCGCCGCCATTGCCATGGGGTGGCGAGGAAATGTCGGCACAATGGCTGTACCAAGCTCTATTTCAGGTCCATCAGCACCCGCAACCGCAAGCGCTGTGAGTGCATCAAAACCGCCGGTTGGATGATCAGCCAACCAATAGCTTTTATAGCCTTGACTGTCTGCATTTTGAATATCTGCTCGCACACGGGCGATGGACGCTTTCTGCACGATACCCGTGCCGTTCCAACCTAAATCCATTTTTTGTGCCTCTATAATTCGTTAATCGAACCGTCGTTTGAATAAATCTTGCAAGGGATTTAATCGCTTTTAACGATGACAAGATAGCGATTTGTTCAATACCTCAATCAGATAAAACAGATGTCTCATGACAGTCGAATAGTTTTGGGTAGTGGGGTTCTTCAAGGAACAATCCCACACCTAGCATTCACCATCGAGGTTCAATCAAACAACCTCACCAAACATACTCTAAGAAACAAGAAGTAATCCATCAGTTGATTACATTTCTTAATGATATGGAAGGATTGGGGTACACAAGGATAAGTAGGAAGATGAATGCAATGGGGTATTGCTACTCAAAGAGGTAACAAGTGGTTACCTCAATCTTTTCATTCAGTCTTGGAGAGAAAGAATCAACGAGATTCTAAAGTAGAAGAGTCAAGAAACCACCAAAACCCAATCAAGATGTCCAAGATGTCTCTCAAATAACATACTTTGACTAATCAGACCTAGTAGCATAATGATGTTATCAATGTTAGTGTACCAATCTACATTTTCCGATACTGTGGGTACATTATGAACAAATTCACCGGTTTCTTCTGCCTACTAATTTTACTTATTCCCATCTCAGGATATTCCGATTTTGAAGAACCCGGTATGGGATTTTGGAAAAGTGAAGACTGCAAAAAAGTCAGTGAAGCCGCAGGATTTTTCTTATATAGGTCTGCAGAAGTATTAAAAACCGCAGACAACGAAAGAAAAGCAGGAAACGGGAAAAAATCTGAAAAGTCATATGCTGCAGCATTGTTTTTTTCGGAGTTATCTGCAAATGCGGCAAAGAATTTTGAGGCATTCTGCAAGAAATAATAACCAATAAAAAAAGCACTTACATCCAAATAAATTCAGTCACAACAGAAAGTAGCCGGTTTATTTTCGAGACTTGAGCTGTAATCTAAGCTCGTCTCTAAACCCCGGCGCGGCAATTTCTATCAGCGCCTCAGCTCTTGCTTGATTAGGCAGATATTTAATATCCGCAACACCGTATTCAGTTACCACCGTATCCACATCGGTACGCAAAGCTGTCACCAACTCAACCTTCGGAACAATACGAGACACAGAACCACCGCGCGCTGTTGCATTCATAGCGACAATCGAACGGCCGCCTACCGATACTTTTGAGGCGCGCATGAAATCAACCGAACCACCGGTGCCAGAAATTTGTCTACCGGCTGCAAATTCAGCGTTGACTTGCCCATAGATATCAATCTCTACTGCAGAATTGATCGAGACGAAATTAGGTATCTGCCGAATCACGCTGATTTCATGGGTATGGTTAGCACCTCGAAACGCAACACTCGGCGTTTGACCCAGCCAGTCATATAGAGCGGTACTCCCTAATGCCATGCCAGTCACGTGCAAACCCGTGTCGATAGGTTTTAAAGCGCCGTTGATATTGCCCTGTTGAATCAACCGCATACCACCGTCATCAATCAAACCGCCATGCATGCCAAGGTCATTTTTAGTCTCTAACTGACTCAAGATTGCCGCTGGAATAGCGCCAATGCCCGTTTGCAAACAGTCACCGTCGGAAATGAGCTCGGCGACGAGGCGACCAATTTCTGCTGCAGCTGCATCAATCGTCGGCGCCGCCATTTGCGCGAGAACCCGATCGGACTCGAACATAAAGTCTATGTCCGCAGGTGAAATCTCGGTGCATCCCGCCGGTGCAACAACGCCCCGATTTAACTCAGCGATGACGCTACCGGCTGCACCGAGCACCGCTCCGATAAAATCGACGTTGGGTCCAAGTCGCAACACGCCATTTACGTCATATGCCACCTGAATTAGCGCCACATCAATATTGTTAGACAAATAGTCATACACCGTACGCATTTGCATCGGCAAAAATTGCAAACGAGCGGAGTCGGCAGATTTTAACGCGCCGGTCATAAAGAAGGTTGTTAAGCGTGCGGTTGCATTGAAAGAGGTGAAATCCGTTTGATTAAATCCTGCCAATGGAAACTGAATGAACTCTAGGTCCTTCGGCAATTGCGCCGTTGCAAGGCTTTGCAGCAATGCTGTTGGCTCGTTGCTACTGCCTGCCACAAACACACGTTGACCCGGTTGAATTAGATCAAAAAGTTCAGAAAGTTGTCTCATAGTCGAGTCCAAGTGCTGCGGATAATAAAAAATCGCAAGCCGCTATAACGCAGATTGCGATTCATCATGTAACGATCAAAAAATACGCCTTTATGCTGTCGCTATTTTTACTACTTCCGTGATGCGCTCAACGCAGTGTCCGAGTGCTGCCACGCTTGTTCATATCGAGCAAAAGCATCAGCGGCTTCCTTCGTCTTACCCTGATCTGCTAAAGACTGATGCAAGCCATACAAAGACCAACCGTTTTCGGCATTCCAGCGTAGGTCTCGTCGGTAAACTTTCTCGGCATCCTCAGGATGATCAGCTTTCAACAGAACGGCGCCTAAATAGTGACGCATAGGCTGAGCCCAAGCGGGTGGCTCTGTGTAATTGCCTTTATCTTCAAGTTTGACAGCCTTTACGTAGCTTTCAATTGCGCCATCAAGGTCGCCTTTTGCCTCCTTAATCTCGCCGTCAAGGCCATGCCCCGCCAGGATCAAAATGCCCGATACGGACGTGACGGTCACCCGCGTCTTATCAACCTCAGGCTCATCAACGATCGCACGGAGAATCTCCAACTGCTTGGAGGCGGCTTCAAGATTGCCGGTGTTGGCATAGGCGCTACCCAGCGAATAGGCCCACATACCCCTAAGGTAAGGTGTGTCTGAATGAGAGGGGTTTTGCCCTATAAGTGCATCCCACTTGCCAAAAATCTTATTTAGATGCCAGGGTGACGCCATATTTTTTTCATAGCCTCGCATCGCGTGTTGGTGTCCCGATGAACTCGCTTTGAGCGTATCGGCCGCATCAATGGCCACTTCGTAGTTGCCCTGAATCGTCGCTGCATAACGAATGAAATCGGCAGCGTGGCCCGCATGAATTTTATGGGATAACGGATAGGTGCCTAAATTTGGCAAGGGCAGATCACCCCAGATCTCGGCAAACTCTTTGTCCTTTTGTTGTGATCGAACATTACTGTCAATCGCTCTATCGTACTGGCCGACGCGAACATAAATGTGCGATGGCATATGTACAACATGTCCTGCGATTGGCACTGTTGCTTCAAGGCCATCTGCAGAAGCCAATGCGCGTTCAGGTGTCAGTGATGATTCCACCAAATGAATGTGCAAGTGCAACACACCCGGATTAGTCATATCCGTTTTCATGATGTGTTCCAGCGCTAATGCAACAGCCAAGGTCTCATCTAAAGGCTCGCCCTCGATGTCCCAATAGTTCCAACGTGCAATCGACATATAAGAGGCGGCATAGAGAGCGGCCACATCAGAGTCGTCGGGATACTGTTGATTGAGTTTGCGCATAGCCGCTAGATAGGCCCTATCTCTCGCATCATCATCAGCAATACTTTCTTTGTCATAAAGCACATACAAAGCATTGATCAGTTGCGCCTCAAGCGGCGTTGCTCGGTCGATCAATTGTTTTGCTTTGGTAATCGCCTTAAGCCCCTCACCTTTCGGGTCGTCGGGCATTCGCCCGTATCGACTATTGGGATTCGGACCCATCGCATGGGCCATACCCCAGTAGGGCATTGGATGGGTTGGGTCAGCTAAAGCCGCTTGTTGATAGGACGCAATCGATTCAGGAAAGAAGAATCCCCATGCAAATCTAAGCCCTTGGTCGAAGAACATTTGCGCTTGCGGCGAGTCTGTCGATATTTTTCGACTGTAAGTGCCACCGCCAGGAACGATGATGGCGAACTTAGCCTCGCTCATTGTTTTTTGCTCATCGGGGATCGATGCTTGAGGTTCGCAAGCTTGAATCAACAACAACGCAGTCATTAGGCCCAATAGCCCAAAACTCTGTTTTAACTGTTTCATATTGTGTTTGCCTTTCTTATTTTAAAAACGTTAACGATCACATTCAGATAGGCATGCTGAGCTGCCCACGCCCTACTAATAAACAACATACACCTGGTTAAAGCATACCCACATTGACAAACCGGCGCCTCAATTATGCTAGTGTAATTGTAACGTCGATTATCGTTTCGACAACATACTGCGTATGTGATTTTGAAATCTCGCGCACAGCGTGTGATTATTGAGCACATACCTGCTGCCTGTATTTATAAAGAGAGAGAGAACCACCCTGCAACCACTAAAAATCGAACCCGTATCGTTCAAGGAAACAAAATGATTAGTGTTAAAGACAAAGTTGTTATCGTCACTGGCTCCGCATCGGGGCTCGGTGAAGCAGATGCTCGCATGCTCGCCGCTGAGGCCGCGACGGTCATCATGACGGATATCAATACTGATGCTGGCGAAAGGATCGCAAAAGAGATTGGCGCGACGTTTTTTGAACAAGATGTATCAAGCGAATCACGCTGGGCAGATTTGATGCATTGGGTTGAAAAAGATTTTGGAAGATTGGACGGTCTGGTTAACAACGCAGGCATTGCTGTTATTGCGGATATCGAATCCACAACTACCGAACAGTGGCGACGCACCATGTCTATCCATCTTGATGGCACATTCTGGGGTTGTCAGTCTGCAATTGAGCTAATGAAAAAATCCGGTGGTGGCTCGATCATTAACATGTCCTCAACCGCAGCCTTGGTGGGCATACCGGCTTATCTTGCCTATAGCGCAGCAAAAGGCGGCATTAGGGCCATGACTAAATCCATCGCGGTTCACTGCAAACAACAAAAACTGGGCATTCGTTGCAACTCAATCCACCCTGGCAGTATCAGCACACCGATGGTGCACACAGCTGTTAAAACACTCGCAGGCATCGACATGACCGCATTGCCTGACGTTGAACAAGGCCGCAAAGACATGGGCATTGGCGAACCGGATGATATTGCCCACATGGTGACCTATTTAATCTCTGATGCGTCAAAGCATGTTAATGGCACCGAGATGGTTATCGACAATGCCGATACAGTCGTCTAAACACAACAGCGCTGAACAGCACTGAACAGCACTGAAAATTGGGAGCGAGAACGATGAACATCACCGGCATGGTCCATATCAATATCAATTGCTCAGACTATAAAACCTCGAAAGCCTTTTATGAAATGTTAGGTTTCGAAGAATTTTGGCAGGTACCGGAAACCAATACCGCCGAAGTGGCCGCCGCCGTAGGCATGAAACCCTACAAGGTGCAGGGCGCACTGTTTACCTTAAAGGGCGCTAATCCACCCATGGTGATCGACTTGCTGCAATGGAGGGATCCGAGCGACACCGCGCCACCCTACCCGCATCTGTATCACACGGGCCTTGCGCGCATTGCGCTGATGTCTTCAGACCTAGACGCCGATTTACGTTTTCTTGAGCTAGCTGGTGTCGAAATTGTTGGACCGCCCGGCACTGTCACGATGGACAACGGACACGGCAGTCGTTTTTTTTGCTTTAAAGACCCGGACGGTACTTATCTTGAATTGGTGGAAAGTTTTTAGGCATCAACAACCGCTTTCATTCAATCGATTCAAAGATTGATATATCGAGGCTAGAAAGGTCGATCGAGTCACCCATATTCAACCAGGTTGCTTGCTGGAGGTTACGCAGCGTGCCTGGCACATCATTGCTATCAATTTCATAGATCGCCATATATCCATAGGCTTGAGCCTTCACGACCTGCACATCGGCGAGCTTGAAGCGATTAGCGGATAAAAAACCATCAATTTTCATCACCTCCGGCAAATGAACATTGTTGTACCAATTGTTAAATTCTGTCTCGCACCCCTTAATTGGGTTACTTCTAACGGTATATAAAGTTTTCATCATTTGGCCTACTTCGATCAATTCTTCGGTTACCCCTAATACTAGCGTTCACGAGAGCCGGTGAAATTAAACTTGGCTGGGTTTGGGAAACGCTTGATGAAAGCGACTAACCCTTCAAAGCGTGCGCATCTGTTAACGAAATACAATATTGATCTCAGGCTAAACTAGTTTATCGATAGTGTGAGAGATGGCGCGATGCATAGTCAGATGTCGACGTCATACCAACCTATTACGCACTCGCGCCCTTGCTTAGGATTGAACGAAATCCGCAAACTCTTCGGCATAATCTGGATGCCAACGAGACAAGGCGGGTCGATTTTCGACAACATCTCGCGTATTCCATTCTATCCGACGACGATCCAGCGCGACCGTCACATCGTTATCAGGACAGATAATATAAAAATCCCCAGCTGCAAGTGCTTCAAGCATAAACTCGACAACCTGCGCCGGTGACCAAGCCGCATCGGGCTTTTCCGGCACGCGTTTGCTGATTAAGCCGGTGTAGGTGAAACCAGGAACCAGCAGGTGAGCCGAAACCTCACAGCCTTGTGTATTTCTAAGCTCATGCGCCAAAGATTCTGTTAGAAATCGCACCCCCGCTTTACTGGCATTGTAGGCAGCATTACCCGGCGGGTTCGTCAGCCCTTGTTTTGAGCCGGTGTTAATAATCACAGCGGGACGGCCCTGCTCGATCAGCATTGGCGAAAAAGCCTGAACACCATGCACGATGCCGAACAGATTAACCGACATCACTTTTTGCCAGCCCGACAGGTTTGTCATCGCGCCGCCGCCAGCACCAATGCCCGCATTATTCATAACAATGGCAACATCATCGAAGTTTGCCTGCACCTTTTCACGTAAAGCCATGACCGAGTCAAAATCTGCAACATCGGTCTGCACGAATATCACCTGCGTATCGAAATTGGCCATTTCAGAGGCTGCGATTTTCAGCTGAGCTTCATCATTGTCAGCAATACAGACGTTCATGCCTGCCTTGGCGAAGGCCTTCGCACTCGCCAAGCCAATACCATTGGCACCACCGGTAATGACCGCGGCACGACCGCTGACCATAATTTCATTTAGCTTCATCATCAAACCTCTACGATTCGCTTCTTCGAGTTATCACCCAGCCCTTTTAGCATCAAAAAAACCGTAATCTAACGATCGAAAAATGCTTCGCCGGACAACATAACGTTTTCATTATCGCTCGCTCGGACTGCAGATAGATAAGCGTGTGTTCGAGGCAAGACGTGATTCGCATAAAATCCCGCAGTCGTAATTTTTCTCTGCGAAAATTCATCACCACCCCAATCCTGACAGGCTAGCGATGCTCGAGCCATCAACCATCCGGTTATACAGGTACCCGCGCCCATTAAGAAATTAAATGCAGCGGCGCCTACAACCGACGGGTTTACCTCATGGTGTTCTAATATCCAGTCCAAGGTTTGTTGCAGTTCTTCGATCGCAGTACTCAACCCTACTGCAACCAATTCCAAGCCTGCACTTTGATGCAGCCTTATCTCATCAACGCGCATTTCTTCCAGCAGCTTATTGAGTTCGGTACCGCGATCGCGAATGACCTTTCGACCAATGAAATCGTTCGCTTGTATGCCTGTTGTGCCTTCATAAATGGTCGTGATTCTGGCATCGCGCATAAATTGCGCCGCACCTGTTTCCTCGATGTAACCCATACCACCGTGGATCTGCACGCCCAAGGAGGTGACCTCTTGTGACATTTCAGTCGACCAGGCTTTTGCGATCGGCGTAAGTAACTCGCCGCGCGCTACGAATGACATCTTTTGAGTTTCGTCATCGCCATGATGAGCCATATCAAAACTACCCGCAGTGACATAACACAGAGCTCTAGAGCCTTCCGCCAGAGAGCGCATCAGCATGAGCATTCGTTGTACGTCAGGATGATCAATAATTGTCGCATTGTCATGACCGGCCACTGCGCCCTGAACCCTATCTGAAGCGTAGCGCACAGCCTGTTGGTAGGCTCGATCGGCTAGCGCCACACCCTGCACGCCCACATTGATTCTGGCGTGATTCATCATCGTGAACATATAGGCCAGCCCCATATTCTGTTCACCCACCAGGTACCCGATCGCACCCTCACCTTTTGCGCCATAGGTCATAACGCAGGTTGGACTGCCATGAATACCAATTTTGTGTTCAACACCCGTGGCATAAACATCGTTATGCCCCAGCGTATTACCGTCGGCATCAACAAGATATTTAGGCACAAGGAAAAGCGATATACCTTTAACCCCCTGCGGCGCACCTTCTAATCTTGCAAGCACCAAATGCACGATGTTCTCGGTCATACTGTGATCGCCCCAAGTGATGTAGATCTTGGTACCTTCTATGCGATAGGCATCACCGTCTTTTGTCGCCTTGGTTTTAATTGCCGCCAAATCTGAACCCGCTTGAGACTCAGTCAAATTCATTGTGCCGGTCCATTCACCGGAAATCATTTTGTGCAGGTAAGTCTCTCTCAGATAATCACTCGCGTGGGATTCGATCGCCTCGATAGCGCCCTGCCCAAGCATGGGACACAGGGCAAAGCTCACATTCGCCGCTGACCACATCTCCATCGTGGCAATACCAACAACCTCGGGTAAACCCATGCCGCCGTAGTTAGGGTTACAAGGCAGCGCGGTCCAACCTGCATCAGTGAATTGTTGGTAAGCCTCGGAAAAACCGCTGGCCTCTCTCACCTGCTCGCCAACAATTTTTGTGCCAATCAAGTCGCCAACTTTATTCAAAGGCGCAAGTACGCCTCGGGCAAATTTCGCTGCTTCATCTAGCACTGTTGCAATAAGCTCGGGCGAACTTTCTTCAAAGGCACTTTGCTCACAAATCGAACCTAAACCGGCAAGTTCGGTGAGTACAAAGTTTATGTCTTCGGTCGGGGCTTGATAGTCGGTCATATCGTTAATCATTGATTCAGAGGCGCGAATTGTCCTCTACCTGTCAATTAGATGCCAGCCAGAAGTTCTCTTTTTGGCATAGAACGACAGATAGCCACTTTTCGGCAGCAAGCTCACGGCAAATGCCAGATCAGCTCGCGCCTCACGGCTGGTAGTCGCATCGTAATATTGATTAATTTCTTTCGTTGCCATGAGCTGTGGATCAAACCATTCATTGTTTAAAACAATTAGCTCAGTAAAACTATCTGAATTGTGTTGCGGATTATCGAGCTGGGTACGATTTGCGTACTATCTGATATGTCTGCGCCAAAAACGCATGACTAATGGTGAAGAGCACGTCAGTGCTCCTCACCAAATAGCTGATTAAACTAAAACCCTGGCTTTTTCACTGGCGCTACTTTGCCCACGCAGATCAGCGATTCGACACAGTCTCGAATCGAAACATCCAGTGGACGAAATTCCATATCGAGAGCTTCTCGAATACGATCATTACGGAGTTCACAGCCACGCCATATCGCTCGAAATTCAGCTTCTTTTGCTTTCACCTTATCTGGCAGTGGATCAACGAGTTCCGCGCCTGCAAAACCGAGTTCAGGCAGAAGACGATCAATACTTGCGCAAATATCTTCGACATCACGTGTCTCTGTGGACCAGGCAATAAAACGCTCACCGTTATACACATTGACGCTTTCAAGCATTCTTATATGCGCCTCTGCGACGTCTCTCACGTCAACAGTGAACCAAGCCCGATATGCACCCATGACATTCTGTGAGTACTTACCTAGCAGCATCGTTTCAATGTGATGTTGCCAAGGACCGAAGTTCTTTTGATGCGCAGAAAGTATAGGACCCACGTTGTCACCTGGGCAGCAGGTGATCGCATCCCAGCGTCCACTTTCCTCAGCGGCATCAGCAAAGGCCCGCTCAGCTAGCACCTTACCCATGGAATAACCTTGACCCCGATTCGTCTGCCGATTGGGGTTTTGCTCATCTGGATATCGGTCTTCGTACAGAACTGGGCGACGCACGAGCTCCTGCGTATCGGTTTCCGACATAACCGCTGCAATGCTCGACGTAACCACAACACGGTTGACTGTTTCCGACTGATTGACACTATTAATAACGTGATCACAAACCATTTTTACATAGTCCATGTCATCGTAACTCGACACATGTGACAAATGCGCGACACCCTGACAGCCTTTAAATATCTCATCAAAGCAACCCGCCTCATCAAGATTGGCCGAATGTAGCGTCAATCGTCCGGATGCGTATCCTGGCATCTCCTTTAGAAAACTGACCTTGGCATCATCGCTCGTATCTCGAACGCAGGCACGCACCCGGTAACCCTCGTCTAAAAGCTGCCGCACGAGCCAACCACCGATAAATCCTGCACTACCGGTTACTGCAACTGTTCCGCCCTGGGGTATTGGTGCCATCTATGTTCTCCCTATTTATGTTTTTATTGACCGCTCAATGATACTTGAACTGATCTGATTTTGTTCTCCAAGGTCTGTTCGCTTTCACCCGCTTTGGATTTACAGTCGATCTTTTGGTCGATTGATCCGATCAATGTGTCAGTCAGTTGAGATGTCTGCAGCGGCAGCTGTTGAAGCTTGCTCAAGCACTATTTCATATTCTTGCGCCATAAATTCGATGCGATTACCGGCGACGATTTTCTTACGCTTTTGCGTTTCAACAACACCATTTACTTTGACTTGCCCGTCAGCAATGGCTGATTTTGCTTCACCGCCACTGCCAACAAGTCCCTCGAATTTGAGAATTTTGAATAGCTCGACGGGTTCTTTGTTAATTTCAATTTGTGTCATTTCGTTAAGTTTACTCACTGGTGGTTAAGCCGCTAAAAATCGACGGCATTAGGTCCCTAAGGGTATAGGGTTACACTGGGTTACATCGGTAAGCCCGCTGAGACAGTCTAAAGTGCTGAAATGATACGCTGTTTAACTAGCGCAACCGATTTCGGGGTTAGGACTCCGCTTCACTTTAACGAAAAACAGAGCCCTTATGGGATATATCAGTCTTGTTTAGCCTTCGCCCGCTGAGCATTCAAAAATTTAATCAGCGTCAGCGCCTCCTCTGGGTCCATCCGACCAATCGGCGAGTTGCTGTAGGTCGACATCATCACCCTGCCGCTTTTTGTGATCACGAACTCGCTTGGCTGAATGTGATCGCGACGCTCTTCCCACCAAGCACCCATGGCATCACCATCGGCACGCGTCATGCCGTAAGCAACGGGGAAACCCCAGTCACGGGACACATCAAGGGTTTGTTGCTCCGTATCGACCGTACCCGCAATGATACTTACACCTTCTGCCAAGAACGCTGCACGGCGTTCTTCATAGCCAGCTAACAGCCGACGACAATAAGGTCACCAATGGCCTCGATAGAACAAAGCGATG
>Ga0209192_10000036_pt1 | contig 169902 bp, 156 predicted proteins | sample ArcticOcean_MG_C_11_FD_187433 | JGI IMG/M metagenome (GOLD analysis project Ga0209192, IMG submission 187433) | Marine microbial communities from western Arctic Ocean - ArcticOcean_MG_CB2_154 (SPAdes) (version 2) | ecosystem: Environmental > Aquatic > Marine > Oceanic | place: Arctic Ocean... | reverse complement strand
GGCGAAAGCTTCTTGTGTGTAATTAACTGACCACATAAATGTTCAAATTGAGGAAATAAAGTGCTTTCTTCAACAGGGCATATGTCTTTGGTCGTTGTAACCCATATATCTACTCGCGTACACTTAAGGGGTCAGGTCGGAAGTTTTTTCGCGCTCAGCGGTCCCTAAATGGATCAACACGTAGAGCGTGAACTTGTCGACATGAGTTTAAAACACAATGAATTGTCGATAAGAGAGGGGTATTAGGAATGGGTAAGCAAATGTCACTGTTAAGAGCAACCGGATTGGCTTTGGTCTCAATGGTATTAAGTGTGCCCTCTGTTTTCGCGGAAAGTTATGGCGGAAGAGTCGACGGCGTGGGCGAAGTCGAAGTTGAACTGGTTGAAAAAGGCACCCCATCTTTTCCGCGCCGCGCAAAGTCCTACGGGGTCAGTGGTGTGGTGGTTGTAAAATTCAATGTCGACATTGAGGGCAATGCTGTTGGTGCGGTGATCGTTGAATCTAAACCTCGAAGATTGTTTGACCGTTCAGCAATGAGATATATGGATACGCTTAAGTTTACTCCATACGAAACTAATGGCGCCACCGTGGCAGTGACGGATGTAGTAATGAGTGTTGTCTACAGATTGAAAGACTAAAAGGACGGTGAACACAAATTCATTGTTAGATTCTAGATTAGGTTAAGGTCCTCGAAAAATGTCTATTCGTAATAAGCTAGTAACGCTACTCATAGCCGGTTTCTTGGTTATTTTCAGTATTTTCTTCTATTCTACCCAAACACTTAAGTCTGCTTCCGATGCGTTCACCTCGGAATCATTAGCTCAGACCTATAGTGCTGCATGGTTATCTGCATCGGACGCGCAATTTGAGCGCTCGGTAGAGAAATTTGATCCAGAGCTGGGTTCTCCTGACATCACTAGGTTTTGGGATCCTTTGGAAAATGTTTTTTCAGCAGAAGGTGATGAAAACCCACTCATCACTGCTTTAGCGGAAGGTCGAACAGACATGGCTAAAGGACTATTTGATCTGGTCTTTGAAGAAGCCATTGAGCTGGAAGAAATTAGTTTTGTGATGGCCTACACAATAACCGGGCGCCAAGTTTATTGTCAGTCTGGCTTGTTTTTGCAAGGTGCAGATCCATGTGGCAAAGAGGCGCGTCCAGATTTTTTCTTGAACTTTGACAGTTTTTTACGCACCTCTATCGATCAACCTACGCGCAATGTTGTGCGTATTACCGACCTCAGTGGCAATAAGGCACTGTCGGTTAATGATTCAATTAGCTTCGGCTTGCGCGATGCAGACGATGAAGCGGTGGCCTTGGTTGTAATTGGTAAAAACCTGGTTGATAACCTTGAGTTGTTCAGTGAAGACTTCGAAGTTCGACTTGCCGTTCGCTCAGGCGGAAAATCAATTAGTCTCGACGAATACTACGGCGATGACGAAATAGTTGAAGAAGAGTACGGGGTTTCGAATCTACGCCTGCTGATTTCCGAAGCTGAGGCTCGCGCCCAGTCGTCCTCTGATGCGACCTTCAGCGATGTGGTTGCGGACCTTGGTGTATCAATGACGTCGATTCCGTTAAGTTATCAAGCTTCGGCAGACGAGATTGGTTTGCTGATATTCAAAGACCAAAGCGAAAATATCGCCCTGCAAACCACCACAACGAATAATACCTACTTCACAATAGCGGCAGTGGCGTTGTTTGTTGTATTGGTTATTCTTTCTTTAACTATTGGCGCATTTGGTCAGATCACTGCGGCCATTGGGATTTTAAGGGGCATGTCTGAGGGCGACTTATCGCTTGAGATGCCTTCAAGAAGCAAGCTTTTGTCTTCTTCGAACGATGAGGTTGGGCGATTATCGCAAACCATAGACCAGTATCGAGAGCATCTTGTGTACTCTGAAGAGCAGCGCGTCGATCGTGGCAGACGCCGCCAAGAACGTGACAATTTGATGTTCTCGAAAATGGAAATTCTGGCCACCGAATTAGATGGCGGTCCAAAAGAAATGATGATCAACGATATTGAACATATGCGTAGTGAATTGGCGTCGGGTGACGATGAAACGAAAGAGCGTGCTTCCATTGAATTGATGGGTGTCGCTTTTTCTCGCATGTCCGACGAAGTGGCATCCCTCATTAATGCACGAACTGAAGAACTTGTGCGTACTAGAGATGAGATAGACAGTTCAATTCGATACGCCGCGCGTTTGCAAAACGCATTGTTGCCTAAAGAATACCCAGGTGACATATCGTTTAAGGTGCATTGGCGTCCTAGAGATTTGGTCGGTGGAGACATCTACTTTGTCCGTAGTCTGCCCGAGCGCGTATACATTGCCGTTGTCGACTGTACTGGTCACGGCGTTCCGGGGGCGTTCTTGTCGATTATTGCTCGCTCTGTATTAGATAAAGCCATTGACGAGACTTACGCGCAAAATGCTGGCGATTATCTGACTAAAGCCAATGAATTGGTGATGGAGACATTAAGTCAGCAAGATGCGTCGAACCAAAAAATTGATGAAGGCTTTGACGGCGGTGTGTGTATATACCATCGTAAAGAGCGCCGATTGGAATATGCAGGGGCTAAATCCTCGCTGTTCTTGGTTGGCGAAGATGGTGCATCAGAAGTTAAAGGTGATAGACGATCTGTCGGTTCTTCTAAGACCTCAGGCGAATTTCAGTTTAATACACACGTAATTGAAAACCTCAGTGGCGCCTTTGTCATGCTAACGGATGGTATTACGGACGTTATGAGTGCTGAAGATAGACCCATAGCATTCGGTAGACGCCGAGTGATGCGCTCATTGCAAAACACCAAACAAGCAACACCAGACAGTTTAGTAACGAACATTATGACTAGTGTCGATCTATATCGTGGGGGCGCGCCTTATCGTGATGACCTAACTTTATTGGCGTTTTCACTTAATGACGATGAATCCAGTTCCCAAGTATCGGAAGTAGAGGAGGTATAACAAATGCAATTAGCAGCTACACAAAGAACCCCCCTGATAGAGATTTCAGCAACCAGTTGCCGCATTGTCGGCGAATGTTACCCTGAAAATATTCAGGAATTTTCCAGCCCGGTCATGACGGAGCTAAGAAGTTCAGTTCCGGACAGCGGTTCTTATACGGTGGAGTTGGAGCTTTTTTACTTCAACAGTTCATCAGCAAAATTTTTCTTCGACTTTTTTGAGTTCTTTGAGGAAAAAGCCGAAAGCGGTGTGGCGGTAAACGTCAATTGGAACTACCGCTTAGACGACGACACCATGCTTGAGGCAGGAGAAGACTTCGCTGAGGATATGATCAAATGTAAGTTTGAGCTTGTTGAAATGCCGAGTGAATCCGGCGCTGATGCTGAAGACGAGTAATCGTTAGTTTCAATAAATATAAGGATATATTTAGATGGTAAGTGATGCAACTTTAGAACTACATAAGTTCATGCAAGCGCGAAAGACCCTTTTTTGTTACTCAGGCCCTCTGTCCGAAGATTTGCTAACGTCTATTTCTAACCCCGTAAGGCACCAGCTTTCAGAAACAGACTCTTCAGATAGTGTGGCTAAGAAGGTATTTGGCGTGTTCATTGAGCAAGCACAGAATATTATTCGCTATGCAGATACACGGTCTTCTGCTACTGGCGACGGTGTAGGTACTATTGCTATAAGTCTTACGGATGAAGGTTTTTTGATCGAAGCAGTGAACACCATAGACTCTGAAAAGAGCACCGCGCTGGAAAAGAGCTTGGTCGATCTAAGCATGAAGGACGCCACTGAGCTTCGTAAAATGTATAAAGAGCGTTTACGCAGTGGGCCGCCAGAGGGTTCTAAGGGGGCCGGTTTGGGTTTTATAGAAATGGCTAGGCGTGTGCAGCGTTTTGAATTTGAAATCGCGGAAACCGATAAAGGGCCTGTCTTTGTTTATCGTGGCTACGTCGTCTAGGTTGCACAAATCTCTTTTGGGGCTTCAGACTTTCAGGTTGCCCAATGTTTTTTGGTGAGATTTATATGACTGCGTTGAGACCTAGCATTGTACTAGACAATTGCTGCGCTATAGAAAGCGCAGAGGTGGTCTAAAGCACTAGCTGGAAACGCCGCCCGCTGCTAGATCTGCAAAAGGCTATGCTCTATTGATGCTTTTCGGCTGTGCTATGCCATCATTAGAGCAATGATTCTTGTTTGCTCATGCTTTCTTTTGTGCCTTTTACTTTGTCCAGTGCGCGCAGTAATGAGGCCTCAAACTCTTCTAGATCTTCAATCGATAAAGCTGCGAGATTTGCGTTCAGCGATGAGCTACCTACCTCTAAAGAGATAGACGCTTGAATATCTTCGATGTTTTGCAACGGCTGAAAGGTTCTTACCGGACCTATGCCTTTGAGATTCACTGTAGACAATTCTTGGCAGGGGATTTGGTCGCTGACCAGGGCGTAGGTGTCGAAGGACATCAATATTTCGCCATTTTCCGCGGCCGCTTCTAGTCTTGAGGCAGTGTTAACGCCAGATCCTATAGCCGTATACTCCAATCGCGTTTCGCTACCGAAGTTGCCTACCGTACAAAACCCGGTGGCTATGCCAATGCGCATTTGTAGTGGGCTTTGCAGGCCGTACTGATGCCAATTGTCTTGCAAGCCATGCAGGGTGTCTTGCATCTCTTGAGCCATTTTTACGCAGTTTATTGCGTCTTCCTTGATGCCAGCTGACTCAGGGTCGCCAAAAAATAGCATGATGCCATCGCCAATATATTTGTCGATGGTTGCGCCATAATTGAGTGCTATTTGAGTCATTGTTTCTAGGTAAAGATTCAACATATCTGTCACATCTTCAGACTCAAGGTTTTCTGCAATATTGGTGAAGCCGCATAAGTCAGAGAAAAATACTGTGAGCTTTTTCCGTGAACTGGTTCTAGCGACGGCTTTATTGCCGGTAAAGATAGATTTGTAGAGTTGCGGTGATAGGTATTTTGAAAGCTGGTTAGATAAGCCCTCAAGTTGTTTGTTTGTGTCTTGGGCTTCTTTGGAAAGGGCGGTTAAGCGTTGCTCGCTTTTATCGCTGAGCTTAATAATGCGCTTAGTTGTTCGGAGCAATTTTTTGTATTCTGCGCCTAGTTTTTGATGGTCTGCAGGTGTTGCGCTGCCTTGGCTTATCAGTTCTTCAGCAGCCTCTAAAACTTTAGCCTCATGATCAAAAATATCTCCCGAAGACATGGAATTACCTCTCTTTTTTCTTTAATAAGATAACAGAGTGTTGTGCTAAGCCAAAGGAGAAGTCGCCTAATAGAAATAAATAGCCAATAAAGAGTACTCTCAGCAAGCCCGCTTTAGCGCACTTGAACGGTGCGTTTCACGGCGCTGATTTTGTTGACCTGCTGGACCTTAATTACAGCTTTGCAATGAGTTTGTTGTAGTCCTGCCAGTAGTTTGGGTAAGTCTTATTGACCACTGCTTTATCATCAACGCGCAATGCGTGGCTGCAACTTCCAAGCATTGAAAACGCCATGGCCATTCTGTGGTCGTGATACGTGGTCAGCGTGTGTGGGGCAATTTTACTTGGATCTATTTCTTCAATGGTGACGCTGTCTAATGTAGTTTTCACGTCAACTCCCATGGCCCTTAGCTCAGTAGCTGGGCATTCAAGTCGGTCACACTCTTTATGGTGGAGCGACTGTAATCCAGTAATAGTGTTTGAGCCTGGCAGAAGAGGCGACATGGCGATGAGTGTAAGCGCTGCATCTGGCATCGCCTGCATATTTACCTCTTGTAAGGGGCTGAGCTTAGCGGGGCCTACAATGCGTGTATGGCCGCTCCTCTCAACTGTGGCCCCTAGTGCCTCCATGACAGTACAAAATTCATAGTCACCCTGATGCGTAGTCTGGTCGATATTCGTTAAGGTCACACTGCCACAGTGCAACGTAGCAAGCGCACTAAAATAGGTGGCAGCCGTTGCATCGCCCTCTATCGTGCGCTGGCCACTTTGATATTGGTTTTGCTCTACAAAAATTGTTTTCTCGTCCTGCCAATGGGCGTTAACGCCGCATTTATTCATTTCATTCAAAGTAATATCAAGGTACGGCTTAGAGACTAGGTCCCCTGAAATGTTGATCATTTGACCGGAATCGGGGCAAGTCATTGGCGCGATAAGTAATAGCGCAGTGATGTATTGGCTAGACAGAGATCCATCAATTGTCAGGCTAGGGCTTACTTCAATGGGGCCAGTGATTGTTGCTGGTAGTCCGCCGCTTGCTGACTCAACAGCGCAGCCCTGTGCCTGTAACACGTCAAAGAGTGGTTTGTTCGATCGAACCCGTAGAGATGGGTGGCCGTCAATATGCGTAACACCTTTGCGCAGCGCCGCCATACCGATAAGTAGGCGCGTTGATGCACCACTCATTCGGGCATTTAGATGAACGGTTGAGTCGCCCAAGTCCATTGGGCCTTTTACAACGGTGTGTTGGCCATCGGTTTGTATGTTGACGCCCAACTGGATTAGGCAGTCGATCATTGCCTGGGCATCATCACAATCGGGAATGCCGATGAGGCGTGTTGTACCTTGTGCGAGAGCTGCTATTGCCAATTGCCTTAGGGCAATAGACTTGCTGCCGGGCAGGGTAATTTCCACGTCAAATGATCTATTGATGGCTGGGATCAAAAAAGGGATTAAAGAAGACAACACTTCACCTTTAGGCTAAAGCTTGAAGTTTACGAGTTAAATTGAGAGAGGAACAGCATTTGCGCTTAGGTTGGCATATTGTTCGTCAAAGCGGTGGGTGCGTGAGGTAATAAATTGAAGCGATAATCAGAAAAAGAAAAGTCGCCCCGTAGGGCGACTAAGTATTCCCACTATTATTATTTTTTGGGAATTCAGATACCACTCTCATTGCATCTGTCGAACGAGCGCAACGACCAGTAAGTCGTGCACCAATGCGTATCACGGTTGCTGCCAACTCAGTGATGCGCTTCTCTCCCCCTACTTATGCTCTAACTCAAAACTTGGCAGAGCTTCCTTTTGGAATGCATGCACTAAAAGTTAACAGAGGCTGTACGTGCTTGCAACATTTTGAAATACAATGTTGAAGCAGGTGGCATTTTTCTATACCGCCTAGTTGTGAAGGGGCGATTAATCAGTAAACGTCGCAGAATTTTGGTTAATATTAGCCACAAAGGAGAGATATTGATGGCCAATTTTTACCAAGCACTTGAACACAGTTTTGCGAGCAATTTTTTGGCCGACGCCCTGCGCCTAGCTGACGGCACTGTGTGGCGATATCAGCATCTCCAGGAGCGAGTGAATGATATTGCGCGAGCGTTAGTAGCAGAGGGGTTGCAGCCTGCTGATCGGTTAGTTGTGCAGGTAGAAAAGTCTGCTGAGAATTTGGCGCTTTATTTGGCCTGTCTGAAAGTGGGCGGTGTATACGTGCCTTTGAATACCGCTTATACCCAAACTGAGGTTGATTACTTTATCAATGATGCGCAACCGGCCCTATTTGTTGGTCAAATTGAACGCTCTGATGTGCAGACCTTTACTATGGATGATCACGGTCAGGGCACATTGCTTGAGCGAGTTGCAGCACACTCTGCTAACCCAGTGCCTGCCACGGCGACGCGGCAACCTGACGATATGGCTGCCATTCTTTATACCTCGGGTACCACTGGGCGCTCTAAGGGTGCTATGTTAAGCCACGCTAACTTAGCCTCTAATGCACATAGCCTAAGCACTTGCTGGGGTTGGCAGAAGGACGACGTATTGCTTCACGCGCTGCCTATATTTCACGTTCACGGTTTATTTATAGCCAGCCATTGCGCGCTTTTGAACGCCACCCCCATGATCTTCTTAGCCAAATTTGATGCAGCCCAGGTACTGGAACTATTACCAAAGGCTACAGTGTTGATGGGCGTACCTACTTTTTATACCCGACTACTCCAACAAGCTGGTCTAAATCACGCAAGTGTCGCTAGCATTCGGGTCTTTATCTGTGGCTCAGCGCCGCTCACCGAGCAGACTTTTAATGCCTGGGAGGCCGCAACTGGTCAGCGCATTCTGGAACGCTATGGCATGAGTGAGACTATTATTAATACCAGTAATCCGTTGGTGGGTGAGCGGATGGCCGGAACTGTCGGTTTTGCACTACCTGCTCAGGAGTTTCGTATAGCCGACGCTGATGGTGTGCCGGTACAAAATGGCGAGATAGGCACCATTGAAGTTAGGGGGCCCAACGTGTTCCAGGGCTATTGGCAAATGCCAGAAAAGACCGCCGAAGAAATTCGTGATGACGGTTTCTTCATTACCGGCGATCTCGGCACCCAAGACGCCGATGGCAGATTGTCTATTGTTGGTAGAGCCAAAGACCTAGTGATTTCAGGCGGCTACAACGTCTATCCGAAGGAAATAGAAGGCTGTATCGACAAAATTCCAGGAGTGAGTGAGTCAGCTGTTATTGGTGTACCTCATGCTGACTTTGGCGAAGCCGTTGTCGCTGTAATAGTGCCTAGCGCTGAGTATGTCGACATTGCAACCATTCAAGCTCATTTGGCTGACACTCTGGCGCGGTTTAAGCAGCCCAAAATAGTCGTGAATGTTGATGCCTTGCCCAGAAATACCATGGGTAAAGTGCAGAAAAATATTTTGCGCGATCAATACGCGGAACTCTTTTCCCCAAGCTAATAGTGCCTTGAAGTTGCTACTTGTTAGCGAACGTGGGGGGCGCTTAGTTAATTGTTAATAGTTGCTGGTAATAATTGCTACTTTTTGGATAGACGGCGTGCTCGTGCTTACAAAAATATGTGCCCAAGCTAATTCCTAAGCTAGTATATTTGGTAATGGGAGGAGTGCAAAATGCCTTTGAGTTTTTTAAAATTTTCAGTTTTACTTTTGCTGGGACTGGTATGGACGGGTTTGCTGTACGCCGAGCCTGTGCTTGTTCTGGGGAGCTTTACTGAAAAAAATAATGCGGCTAACCAATTGCTGCGTGTTGAAGCTGAGTTAGGTAAGCGAGCTCACCTGGCAGAGGCGCTCGTCAATGGCGTGCCTTATTTTCGGGTGGTAGTACCATCTACCGGGTTGTCGATTGACGATATGAAAGTGCGCGCGGTAGCCTCCGGTTTTGCCCGGCCTTGGTCCTGGGATACACCGCTGAGTTCAGCCATCGCGCTGGCTGCGCCAGTTAAATCGTTTACTGGTGTTGTTGTTAAAGACGCTGCTACTAAAACTCTTACGCCTAGACCGAGACTGCTAAGCCCGTCGAAAGTGAACAAACCAGCGCCTAAAACCTTTGCCCAGGCGAGTTCTAACGTTACCTCCGAAGTAATTTCCTTGGACTCCGATGGCGTCAATGTAGATATCCTAATTCCGCAAATTGAAAATTTGCCAGAACCAATGATTATGGATGGTCGTCTTGATGAGTCTATTTGGTCTGAAGTCCCCGGCTACGACAACATGTTGGTTATCGACCCCGATACCTTGGCCGATACGCGCTATAAAACTGATGTGCGCATGTTTTATACCGATAAAGGCCTGCATATTGCTGCGTTTATGGAGCAGCCTCCCGAAACACTAGTCGCGCGATTATCTAGTCGTGATGAATTTATTAATCGAGACGCAATTGGGATAACTATAGACACATCGGGTGAAGGGCTTTATGGCTATTGGTTCTCGGTCAATCTTGGTGGCTCTGTTATGGACGGCAAAGTGGCGGCTGAACGGCGATTTTCCCGGGAATGGGATGGTCCCTGGACCAGTGCTACAGCGGTGTTAGAAAATGGCTGGAGTGCGGAAATGTTTCTACCATGGTCTATGATGACCATGGCGGATACGCAATCTGGTGAGCGCAAGCTTGGGTTTTGGATTAACCGTAAGGTCGCCTATATCGATGAGCGCTGGAGTTGGCCAGCCCTGCCTTTTGCCTCCAAACGCTTTATGTCTGCGCTGGCGACCATGCGCACTCCCAATGTTGAACCTAAGCAGCAGATCGCCGCGTTTCCTTTTGTTTCCCACACCATTGATGATGCTTCGGGAGAAGACGAAAGCCGGGTTGGTATAGATTTGTCTTGGCGCCCATCGACAGATTTACAGGTGACCGCCGCGATAAATCCCGATTTTGGCGCTGTCGAGTCAGATGATGTGGTGGTTAACCTCACCGCGTTCGAAACCTTCTTTCCAGAAAATCGATTGTTCTTCTTAGAAGGGCAGGAAGTCTTCACCACCACGCCGCGTAGTCAGTCCAGTTCTTCTGGCCCTACTGGACGGGGCTCTCGAGGCACTGCCTCAACTTTCACTGGCGAGCCAACGACACTGCTCAACACCCGCCGCATTGGCGGTGCAGCGCGTATTGATGTGCCGGATAACGTAGATGTTGCTGGGGTAGAGCTGGGCAGTCCGACAAATTTATTGGGCGCAGTGAAAGTCACCGGCCAGGCGGGTGGCCTGCGCTACGGGGTGCTCAGCGCGTTTGAGGACGAGGTTTCTCTGCGTGGAACAATTAATTCTGGTGTCAATCAGGGCCGGGAAATCAACGTAACCGAGGATGGTCGTGATTTTGCCGTGGTCCGTTTGTTATACGAAGATGTGGGGCAAGGGCGTCGTTCCATAGGTTATCTGGGCACCTTGGTACGTTACCCGAATGACGAGGCTGTGGTTCACGGCGTTGATTCTCACTGGTTGTCGAAAAACGGTGCATGGCAAATTGATGGTCAGTTGATTAACAGCGAAGTTTCCAGCGAGAATGGTTACGGTGGTTTGGTTGATATTTCTTATAAACCAAAACAGGGCGTGCAACATGGACTGTCGCTGGATTATCTGGACGACAATTTAAATGTAAGTGATTTGGGCTTTATTCGGCGCAACGACGTGACCTCGCTGGTTTATTCTTACTCTTGGTCAACGGGGCGCGGCTTAAAGCACCTGCGGAATAAGCGTCGCTCGGTACTGATCAGTAATTCTTGGAACACTGATGGCCTACTTGTGCGTTCAGGATTGTTTTTCCGCAATGCATGGACGTTTAAAAACCTCAGTGAAATTCGTACTGAATTTAACTATTTTCCTGCGCGCTGGGATGACCGTAATAGCTTTGGCAATGGCAAGTATAAGGTTGAGGATAGATTTGTTGGCGAGGTCGGCTTCGGTACGAATACTTCGAAAAAATTGTCTTTCAGTGCTTTGTTTGGCGTGCGTCAAGAAGAGTTGAGTAGTTGGACCAGAAGGTTTTCTATTGGCCTGACGTACCAGCCGTCTGATCGGTTCTCTTTCGACGCAGATTTAAATTATTTGCAGCGTAAAGACTGGCTTTTGCATGACCGAGATCGCTTGTTTGCAACTTACGACGCCGATGATTTTCAACCACGTATTGGTATGGACATATTTTTATCTTCCAAGCAGCAGATTCGATTTACCCTGCAGTGGGCTGGTATTACGGCGCAAGAGCGGGATTTTTATGAAATTCCTTTTAGTGAGGATGATCTTATTGCGGTTAGGGACCCAATTCGCAATGGCTTGGTGACAGCGACAAATGGTGACTTTGCCATATCTAGATTAACGGCGCAGTTACGTTACCGTTGGGAGATTGGCCCCTTATCAGATTTATTTGTTGTATATACTCGTGGTAGTAATTTACCTGATCGGGTGGATGATGGATTCTCGGATTTATTTGATGATGCATTGAATACGCCGATAGTAGACGTTTATGTTGTGAAGCTCCGGTACCGCTTTGGTAATTAGAGAAATTTAATGGTGTTAATCTTTCTGCTGCACCCTAAGTCTTATCCAAGGCTAATATGAGAGCGAGCGAAGAGCTTGAGCAAGGAGCTTGAGCAAGAAGCTTGAGAAAATCAGAAAAGATAATGGGTTAAGTTGGTTGGCCGAGATGCGGGCCAAGATGGCAGCTAAAATAAGACTGCTGAGTTAGCGTTGATGGGCCATTAAGGAAGAGGTGCGCATGACCTTTTTTGCGGCCATGCGCCTAACTTGGTGTTGGACGTGCTTAAAGCTAAACCTAAAAGCTAGTTTTAAAAGCTATCTGCCACCTCTAACGAATCGCGTAACTCTCTCTTCAAGAATTTGCCTGAGGCATTGCGTGGCAACGCTTCGTTCATGAACCAGAAGTAGCGGGGTATCTTGAACTTAGCCAGCTTGCTTGCGCAGTGGCTGCGTAGTTCATCGGCTGTGGTGGTGGCGTCAGGCTTAAGCAGCACAGCTACGCCGACTTCTTCGCCAAGACGATCATCTAGCACACCAAATACCGTACATTCTGCGACATCTTCGTGATCAAAGATTGCGCTTTCAACTTCAGCACAATAGATGTTCTCGCCGCCGCGCAAGACCATGTCTTTTATGCGGTCGACGATGAAAATGAAATCGTCTTCATCTTTCTTGGCCATATCACCGGTACGCAACCAACCGTCGACAATAGACTCGGCAGTTGCATCTTCGCGGTTTAAGTAGCCGCGGATTACGTGTCCGCCGCGCACCCAAAGCTCGCCAGCTTGCCCTTGTGGGACTTCAACGCCGCTATCAGGATTAACCACCTTGCTCTCAAAAGCTGGCATTGCCGGACCGCAACTTGCTGGCTTGTCGACAAAATGGTCGGCGCTAATGGAGGTAATAATGCCGCAGGTTTCGGTCATGCCGTAACCTGTATTGGGTCTTGCAGTTGCAACTTCATCTTCAATTTTGCCGACCAAGTCTGGTTGTAGCTGTGCGCCACCGCCACCTAAGGTCAACAGGGTTGAGGTATCTGTTGTCGCGAAGTTAGGGTGAGAAATTATCTCACGTGCCATCACTGGCACACCGCTGACTGAGGTGATTTTTTCTTTTTCTATGAGCTCTAGCGCTACTCCGGCGTCCCATTTGTACATATGGGTTAATTTGCCGCCAGCTAACGTGGTGCCGTGAGCAACACAATTATTCGCTGTTACATGAAATAGCGGGGTGGTGACCAAAGAGGAGGGCACTGCAGGCTCTGCATCTGCTGCCAATAAGCCGTTTTTAACCGCTAAGGTGCGTTGCAGTGCGCCAGCAAACATCATGCTCCAAATATTGCTCACGCAGCCTCTATGGGTCAGCTGGGCGCCCTTTGGCTTGCCAGTGGTGCCTGAGGTATAGAATATGCACGCGTCATCGTCTGTATCAATGGCAATCATGGGCAACGGTGCCGGGTTAGCTATGGCTTCGCTCCATGGCGTAATGCCGGCTTCCTCGGTCGGAAAACGCACGCCCAAAAACTTAATGTCGCCCGCTTCTTGGCGCAGTTCGCCCAATTGACTCAGGCGCTCTGGGTCCAAAATCATGACTTTAGGCGTTGAATCTTCTAAGGCGTAACGCATTTCGCTGCCCACCCACCATGCATTCATTCCCACAACCGCTGCGCCTACTGAAAGTGTTGCCCAATAGCTGAGCATCCACTCTGGATAGTTGCGCATGGCAATGGCAACGCGATCGCCGGGCTTAACACCCTCTGCGATGAGCCAATTTGCTAGTGAACTAACTTGTTCGTGTGCTTGGGCATAGGTGATTCTTTCGTCTTCATAGACTAAGTAATCACGGTCAGCAAAAGCCTGAGTTGATAGCCATAGATCGCGAAGGTTTTGCGCGGCATTGGCGTAAGTTCTAATAGGTACGCCGCGTACTTGTTTGACAGCGATTTCGAAGTCTGCGCCCGGTGCGATAAGCTCTGCCCAGGTTTCTTTATACTCTTGATACATCTTTTTCTCCCTTCAAAAGTGCAAAGAACTGTACAGGTAAATGTCGGCTTTGCGAAGATGCTATGTGAGTGAAACGTGAAAATTTGAGATTTTGACCCATTAGGCGTTTGCTGATACGCACTAGACTTCGGGCTTTTGCGCTGCCAGTTGAGTTAGGCTTAGAAGCGTCTTAGGGGTCTCTTGGAGATGCTATTTTGCCTATACCTTCATCTATTGGCCGCTATTAGGCTGGTTTTGGGCTGGAGATTTTCAGCGATGTTTAAGGGCTTGGGCGTTATTGTTCTATTGGGTACTGTGTTATCCAATGCGCTTTGCATTTCACTATTGCTTTAACGAGACGTGAGCGAATGAATTTATCTATTGTCATACCCATTCAAGGGCACTTTAACCAATTGCTGGATTTGCTCGGCGACCTTAAAGGTTTAACCGCCGAAGTGGTTGTCGTTGAAGCTGATGTAGTCGCGGGCAACAGCACTTCAATGCAAGCAACTGCGGTCGACTTGCGCGAACAATGTAGACTGCGTGTGCTAGAGCGCGGTGGTCAGTGGCTATCTAGTCCCGCATCTCGTGGGGCACAAGTAGCATTGGGGTGTGAACAGGGGCGCGGCGCCTGGTTGTGGGTTTTGCACGCAGATACGCGAATAGATGTGCCTGTGCTTAGGTATTTTCAAACTGTTATCGCTGCTGGGCCAATTGGCTGGGGTAGATTTGACATAAGTTTTCGCGAGACGCATCAACGCCTTGAGTGCGTTGCGTTTTTCATGAATTGGCGTTCGCGCCTGACCCGTATTTGTACCGGGGATCAGGGGATGTTCTTTCACCGTGATTGTTTAGCGCGCATTGGTGGGTTCCCAAATCAACCTTTGATGGAAGACATTGAGCTCAGCCGGCGACTCAAGTGTAATGGCGAGTTGCAATTTTTTGCACCAAAACTATCGCTGCAAACCAGCGGCAGGCGCTGGTTACAAAATGGTTGGCTCAGAACCATTTTAAGCATGTGGCGATTTCGCCTAGCGTACTTTTTCGGTAAATCCCCTGAAGTACTTTACGACCAATACTACCGAAAATAATAATGCACCAATCATTGAGTATCTTCGCCAAAACGCCGCTTCTGGGTGGCTGTAAAACTCGGCTCATTCCTTTGTTAGGCGCCGAAGAAGCCATGGCCGCCCATTGTGAACTCGTGCAACGAGCATTGAGTCAGGTTGCCGGCGTTAAACATATTCAGGCCAGCCTTTGGGTGACTGAAATTGAGCAGCAAACCCAGCATTGGGCGGACCAATGGCAGTTACCCTTAGCCTTGCAAGACGGTGCTGATCTAGGTGAGCGCATGTTTCGCTGCCTCGACACGTTGTGCAAATCCGCTCGGGGTGGCGCTATGTTAATGGGCACAGATTGCCCAGGTATTGATGCCGGTTATCTAAATGCCGCGGGACAAAATCTACTTAATCATGATGTGGTACTGGGACCAGCAGAAGATGGCGGTTATGGTTTGATTGGTATGCGCCAGGCTCATAAGGCGCTTTTTCAGAACATAGAGTGGGGTACTGGTGCAGTGGCAGAGCAAACTTTGGTGGCCGCTAGCAAGCTTCAACTCAGCGTATTTCAAATGCCCAAAATTTGGGATGTTGACCGTCCTGAAGATTGGCAGCGTTATCTTTTGCTAAAGGAAAAAGAGATGAAATAAAATTACGCTATGGGCCAGATTGTTAAAAGTAAGTCGTTAAAAGCAGGCTGTTAAAAATAAACTGCTAAAAGTAGGCGGAAAAGTCCGTTGGCAGCAGAAACTGACCCATCAGTTTTATTGCCCGTTAGCTATGCGCTGCAATATGCTTAATTCTTTCAATCATAGATCTCAGGCCATTGCCTCGAGTGACCGATAGGTGGGCGAGTAGGTCTAGTTCGTCGAACAGGCCATCTAAATCTAGCGCCGTGATTGCTTCCGCACTTTGCTCGTTAGAGGCAATGAGCACTACTGCGCTAAGCCCTCTAACGATGTGCGCGTCGCTGTCTAATTGGAAATGTAATTTACCGTCTATCAGTTGATGGGTCAGCCATACCTGACTTTGGCAACCACGGATTAGGTTCTCCTCGGTCTTGTCAGCATCGGCTAAGGGCGTCAGATCTTTGCCTAAATCTATGATAAATCTGTATTTGTCTTCCCAATCATCAAAAAAACTAAAGGTCTCTTTGAGTTCTTCAAGGTCCATGCTTACGGCCATTGGTTCAGAAAACTCCTAATTCTAGTTGGGCTTCTTCGCTCATCATGTCTCGGGACCAAGGCGGGTCCAAGACCAATGCTACTTCCACTGTATTAACGCCTGGTGCCTGCATGACGCGATCTTTGACTTCCTCGATAAGCACTGGACCCATGCCGCACCCCGGTGCGGTTAGTGTCATTTCAATGTCCACCCGCCCTTGCTGAGTTTTGACCGCATAGATGAGGCCGAGGTCCGCAATGTTGACGGGAATTTCTGGGTCGAATACTGAGCGTAGGGCGTGCCAGATATGCTCTTCGTCTAGAACACCTGGGCCAGTAGTAGACTCTGGAAAGAGCAAAGGCTCTATTTTTAGGCCAATGGCATCAGCATCCATGCCAGCGATACGTGCCATATTGCCATTGAGGATAACGGTGAAGGTGCCACCCAATGATTGTGTGAGGGTGATAAATGCGCCGGAGGGAATCTTCACCGGGTCGCCGGTAGGTACTAAGCGCGCCGCGCACTCTCTAGTGGTTGTAACAATACGTCGTTCCATAGCGGCTATGTCTTTGCAGTTGCGTCTGTGGCTAAATCTGTTGCGCTAGCGGTGCTAGCGGAACTTTGATCATCGTCAGCCTCTTTAGAAAGCGCAAAACTCTCGCCACATCCACAATAACTTTGTGCATTGGAGTTTTTGAAAACCAGCGCAGAGTTCAACCCTTGTGTCACCATGTCGATCTCTGTGCCAGTGACTAGCGCCACATCATCTTGGTGAATGCAAATATGCACGCCATCGGCTACTTCAACCTGAATGTCATTGGCCAAGGTGTCTTCCAAAAAGTCCAGCGTATACATAAAGCCATTGCAGCCACTTTCCTTCACGCCCAGGCGTAAAAAGCGTGAGCGCGTGAGTTCTACTTGCTTGCGAATGTGCTCGCAGGCTGTGGGTGAAACGGTAATTTGTGTATTCATATTATTTGTATCGGTTATCCATCAGCTTAGGCTGGTTTATTCTCTATTAGTACGCAACTATTAGTACGCAACTAGTAGTACGCAACTAGCAAGTTAGGAAAATTTTGGCGAAAAATGCTCGGGCAGCGCATTTTTACAAGCCTTTTTAAAAAGCCGCTACAGAAAAGTGGTCGCCTTTTGCACACCGGCAATCAACCTCTCTACATCCTCTTCATTGTTATACAGACTAAACGACGCTCTTACAGTGCCGGGAATGCCTAAACGAGTCATTAGCGGCATATTGCAATGGTGTCCGGAGCGTACGGCAATACCCTGCTGGTCGAGTAGGGTACCCACATCGTTTGGGTGGCTACCTTCAATTAAGAATGAAATCACCGCCGAGCGTTCTGTCGGTTGACCAACAAGTTGAAAACCTTCGATTTGCTGCAATGCAGCTAGAGCCTTACGAATGAGCTCACCTTCGGCTGCAACTAGGTCCGCTATAGGTTGCTGATTAAGGTAGGTGATGGCTGCGCCAAGACCAATGGCACCGGCAATGTTAGGTGTGCCTGCTTCAAATTTATAGGGTGCAGACTGATAAGTACTAGAAGTCAGTGTGACATGTTCAATCATCTCGCCACCGCCTTGCCAAGGAGGGAGGGCCTCAAGTAACGCTTCGCGACCATACAATACGCCTATGCCTGTGGGCGCATACAACTTGTGTCCTGAAAACACGTAGAAGTCACAGCCCAGATCTTTCACGTCCACGGGCAGGTGTAATATCGCTTGGGCGCCGTCAACTAAAGTCAGTGCGCCTACGTCTTGCGCCATTTTAATCAAGGCCTTGGCAGGGTTAATTGTACCCAAACCATTTGAAACGTGGGTAAAGGCGAACAGGGCAGTATTCTTTGTCAGCTTTGCCGCCGCGTCATTAAGATCTAACTCGCCATCGTCTGTGATAGCCACAGCCTTTATGTTGGCGCCAGTTCTCTCTGCGAGCATTTGCCAAGGCACAATATTGGAGTGATGTTCTAATTCAGTAATCAGAATATCTTGGCCTGGCTTTATCCTCTGTGTGAGGACATTGGCCACTAGGTTTATGGCCTCAGTAGTGCCTCGAGTGAAAATAATTTCTTTGCGACTTTCAGCGTTGATAAACGCTTGGCAGAGGCTTCTTCCCGATTCCATCATCTGGGTCGCTTCTTCTGCCAGTTCATGGGCCGCACGATGCACATTAGAATTGTGCTGCTGGTAGTACTTATCTATGGCATCTATGACAACTTGAGGCTTTTGTGTTGTGGCACCGTTATCTAAGTAAACCAGGGATTTACCTCGGCTTTGTCTCGCCAGTATTGGAAAATCGCTGCGAATACTCAAGCGGCTTGCTCCTGCTTGATGGCATTGATCAATATGGGTAGCGCAGCTTCTGCTAGTGGGCCTTGGGTGCACTGGCGTAAAAAGCCTTCGCTGAGTAACGCCTGGGCAGCCTCTGGACTAATGCCGCGGCTGGTTAAGTAGAAAAGTTCTTGGTCACTGAGTTGGCCAATGGTTGCGCCGTGGGCACAGGTCACATCGTCGGTGTAAATTTCTAATTCAGGCTTGGTGTTGATCGTAGCGTTTTTGCCTAAGCCTAAATTTTTGTTGGCCAAGGTCGCATCAGTGCCACTGGCACCTTCATGGATGTGAATGCGACCGTTAAAAGTGCACTTGCCGCCATCAGCAACAATATTGTGCACAACTTGTTTGCTTTTACCGTTAGGCACTAAGTGCTCTAAGGTAACTTGCTGATCTAAAGCCATTTTGCCGCCAATCATGGCAGCGCTGATCAGTTCCGCATTGGCACCTTGGCCGGATATCCGAATTTGAATATCTTGTCGTCGTAGCCCGGCGCCTGTCGTGTGATTGTTTAGCAGATAGTCGGCGTTCTTGCCAATGTCGACGGCTAAGTACTGCCAGTGCAGTTGTGCTTGATCAAGGCTATTGCGCGAATGCTTCAGGCGGCTGCTTTCTGCAAGGCTTATCCATAGCGTATTTTGAGGCTTCAAGTTACCAACAAAATTCTCTAACAAAGTCGCTTCTGCGTTTCTGCCAAGGCTCAATAATACGGGCACCGTACTGTCGCAGTGATGAATTTCTAGTGGCACTTCTAAGGCCTTTTCAATATGAATAAAAAGCACCTGTTGGGCGTAGCAGAGTCGCGCAAAGGCCTCTGGGGCTTGCGATAAATCAAAGCCGAAGCCTAGATTCTGTTGCGGTTCGTGGTTGATTTGAATGCCTGGTTGCTCGCCACCAACAATAGTAGGTAAGCTCATAGCGCTGTTCAGACCTTCTAACACAGGTGCTGTTTTGGAATATTTCCAGCGCTCTCTATGCAGGGTGCTGTTGAGTGCCGCAGTCAATAAGTTGGGCGCGTCATTACTGCCGGTTAGTTCTGCGGGTAGCGTAAGCAAACCCTGAGAGAAGTAGTTGGGTAAGGTGACAGCTTGAGGAAGGCTTAGGTCAGCCATGCGTAACCTTTCTCTTCTAATTCTAGGGCAAGAGATTTGTCGCCAGATTGAACAATTTTGCCGTCTGCTAGGACGTGGACAAAGTCGGGCACAATGTAATCTAACAGTCGCTGGTAGTGAGTGATAAGTACCACACCATTATTTTCATTTTTGTATCTGTTCACGCCCTCTGCGACAACCTGTAGCGCATCAATGTCTAGGCCTGAATCAGTTTCGTCGAGGATCGCCAGTTTCGGCTCGAGTAGTAGCAACTGCATAATTTCATTGCGCTTTTTCTCGCCGCCGCTAAAGCCTTCGTTGACCCCACGCTTGAGAAACTGTGGATCTAGATCGACGGAGGTAGCAAGTAAGCGGACTTGTTTTATGAAAGCTGCAGTATTCGGCTGTTCTTCACCTCGAGCCCTGGCTAAAGAATCAACACTGGCCTTAAGGAATTCCATATTTGAAACGCCGGGAATTTCTACCGGATACTGAAATGCTAAAAACAGGCCTAGTTGGGCACGTTCATGGGGCTCTAGTTCGGCAAGATCTGCATCAGCTAAGGTCATCGATCCATCGGTGATGGTATATCCGGGTCGCCCGGACAGTACGTTGGCTAATGTTGATTTACCCGAACCATTAGGACCCATAATCGCATGGACTTCGCCCGGGTTAACACTGATGTTCAGTCCTTTGAGGATTGCTTTTTGTTGGTCTTGAGCACCGACCGTTGCGTGGAGGTTTGTAACTTCTAATAAACTCATCCTACGGCTCCTTCCAAACTGACTTCTAACAATTTCCCTGCTTCCACTGCAAATTCCATAGGTAATTCTCGGAATACTTCTTTACAAAATCCGTTAACAATCATGCCTACTGCTTTCTCTGCATCGATACCGCGCTGCTGGCAAGCAAATAGCTGGTCGTCGCTGACCTTTGAGGTGCTGGCTTCGTGCTCGATGATGGCTGAATTATTTTTGTTCTCGATGTACGGGAACGTATGGGCGCCGCATTGCCCGCCGATGAGCAACGAGTCGCACTGGGTGAAGTTGCGTGCGTTTTCCGCGGTAGGGGATATGCGCACCAAACCTCGATAGCAGTTTTCGCTGAAACCAGCACTGATGCCTTTGGAAACAATAGTGCTTTTGGTGTTCTTACCCATATGGATCATCTTTGTTCCAGTATCCGCTTGCTGGCGGTTATTGGTTAGCGCTACTGAGTAGAACTCACCTACTGAGTCGTCGCCGCGTAACACCACGCTTGGGTATTTCCATGTGATAGCAGAACCTGTTTCTACTTGGGTCCACGATATCTTCGAGCGCGCGCCACCACACAGCCCACGCTTAGTAACAAAGTTGTAAATTCCGCCTTTGCCGTTTTCGTCGCCTGGGTACCAGTTTTGTACCGTGGAGTATTTGATTTCAGCATCTTCCAACGCGATTAACTCGACCACTGCTGCGTGGAGCTGATTTTCATCGCGCATTGGCGCCGTACAACCCTCTAAGTAGCTGACGTGTGAACCTGCATCGGCAATGATCAGTGTGCGTTCAAATTGACCCGTATTGCGCTCATTGATGCGAAAGTAGGTAGACAACTCCATTGGGCAACGTACGCCCTTAGGTATATAGACGAAGGAGCCATCGCTGAATACAGCTGAGTTCAGCGCCGCATAAAAGTTATCTTTTTGTGGAATAACGCTGCCCAAATATTTTTGGATGATTTCCGGGTGGCTGTGCACAGCTTCGGAAATTGGGCAAAAAATCACCCCAGCTTCGGCTAATTTTGCTTTGAAGGTGGTGGCAATGGAGACGCTGTCAAAAACCACATCTACGGCTACATTTGAGCCCATGCTCGGTATCGGTGGCACATTGGCGTTAACAACACCCGCAAGTACCGCTTGTTCATGCAGAGGGATACCTAGTTTTTCGTAGGTGCGCAGTAGCTCTGGATCTACTTCATCAAGAGACTGTGGGCCATCGGCCTGGCTCTTGGGTGCTGAATAGTAGGAGATTTCTTGGAAATCAATTGGCGGATAATGTACATGAGCCCACTTTGGCTCAGGCATTGTTTTCCAATGTGCGAAGGCTTTCAGGCGCCAGTCGGTAAGCCATTGAGGCTCATTTTTACGTGCTGAAATAAAGCGCACCGTATCCTCGTCCAACCCAGGTGCTAGGGTATCGGACTCTATATCGGTGACGAACCCTGCACTGTATTCGCTGCGGGCTTCGACGAGATCATCAACAGATGTCTGACTCACTGTGTCTCCTGATTTGAAAAGGTCTTCGGATGGCTGCTTGCCGCACTAACTAGCGGTGCATTTGGCATACGCTCGAGAGGGGCTATGGTACATCCCGAGCAATGTCTAAGTAAATCAATCTACCTAAGTCTGGTAAATGGGGACTACTGTCTAAACTACAATCCACAACAGCTGGTACATTACTTGTACTTTTACCTACCCCGTTTTGACAGGTTGTTTAGCGACATCCCGGGTAGTATTAAAGGTACGCTTTTGTGGATGAATTGTCCGTGAAAGGGCTGCAAACATCCTGGGTTGAGTGAATTCCGGCAGTTTGCTGGCTGGGGTGGGGCGCTCACGCTAGCAATGACCGTGTGTAAGTCGTCTGAGGCTGGAAAAAGCAGAGCCAATGCTTCCGATGTCGTAGATTGGGCGTTAGAATCCTCTGATCACTGTGCCATGCCAATTTACACTCAAATAAGACTCCTTTATGCCTAAGCTCCAGCGTCTGCCGGAATCCAATGTTGACTATGTGTACGGGATTTTTTTACTGACCGAAAAGCACAAACTGATTCGCGCTCTGAAAAAGATACATCAGCCGTCGGTCCATGGGACGCGAACTTGGGGTTCTGCATTTTTGACCATGGACTACTTGACCCATAACCCAATTAGCCAAGGCTGCAAGGTCCTTGATCTTGGTTGTGGCTGGGGTGGCGCGTCGGTATTTTGTGCACATAAGTTTAAGGCACAGGTTACTGCGGTTGATTTAGATCCGGCAGTATTTCCGTTTCTGAACGTTTTTGCAGAAATTAATTCGGTTGAGGTGAAAACTCGCAAAGCAGATTTTACCAAACTCAAAGGGCCAGATTTGGGCCAGAACCAGGTGATTCTGGGCAGCGATATCTGCTTTTGGGACTCGTTGGTGGAGCCTTTAGTTAGAATGGTCAATCGAGCCATTAACAACGGCGTAGAACGGATTATTATTGCCGATCCCGGTAGACCAACCTTTTATGAATTTTGCGACAAGGTCTCTTCCAAGCATAAGGTCAGCCTGCAAGAGTGGTATAGCGTCGAGCCAGATCGCAGTGTCGGCGAAATTGTCGAAATTAGGCCATCCTAAAACACAATACTCGGCTCGGGCGCGTCTATTTGTCCGGCTTTTGAACCGTTTCAGTTGGCAGGTTTAGACGCTAAAGCTTACGAACTGGCGTTGTTCAGTAAAAACCCCTTTAGCTGCTTAGCCATACTGTTACAGGCATTGTTCTGCACCCTAGCAATAATTGGAATAGGTACCACAATGGCAGGCATATAGCTGGTTCCGTCCGCATCAGAAGATATCCGCCCTACAGTTTTGCCGTCATCTGTATCCCAGATTGTTGCCTCGTAAGAGGCATCATTTTCCCAAGTTAAAAAACCAAAACAGCCAGCGCCGCCGGGTGATACTGAACATGCCAGCGAGCCAGAGGATGAGGTGCGCTGAGTTTTTCCGTCCAGCCATATGAGATATTTAATGCCCAGTTCGCTTAATCGATCGGCGAGTAATCGGTGTTCTAAAAGTTTGGGTAGTTCATTTACTTTTATTGGTGCTGTGCGCGGCTCAAACCACGGAAAGGTTTGATCCTTAAAAGTTTGTTCGCTGACAACATTCAGTGCATTGGCACCTTTGGCTAAATCTTTTGCCACACAGGCAACAAAGTTGATTTCAGTCTCTTCATGGCTGGGTCTATTGCTACGCCCGATTACCACAACAGAGTCGCCCATTTGAATGCCGGTCTCGCGTTCCCGCACTTGCTGTATGGTGGAGTTGACGCAACCAAATAAAAAGCTGGTGATGCACAGGGTGAAAATGAACTTCATTGTACTGCCCTCGTGATTGAATAAATGGGTCGTATGTAAGCGCTCGTCATTCTGCTAAAGGCTCGATAGCAGCAGCTTGCTCTTGCACCTTAGTTTTTTGCTCTTTAGTTTCTTGCTCTTTGGCGCCGGTTACAGGTTCTGGCACTTGTTCTGCTTCCAGCTGCGCAACGCCTGTGTTGTCAGCTGTATTGTCAGCTGTGTCGCCAGCTGGTTTTTCATCTGCCGTGGTTACTGTCGTGCTTTCTGCCGTGTTCTCGGCTTTAGTCAGAATAGCTGGTGTGCCTTTCTCACCCGCAGCCCATCGCCCAGCTACAGCCTCAGATTGAAAGTTTAGGCTGAAAAAGGCCATGGCATCTCTGCACGCTGATATAGCTGCGGCTTTAAGACCTGCGTCGTCCCCTCGGTAGTCATTCTGATTTGCCTTGCCGTAGGCGGGAAGGTCCCACGAGCCGATAAGATTTGCTTCGTTATCATAAAAATTGAATCGATAGCGCATCCACACTTCAAAGTACTCTGAGCGTGTTTGGCGCGGTAGGGCCATCTGCATTTGCATAATTTCTGGTAGCAAAATGGCATCTACACTGTCGCTACTTGCCAGTTTCTCAAGCACTGTATATTCGCTGAATAACCCTTCGCCCAACCGGTTAAACATGTTGCCTTGGGCGCCACCGATATGAATATTGAATTGGCCAGAACCTTTGATCTCTTCACTATAGTTATAGTTGAGCAGTTCGTCGGTCAGGACTATGCCTGCATGTAGGGGGATGGGTTCAAGTAATGGTGTTGGGAACTGACTTTCCAAATTCACTTGGGCACCACTACAACCGGCAGCAAAAACCCCTAACGCTAATGTTATTGTTGATTTTAGTTTCGCCCAGCCGGCTTTGGTAGTTAGTGCCGCAGGGGTGCTCCAAGTGTTGGTTTTTAGCATAGCGCTTCTCATTGATATTGGGTGAGCCCGACAAAGGTGCCGTCATTGCGGTAAGCCAGTTCGCGCATTAGGGCTGCGAAGCGAAAGGTTCTGGCGTTTGGGCGATCGAGAAAAACTGGGAATCCTACTGCGTGTATGCGAACTCTGCGGCGGCCAGATTCATCAGCCAAATTAATTCGGTCAACGGCTTCAACAACCTCTTCTATGGAGTTGCCAGTGTAGTCATCGCCGAATACATACACGCTGATACGTTTTTCTGGGTCGTAGAAAGTTGAAACGGCTTCTTCAATGCCTTCCACTGGGCTGGAATTGCTAAAGGGCGCCCAGTTGCGCAGTGTACTTACAATGCTGCTGCGGCGACTTGGGCTGTCTTCTATCCACCGGCGGGCGAAGGCGGGGAACATGTAATCACCCATATCGTTCATGACTTGAATACCCTTTACGTTGGGGTAAATCGCCAAGGTCTCACTGACTTTTTGTACGGCTTGGCCCCAGGCGGCACTTTGCATGCTGCCGGATGTGTCGATAACAAAAATAATATATTCAGAGTCAACGGCGATGCCGCCAACCAGTCCTGAATCGCGCCGGAAATCTAGCCCTAAAAGGCGCTCCATTTCATCGGTTAAACTTTGTCTGGCGGAAGCAAGCTGCTGATTTTTATAGGAAATTTCCTGTTCAGCTGCGGCCAAATTGTCAAAGCGACCGAGCACTTTGGTTAACTGGGATTGTAATTCTGCGAGTGCCACTAACTTACTTTGCAGGTCGCTATTTTCCAATTGGATTTGTCTGCGTAATTCGCTGATTTTGCCTCTGATTTCAAACAGTGCGGCTTCGCGTTGCTGTACTTGTTCAGTTAAATCTACAACGCTGGTTTCTAATACTTCAGGCTGAAAGGTTTTAGTTAGCATTAGCAGTAGGATGATCGCTCCGAAGCCACAACAGATGACGTCTAAGAACGATACGCTGAATTCTTCTACACCTCGCCTTTTGCGCATTTAGAGCCAACCTTGTGATTGAACAGTCAGTGAAAAAACACTCTGCTGAGTATTTTTTCGCACATTAGTCAAAGTAAGCGACGGAATTTGCCACAACTCAAGGTAAATCTCTCCAGCGGTCACTTTCCTCTCTTGCTCTGTGGTTGTGGCGGCCATTGGAGCAATCATTGGAGCAATCATTGGTGTGGTCACTGCCGCTGTCACTGCCGCTCGCATTATGGCCAATCCCACGAAGGAGAGATGAACGCACCGCCAGAAACTCGCGCCAATTGCCACCAGGCTGCGCCAGCTAGCGGGTCGCCTTCCATTGGGAACAAGATGACATTGACCGGAATTTGTCGCGGCAGCCGTTCGGCGGCGGCTCTAAACAGTTCTAGCCTTTTGTTGCCGGCAACGGTTGCACTTCTTGGTTCGGCATTGCCTCTGGTGGGCAGTCCGTCGGTGATGAAATAGACGTTGTCTGGAATAGGCGATAGTTCTCTAATGCTAAGTATTAGGCCTTCTAAATTAGTTCCGCCCGTGGGTACTTGTTGTTTTAAGGCCTCAACCGCTGCGTTGATCTGGCTGCCGTCCGCCATAGGCTGCCAGTCTGTGGAGCCGCTGGGTATCATGGTTTGGGTAGTTTCGTTAAACGTCATTAGTTGAAATTCAGCATCTAGTGGTAGTTGGGCGGCTAGCCATTCGACGGTGCGTATGGCGCGCTGCCATTTCGGGGCCTGCTGCTGCTTTTCGATCGGCATGTTACGTCTGCGCAGAACATTGACGATGGTTTCATCAAGCATACTGGCTGAGCTGTCGACGACGATTACAACATTGCGTCCGCCCACCCGCATACCGGTTAAATATTGACGGTCGCCTTCGCCCTTAATGTTTCTGATTTGGTTGCCGTCATTGGCCGCTTTCACTGCCTCAAGTTGTTTCACTTCTTTCTCGCGGCTTTCTATATCGGATTTTAACTGCTTGGTGTCAGATTGATTTGCGATGGAATTGGCTTCTAGTTCGAGAAGTTTATCGAGCTGTGCTTGAAGGCTTTTTTCTATTGTCGCAGCTTTTTCGTTTGCATTGCTGAGTCTTGCTTGGCTGTTGTCTTTGGCATCAATTAGATCGAATAAATCCTTTTCGCCCTGTAGCACTTGATAATCCAATAGCCGTATCTCTGCTAGCAGGTCTTTATTAACGATGGCCTGATTTTGTTGAGCATCGTGATTAACGATGAGAAAAATTAAAATGACCGCGCCAAAACCACAAGACATTACGTCAAGAAATGCCAAGGAAAATATGTTGAGGACGCGTTTTTTTGCCATATTTATTTGACGTGAATGGCCAGCCAACTGCTGTTCGCAATGGACACTTGGTCATTGTGCTTAAGCTTGGCTTGGTTGGCGGGTAGGCCATTTACTAGGACCTGGGTATTGGGGCGCAGTAGCCCATCTTCATCTAAGAAGGACGCAAAAGAGTGATCTAATAGTGCCGTTGCTGCGGACTCGCCGAGCAGGTGCGTTGCTGATCTTTTGTCAGCTTGCTCTGCCAGTGGCTTTTTATCAGCTATTTGGGCCTGGGCTGGTGAGCCGCCTGAATCCAAAATTGGGCATGCATTGAGCCGGTCAACTTGCCCTGGCTCAAAGGTTTGGGCGAGCTTTTGTGCTTGCTCGAAATAATTTTTGCTGTTGGATACGCTCAAGCTGGCTACGCGACCCTCTAGTAACTCCGCCAGTTTTGGAATTTTTGCTGCTCTCGGTGTAATCACCAGATGGGTTGCATCAGTTAGCCCCAATTGATCTAGTTGCTGCGCGAGTTTGGCGGTCAGTTGGTTGATGTTTATTTCGGCACTGCGGCTATAGCCATCAATATCGACGCTGATTCTGGCGTCCTGGGGTAGTTGCCCCTGGCCGATCCAGGCCAGTACTTGGTCAAAGGCCTGTTGCTCTGTTGTAGCACTGTGCAGCGGATCAAAGCGAATGCTGTCGAGGAATACGTTAGCGATTTCCTGTAGCCAAGTGTCCACAATGCTGAACAAGCCTAGGCTGTCGAAGTTAGCCGTGGCGTTGTTTGCAAGCATTGTATCCTTCACGGATACGCTGCTGAGTTGGCATTGGCGTAGGCCGATATCGAGCAGGGTAAAGTTGTCTCTGTCGCCTATTACTCCTAGATGTGGCAAGCCATTGTTGATAAAGCCACTTGGCTTAAGGCCCGCGGCTTGGGCAATGCCTAGCAGCAACTGTAGCTGTTCGTCATAGAAATAGGCCGGGATCAAAAAAGCGCATTCATCTATGTCCGTTGCCGCTGACATTTTTTTCAGATGGTGGAAAATTAGATCAGCGTGATTAAGCGCTTCGCCTAAGGGAGAGGCCAGGGTCTCATCGCTAAGCCTACCCATATACTGACTGGCACATGCTTGTGGCTGGCTTTTTACACGAGTTAACGCATCATTACCAAAGAGTAATTTTTGACCATCGAAGTAGGCGATACTTGGCTGCTCGTACACCATTTCGCCTTGGCCATTTGTACAGGTTAATCCGCCGTCGTTGAGATCTATTAAATGCATATTACTTGTCGGTTGTTCTTAGGTGGCTGAGTAAGCGTTTGTCGCAATAATTGTGGGTGTCTAAGACCAAGCGCTCTTGGATCAGTTGCAGTTGGTGCATAAAAAAGACCAATACAATACTGATGAGTAGGGCGATAAAAGTTGAGTTGAATGCGACCCCTAGGCTGGCTGTGACGCCGGCAATGTCGCCTTCCACTGCCTTGTAGGCTTGGCCAAGCGCGTCACTGATGCCTCTGACGGTGCCGATAAAGCCAATAGATGGAATGGCCCAAGCGATATATCTGATCATGGATAGCTCGCTGTCTAAGCGGTCTGATTCGCCTTCGCATACGGATTTAACCGCTTCCGATACATCTTGCACATTTTCTGTTGAGGCAAAGCGGTTTAGTGCCGCGCTGAGTGCCCTTGGCAATAGCCCCATTTGCTCTTTGTCTGACAGGGCTTGCAAGGGGCGAATATAGGTTCGCGTATCTTGGGGTAAAATATTCATGCCGCCATGGATATTAATGAAATCCTTATCGAGTAAATTCTTTTCATAGAAAGCACTGCGAGTTTTCATTCCCATTATGGCTAACGCCCAAAATAGGAGGATGAAGCAGGACTCCTGCTCGTAGTCTTTAACCACCACATAGAGTGACCTTTCTTGTACGTAATCTTTATCGACGGCGGCTTGGGCAGCGTTACTTTCAAGCACCGCCTCTGCATTTGGTCGAATTACGGTTTGGTAGACTAGGTGTACCAAAATCACCGAAATGATTAACGCGCTAAGCTGAAATATCATATCTGTTGGTATTTGCTTTTTCATGTTTTGTAGTCCAACTGTCGAGTATTTGGTTTCATGGCGCAGTGGTGGCTAAATGTCCACCGGAAAGGGCGCGGCGAAATCTTCTGAGATCTCTTCGCTGGGTTTGAATACATCTGTTGTGTCTCTAGTTGCAGATTTCGGCGCTGCTAAAACTGGAACATTCTTTGTTTTGGGGACTTTGACGTCTTTGCCGTCTTTGACTTCGGCGCTATTGCTCGCGGTTTTGCTTTGTATTTGTTCGCTGGCGTCAATGGTGGCTGTCTTCTCACCTGCCGGCAGATCTTCCGCCAACAACAAAGAACTAACGCTGAACAACGATAAGTAAGCTATGGCTCTGACGGCGATGATCCTGATCAGCATGTTACTGGGTGCTTTGTGTTTATACATTTTCTTAATCCCTTTTATTCGGCGTAACGAGCAATTCTGAAACCGACATCTTGTCTACCCTCAACGGCGTAGTCTCTAAATGACAAGCGTAACTCGGTAATGGTGCCATGCATCCAACTGGCGCCTTTAATTACATGGTATTCACCGTTTACCGGGCCGAGATAATCTTCTACCGCATCCTGTTTGGGGATTGCATAAAAGTCGTGTGTCCATTCGGCAACATTGCCACCCATGTCAAAAAGCTGGTGGTGGTTAGCTTTGAATGTGCCTACCGGGGCAGAGCCGCGGTAATTGTCGTTGTAGGCGAAAATAATTCTACCGACTATATTGGCGGCAGAGCGGTCGGCGTAATTTTCAAATCTTTCCGGTGGTGGTAACGCATTACCCCAGGCAAAGCGCAATTGTTTGCCGTCAGCCTGCTGCTCGATAGGCAGCTTGCGTGCGCTCCAAGCCCACTCGGCCTCTGTGGGTAGTCTATAACCTTTGACGGCCGAGTTTTGCCCCACCACTTTGCTGAATTCCATCTGATAAAAAGGCTCAAGGCCATCTTCTTTAGACAGCCAATTGCAGTAAGCGGCGGCTTCATGCCAGCTCACTTTCACCACAGGTTGGTCATTGTCGTTAAGATTCGTTTCCTGATAGCTGCCAGAGTCATGGCCTGTAGCAAAGGCGCGAAACTGTTCGTTAGTTACCTCATGTTCGCTGACGTAAAATAGACGTGTAAAGGTTGCCGTACGCATTGTTTCGTTGGCTCGCCGGCCTGGTTCTCGGCGCGACGCGCCAAGATCTACCGAGTCAGCACTGAACAGCCGCAGTCGTTGTGCTTGGGAGGTTGTATGTATTGGTTTGAGTGCGGCTATGCGCGCTTCTTCTAGAGTTAACAATTTTACTTTTAGCGACTGTGTAATGCCTGCCTTAGGATTTATTATCGTTTCGAAGCCTGCATAGCCGTCAAGCGAGAGTGTGATGGTTTGTGCTTCAAGTGGTAACTGAATACTCTGCTTGCCGTTGCCAATTATCCTGCCATTAATGCTGACTAGGGTGTTTAGGGGTTGAGTTTCAATAGCTACAATGCCCTTGAGTGGTTCTAAATTTACGTGAAGCTTGCGCACTTCGCCTTCGTCCATGCGCAGTGTTTTATCTGCTCGGGCATGACCTGCGTAAATGAGTCCAATGCGCTGGGTCGAATTCGATTTCAAATCTATTTGTAGCGGCGTTTGCCCTAAAAACTCCCCGTTGAGTATTGCCGCAGCGCCTGTTGGATTCGATGTGAGGGTGACTTGGGCATCAGCCTGAATCAATTGGAATAGGTCTAAGGTTTGCGGTTGCCCGGCCTGGGCAAATAGTCGCTGACTAACAGCTCTATAGCCTGTTTTTTGTATTCTAATGCCACGCTCTCCAGCCAAGGCTTGGACTGTGGACGGGGTAATCAGTCCAGTGTTCTGGTCATCTAACCAAATATTCGCCCCGGCAGGTTCACTGGTCAGCAGAATATCAGCCCAACCCGGACTAAGATTTATGCTGAGGTTTTGCTCTTGCTTTTTGCCAACAACCTCTATGCTTTGTTGGTGGCTGAGATAACGCGGAGCCGAGACTTCAACGATGTGTTCCCCTGAACTGAGCTCAATAAGTTCGTTCGGCTTAGCTATCACCACGCCATCAATTTTCACCATAGCTTGGCGCGGCTTAAGCTGTAACTTAAGCAAGCCCGGTAGGGGCGTAAAGGTGAAGTTTTTGCGCTGATTTTTCGCGTTGCCGACATTGAAATCTCGGTTTAACTTTTCATGTAAAGGTGTTTGCGCGGTTACCGTGTATGTGCCCTCGCGTAACAGATAAACGTCGCCTAGGTTCAGTGCTATGCCGCCACCAATATTGACCGACGTAGGCGTCGGGCTAATGTTCAGCTGGACACTTTTTGAGGTAAACAAGAAGCCCAATGACAAAATTGAAAAAATGGCTGCCACGACAGCTACAATTTGCCATGGGCGAATTTTGCTGAAGGGGCCTTGTGCAAAACTTTGTTTAGAACTCGGGGCGAACTGGGTCGCTTTGATTGGGGTGCGTTTTGCGTTCATATCAGCGAACCGTTTCTCTACATAGCACTTCGATGGGTGCGATACCCGGAAGCACTGTGACAGTGAGGTAGATGTCTCTGCAGCCGTTTGCACTGCCTCTGATGGTGTATTCGCCGGGTCTGAGCGAAAGAACTTTGCTTTGGAATGTGCCCAGTTTGCCGATATTAGACAGGACGACGTCTGTGGAATTGTCCGACAGCAAGGTCACCAGTACTGGGTCTCGATACAAGGCCAGTGTTTTACTTACTGAGTCGATGAGCGTGTTGAGGCGCGGGCCTTTATATTTTAGAGCGTTTGCGTCTTTTACTATGTTGCTGGCTTGGGCAAATAAATTGGCGCTGGACAGTTTACTTGGCTGAGCACTGATGCGCGTGAGTACTTTCTCTGTTCGTGCATGGGACTGCGCCAGTAGTTTGCCGTTTTTTGCCAATTGAATATTGTCATCTAATGTTAAAATGGCGGTATACGCTGCTATGGCTTCTGGCCATTGCTCATTTGCCAAATGTTCTTTTGCGCTACGCTCGTTATCTAAAATGATCGCGACATCGTGGCGCTGACTGACCTGTTCCAAGCCGGCTAGTGCTATTGTGTTTGTCGCATCTGTTTGCAGGATTGTGCTGAAGGCCTTTCGAGCTTGAGCAAAATTTTCCTGTTCTAGATATTTAAAACCCTCACCTAGCAATTTTTTTACAGTTTGCCTTTCTTTAGCTTTTTTGGCGGCCGCAATATTCTTTGCTAAGCCAAGTATTTGTGCGTCAAGTTGCTTAACCTTGGCATAGACAACGAGTGCTTGAGCGTATTTTTCTGTGAGCTCAAAATTGCGCGCCTGTAATAGTAGGTCTTTAATTTTTGGTAGTTGAGTCGCGCGCTTGCTTAAGGCCAGTAGTTCGGGGTTTAAAGGTTTAAAGACCTTGGCTGCCGTTAGTTCAATTACCGCAGCTTGGTCGTCCAAAGAAAGCACATGTTCTGCCGCAGTTTCTAGATGTTTGGCGTATTTTTCTTGCGCGTGGCTAAGCAGTTTGGCTAGTTGATTGGCGGCGGCTTTGTAGGCGTCAATTGCTGACGTAAATTCATCTTGGATAAAGTGATTGTCGCCGACTAAAGCTTGATCTTTGGCGGCTTGGATACTTTGTTCACCCCAAGCTTTTACATTGTATTGGTCTTCTAATTGGATCTGTAGTTTAACAAAACGACCTAACTCAGATTGTGCGGCTTCTTTAGCTTGGCTAAGAGATAATGTGTTGAACGGCGCTTCAACCGGCGTTATGGGTTGAGTGTTTTTATTAAGCGCCGCAGTTGTTTGGTTTGGCGTTGGCTTAGACTGAACATCGGGTTGAAACAAATCGCCCAGCCATAATATGCAGGTGATAAGAAAGATTAGAACAACAACGCTGGCTGCAACTATTTTTACCGCAGGCTGTTGCAGCGAAGTTTCGAAGCCGGCATGTTTAACAGCTCGGCTCTGTGACAGCGGTGGTACGCTTGGCGTTATAGGAGATCTTGGGGTAATACTCAATGCAATCTCACTCAGTTAGGTCCGCGTTTTCGGTTGAGTTCGGCTGCTCACTTTGCAACGCACCTTGCTGGCTGAGATCTTCTTGAAGGTTAAGATCTTCAAGGTAGAGGCGTTGCAGAATGCCTCTGAGTTGGTCGTATTGTTCGTCCACGCTGCCGCTAAGGCGTACCGTTTGATTCTCTAGGTCTATGGTGGTCGGCACCAGTTCTGCTTCCGCGGCACTACCGACTTCTCTGAGTTTGTCGGCAAATTGCTCAGCTTCTTGGCGCTTTCTTATGCCGCTTATGATCAGCGACGCCCCTGCACCAACACCTGCTACACCACTTGCGTCAACGTAGGCGTTGTCACTAGCGTAGATGCCGCCAACGCTGGCCAATATAGCAGCGGTGCCGCCAAGTATTCTCTGTTTAGACTTGGCTCTGAGTTCTTTGTATTCTATGGCATCGTTATACGTTGCCTTGCGCCAATTGTGATAGACCGGGTAGACCTGCCGTTGAAAATTAGCGTAGTACTCATCTAACGTATCGATGAACAAGTACTCGCGCTCACGCACGCGTCGGACTCTTGCGAGTTGCGGGTCGTTTTCTGCGGGTAGGCGGCTGACTTGGTACTCGCCATTTTCGTTAACGGCAATATGTTCGCTAAAGGCATCCGGGGAAAATGCTTTGGCGAACTTGAGTTCTGCTGTTGCGCGAATATTATCTATCTCTTTTGCGGATAAGCCTTGTCGGTAGTACAACAAGTCATTGGCAAAGTCCTTGTAGACGCCCTGAAAGGGGTCTAAGTCTCGTGAATTACTGGCTTCATAGCCATACTTGCTGGCCAGTGTCTTATATTCATTGGTGAACCATTGTTTGCCTGTGGCGTCTACTACGGTCATAGATAAAATCAATTCTTCTCCAGTGGAGGCGATGATTTTTCCGGATACCGTCAGGTCCACTGCATCACTGGGTCGAGGTACAACTCGAACCGCACCCCAGTTACCTGTTGATTGGAGTAAGTTTTTTGTCAGATAAGGCATGTACTGAGATTCTGCCTGTCTGATTTCTGGCAAAATAACTTGTTCTATACGATCGTCATAATCTTCTGGCACGTTTGGGTCGAATACTGCGATGCCAATGTCCAATAGCTGGCTTTCACTTTGTTCGAAAGCAATTTGCTCCGGCGGAGTGTTATCAATTTCACGCACAACTTGGCTGCCGCAGCCGCACAGCAACAGCCCTATGATTATGATCAACGGCGCCATAACTTCTCTTTTTGGAGAGTGAGCTACCGGGTGGTGTTTATTGATATTTATTCCTCAATGTTTATTGCCCTGATTAGCCGTTTTTGTAGCGTTGATATTCTTGCCAGAGTTTTTCTTTTAGCTCGGGGTCGCTTTCTTGCAGGGCTGCTTCGCGCAATTGTCGTGCAATAATATCGTCATCCTTGGCATCAGGTACGTCGTCTGCTAATTCTTCGTCACCTCTTTTTGGTGGTGGTGGGCGATTGGGGATGCGCGCTCTTGGTTGTTGACGGGAAGCGTCAGCGGTAGTGTCGTCAGCACCGGCAGTTGTTTCACCACCTTGTTTTAAATCTGGGGTTGTGGGCGTCGGATAACTGTCTGCGGCTTTTTTCAGCGCGCCACGTTCTGCGAGAATTTCCCCGTCGAAATCCTCTAATGCGCCCTCAAGGTCCTTTTCTGCTGCGGATTTGCGCTCGCCCGGTTGATGCTCATTGGCCTCAGCGCTGCCATCGTTTTCGCCTTCATTGGTTTGGCTGCTGTTGTCTTCGTTGCTCGTTTGCCAATCGTCCGTGGGGCCTCCTTCTAGATCTTCTAACCAGCCAGGCTCTCCATCTGGGCCCGGAGTGCCATCTGCGTTGGAGTCTGAGCCTGGTGGTAGCTGACTTTCTGGCGGTTTGCCAGGTTCACCTGCTTTGCCTAATTCACCTGGAGGCGAGGGCAGTCCAGGTGAGGAGGGTGGTCCTGGTGGTGCGGGTAGCGATGGTGGACCTGAAGGTGAGGGTGGGGTTGGTAATCCAGACGAAGGACTAGATGGACTTTGCGATGCAGGTGGTGTCGGCAGGGGCAAGTTTTGGGGTAACTGTGTGATTGGCGCGCAGGCTTGAATAAACCCTATGCAGGCAATAAGTATTCCAAGTCGGCTTAGTGTTGTGCGGGCTTGGCCAGAAGCCAAGACACTTTGTTGGCGCGACATTCTTGCTTTAGCGTTGCTCATAGATTGCCTTCAGGAGTTGACTCGACAGTGCCGCTGATGGCATTGACTGCATTGTTGTTATTTTCTTTTAAGTTGTTCACTTGCTTGCCCGGTAGTACTGCCTGTGGCTCCTGCCGCTCTAACTTGCGAAGTTCTTTTTGTCTTTCTTTGAGGCTGGGGAAATATTGATAAGTATGAATATATGTATGCTTTGGAGTGACTTGGGCTTGGCCGTCAAATAATGCTGGTCGATAAATTGCTTGCCGCATGCTTCGGCGAGTATGGAATTCCATTGCATCGTTCGGCTCAAAGGCGACCGTATTCAAACCGCGAATTCGGCCATTTTTTTCGACAGAAAATTCTAACGTAATACTGCCAGTTGCCATATCAAGGCGATCTTGTAGCGGCGGCGGTTTTAGCTTCTGCGGTTTCGGAAAATACAACAGATGAGGCCTGTCTAAGCCAATTTTTAGTTCTTTGGGGAATTTCAGTTGCTGCTGGTGAATTTCGCGATAGAGGGTGTGCGCTTTTTTTTGATTGCCAAACAAAAGATGCCAGTCACCGAGATCCAGTAGCGCCTGATTCACTAACCCTTGATTATATTGTAGGACTTCTGAGTTTGGGTTGTCGTCACGAAAAATCAGCGCACTTTGACGTATTTTGACAGCTTTTTGTAGCGCACGCTCGCCGGCTGGGAAATCGTTGATGGAAAGATACTCATAGCCATAATCCAGGTTTTGCGTGTTCGTTGGTTTTTGACCAAGTTCCTGAACTCTGCGTTCCTGAAAATATAGGGGCGGAAAGCGTTCCATTTGGTAGGAGTTTGCAGTGCCCTTAAGAAATGGAATTGCGGAATCCGAGTCGCTGAATCCATTTGCTTGCAAAACCTCGTAACCTTGTCGAAATAGCGTGCGCGCTGCCAAGAAGTTGTAGGTTACCAAGTGAAATTCGCCTAAGCGAAGCATGCCAATAAGCAAATTTTTCCTTGAGGCTCTCTTGGATAGCACCTGAAAAGCATATTCTTCGCGCTGTTGTGCATTACGCAAATCGTTCATGGCTATATAAGCATCGGCCTGGAGGTAGACTAGGGCTGTTTGATTAGCGTCAAATAGGCCAAAGTTTGTCCGTGTCAGGTGAATTGCGCGGTCGAAGGTTTCTACCGCAGGCATATAATCAGCGCTGGCCATTTGTGCTTTGCCAAGAATACTCAGAGGTTGGATCAGTTCCGGCGCATAGCGGCCGCTACTGGCTTCAATATCGAGGATGATTTGCTTAAGGGCTAGTTTTGCCTCGTTGATTTCATCTTGGCTGATCTGAGTTTGGAGAAACTGGTAAACATCTTGAGTTTGCGACTGTTGGGACGCTAGGGCTGCTTGTAGGTTCAATGGCGCTGAAAGTAACGTGGCTAAGGCCAATATGCCACTTATGAATCCGCGGGCTTGTGCGCTGACCCCAGCGATAGAAGGGCGTCTGTGACCTTGATCTGTCCCAGACCTGTAGATTTCATCTGTACTTTTCGTTCTATCGAAATTCCACATTGTTGCTCTCAATTTGCCGTAGCAGTCATTTAGTAAAATTTGCTTTCTGACGACTTTATTCGCCTTTTTTTACCTTTTACTCGCCCATCGCTTGCGCTCTATTTGCCCAGTTTTTGCCTTGTATTTTTCCGCGGTGGGTGCCCCTTGGAAATGTTTGCGAGGTTCGACTTAAGTTTAACTTTTCTACTGTCTACTTAAAATGTTCAAGCGAGTGTGTGTTGGCCTATAAGGGCTGTCAAGGGCCGATGGGATGGGTGGTGCAAACTATACAATTATTGACCTCGCTGTAATTTGAACGGTATCTCGCTTACCATGGTCGGGTCCAGAGTCTTTTTTGATTCTGGCTTTTTTCCATACTCGGGGCTCGCTGGAGGTATTTTGGAATTTGATGAAGCGCTAGATACGACCGGCTTAGTATGCCCTGAACCACTGATGTTGGTGCGCAATGCGGTGCGTAAATTGGCTGCCAGTGCTGTTCTGCGGATAATCGCTACTGACCCGACTACGGAACGGGATTTTCAGCATTTTTGTCAATTCATGGGACATACACTGGTTGCCAGCGAGCAAAGTACCGATGCGTCGGGCCACACTGTCCTATCGTTCTGGATTCAGAAGAAGGCTTCCTAGAGTGCTGCAGGCCGCCAAAATGATATTTGAGGGTTGAGCACTTTGCCTACCTCAAGAGCCTCTTCTTCGAGTGAACCTAGTGCTGAGGAAATCGTCACAGTGTTTAATGGCTGCTTTGCTCTAACCTATGGAGTGAAGATGCGTGGTGGCGCCGACGAACCTTTATATCTACCGGCAAGTCAAGTATCGCCAGCCGAGCTAATTTTTCGTGAAAATTTTCCTGCTTCTGCGCTGCATGAGGCGGCACATTGGTGTATTGCTGGAGCACACAGGCGTAACAGTTTGGATTTTGCCTATACCTATATTGCTGCGCCGCGTAGCGCTGGCGAGCAGGAGCTGTTTTTTGCAGCAGAGTTGCGTACACAGTCTTTAGAATCGGTTTTTGCTGAAACGGCGAACGTGATCTTCAACCCCAGCGCAGATAATTTAAATTGTGATATATCGGCATTTGCTAACGCCATTGCTCGACGCAGAGCGCAAACAGATGAATGGTTGAATTCTTCTGCAGGCATGCGTGCAATGCAGTTCTGCCAAGCCCTCTCTGGGCTTAAAGAGGTTGACCTAACTAATGGATAGCGTGGATTGTATTGTTATTGGCGCTGGAGCCGTAGGCCTAGCTGTCGCGGCTCGGCTTGCCGCCGCAGGTCATGAAGTGATTGTGTTGGAACAGCATGATTTGATTGGCAGCGAAACCAGCTCGCGTAATTCAGAAGTTATTCACGCCGGAATTTACTATCCAGAAAATAGTCTTAAAGCCGCGCTTTGTGTGCGTGGTCGCGAAATGCTCTATGCGCACTGCCAACAGTTTGCTGTGCCGCACAAACAGTGCGGCAAGGTTATTGTGGCCGCGCATGAATCTCAACGCGACATAGTTGCTGGCTACCAAGCTCAAGCTCGGCGCAACGGCGTGAACGACCTCTATTGGATTTCTCAGAAAGAACTCGCTGAACTGGAACCTGAGGTGGTGGGTTTCGGCGGCGTGGTTTCGCCTTCAACCGGCATAGTGGATTCGCATGCTTATATGCTGAGTTTGCAGGGCATCATTGAAAAACACGGCGGGATGGTGGCGCTTAACACCAAAGTGCTGAGTATTGAGTCGGGCCAACTGCTTGAGGGGCAAAAAAGCATTGTTCGCACTGCCGAGTTAGACATTTCTGGGCAATGGGTAATTAACTGTGCGGGCCTTTGGGCGCCTGAACTTTCTACCGATACGCCCGGCGCGCCGACGGCCTATTATGCCAAGGGCCATTATTATTCTTATACCGGTGCACAACCGTTCTCTAGGCTGGTTTATCCCACGGCCGAGGCCGGTGGCTTGGGAGTACATGTAACCTTAGACATGGCTGGGCAAGTAAAATTTGGTCCGGATGTGCGTTGGATTGATGATGTGGATTATAGTTTTGACGAATCGTATAAGCAGGATTTTGTCGCCGCTATTCAAGCCTACTTTCCCAATTTGGATCCTCAACGTTTGCATCCAAGTTACACCGGTATCCGCCCCAAAATATCTGGTCCCGGTATTGCTGCGGCAGATTTCATGCTTCATACACCGACTCACCATGGCGTTGCCGGCCGCATTAACCTGCTCGGCATAGAGTCCCCGGGTTTAACCGCATCGCTTGCCATTGCCGAGCAGGTTGAAAAAGTTGTGAGCGGGTGAACCAGTGACACACTCCACATTAAAAATAGGTTTGTTACTCAATCCTCTGGCAGGCATAGGCGGGGCCGTTGGGCTGAAAGGCAGCGACGGCATTGAGCTTCAAGCTTTGGCGAAGCAGCGCTCGGGGATACCTCAAGCTGCTATGCGTACCCGAATATTTTTACAGCAATTGAAAACTTTGTTGGGCCCTCAGGCCGAACAGATTCAATGGTTTACGTGGGCAGATGAAATGGGCGCGGTCGTGCTTGCGCACGCCGGTCTTGATGCTCAAGTACTTGGGCGCAGTGACGGGCCTAGTTCAGGTCACGACAGCCAAGTTGCAGCGCGCACATTATCTGCGCAGAGTATCGACTTGCTGATCTTTGCCGGTGGCGACGGTACCGCCCGTGATGTGTTACTTGGCGCGAGCAGTGAGACTATGGTTTTGGGTCTGCCGTCTGGGGTGAAAATGCACAGCGGCGTGTTTGCTATTAGCCCTGCGGCTGCCGCAGAAGTAGTGGCAGCACTTGCCGTTGGCGGTTTAGTTGGGCGCATGGCACGTGAGGTTCGTGATTATGTGCCCATCAACGTATCAAACGACGAAAATGCTTCACAGAGGCCGCAGGCGGTAGGCACCCAGCATTTTGGTGACCTATGGGTGCCAGAATCTTCAGGCTTTTTACAGCAAATGAAGGTTGGGGGCATGGAGGATGAGTCCTTGGTGGTGGCTGAAATCACTAATTACATGCTGGATGAATTTGGCGCCAATCCAAAGCAGGCCTATATATTTGGTCCGGGCAGTACTTGCTTGTCTATTAAACAGGCGTTTGGCATCGATGGCACATTACTCGGTTGCGATGTACTGCTGCCTGATGGCGGCATTTTACAGGACCAGACCGCGGTGGAGCTGTTGGCGTTGAGCCATGAGCTGCGACTGCATTTGGTTATGAGTTTTACGCGCAATCAGGGATTTTTGTTTGGCCGCGGTAACCAGCAAATAACGGCTGCACTGATAAGGCAGTTAACCGGACCGAATGACATCACAATAGTGGGTTCGCGGACTAAACTTGCTAGTTTGGATGGTCGCCCATTGTTGCTAGATACCGGTGACGCTGCGCTTGATCAAGAGCTGTCACGGGTCTATCCAATACTCACGGGTTACGATGAGTTTTTGCTTTATCGTGTAGCTCGGGACTTTTCCTAAATCAGCTAAACCCAGCGTTTGCCTTGCTCAAAAGACGAGGCCCTCCCTCCACTTACAAAGTTCATTAACGGTCAGAAATTGAAAAGAAACCTAGTTAGCTGGAGTGACTCTGTCCGCTACTCTCCTAAAAAACACCAAATGTCTGACTAAATGGTAAATAAGTTTTTGCTTCGTTGAGAATTATCTGACGTATTGATGATTGAGTTTTCGTGGAGAGAGGGTTAGTCCTGATTTTGGGGTTTCTTTGCGTTTTGCGGTCCAAACCGTCGGTGTCAAATAATTATTTTGTACTTAGGGGGATTTATGAGACGTTTCCGAAAGAAAGCGCTTAGCGCAGCCATTAGTTCTACTGTAGCACTGATGAGTATAGGCTCTTCAGCCTTTGCTCAAGAAGACATTATTGAGGAGGTATCGTAGTTGGTACCAATATTCCTCGCCCGATCTCTGACGCACCGCAACCAATCACTCGGATCGACGCACTCGACATTAAACTGTCCGGCGTCAACAATGTGTCTGACTTATTGCGTTCCTCCACATTTAACAGTTTCGGAAGTTTCCGCGAGCGATCTGGAAGCAGTTTTGGTCAAATCGCTACCGTCGACCTCAAGGGGTTGGGCTCTGAGTATACTGCTGTATTGATTAACGGTCGCCGGGTACCTGGTTCGCCGTTGACGGGAGAGTCAACTGTCGATCTAAATACTATCCCCCTTTCAGCGGTGGATAGCATTGAAATTCTGAAAGACAGTGCCAATGAAACCCCTCCACCTCCCTCACACTTCGGACGCCTGGAGCAATTACTGGAAAAAAGGGTTCTCCACCACTTTTGTCAGTGACGAGACCGATACTTACTCTGGCGCTACACGGGACCACTGGCTAGAGGTGTTTAGCCACCTTAATGTTGGCAACTCTGTGGTTGATCTAGGCACTGGTAACGGTGCGATTCTGGAGATTGGCATTTCCTCGGTCGGTGCCGATCAAAAGCAGCTGACATGGATTGCCGTTGATTATGCTGATTTAGCGAACTCTAAATTTTATCGAGGACATCCCGAGATACAAGTACACGATCACACCTCCATTGAAGACACGCCGCTAGCAGATGAATCAGTAGACCTTGCAGTCAGTCAGTTCGGTTTTGAATACTCCGATACGGAAAAAGCCTCAATCGAATTGTCACGTTTTTTAGCGCCTGGAGCGCGGTTTCGGGCTGCCATACACCACGCCGACTCCAGTATTTCTCTGCATTCTAAATCTGCACTCCAACAAATTGCCTGGTGTCAGCGCTCCGAGTTGACTCAAACTAGTGTAAAACTCCTCAGGCGATTGAGTAAGTTGAATAAGTCCAATCGTGATCCACGGAGTGATCCCAGAGCTGAAGAGTTGAAATCCTTTTTTAACCAGATGGCTGAGCGCCTAAATGGATATGGCGATCAGATGCCCGATGCGAGTCATATCGGCTACTTTTTGAATGAACTCGGCAGCCTGTTTAACCCTGAGAGAGCGGGTGAGTTGAGTTTGCATCAAAAAATTGGAATTGTAGAGCAGCTTGAAATCGACACTCGGGGGTATGAGCGGAGGATGGTTTCGATGCTCAATGCCGGTCTTGATAATGCTGGAGTTGAGATGATCTGTGACCAACTCAGCTCTGCGGGGCTTAAGGTCGATCTTCCGGTAGCAATTGAGTCAGAGAGTGCGAAGATGGCCTGGAAGGTCGGAGCAACTAAATAGTTAATAGCTCTGCGCCAGAATACCCAGCTACAGAGTCTCTAGAATTTAATGCTTTTTGCGTTTGATTCACTACTTTATGCTGCGTGTTTCTGCTTGAAAGCACAATTCAAAGTGCGGTCCTTGGGGGTAATTGCTCGTTATATTAGATAGTTAGAGAGAGTTTGGAACATACCCGCTCTTGCATTTTTGTGTAACTAGCACACTGAAAATGGCGATGAAGCTGAGCAAGTCTAGCGACTTGCGCAGTGATACATATACCGGTATCGGCTCGGTCATAGCAGCGCAATTGTCATTGCCGGTAAGTATCGAGAAAGTCTTCCAGACGATTCATTGCTTCATGCAAATGTTCCACATGAGGCAAAAATACTACTCTGAAATGATCTGGTTTTTTCCAATTGAACCCGGTGCCTTGAACCAGCAATACTTTCTTTGCCAATAAAAAGTCTAAGACAAATTTTTCGTCATCAACGATGTTGAATTTGGCGACGTCAATTTTGGGGAATAAATATAGCGCACCCTTAGGTTTTACGCAGGAAATGCCGTCTATCTCGTTCAGTCTTTGCCAAGCAACATTTCTTTGTTCAAATAGACGCCCACCGGCTTGGGTGAGTTCGTTGATACTTTGGTATCCACCCAAGGCTGTTTGAATGGCATGTTGGGTGGGTACATTGGAGCAAAGGCGCATGGAGGCGAGAATGTCCAAGCCATCAATGTAGTCTTTAGCCCGGGTTTTGTCGCCGCTGACTACCATCCAGCCAGTTCTGAAACCAGCCACCCGATAGGATTTTGACAGCCCACTAAAGGTAAGAAACAACAAATCGTCGGCCAGTGAGGCCATTGGAATGTATTCTTCATCGTCAAACAGGATTTTGTCGTAGATTTCGTCAGCAAATACCACCAAATCATGGTCACGGGCTATGCCTGTTAGGCTCAAGAGCATGTCGCGCTGATAAACCGCGCCGGTGGGGTTGTTGGGGTTAATAACCACAATACCCCGGGTATTTGGCGTTATTTTACTGCGAATGTCTGCTAGATCAGGCTGCCATTGATCTTCTTCATCGCACAGGTAATGTACTGGCGTACCACCGCAGAGGTTTACCGCAGCACTCCACAATGGAAAGTCTGGGCTGGGTACAAGAATCTCATCTCCATCATTGACCATTGCCTGCATGGACATAACCACTAGTTCCGACACGCCGTTGCCAATATATATGTCTTCAACATCGACATCGTCGATTTGAATTTGCTGGCAATATTGCATGATCGCTTTGCGAGCCGAGAAGAGACCTTTAGATTCGCAGTAACCTTGGGAGTTGGGAATGTTGCGCACCACATCGCGTAGAATTTCTTCCGGTGCATTGAAGCCCCAGGGTGCAGGGTTGCCGATATTCAGTTTCAGAACCTGATTGCCTTCGGCTTCGAGCTGATCAGCAGCCTTTAAAATTGGTCCGCGAATGTCATAGCACACGTTTTCAAGTTTGGCTGACTTGATGATTGGGCGCTTGCCCGTTGGTGTGCTGTCCAATGTTTGATCTGTAGTCACGCGGCTCATGTGCTTTTCCTATTAAGCTCAGTCGGTAAAAGTATCCGATGTGGGCTAGTCTAAGGTGATGGCTTTAGCTTAGCATTAACAAAGTTGAATATTTTGGAGTTTCCGATGACTGATATTGAAAATAAAGACAAAGTGACCAAGACCGAGGAAGAGTGGCGCCAGATGTTGTCGACTGAGGAATTTGAGGTGACTCGGCTAGCCGGTACCGAAAGACCCTTCACCGGTGTTTTTTGGAATGAAGAGCGCGATGGCAAATATATGTGTAAATGCTGTGATAGCGAATTGTTTGATTCCACGACTAAGTTTGATGCGGGCTGTGGTTGGCCTAGTTTTTACGCGCCAGTAGAAAGTGATGCGGTAATTAACCACGAGGATACTAGCTTGGGTATGCGCCGTATTGAGGTACTTTGTGCCAAATGTGATGCACACTTGGGGCATGTGTTCCCCGATGGCCCAGAACCTACGGGCTTACGTTACTGTATGAATTCGGCTTCGTTGAACCTTGAACTGAACTGAACTGAACCGAGTTAATGAGGCCAAGAGATCTCAAATACATGAGAGGTATACGAGATCTAACGGCCGTTTTTGTACGTGAATAGATAGCAAGTTATTCGCGATTAATAATGAAGAGACTAAACCGCGCCTATACAAGTAGTGCGTGAGCATGGGAGAGGGAAATATGAGTCCAGCAGATATTGCAGCGGAAACCCCGCAAAAGATTGCCTACATTATGGCTGAGACAGGTGAGACTGTTACTTATTCAGAGCTTGAGGCTGCGGCTAATCGGGGCGCGCAATTGCTGCGCTCTTTGGGTTTACAGCGCGGTGATCATATTGCCATTTTGCTCGAAAATCATCCGCGCTTTTTTCAGATTTGTTGGGCAGCGCAACGTGCCGGTATTTACTACACAGCCATTAGCTGGCGCCTTCAACAGCAAGAGGTGGAATACATTGTTAACAACTGCGAGGCCAGGGTATTTATTACCTCTGTAGAACGTAAAGAAGTAGTGCAGCCCTTATTAGGCAAAATGGACTGTGTCGAAAAAAGCTATATGTTAGACGGTGTGGTCGACGGCTTTGAGTCTTGGGAAGACGCCCTAGCGCGTATGCCTACAACCGAGATTGCCGATCAAAGTGAAGGCGCACCCATGCTCTACTCCTCCGGCACTACGGGGTATCCCAAAGGAGTTAAGCGGCCGCTTCCCGAACAAGATTATGGTGTTGAGGTGGATATAAATTTGCTGCGGACGCTTTACGGGGCCAATGACGATTCTATCTATTTGTCTCCGGCGCCCTTGTACCACGCAGCACCCTTGGCTTTCACTATGGGTTGTTTGCGCTCGGGTACTACAGTAGTTGTGATGGCGCATTTTGAAGCTGAATTTGCCCTTGAGTGCATTGAAAATTATCGCATTACACACAGCCAATGGGTGCCAACAATGTTTGTTCGCATGCTCAAACTGCCCGAGGAAGTGCGTCTAAAGTATGATGTTAGCAGCCTGCGCTGTGCCATTCACGCCGCGGCACCTTGTCCCATTCCGATCAAAGAAAAGATGATTAATTGGTGGGGTCCGGTTATTTACGAATATTATGCCGGCACTGAAGGTAATGGTTTTGTTCAGCTCAACTCTGAAGAGTGGTTGGCGCACCGAGGTTCAGTAGGTAAGCCTCTGACCTGTGAAATTCATATTTGCGATGAGCATGGGGTAGAAGTACCCGCAGGAGAGTCTGGTGCCATCTATATGAGTGGTGGTGGTACCTTTGAATACTATAAAGACGACGACAAAACGGCTGACTCGCGCCACGCTCAAGGGTGGTCGACATTAGGCGACGTAGGTTATTTAGATGATGATGGATATTTATACCTGACTGACCGTAAGCATTTTATGATTATTTCCGGCGGCGTGAATATCTACCCACAAGAAGCCGAGAATGTTTTGATCAACCACGACAAGGTTATGGATGTGGCTGTGTTTGGTGTGCCAAATGCGGACTTCGGTGAAGAAGTGAAGGGTGTCGTCCAGCTTGCTGACCCTAGCCTGGCCAGCCCAATGCTTGAAGTTGAGTTGCTTGATTATTGTCGCGAATATCTTTCACACATTAAGTGCCCGCGTAGTATTGATTTTCGGGACGAACTGCCGCGCCATCCAACGGGTAAGTTGTACAAGCGCCTGCTCAAAGATGAATATTGGGCTAAGGCAGCAGCTGCAAGCTAATGTTCAGCGTTAGGGGGCCACTGATTGAATATTCATTCGGTGGCATATCTTCTCGCATAGTTCTATTGCGTTGACGCTTTGCAGTAGGCGCAGAGAAAACTTACTGTTTTCTAAGTAGATTCGCTGGCGAGTATTGGTCTGTCAGCGAGCGTTTAGTCTTATCCCAATCTGCTGGGGCGTCTAGGGTCTTCCATATGTCTTTTGCTAAACGCTCTATCGGCACTGCGTAAGGAGCCATCACTGGCGCTAACTGATTTGCCTGAGCTATTAACGCATCTTTCGAAATAGGGTCTCTTTGTGTGGCGCTGATGGACCCTTGGGGCACGATGATGACTCTGTTGCCCGAGTCCCGTCCTTTCAAGTTGATGAATTTGCCGAATACTTCCTTATAGGTGTTGGATTCGTGATCGTAGAGCACACTGGTGGCGAATGTATTAGCGACTAGTACGCCATCTTTGCTGAGTAAGCTCTGCACCTCCATTAGAAACTCACGAGTCATTAGGTGCTCGGGAATATAGTCACCGTTGAATGCGTCCAGAATAATTAGGTCGAATGTTTGTTTTTGTAAAGCGGCGCGTTTGGCAAACACTCGTGCATCTTGTTGAACTATTTGGTTGTTGGCATTTTCCTTAAAGTTGAAAAAACGTTTTGCTACGCCGATTACTGCAGGGTCTATCTCAACGGTTTGTATTTTTGCTTGCGGTAAAATTTGGTTTAGCGCTAAAGGCAACGTTCCGCCACCCAAACCGACTATGAGAATGTTTTTGGGGTTTGGTTTGAATAAAAGACCAGACATCGCCATGCGCGTGTACGCAAACACCATGCGCTTAGGATTCTTTAGGTCCATGCAACTTTGGCTGCTGTCAGCCCTTTTTAGGGTGAAGTTCAAGCACAGCAAGTCCCGCCGTTGCTCAACTAGAATACTCGTATATAAAGAGCGTTCCTCGTGAATTATCTTTTTCTTAGCAGCCATGGCCGCGGGTGTGATGATGCAACTACTAATAGTCAGAGCAACGATGACAGGCCACAAAAATTTTAGTGGGTGAGCAACGAGACTATTTGCTAACGTGGTCATACAAGGATTGTTTAACAAGCCCATTGAAATATCTCTCTCTAGTATAAGAAACAGTTAAAATTTACGTGCCAGATGAAGGGCTGTTTACAGAACTGTTGCTGTCAGTTACGTGGCTTGGGGCAAAAAACCACGCGATAAGGCCAATGCTAAGCAGTATGAGCGTGAGTATGGTTATGATGGTATTGACCTCGAACCAGAGCACTAAGTAAAACGAAGTGACCAGTGTGCCTATAGCGCTGCCAAGTGTTGAGGTGAAGTAAAGGGCGCCTGCTACTTTGCCGCTTTCTTCTACATTGTCTACAAGCAACCTCACCGAGTAGGGCGATATCATGCCCAAAATAATAGTTGGCAGCATGAATAGAAACGCTGCGGCGGTGAGAGATCCGTAGCGAGGGTCTTCAATCTGCAAGAAGATAAACTCCATGACAGGCTGGGCATACAAAATCATCGGATAGAGGAATAGTGCGCTGGTGGCAAAGATGCCTGCAAACTTTCGAGGCGATGGGTTTTTTACGGATAGACGCCCCCCCAGTAGATATCCAATGGCCAGAGAGAGCATGAAAATGGTGATGATGCTTCCCCATACATAGACACCGCTACCGAAATAGGGCGCCAGTATACGGCCACCTAAAAGTTCGAAAGACATGATGATGAAGCCGCCGCAAAAGGCCAGCAAATGGATGATTGGAATCATTTTGTAATTATGCTCGTCTGTTTGGAGTGAAAGTCAGATTACTAACAAACGGTAGCGGTTTAGCGACGTTCGACTTCTTCCGTTGCAGCGCCGCTGTCTTTCCAGCCTCTATAACCGTCACCAATATGGCAAACTCGCTCTAGCCCCATATCTTGCACTGCCTTAGTGGCAAGTGCTGAACGCCAACCGCTTTGGCAATAGAAGATGATGCGTTTGCCAGAAGCAAATGCTTCTTTGTGATAAGGCGAAGTAGGGTCTACCCAGAATTCCAACATGCCTCGGGGCGCATGGAAAGCGTTGGGTATTTTGCCTTCTCGTTCTAGCTCTCTGGGGTCTCGAAGGTCAACAAACATAGCGTCGTCATCTTCAAGGAAATTTTCAGCGTCTTCGATCTCGAGGGTCTCGATTGCCTCTAAGGCGTTATCTATTAATTGTTTGTGGGAGACTTTGAGCATGGTCATACCTTTGTAGTTTGTGTGGTTACTGCGCCAAATCTGCCGTCACTGTGCAAAATAGACGCAAAACTTTGATTCAGTAAGCAGCCGATATAGGCTGGCGAAGCGTCGCGCAGCCTAACCTATCTGGACTACTTACCTTGCCAGTTAGGCGCACGTTTTTCAGAAAATGCTTTGGGTCCTTCGATAAAATCTTGACTACCCACCATTTCCATCACCGAAGCGTATTTACCTTCCATGGCGTCTTGTAGAGAAGCGCTGTCTAGGCTCTTGTAGACCACGTCTTTGCTGGCGCGAATAGACAGAGGGGCGCACTCGCATATCATTTTGGCCCAACGCTGGGCTGCATCCATAAGGTCATCATGCGGCACAACCTCGTTAACAAAGCCCAGTTGCTGGCCTTCTTCAGGACTGACATGGCGACCGGTTAGGATCATGCCTAAGGCGCGCTTAGGTCCAATTTGTCTTGGTAGACGATTGAGGCCGCCCGCTAGTGCAGCAAGACCAACTTTCGGTTCAGGTAGGGCAAACTTTGCGTTCTCTGAGGCGATGATCAGGTCGCAAGCAAGGGCGATTTCAAAGCCGCCACCCATTGCTACACCGTTGACGGCAGCGATAACGGGTTTAGTCATATCAAAGCGAGAGGTGAGTCCGCCGAAACCGCGAGGTGTAGGTACGCGTTCGCCGCCTTCTGCTTGATAGCGCAAGTCGTTGCCAGCGCTGAAGCCGCGGCCTTCGCCGGTAATGATCGCGACCCAAAGGTCATCGTCTGCAGCAAAGTCATCAAAAACCTGACCAAGCTCTGCGTTGGCTAAAGGGTGCAAGGCATTCAGTCTATCTGGACGGTTAATCCTTACGGTCATTATGTGATTGGCTTTTTCTACGATTGAATATTCGCCCATGGTTCTCTCCTAATTATTGTTCTGTTGGAAATTTGCTTGGTACAGACTTTAACCGAACAGCGACTGGTGTGAACAGTCGTTAAATTTCTCAAGGCTTGGTTTGTCGCCTAAACGAATCTCGGTGAGGCTGCAGTTGTCGAATCGATATTGCATCCATGCAGTTGGATCTTGATGCAGGAGTTGGCCTAAGGCCACGGCCATTGCCGCGCCATGGCTAACCACCAATACGGTTTCATCCGCGCCATGGTTACCGGCAATGTGCAGTAAACTTTCTTGCATACGCGCAGCAACGATAGCCAGACTTTCGCCCTCTGGTGGCGCCCATTCTAAGTCGGCATTGAATCGCTCTATAAGGCGATGCTCAGAGTTCAGTTTGGTAAACTCCATGTCCTCCCATTGGCCAATAGACATTTCGGCTAAACCGTCTAATACCTGAGTGACGCCTTGATAACCCCTGGAAGCCAGCGCGCCGGTATGTTGGCAGCGCTGTAACGGGCTTGTATAAACCGCGTCTAAACTGACGTTTTTACGCAAAAAGCGCCCGGTTAAATAGGCTTGCCAACGACCTTTTATGGTCAATGGACTGTCAGTAGATCCATGCCAGCGGCCGTCTTTGTTGGCGAGTATCTGGCCGTGTCTAAGCAGTAGTATACGTGGGCTCATAAATGTCTCATTGGGTAAAGCGTTTGGCGACTAGGCAACCGACTAGGTCACCTTCAACATTCACTGCAGTTCTAAAGGTATCAAGTGGGCGTTCGATGAGTAGTAGTAGACCGATGGCCTCCAATGGGATGCCCACGGCCAACATAACCATTTGCATACCAGCCATAGAACCCGAAGGGATGCCAGGGGCGCCGACAGAAGAGAGCATGGCGACTAAGAATATGGCGACAATGCCGGTTGCGCTTAAATCAATGCCAAACATATAAGCAAGGAAGACGGCAGCGATGCCTTCAAACAGCGCTGTGCCATCCATATTTGCTGTAGCCCCAAGCGGTAGGACAAAGGCACATTTGGCCCGGTCTACGCCGAGTTTGGTTTCTGCCGTAGTCATGGATAGGGGTAAGGTCGCTGCACTTGATGAGGTGGAAAGGGCCGTGATGAGTGGCTGCGATACCGCAGCGAAGAATTTCCACGGCGATAAGCCTGCGGCCCACCATGCAATAAACGGAAGGACAATAAGGCCGTGAAACAGGGTGGCTGCAAATACTACGCCCGCGAGTTGGGCTAACGCAGCAACAGTTGAGAAGTCGATTTGTCCAGCCAGTTGGTAGGTGATTGCGAATAAACCCAGTGGCAGTGTGGTCAACACCCAACCCGCTATGCGGTATGTGGTTTGGGCCAAATCTGAAAATATCTGGCCTATGGGTGAATCTTCTTTAAGGGTCAAAGCCAAGGCCAGACCAAAGAGTATTGCGCCTACCAGAATGCCCAGTACGTTCATTTCCGCCATGGCTTTGAATGGGTTTACCAGCATGACTTTGAGCAAATTGTTCAACAATGCGCTGATTGATCCGTCGCCGGGATTAATGAGTTGCGCAGCTTGCGGTGTTGCCCCTGCAAAGGCCATTGGATCATCGACAAGGGGTGGGAATTCTGTCCATGGGTGGAAGAAAAAGACCACGACGAGACCGATGCAGATGGCTATACAAGTGGTGGTAAAATAGTACCCCAGTGTTACCGCACCAAGACGGCCCATATTGCTGGTGTTTCTTAGTTCGAGTACGCCAGCTACCAAGGAAAAGAAAATTAATGGCGCGATGATCATTTTTAGGGCTGAAAAGAATGCTGTGCGGAGCAATTCTGTGACGGTATCTAGCCAAATTATATCCGGTAGCAGCGTGGCACAAAGCCAGCCTAGCAACGCAGAAGCAATAATGACTGGGGCAAACCAACGTGAATTCATAACCTGAACTTCCTTAACTCGTTCTACTTAATCTGTTTGTATCGTTGCGGTTCCCGGGCCCTTTGATATCTGCTGCCAGTGTGTCCGTTCAGTCTGACTCAACTTAGGTCTTCGTCACGGGCAATCTGCTCAGGTAATCGAAAGGCAGAATCTGCTATCCTTATTGCTTTGCCGCCGCATGCCTTTTCACCACATGCTTGCCGCCAAATTTTGCAGGCTCTATTGTGCTTAGACTGTTGAGTATGTGCCAGTGCATTTACGCGCAGATTTTCTCAACTTAGCTGTTTTTGCGAAATGTTTAGCTGCGAGCGCACTCATTTTGTTGCTGTCATCAGTTTGAGTCATTGGTTTGAGTCATTGGTTTGAATCATTAGGTTTAATCATCAGGTTTAGTCCAAGGACAAAAGTTTGCCTTTGCCCCGAAAACAACATTTAGGACTCCTTACAGTACTTATAGCTGTTGCGGGGTTGTGTGCCTGTAGCCCTGAACCGGCGTATCGATCCATTCAGGGCGCCACTATGGGTACCTATTACCGGATTCAATACAAAAGCACAGATCAGTGTAGTTCTAGCCAAGGGCGTATCGACACATTACTTGCGGCCTTCAATCAAAGCTTATCTACCTATGAAGAAGGGTCGGAAATATCTATATTTAACAATCGCTTAGATCTAGATTTTCGCCCTGTTAGCGGAAGGTTTGGCGGTGTTTTGGAAGCGGCTACCACAGTTTGGGAGCAATCCTCCGGTGCTTTTGATGTAACCGTTGGACCTTTAGTGAATTTGTGGGGGTTTGGCCCAGTAGACACAGCTGCTTTTCCCTCAAATGCTGACCAGACTGCTGCTTTTGCGGCTGTGGGAATGCAAAATTTGCAGATACAACGAGAACCGTTGAGCGAAACAACCGGCGGCACTGTTAGCGAATCTTTTCGCGTGCGCAAGAACATTCCAACGCTATATTTGGATTTTTCCGCTTTGGCTAAAGGCTTAGGCGTAGACGAAGTCGCTGAGTCTTTACAAAAGCAAGGCTGTAACGATTTTATGGTCGATATCGGTGGTGAAGTTCGCACCAAAGGCCAGAGCCCGAAATCTCGACCCTGGCGCATTGGTATAGAAGCACCAGATTCCACTCGGCGAGGTATTGTTCAACGGGTGCTTCAGTTAACCGACAAAAGTGTCGCGACTTCCGGAGACTATAGAAATTTTCGAACCGTTGACGGTGTGCGAGTTGATCACGTTATCGACCCTCGCAGCGGTAAACCGGCAAATAATTCGGTGGTTTCTGTGACCGTTGTACATGAGCAGGCTATGTGGGCTGATGCTTACGCGACAGCGCTCATGGTTTTGGGTGCGGATGCGGGAACCCAAATGGCGGAAAAATTAGGCTTGGCGGTGTTAGTGATTACAAAAACATCTGATGATCGCTTTGTTGAGCGGTATACTCCGGCCATGTTGCCCTTTTTTGTCGAGTTTCCGGAGTAAAATATGACCACTTTGATATTTGCATTCGCTGCTATGTTGACCTTAACCGCCGCAATGGCTGTTGGTGTCATTTTTGGGCGTAAGCCAATCGCTGGTACTTGTGGTGGTATGAAGGCTTTGGGTATGGAGCTAGATTGCGAAATTTGTGGTGGCGACCCTGAAGTTTGCGACAGCGTTGAAGGCAGCGTGCAAGCCGATTTATCGGCAGACACAGAATCTCTGACCCAGCGCGTTGGCAATTGAAGCGCAGTTCTTCTGCCTAGATTCATGAGGCTGTAATTTATGTCGCAGCAATATTCCAATTTGACGGTATTTATTGCAATGCGCTACGCCTGGGGTAGCGGTGTCATGTCCTACGTGAGTAAGCTTGCACTCGCGGGATTGGTGTTAAGTATTACCGTTTTGGTACTGGTGATTTCTATAGTCAACGGATTTGACCGTGAGCTGCGCGAGCGAGTCCTCGCGCTTTTACCCCACATAAGTATCAGCTCTACTCAGGGTATTCCTGCCGATCATGACCTAAAGCTGACAGAGTTGCCGCTGCAAAGCGGTTTGCAAAGCCTAGCGCCCTACATTCAAAGCACGGGGTTGGTTGCAGCTAACGGTAGTATTCAACCGGTTGAGATGACGGGTATTGAAGCGGATAGTTATAGCCGTGTCAGTAGAGTAGGTGACTATTTAAGCGCAGGCACTCTTGCTGCTTTAGAAAAGAAAAAATTCACAATTATTATTGGTGCCAAACTCGCTCGACAGCTGCAGGTGGGAATTGGCGATGACCTAGTTCTGATGCTGCCAAATTCACAGCTTTCTATGGCCGGGGCCATTGCTCGGCAGCGGCGTTTTGAGATTGTTGATGTATTTGAGAGCCAATCACAACTAGATGCCAGTGGTGTCTTTGTCAGCCTGCGCAGTGCTCAGTTGCTGCTGCGTATGCGCGGTCAAATCCATGGTTTTCAAGGCCGGTTAACGGATTTGTTTGCTACCTACGATGCGCGGGAATTCTTGCAGCAGTCTGTGGCCATGGAGCGGCTCACAGTGCGTACTTGGCGCTCGACCCATGGTAATTTGTACCAAGCGGTAGCTGTACAAAAGGTCACAATGTTTATTTTGTTTTCGTTTTTAGTTGCGGTGGCAGCTTTCAATTTGGTCTCTGGGCTGATGATGATGGTTGAACAACGCAAATCGGATATCGCGGTACTAAAAAGTATGGGCGCCGATAACCGAAGTCTGCTCAAAGTATTTTGCTGTTTGGGTTTATTGCTGGGCGGTGGTGGCACTTTGCTAGGACTTTGTTTAGGTGTCGCTTTAGCATTGTTCCTGCCTTGGCTATATGCGCAACTTGCAGGTGGCTTTGGTTTTGATCTAATGAGTCAATATTTCATATCCTATTTACCCGTTGATGTGCAGATTGCAGATTTAGTCACCGTTGGCGCAATTTCCACGGCTCTCACTCTGGTCGCAAGTTTTTATCCTGCATTGCAGGCAACCCGCCTTTTACCCAGTAGAATTTTAGCTAATGAATGAGAAGTTGCCACCAAGCTCAGTTTTACAAGCCGTTGACGTGCACAAGCATTTTTACCAAGGTTCCACAGAAGTGCCGGTGTTAAATGGTGTGGACTTGGAGCTTGAGCCTGGTGAACGTGTGGCGATCATAGGCCGTTCTGGTTCTGGCAAGAGTAGTTTGCTGCATATTTTGGCTGGCTTAGATACCGCTGACCGAGGACATGTCAACGTGGTAGGCGAAGATATGGGGGGTGCCAGCAGTGAGCAACGTGCAGCGATACGTTGTGCGCATATGGGATTCGTTTATCAGCAGCATCACTTATTACCGGAGTTTTCTGCGCTAGAAAATGTTGCATTACCGCAACGCCTCAACCGCCTGGAAAAATCTGTCGCTGAGGCGTCGAGTAGAGAAATTCTCGACGCTGTTGGTTTAGGTCACCGCCTAGAACATTTGCCGTCGGCTTTGTCAGGAGGAGAGCGCCAGCGTGTTGCCGTGGCTCGAGCGCTGGCTCACCAACCTAGATTAGTCTTAGCCGATGAGCCCACTGGCAACCTAGATCAAGCCAGCGCAGTACAGTTAATGGACTTAATGGTGTCGCTAAGCGAAGCCAACGGCACCGCATTCTTGGTGGTTACACATGACGTTTCTATGTTGCATAGGTTCCATCGAGTGCTGACCTTAAACGCTGGCCGCATAGAAGCTTATAGCCACGATGACTAAGCCTACAACAATGGGTTCCGTGGGCTTGTTGTTGAGCATGTCCATGCGATTGATTTCCCACGCTCCGAACAAATTTGCGCGCTTTGTTACCTGGGTATCATTGCTTGGGCTAACTTTGGGAGTTACGGTTTTGACCCTTGTTGTTACCGTAATGAATGGATTCGATTATGAGCTTCGTGATCGTCTGTTAGGTTCTATTCCACATATAACTATAATTGGGGATGGTCATTCTGTGACTATGCTCGAAAGCATTAAGCAAGACCAGCGGGTGCACTACGTGAGTCCGTTCTATCGAGGTATTGGTGCTATTGCCCAGCGGGGTAGAGTGCGCCCGGTGAGTTTAATTGGCGTGGATGCAACGGACCCAACTGCCTTGGGGCCTTTAGAAGACGCGATGTTATTTGGAAGCATTTCTGACCTGACGTCGGTTAAAGGTGGCGTGGTTATGGGCGAACCTTTGGCACGCTATTTTGGCCTAGATGTTGGTGACAGCCTGTTGGTTGCTGTGACCAAGCCCAAGGGTGAGAGTGCGGTTTTAGTGACAACGCGGTTGCACTTGGTGGGCACCTTTGAACTTGGCGCTGATCCTGATTATTCAATGCTCTTGTTGAATCTGGCTGACAAGACAGCACAAGAGTGGCGTAGTCTTGGTACGTTGGGTGTGCGCGTACAGCTTTTTGATCCCATGCTGGCAGGCGATGTGGCGTCTTTGTTAGTTACTGAAAATCCAAGCTTAAAGGTATTAACCTGGACGGAAGATTATGGAGAACTGTTTCAAGCCGTCCAGTTAGAAAAAACCATGATGTTTATTCTGCTCTTGTTGGTGGTGGCCATAGCCGGATTTAATATCGTTGCTGGGCAATTTATGATGGTCAGCGATAAACGTTCTGATATCGCAATTCTGCGCACAATTGGTGCGACTCGAAGATTTATTCTCAGTCTATTTTTGATTCAAGGCTCTGTGATTAGCTTTTTCGGTACTGTTGCGGGGCTCGGTATAGGGTTGCTATTAGCGGAGAATATTGACCTAGTGGTAGATTCACTGGCCTTTTTCAGTGGGAAGCATTTATTGGATGGGTCTTATTTTGTCACAGTGCCTACGCGCATTTTGTACTGGGATTTGTTCTTTATCGCGGTGACTAGCGGAACATTGGCTTTGTGGTCAGCATGGTTGCCGGCGCGCAGCGCAAGTCAGTTGGACCCGGCGCAAAATCTGCATTGAAATGACTAACTCGTTTTTCTGGTCTAAGGCTGTGTCAATCTAGCTTGTTCTTTTGCGCACGTGACTTTCGTCGCTTGCGCCACTTTTCCATTACCTTACTGCGCCAAATTATGCGTGCGGTGATATAGCCAGTAGTGCCCAGCATCCAACCACACAGAACTGATCCCAGTAGTAGCGGGCCACTAATGGCAGCCAAATTTTCGAATAGCCAAGTAAAGGTTATGTTGCCATCTAAAGCTGTGGCTTCTGTGCCCAGTAGCCAAGCTCCCAGTTGATAGGAGAAATAAAACATTGGCGCCATAGTGATGGGGTTTGTGACCCATACCAAAGCTACCGATATTGGCAGGTTTGAGCGTACGAAAATTGCAATAATCGCAGCCACCAGCATTTGCGACGGTACTGGGATAAAAGCGGAAAATAGACCTACAAAGACTGCACTAGACACAGAGCGCCTGTTGATTTGCCAAAGCTCCTTGCGCTGTAGCAGATGAGCCACAGGCTTTAAGGCGCGATTCTCACGCAGCCTTTCTGGTTTTGGAAGTAGCTTTAACAGCCGATCTTTTAGCATATACAACCTATTACTCTTTTCGGGCCTGGTCCTACCATTGAATGTTCAGCTTTCGTTGTGAGATCTACTCGATCATGTGTTGGTGTTGGCGCGATTGTCTTGCTGCTCAGTTTGCTGTCTCTTTACGTCGACTATCGTTGGTCGATGGCCCAGCAATCTATAATAACCAAATGTGCTTTAGGTGTGGATATAAGTTTTCGCGCGAAAGTGCTCACTGCGGATTATTTGCCCACCGAGCAATGGCGGTTGGCGATATTAGTTGACGCTGTTGGTGATGATGCCTGCGTCGATTCGATCCATGGGATGAAGTTAAGGGTGGCTTGGCAGACCGGTTTGTCATTAGCTCCGGGTGACATTATCCAGGTTACTGGGCGTTTCAAACCGCCTCGGGGGACAGCTAACCCAGGTGCATTCAACTATAGGCGCTGGCTGTTGGCTAAGGGTTATGCTGGCACAGGATACTTACGCAGTGGCAAATTACTCGCATCCGCAAGCAAAGCTGAGCATATCGATTTAGCCGTCAGTAGTGCACTTTTGCGTAAGCGGGTCGCCAGTAGTTTAGAACAATCAGGGTTGGTCTACGCGCCCATCTTATCTGCGCTAGTCATTGGCGAGTCAGGTGGTCTGAAACCCAATGATTGGTCGACTTTTAGAGCAACCGGAACCATTCACCTAATGGTGATTTCGGGCTTACATATTGCCGTTGTGGCGTTTATGGCTTATTGGCTTTTGCAACTTCCTTTGCGCCTTATGTTGGTTTTTACCGGCACTCGTATTGATCACCAAATTGTTCTAGTTGGCACACTTCTCGCAACCTTTGCGTTTGCGCTGATAACCGGTTTAGGTGCGCCGGCACTGCGTGTTTGTCTGATGTTGCTGCTGGGTTTGTTGGCGAACTATTGCGCTCGCAAGCCGCCGGTTTGGTATCTGCTCGGCTTAGCTTTTGCTTTATCCCTGGTTTTTCAACCGCTGTCTTTGTTTAGCCAAGGTTTTTGGCTTTCCTATTTTGCAGTAGCAGGATTGCTTTGGGCCTTTAGCCCTCGGTCAAATACCGTTGGGCCTATTGTCGGCTTTCTGCTCGCTCAAGCCGTGGTATTGCTCTGGCTCTCGCCCATATTGGGTTTGCTTGTTGGTGAGGTTTCATTGTTGGCGCTGCCAGCTAATTTGCTCGCTCTTCCAATAATTACATTGGTTACCTTGCCATCGCTGATCATCGGTTTGGGGCTATATGGCATTTTGCCGGAGCTGGGTCTTGGCTTTCTATATCTTGCCGATTTCAGTATTGCTTTGATTTTTGCTTGGCTTCAGGGACTGCAAGCTGCTGTGCCGGAGTATAATCGTAGCTTTGGCTATTTTGCCGCCAACATTGCGGTTGTTGGGTTCATAGCCGCTGTTTTGATTTTGGCGCCAATATTACCGGTCAAAAGGATAGCGATGTTGTTGCCATTTTCTGTGCTTTTGTTGCTGCGCGGCAACGCGCCAAATTTTGCCGAATATTGTATTCAAGTAGTGGATGTAGGACAGGGTAGTGCCGTGTTAGTTGATACCTCCGCGCATAGGCTAGCGGTGGATGCCGGACCTGTATTTAGGTCAGGTTTTGATACGGCGAGTGCTGCAGTTATACCGACAATGCGCAGTACCGGCAGAGACTATTTGAACAAAATTTTGCTGAGTCATACTGATATCGACCATGCAGGGGGGGTTGCATCTTTGCAGCGTAGGTATAGCAGCGGACCAGTACTTGGGTTAGATAAGCAGTGCGAAGATGGCTTTGCATGGCAGTGGGATGGAGTGGAGTTCCAATTGGCGGTAGATCACAGTCAAACCACGACAAATGATAGATCTTGTACCCTGCTGATAAGTAACGGACACACTACAGCTTATCTCAGTGGCGATGTCGGACAAAAGGTGGAGGCTAAATTGATAGCACGCTTACCTAGAAACATTGACTTTTTACTGGCACCACATCACGGTAGCGGCAGTTCTTCTTCCTATAGATTCACGCGCCACCTATCCCCCCTGTGGGTGGTTTATAGCGCCGGTTTTGCCAACCAGTATGGTCATCCACATAAGCGCACCGTGGCTCGCTACCAGCTGGAAGGTGCTGTGCAGTTGGCTACCGCTCAACAGGGCGCTTTGCGTTGGTGCTCAACTCGTCCGAAAGAGGTTTTCAGTCAGCGTCTTGGGGTGTTGCAGTGGGCGAACTTCGCTGGGCAAGATCTGCTCGGCGTACCAAATGATTAAGTGTGTCTATGAGCTTTTCTTGTTCATCTTGGGTTAGGAAATTGCCGATTTCTCTTTTTTCCCCCCGGTGCACTAAAGAAACGGTTTTCCGATACCAAGGATGAATCGCGCGTTCCACGTGTATTTTTGTGAAGTAGCGCTGCCACGTAACAATTTCTGTAGGCGTCTTAACCCCAGCTTCCAAGCGTATTTCTTCGCCGCTAAAGGAAATCACTTCTTGCATACTGGTGCGGCGTAAACACAGCCAAAGACAATAACTGAGCACGCTCATTTCTAGCGCGGTAAATGGTAAAATGACCCAATAGCCCATCACAGCAAAAGCCGTTGCTATGCCAAAGGACAGCAACATCATGAACAGGATAAAGTATTTGAAGGCTCGCCAGCTCATTGATTGGTTGGGCTGTAATGTAATGCTGCCAACGCGCCCATCGGGGTCGAACTCGAATTCCTCAGTAGTAATCATAGTTTGCTGAATCTTGTCTCGATTTCTTTTTATGCATTGAATTTATTAGGCTTGGTTCTTGCTGAGTCCACAGCGCTAGCACTGTTTCGATATTTGCTTGCTTGAAATAGCATGCAGAGGCCGCATTGTAGCAGTCGAGTGTGAACTGCGTGTGCAAGCCCGATGAATTTTACTTCGCGGTAGCAACACCTAGCATTAAGAGGAAATTATGGCTGAAGGAAAATTCACTCAGCGCGTTGAGATGTTACTGAGCGAGGCCCATGCAACGGCTTTGTCGAGTAACCACTCGACTATAGAGCCCGCACACATATTGCTCGCAATGTTGAATTACGAGCAATCTCTGCTGGTAAAAGTGATTAACCGTCTGAATAGTTCACCAGAAGATCTGAGCACAAAAGTTCAACAAATGGTGGCTGATTTGCCAAAACTGGCAAAGCCATCTGGCGATGTAGGTCTTGGCCGCAGCACAGCGAAAATAATCAGCAATGCCAGTACATTAGCCGAAGCAAATAAAGATACCTACACTGCAGAAGACTGGTTGCTGCTAGCGCTGGCTGGGGAATCCGCCGTGGCGCGGGCTTTTGCGCCGCTAGGAATTACAGAAACAGTTCTGCGTGACGTCATCATGCAAGAACGAAATGGTGAAATTGTGACTGATAAAAATCAAGAAGAGCAACGTGGCGCCCTAGAGAAATTTACTCTGGATCTAACCGAGCGTGCAGCAGCGGGTAAGTTAGATCCGGTTATTGGTCGGGATGAAGAGATACGTAGAACAGTGCAAGTTTTACAGCGCCGAACGAAGAATAATCCGGTCCTCATTGGCGCCCCAGGCGTGGGCAAAACTGCAATTGCTGAGGGCCTAGCCCAGCGTATTGTTAATGGCGAAGTCGCAGATAGTTTAAAGAATAAGAGAGTGTTGTCTTTAGATTTAGGCGCCCTGGTCGCGGGTGCTAAATATCGAGGCGAATTTGAGGAGCGGTTAAAGGCGCTGCTCAATGAATTGGCTAAGCAAGAAGGCAACATCATCCTATTTATCGATGAGCTGCACACGATGGTGGGAGCAGGTAACGCCGAGGGTGCGATGGATGCTGGGAATATGCTTAAACCAGCCTTAGCTCGCGGGGAGCTGCATTGCGTAGGTGCGACAACACTCGATGAGTATCGCACGCATATAGAAAAAGATGCCGCGCTAGAACGTCGGTTTCAAAAAGTTTTGGTCGATGAGCCGGACCTAGAGGATACCATTGCTATTTTGCGGGGCTTGAAGGAGCGCTACGAAGTGCATCATGGTGTGGATATCACTGATCCAGCCATTGTGGCCGCTGCAACGTTGTCTCATCGTTATATTCCTGACCGCCAACTGCCAGATAAAGCCATAGACCTCATTGACGAAGCCGCAAGTCGCATCCGCATGGAAATGGATTCCAAACCAGAGGTTATGGATAACCTAGATCGACGCTTGATTCAGCTGAAAATGGAAGTGGAAGCGCTGAAAAAGGAGAGCGATAGCGCCAGCGTTAAAAGGCGCGAAGAACTCGAATCAGTTATCGCCCAAGTGGCTACTGAATATGCTCAGCTTGAAAGCATTTGGTTGCAGGAAAAATCCCTGCTGAAAGGTGCTCAGGATATAAAAGAGGAGCTTGAAGCTGCGCGGTTGAGTTTTGAAACTGCGCGTCGGGCCGGTGACTTGGCGCGAATGTCCGAGTTGCAATATGGCGTTATTCCAGATCTTGAGCGAAGAATTGAACAGCCCACCGATGTGGCTGAACCTCAGCTGCTGCGCAATAAAGTAACGGCGGAAGAGGTGGCTGAAATTGTTGCCAAGTGGACCGGCATACCAGTAGCGAAATTAGTCTCGGGTGAAAAACAAAAATTGCTGCAGTTAGAATCTCTTTTGGGTGCAAAAGTGGTTGGCCAAAGCGCAGGTATCAAAGCGGTTAGCCAGGCAGTTAGGCGCTCTAGAGCTGGCTTGTCGGATCCGAGTCGTCCCAATGGATCTTTCATGTTTTTAGGCCCAACCGGGGTGGGTAAAACAGAGTTATGCAAAGCTATGGCCGAGGTTTTGTTCGACAGTGAAGAAGCGCTGATTCGAGTGGATATGTCCGAGTTCATGGAAAAGCATTCGGTTGCGCGTTTGATTGGTGCGCCTCCCGGTTATGTTGGCTACGAGCAAGGTGGATATTTGACCGAAGCCGTGCGGCGTCGACCTTACTCATTGATCTTATTGGATGAAATTGAAAAAGCCCATGGCGATGTCTTCAATCTTTTGCTCCAACTCCTTGATGATGGTCGTTTAACAGATGGTCACGGCCGCACAGTAGATTTTAGTAATTGCGTTTTAGTAATGACCTCTAATTTAGGCTCTGAGGCGATACAGGCATTAACTGAAAGTGGTGATCAGGCACGTATTGAGCCAACGGTTATGGGCATTGTCGCTCAGCATTTCCGCCCAGAATTTGTAAATCGGATTGACGATATTGTGGTCTTTCAACCCTTAACTCAGTTGGAGATAGGGCGCATCGCTGATTTGCAGTTAGCCTTATTGAATGGTCGATTAGCTGAGCAAGGGCTAAGCATTCAACTAGATAGTAGTGCTCTTGAAGCCATAGTTGCTGCGGGTTATGACCCGGTGTACGGTGCTCGACCGCTCAGGCGCGCCATGCAAAAAATGATAGAAAACCCATTAGCGGATGCACTTTTGACCTTAGATTTGTCTAACGTGACCCAATTGCAGGGCAATTGGGTGGAAGATCATTTGGAGATTCGTTCAATTTAAACTATTGTTTATTTATACAGTACTTGTTATATATACAGTATGAATAACGTAGATACAGAAGTATTGGCTGTTGGAGAGACGCATCCTCTGTTTGACGAGGTTTCAATGCGAGCCACGGCCTCAACCTTAGCCACAAAAACAGAAATGTTTTGCGGTGTTGCGCGCCTTGAGGAAACCAGCTGTGTAAGTAGCCTCAGTATTTGTCAAGCAGAGCTGCCTTTATTAGCCGAGCAGTTGGCCGAGCAGTTGGCCGAGCAGTTGGCCGAGCAATTAGCCGCGCAATTAGCCGCGCAATCTGGCCGAGAAGTAGGTGCATTCACGATCAGTAATGACCGCCAGCTAGAGATTCCTATTAGCGTCTCTGAGCTAGAGTCGTCCAATATCGCCTCTCATCAGCTAGCGGAAGATTACACTGGCGCACAAATCGAGAACTCAAACTGCGTTGCACTCAGGCCTTTTCAAGGGCAATGCGATCTGCCAATTGAGGCTGAGTTTAAGGTTAGGGAGATTAATAAGTTCTTCGGCGCCAGAGTAAAAAACATTCAAAATCAAAATGACACTACGTTTGCAAGCATATGTGTATCCGACCCGATATCCGTCTGCGTATCCACTCCCATTAACAGAACTAAGCCCAGTCCCACTCCAGATATGCAGAATTCGGAGCGACATTTTGAAGCCGCTATGACCTTGGCTGAAGATATGCGTCGAAGGAAAAAAACGTCACACGATATGACTCTGTCAGCTGGGGCAGTGAATTGTTCAGCGGCGAACGCCAGCAACTCTGGGCGTCCGACGTCGCCCTGCGGCGAACAAGTTCAAGCGGCGAATTTGCGCCAACGTTGTTTAGATGAGTTGAGTGAGTCGAGAATGTTCGTTAAGCGGTCGAGAACTTCATTGGTGGGTATAGCAAAGCAATCGGGAAGCAATTTGGTCTGTGCGAAAGAGCATCAAATGGGTTATCAACCGTCGCTTATTGGATGTGCAACTTTTACGGCGTCAGTTCAGGGCCGTAATTTAATTGCCGGAAAATCAACTGTGAGAAAGAATATTCACATCAACGTGAAGAAGCTAGAGCAACAAAAACGTAAACAGGCAGGAATTTTGATTTGTAGGCATTTGGTCGCCGCGCTGCGTATACAAGCGGCTCACGACCAAAATGCTATTTCTAGCTAGCGTTTATTACGTGGAATGCTCTGCTAGCAACTAGCCGTCGACTGCAATCAACTATGCATCCATTTTTGATGTAGCGGTATGTCATCAGGCAGGCGGTGGTGGGGCTGGGCGTCGCCTACATAGTTGGCGCTGTCGGCTTTGCCAAATAGCGATGGGTCATCCATTGATCCAACTTTAATGATCACACCTTCTTTGAATCCCGGTGCTCTAGTGAAAAGGTGGGTGCCGCAATTTTCACAAAATTCTCGTGTTACGGCGTTCTCAATATCATCTCGAGTAAAGCCCTTAACCTCGCCTTTTATAAGGGCAAATCCATCAACCGGCATTGCCATGACCAAGACGTTTGCTCCGCCAGTAATATATTGGCATTCGCGGCAATAGCATTCTGCTCGCATCATTGGTTCGCCGTTGGCTTCGTAGCGCACAGTACCGCAGTAACATCCACCTTGAAATTTCATATTCTCACTCCGAGAGTTTTCGCGTGCTCGCTTGTCTGAGCGGTTTGTTGAGCAGCATGCGATAAGCATTGCTACAACAGCTGAGTTCTCGTCGATCCTACCTCAAATTCTTGTCAATGAAGCCTTTATCTGGTCGCATTTTCATTAAACAAATTTGGTCGGTAGCCATTAATTGGGATATTTTTTTTCTTCCGATTCCAGCTATGATTGGCGCTGAATTTTTAAGGTGGCGCGAGGTTTTCAATATGCTTTTCGTGCAGCGGTAAAATCGTGTAGACATTTCATTTTTCGTCTTAGTGAATGAGTCGTTATTGGATCATTGCTGTCATTTTATGCAGAGGTTCTTGCACAATTTTTGGAAAAGTTCTTTTAAAAAACCATGCGTCGTTACTTTAGTTGGGGAGAATTCAAATGTCGTCAGAGTTAGCGTTGGCAAACATACGCGCCAAGCAGGTTGAAGCAACAATGTTGCCCAGACCATTTGAACTAGAAGAATTGCCAACTCCCGCTTTGATCATAGATAAGCCTGCGTTAGAGGCGAATATTGCCAAAATGTCTAAGCATTTGACCAGCCACGGCAAAGGCTTTAGGCCCCATGCCAAAACTCATAAGTGCCCGCTTATCTCGCGAATGCAGATAGAGGCCGGAGCCGTGGGTGTGTGCGCGGCAAAAGTCAGTGAAGCCGCTGCGCTCTTGCATGGCGGGGTATCTAAAATCCTTATCACGTCACCAATATCTACGTTAACGAAAGCGCAGATTCTGGATACGCTTTTACTGGGGCAAAAGGACATTCGCATTGTAGTGGACTCACTCCACGGCTTTGAATTGCTCGCGAAAGCTATTTCGGCAGATTCGACGCTTGGCATATTGGTGGATCTAGACGTGTCAATGGGCCGTACCGGTACCCGAGACAATGATTTGCTTTTGACGCTCGTTGAACGCATTGAAAAAGATGACAGATTCTATTTTTCTGGGGTCCAACACTATGCGGGTCACCTGATGCATTTGGCTGACTTTGACAAGCGCCGGGAGAAATCTTTGAGCTCTTGGCAGCGTTTAGAAGATAAGTTTTTGTTGCTCGAAAAACACGGTATTGATGTGGATGTCGTTACCGGTGGTGGTACCGGCACTTACGACATTGATGTGGATGTGGCCAGAATGACTGATCTACAAGTAGGCAGTTATATATTTATGGATGAAGAGTACCGGTCTATTGGCAGTGCACAAGGCGACCGCTTTAATGAATTTGAGCTCTCGTTGAGTGTGGCTTGTACCACCATAAGTCAGCCACAAAGTGCCACGATTACCGTTGACGGTGGCTATAAAGCCTTTGCCTCAGACAGTGTTAATCCAGTATGCGATGACATTCCCGATGTGGAATTTCGCTTTGCTGGTGACGAGCATGGTGTGTTGATCCTTGCTGAGGGTCAGCAAGAGATCCAGCTCGGGCAGGTCATACGCTTCGCTACGCCCCATTGCGACCCAACGGTTAATCTGCATGAGTATTATTGGGTAATGGAAGCGGATGGGTTGATTCATAGCTGCTGGCCCATTACTGCCCGCGGTTGTTCTTGGTAGTTTGCAGTTGCTGAAATTAATAGTTAACAGAGGTTGGATTACTCCATGCTGGATATAGTTATAACGGGTGGCTGGCTGATGCTGCCGATTCTTCTTTGTAGCGTAGTAGTTGGCGCTATTTGCTTGGAGCGTTGGTGGACATTGCGACGAGAGGAAGTTATTCCAGCTGGCTTGCTCAGCCAACTGCAAAGTACTCAAGAGTGGTCAAGTGATAACAAAACTCTGGCGGAATTAGCCGTGGCTTCCCCCTTGGGTTTTGTCATTGCCGCGGGGTTGAATGGCATTGATCTGCATACCGAAGCTTTTCAGCGCGTCATGCAGTCAACGATAGATAATGTTGCCCATGAACTTGAACGATATTTAACCTTAGTTGGTATCATTGCCTCCATTACGCCTTTGATGGGTATCTTGGGTACCGTATTTGGCATGATAGATGTATTTAGCACTCTAGTTTCAGCAGGGCAGGGCGACGCGAAAGTTTTGGCGGGTGGCATATCTACCGCCTTGGTAACAAGCGCTGCAGGTCTCTCTGTGGCTATACCTGCTTTGATAGCCCACCGATTCTTTTTGCGTAAGGTTGACGAACTGGTGTTAGAAATCGATAGCATTAGTCAGCGTTTTTTTGACCGCCTACGTGCACATTCCAACGAGACGTCACACTAATGAGAATTCTTATGGTCGGTGGGTTCTTAGTCGCGCTGTTGGTTATCTGCATGAAGCATGAGTGTCGTTTGAGATGCCTCTAACGTGAGACGTTCCAGAGCCAGTCGTCGAGAGGCTACAGTAGAGTTAACGCCACTGATAGATGTGGTGTTTTTGCTGTTGATATTTTTTATGGTATCTACCAGCTTTGTGCAAAACGAGGCTTTGAATGTTGATCTTCCTCAAGCCAATGGGGATGCTCAATCCAGCCAAGATTTATATATCAATGTCATAGTGCAGGAAGACGGGCGCTATGAAATAGATGGCAACTTAGTTGCCGATGAGTCTTTAGCAGGTTTAGTAAATACACTTCGAAGTATTGTTGAAAAAAATGCCGCGCAGAATAACTCGCTACCTGTAATCATCAGTGCAGACGCACTGGCTACGCATCAATCAGTGGTGCGGATTATGGATGCCTGCGCACAGGCCGGATTATCGCAAATTAGTTTGGCTACACAGCCAATATTAAACCCCTCTAAGGAATAGGCTAAATTTATGGCTCAACCATCTATGGCTAAACCATCAGATTGGCAAACTTATCGCCGGCTGCTGCGTTACGTGGGGCGTTACTGGTTTCTCATGACTTTCTCAATAGTCGCTTTTTTGTTTGCTGCGGGTGCCGAGGCCTATTTTGTCAAGCTATTCGGGGAACTCATAGATCAGTGGGACGACTTGAAGGTGAGAGCTGCCGCCTCGATACCGGCCATGATGGTGGCGGTGACTTTAGTGCGAGCAGTCGGCACTATTATTGGTGAAACGGCCATGGCGCGGATTTCATTTGGCGTAGTTTATAACCTGCGAGAAGAACTGTTCTCTCAAGTTTTGAAATTACCCAGTCGTTACTTTGATAACGAATCTCAAGGCCACATCGTTTCTCGAATAACTTTTACCGTGACGCAGTTGAGAGATACCGGCACCGAGGCGTTACGCTCACTCATTCAAGATGGCGTTAAGGTCATCGCTTATCTTGGCCTAATGCTCTTTCAAAGTTGGCAACTTACGTTTTTGTTTATTGGTACCGCTCCGATTTTGGCGCTCGTTGTAGTGTTTGCCAGTAGTCGATTTCGCAAAATCAGTCGACGTATTCAGCATTCAATGGGAGATGTCACTCACGTCGCTTCTGAGGCAGTCAATGGCTATAGAGTAGTAAAAGTATTTGGCGGTAATTCTCATGAGGAACAGAGGTTTTTGGGTGCAAATAAAGTCAATCGTCAGCAAAATTTAAAAATGGCGGTGACTCGAGTTTTGAGTTCTCAGATAAACGAAACCATAATCGCCACAGCATTGTGTGGGTTGATCATTATGCTTTATCGCCCAGAGATTGGCGGTGGTCTGAGTAGTGGCGAAGCTGTGACATTTCTTGTACTTGCCGGAATGTTGGGTAAGCCGATTCGTAAGTTGTCTGAAGTGAATGCGAAATTGCAGCGTGGCTTTGCTGCCGCAGAAGACATTTTTGGTCAGTTAGATTCGCCCATTGAAGTGGATAGTGGCTCGTACACCGTTGCTAAGGTCGCGGGTGCACTGAAATTCGATAAGGTAGATTTTGCTTACAACGAACACGGACCTAACGTGCTCAGCCAGATTTCACTGAATATTCAACCGGGCCAGACCATCGCCATGGTAGGTCGCTCTGGTAGTGGTAAGTCAACGTTGGCTAGTTTATTGCCTCGGTTTTATGAAATAGACAACGGCGCTATTACTTTAGACGGCGTTGATTTGCGAGATTACGAGATGAATTGTTTGAGAAAACAAATCTCAGTCGTAAATCAACAAGTCACCTTATTCAACGATACCTTGCGCAATAATATCGCTTACGGTGATGCTAAAAACGCTACAGATGCGGAAATTCAGATGGCTTTGGATCGTTCCTATGCCAGTGAGTTTGTTAACAAGCTACCTGCTGGGGTTGAGACAGTGGTGGGTGACGATGGCGTGTTGCTGTCTGGTGGCCAAAGGCAACGTATAGCCATTGCGCGGGCGTTACTGAAAGATTCGCCAATCTTAATCATGGACGAAGCTACCTCAGCCTTGGACAATGAATCAGAAAAGTATATTCAGGCAGCATTAGAAGAGGTCATGGCTGGCCGCACTACTTTAGTTATAGCACACCGCTTATCCACTGTTGAATCTGCCGACGTGATTGTAGTTCTAGATCAAGGCCAGATCGTTGAGCAAGGCGACCATAAATCGTTATTGGCCCAGGGCGGACATTATGCAGAGCTCTACGCTGCGCAGTTTCAAGATGAGCCCGAAGCTGACGAAGAGTCGCCGGTTTCCCTAGCCTCTGCATCGTTAGTGAGGGTTAACGCTAAAAGTATAGCTAAGGTTAATTCTTTTATTGACCGCTCGGCTAATATGTTGAGCCAGGCTTGGTATAACAATGCTCGATGGCCTCAACTATTGATGCCTTTGTCTTGGCTATATGGTTGGGTTGTTCAGCGTAAAGCAAACGCTTATCGTTCTGGTGCGAAAGTTGCTGGGCGAACACAGTTGCCAGTTATTGTAGTGGGCAATATTACTGCTGGTGGCACTGGCAAGACGCCGCTGGTTATATGGCTGGTTGAAGAATTGCGTCGTTGTGGATTCAAGCCTGGTATTGTTTCTAGGGGTTACAAAGGCAGCCTCAGTGGTAGAGGCGCGCTCATCCCATTACATGCAGATCCTCTGCGCTACGGTGACGAGGGTGTGCTGTTGAAAAACAGATTACAGTGTCCTGTGGCAATTGCAGCTGACAGAATGAAAGCGTTGGCGCTGCTGCAGTCGGAAGCCTGCGATATTGTTGTTTCGGATGATGGTCTTCAGCACCATGCGATGGGTCGCGATATAGAGATTGTTGTAATAGATGGCGCTCGTGGCTTAGGGAACGGACAATTACTCCCCGCAGGGCCACTTCGAGAACCTGCGAGTCGGCTAAATGATGTTGATTTGGTGGTTTCTAATGGGCAACCTTCAGGCTTGGTTCAGCAGGAAATTGTTATGCACGCAAAAGTTCGCTGCTTCAGAAGTTTGGCAAACGGGCGCCAATTAGATGCGATAGAATTCTTGCAACAAAATAGTGCAGTGCACGCAGTTTGTGGAATTGGTAATCCGACGCGTTTCTTTACTACGTTGTTAGAGTTAGGTTTTTTGATTGAGCCTGAGGCTTATAGTGATCATCATTTATTTACTGGCGAAGAAATTCGCTTTGCTGATGTGATGACCGTGGTGTGTACCGAGAAAGATGCCATTAAACTGGTCCAACTGGACGTAGATTTGAGCAATGTTTGGTCTTTGGATATCGACGTAGCCTTCGACGATGATATTGCCGCTGCGTTAGCCGCTATGTTGTCAGAACGAGTCTTGTCGCCATTACTGCCAATGGCTAATGCGCAAAATCTACAGATAGGGAGTGATGTTTAGTATGGCTACACATGTCGTTATTCCTGCGCGATACGCTTCATCTCGCCTGCCGGGTAAGCCCTTAGCGCTTATAAACGGCTTACCTATGATTGTCCATGTGGCCGCTCTGGCGAGTAACTCCATTGCGGATGATGTGGTTGTTGCGGTAGATGATACGCGTGTTTTAGATGCGGTTTTATCCGCGGGCTATAAAGGCTTAATGACTCGAGTAGATCATCCATCAGGCTCGGACCGGGTTATGCAGATAGCTGATGAGATGGGTTGGGATGGCGATGATATTGTCATCAATATTCAAGGCGATGAGCCGCTGCTGCCGCCGAGTATTGTAAATGATCTTTTCGCTGCGATGTTAACCAGCTCTGACGTTGAGATGGCGACCTTATCTGAACCGATTACAAATAGTCGGGACTTTTTAGATGCTAATGTTGTGAAAGTTGTGGTTGGTGATGGCCGTCGTGCCATTAATTTCTCGCGTGCGCCGATACCTTACCCTAGACAAGCCATGCATGATGAAAAGCTGTTAAGTTCTTTTCTGCAAAGCGGCGTGGCGCGCAGGCATATTGGAATTTACGCTTTCCGAGTCTCGGGGCTACGCACATTCGTTAACCTAGGTGAGTCGAACTTAGAGCGGATCGAAAAGTTGGAGCAGTTACGTTGGATCGAGGCTGGTAAAAATTTACTGGTGTTGGACGTTAACCAAGCGGTTCCCGGCGGCGTTGATACACCCGAGGATTTGGCTCGTGTACAAAAGGAGTTTGTGAACGGGTAGTACTTTCTGTAATACCCGCTCACAGTTAAACAGCTTACTTGGGGCTCAACTTACTCGCTTTAAGTTACCTTTTAGGGTTACTTAGGTGCCATACGGATACCGCCATCTAAGCGTATCGTTTCACCGTTCAGGTACGAGTTTTCTACAATCTGCTTTGTCAGCGAAGCGTATTCTGGGGGTAAGCCCAAGCGCTTAGGGTACTGAACCATATCGATTAATGGGTCTCTTACTGCATCTGGCGCACCAGCCATCATTGGCGTATTGAATATGCCCGGGGCAATAGTGCAAATGCGCACGCCTTGGCGAGATAGATCACGGGCGATAGGTAAAGTCATACCTGCAACACCTGCTTTACTTGCAGAGTAAGCTGCCTGGCCAATTTGGCCGTCGTAGGCTGCGACTGAAGCGGTATTGATTATAACACCTCTCTCTAAGGCCTCACCTTCAGGTTCATTCAACTGCATAATCGCTGCACATTTACTCAGAACTGAGAATGTACCGATTAAATTTACCTGAACGATAAAATTGAATTTCGCAATATCCAAAGCACCTTCACGACCCACTGTGCGAGACGCCGCGCCAATTCCAGCGCAATTCACATTGATATGGATAGCGCCGAAATCTTCGTGGATTTGATTAATGGCTGCGGTTACAGATGCATCATCGGTAACATTCACTTGATAGGCTTTGGCGTCGCCAAGTTCTTTCGCGGTAGCATTTGCTAAATCTTCGTTCAGATCTAGAATGGCAACCCTACCGCCATTAGCGATGATCATTTCTGCACTGGCTCTTCCGAGACCGGATGCGCCGCCAGTAATGACAGCGACTTTTCCTTGGATATTCACATGAATTCCTTTAGTTAGTTTCAAACAGTGCCTTAGTATACCCTAAGCTTTTACGGAATCAGCCATAGCCTGTGAATCTCATATCTAATTTTATAGAAGAATCTGAAGCTCGAGTTCTTGAGCAGTGGCTACAAACCTCAGATCAGATCACGTGGCAGCAGGAACATTTCAAAATTTATGGGCGCGAGGTCCTTGCGCCGCGGCAAATAGCCTGGTTTGGGGACCCTGGTCTTAACTATAGATACACGCAATTAGACCACCGAACTAATGGCTGGCCAGAACCCTTGGCTGATCTTAGACAGCGTATTCAGCGTGAGGTAGAGCAACCATTTAACTTTTTGTTATTGAATAAGTATGTAGATGGCAGTCAATATATGGGATGGCATAAGGACGACGAGGCCGGTTGTATCGGTCAAATTGCATCAGTTAGTTTGGGCGCAGTTAGACGCTTCGCCATTGAGCGCGTACCCCAGGGCAGCACGTCTGAGGGCGCTGAAGTGGTTAGGGAGAGCATAGATCTGGCCAATGGCTCTTTACTGTTCTTTGACGGCCGTCAGCGCCATTGTCTGCGGGCAACGAAACGTCCTGTGGGCAGCAGGGTTAATTTAACATTTCGGAATTTGGCATCGTGAATATCCAGCCGGACTTTCTCCTTGAAAACACCTTTGGCCTTACTTCACTGGCCCAGTGGGGCTGCTCTATAGAGCAAATAGATGATGTTTTGGCTGCCCAAGACTTTGCCGCAGAAAACGATCTATCGATGACTTGTCTCGGCGCCGGGTCTAATGTGATTTTGCCGCCACAGCTTTCTGGTCTGGTGTGTTGTATGCGGATTGACGGCATTAACGTCTTGGAAGAGACCACTGATTCGGTTTTGCTTGAGGTCGGGGCTGGCGTAACGTGGCATAAACTTGTCATGGACAGTTTAAAGCAGGGGTGGTTTGGCTTGGAAAATTTGGCCTTAATCCCTGGCTCGGTTGGCGCGGCGCCAGTGCAGAATATCGGTGCTTATGGTGTTGAGGTTGGACAGTTTATTAGCGCAATAAATATTCTTGATGGTCAACAAGAGCTTCGACAGGTGGCACAAAGTGATTGCCAATTTGCCTATCGCTGGAGCATTTTTAAAACTCAGCCGGATTGGATTATTGTTTCCGTGGTTATGCGTTTATCTAAATTGCCGAGAATTGAAGCAAGCTATCCAGAACTACAAAGTTATTTACACGATTTGTCTAAGGCCGAGCCAACTCCCCAAGATGTTGCGGAATGCGTTATTGCGTTGCGCAATAGCAAATTACCCAACCCTTCTGAGTTCGCCAATGTTGGGAGTTTTTTTAAGAACCCTGTAGTCAGCGAAGCGGTTGGTTTTGCCATGCGTGAGCAGGGCTTTAAATCCTTTGTACACGGCGAAAGTCATAAACTGTCAGCTGCTCAATTGATTGATCGCGCTGGTTGGAAGGGTATTCGCCATGGCGATGTAGGTTGCTGGCCGCAGCAACCCTTAGTCATCGTCAATTATGGTTCCGCCAACCGTACAGACATCCTCAGCTTTGCCGAGGATGTTGCGCTCAGTGTGCAGGAACAGTATCAGATTCAGCTAGAGCTAGAACCGTCAGTATTACTCTGAGAGTTGCTGCTTTGAGGTTGAATTAAGACACCTTGTTTGCGTAGAACATTCTCACGATCTCTGCGCTTTACTTCGCGTGGGTCGTTGGTTGCACGTCCCGGAGGTCTGGTTGCTGCTGGGACCTCGGCATCTACTACGGTTTCTTCAACTTCTTCAACTGCTTCTACAAGAGTGTCTGCGGCTTTGCCAGCTGACAATTTGTCCTCAGAAGTCTTTGCTTCGGCTGCCTTTTCTGGCTCTGAGGCAGCAACTTCTGGGATCACTGTTGTAGTTTCTTGCGCGACTTCTGTTTTAGCTACTTCTGTTTCAGAGGCCACTGCTACAGAGTTTTGTGCACCTTCCGCAGTTTTGCTCGCTTCTTGAGCCTGAGTTTCGCCGTCATTGTCAGCAACTGCTGTAACTACTGCTGTTACAACTGCGGTTTCTGGAACGTCAGTGACTTCCAGCGGGCTGCTGATTTCTGGTAGCTCAGAACTGACTGTCTCTAACTCTTCCGTTGACACTGTTTGATCGCTAGATTCTGCCGAGTCTTGACTCTTTTTTGCACCACGATTGCGTGGGTCATTGCTGGCTCTGCCGCGAGGTTTACGGTTAGCACGCTGGGCCCTCTCACTTGAGGCCTTCTCAGCTTTGCTTTCTGAGCTGTTGGCTGGATTTTCCGTTATAACTACCGCGGTTTTATCGTTAGTTTTTGCACTTGCCACTTTCGCGCTTTCCCGCGGTGGTGCAGAACGGTCTCTTTGCGGCTGCCTTTTGCTCTTAGCCAATGTTTCTTCTGATGGCTGTCGATCTTCTTTGGGCACAACTACAAAAGGCTTAGATTCCTTCTTCTGAGTCGGCTTTTTAGGTTGCTCTGAACTTTCGTCGCGGCGATTTTCTCCGCGTCGTTTGTCTTCCCGACGCGGGCTGCGACGCTCATCTTTGCTAGAGTCTTTATTAGAATCTCTGCTAGTTCGTTCGTCAGATCTTTGTTCGTCTTTACGATTGTCTTCGCGCTGAGCTTCGTCGCCATTCGATTGACCGCGTTTTGCGCGGTTATCTTGGCCAGCACTGTCTTTTCTTTGTCTGCTTTCTGGTTTGCGGTCATCATCATTGCGTCTACGATTACGTCCGCTAGAGTCGCGATTGTTTTCGCTAGTGCCTTTGTCTCGTGGCGTAGGATTACGTCTGGGACTATCTTCCACGGCTGCCTCGTCAGAGAAAAGGCTACCTACTATACGTTTGAATAGGCTTGGCTTCGACGATGTAGGTGCAGCTTTTGCTGTTACCGGAGTCGCTGCTGGCACTGGTGGAGCAGATTGAATTTGCGTTTTTACTGCTGCTTGAGGTTTTGCTGGCAGCGCCGTATCTGCGGGTATTTCCTGCTGTTGGGCTTGGTTTGCTAAATCTGAAAGCACATCGCTGGGTACTTCACCTTCCCCCTCGACATGGTCATCTCGAAGTCGTTCAACGAGGTAGTGGGGTGTTTCCAAATTAGTGTTTGGAATGATTACGATATGCGTGCCGGTATGTTGTTCTATGGTGGCTAAGTCGCCGCGCTTTTCATTGAGCAAAAATGCTCCAATGGCCAAAGGTACTTGGACTCGAATAACGGCGCTGCGCTCCTTTAATGATTCCTCTTCTAAAACGCGCAAAATTGCTAATGCCAATGATTTGGTGTCTCTGATGCGACCCTGACCATTACACCGAGGGCATAACCCAGTGCTTATTTCCTCTAGTGACGGGCGCAAGCGCTGGCGGCTCATTTCCATCAGACCGAAGCGAGAAATACGCCCTGTTTGAATGCGAGCCCTGTCGGTTTCTAGTGCATTACGCATACGATTTTCGACAGCGCGCTGATTTTTTGGGTTCATCATATCGATGAAATCTATGACCACTAAACCACCAATATCTCGAATGCGCAGTTGTCGTGCGATTTCATCCGCTGCCTCAAGATTGGTATTGAGGGCTGTTTCTTCGATGTCATGACCCTTTGTGGCCCGGGCTGAGTTGATATCGATAGAGACTAAGGCTTCTGTGGGGTCAATTACGATACTGCCCCCGGCCGGTAATTTAACCGTGTGTTCATAAGCCGTTTCAATCTGGCTTTCGATTTGGTAGCGGCTAAATAATGGGATTGAATCATCGTATGCTTTAACTTTATCTGCATAGTGAGGCATGACTTGAGCGATAAATGCCGAGGCTTCTTCGAATGCCGCGTCGCCTTCAATAAGTACTTCACCGATATCCGCGCGCAAGTTGTCTCTAATAGCGCGAATGACAGCGCTATTTTCTTGGTACAAGAGGGATGGCGTTGGTTCGGATTCGTCCGCATTTTGTATCGCCTGCCATAGTTGCAGTAGATAGTTTAGATCCCAGTTTAATTCCTCTGAGCTGCGACCCACGCCGGCAGTACGAACGATGACGCCCATACCATCTGGAATATCAATTTGTGCCAAAGCGTCGCGTAGTTGGTCTCTTTCTTCACCTTCGATGCGACGAGAAATACCGCCAGCTCTTGGGTTGTTGGGCATTAGCACCATGTAGCGACCAGCTAGGCTCAAAAAAGTCGTAAGCGCCGCGCCTTTGTTGCCGCGCTCTTCTTTTTCGACCTGAACTAATATTTCTTGGCCTTCACCAACCAACTCTTGGATAGGTGAGCGATTGCCACCTTTCTTTTTGAAATACTCTCGAGAAATCTCTTTTAACGGCAAAAACCCATGTCGTTCAGAGCCGAAGTCGACAAAAGCGGCTTCGAGGCTAGGTTCTACACGGGTGATTTTGGCTTTGTAGATGCTGGATTTTTTCTGTTCTCTGGCGACATTGTCGACGTCTAGATCGTAGAGTTTTTGTCCATCAACAAGGGCAATACGAACCTCTTCAGGCTGTCTTGCATTGATTAGCATTCTTTTCATTAGTCATAAGTCCTATAAGGGCTGATGCTCAACTGCCATATTCTGAGCTCGGCACATTTTTGGGACGTTATAGTGGGGATAGAGATGAAATTGCAGTGATATAGCCGGCTTAGATCTATCTAGGTCCGGTGAACGCTTCGATTGAATATGTCGCCTAAACTCGCATAGCGCACTTACTAAAAGCCTGATTGGTAAGGGCCTAGTGCATCTATGCTCTAAATCACCGCATGCTTCTGCCCCCTATAATGCGGGGCGCATTTGATGACGCGGGCGATCGCTTAACGATCTTATAGACATAGCAGCTCACCTCGGGGTTAAACTAAATATGTCGTTGCGTTTTTACTCTCTGGGTTCGGCAGACTGTCCGCTCGAGCCACTAATATCATTGTTCTGTAATTTCTGCGGATATTTATCCGCGCTCTTCTACGACAGGCCGATTATCAATGTGACCATTTTACACGTTGGCGTAATAAGCCAATGGCTAAAATGCAGCTCTTAAGTCGTTATCATCATCAGGCTATGGCATATTTGCCCTGATGCAATCACTATCTCGTCTAATATATAGGTGCTCTATGCACCTTGATTATTCAGAACGCTATTTAAAAAGCGATCTAAGAGTTGTCTAAGGAAGTTCCTCCAAAGACCTAATTTAAAATATTCATTGGCATAAGATGTCTTATTAACAATGAAATTGACTGTTTTTGACCACCTGATTAGTGCTGAGCCACAGTCCGGAATTCGTAACATAAGTTGCCATACACTGGGCATACTCAAGTTGCCAAAGCTTAAACGCATCTCAATATGTACAAGATCTCGTTCAAGTAGATGTGCGTAAATTTCTACAAGCCACTTCTTTGGATGCACAATGCACCTCAAGCTGTAAACTAGTACGCCACGCTAAATCTCGGCTGGATGGTAACAGTGTTTGCTAAACCCTTCAAACGATTAGTTTTTTTCTCTAAAAGGTGCTCTTAATGGAAGTGACATATATGGATATTGTGAATGTCGATGACGTAGGTCAGCGCATTGACAATTTTTTGTTACGCCATTTGAAAGGTGTACCAAGAACTAAGATTTATCGCATTTTACGCAAAGGTGAAGTGCGTGTGAATGGTGGCCGTATTAAGCCTACCTATCGCCTAGCACTGAACGACCGCGTGCGGATTCCACCGGTTCGAAGCCGTGAAGATGCCCCAGTGCAAATGACCAGTGATACGGCAGCCATTTTGGAGCAATGCATTCTATTTGAGGACGATGATCTGATTGTTATCAATAAACCACCTGGGTTCGCGGTCCATGGCGGTAGCTCAATTACCTCTGGTGTGATTGAGATGTTTAGAGTGATGCGCAATCAAACGCGGTTGGAATTGGCACACCGGATTGACCGCGACACGTCTGGGTGTTTGTTGATTTGTAAAAAGCGTAGTGTCCTTAAACTTGCACAGGAAGCCTTTCGCGAGAGGGTTGTGAAAAAAAAGTATCATCTCATTGTTGATGGTGTATGGCCTCGTGATTGCAGGAGCATTCATCACCGTCTGAAGAGATTTGAAGCAGCTTCTGGCGAGCGTAGAGTTAGGGTTGATGGTACGGGTCAGACAGCCAGGACTGATTTTGAAATAGTCGGTACTGGTCCCACTGCGACTTTATTGTCTGCGAGTTTGCACACCGGTAGAACCCATCAGATTAGAGTCCACGCGCAATCTCAACAGCACGCCATTCTTGGCGATTCCAAGTATGGCGACGCAAACGCCCTCAAAGCTTCTCGGTTGTGTCTGCACTCATCCAGATTAATGGTGCCTTTTGGTTCTGATCGGTTAGACGTGTCTGCTCCGTTAGAAGCAGAGATGGCCGGAATTTGGCGTTCTTTAGCGTCAAAGCAGGCCTCCGTTTAACCGTTGCGGTTTAACCGTTGCCTGTCTTTCTCAAGTCATTGGCTAGCGTGATCGGGGCAGTAGGTTAAAACCAAATTCCTGCAGCCTAGAAACTAGGCGGATTAGCGGCAGTCCTATTAGGGCGCTTGGATCCTCTGCTTTGATAGATTCAAAGAGGGCGATACCCAAACCCTCTGCTTTGAAGGACCCTGCACAATCTAACGGCATATCTCGTTCAACGTAGTCGGTTATTTCTGTAATAGACAGTTTGCGGAACTGCAGGTGAGTCGTTTCGACATCCAGCGTGTATTTATCTGTTTGGCCATTTTTTTGCGCGGTATTGCACTGGTAAATGGCTAAACCCGTATAAAACACAGCGGTTTTGCCGCTGCAATAGGTGAGGGATTCAATAGCCGCCTCAACGCTGCCTGGCTTCTCAAGTATTCTGTCGCCACAAGCGCCGGTTTGGTCAGAACCTATGACAATTTTGCCTGGATTGTCGCGTGCAATTATCTGTGCTTTTGTTTGCGCTAATCTGCATACAAGCGCTCGGGGTGTTTCCTTGGGCTCAGGTGTTTCGTCAATATCTGGAGATTGCTGGCTAAAATCCAAGTTTAGTTCTAATCCAAGTGAGCACAAAGCTTGAGCGCGGTATTTGGACGATGATCCGAGTATTATTTTTTTCGACATGGCGCTGGTTTGGGAGCTAATTGATTAGTGCTGCCAGTGCAGCGATAACTTTGACGTTAAGTACCTTATACCGCAACTGCAGCCTTGAATGGGCGATTTTTTCTGAACTTTGAACAAATCCTTAGCTATCCGCGCAAATACATCAACTTTGACCACAACTTGGCTTTACAGGACAACGACAGATACCTATGATTGCGCCCGCTATGAACTCGCGTACAGATGGAGCATTAACTTACCAATCGCTGGGCCAACGCAAGGTCTTGGTAGAACGTGTTGTCCGCGCGGAACAGATGTCGCGACTCGAGGCAGAGTGTAGCGAATTGGGTGATCTGCAGGTCAAGCTTAATTTTGACCGAGATGCCAGGTACAGGGTAGTGGTAAATGGTATCATTGAGGCAACTGCGAAGATCTCTTGTCATTTGTGCCAAGAGGCTGTGCCTTACAAATTACGTACCACATTCAATGCAACTATTGCCTCCTCAGAAGAGCAAGCGGAGTATTGGAATTTAGGCGAGGAAAGTTCCGGCCTGAATATTGTGGTGATAGAAGCCCCAAGGTTAGATATTGTCGAGCTGGTAGAAGACGAGTTGTTGCTCGATTTGCCAGGGCAAGTATGCACAGACCTAACCTGCGTTAACAGACCATCCATGGTGTACGATGAAGGTGCCGGGGATGAGCTGCAAAGCGAAAAAGATTTAGCGCATAATGGTGATATTTCTAACGATAATGAGATTGAGTTGGATTCGACTGAAGAGTTAGTGGACCGTCAATTGCCTTTTCTAGGGCTTAAAGCGGCCCTGCAAGAACTTGGTTCAGTTCAAGACCCAGAGGGTCAAAAGGGTGAAAGCTAATTGTAGTTAGGTTGAAAAAAGCTACGCAGAGAAGCGCATGGCACATAGCCGGAGTGAACAGCTGTAGTACTAAATGGCCTAAGGTTTAACATTAGAATTTGCGTAGCAGATTCTTGATAAGAGAAAAGGAACAGTAAAATGGCAGTTCAGAAAAGCAAAGTGACTCGTTCACGCCGCGGTCAGCGTCGCTCTCACGACTCATTGTCAGGACCAACATTGTCCGTAGAGTCTACTTCAGGCGAAACTCATCGCCGTCACCATGTGAGCGCAGATGGATACTATCGCGGTCGCCAAGTGATGCCTGACAAAGGCTAGTTAGATGTTCGGGGTAGTGCAATTCTGCTTACTACCCCTTTTTGGGCTCATGGATTTACCTCCCCGCCTAAGGCCTTTCAATACCAATGCGCCTGAAGTATTTTGTAGTGATGCAAAATCTTAGTTATACGCTAGTGTTGCGTAACGGTTTTACTTCCTGTCCCACCTGTAGCTCTTTTGACACCTGCTGTGGGTACTTGTATTCCAATAAATTCCTTAGCGTGTCCACGCTGGTTTCCTCCTTCTTTGCATTTGAACCGCCAGTGGTATTCCTATGGGCCTAATCGCAGTAGATTTGATGGGTGGCAGCACAGGTGTTGCAAACAACCTTGCCGCGTGTGCAGAATTTCGCAGTGCTAAAGATCTAGTATTAGTCGGTCAGCGGGAAGCAGTTCAAGGGACTGCAAGCGCCCAAATACTTGCAGTAAATGGCGCAACCTTTCTCTATGCCGAGGATTTCCTCGACGGCTCAGAATCCCTCAGCGACGTGCTTAGGAATAGGCCGAATTCATCTATGGCCGTTTGCGCTAAATTACTCGCCAATAATGAAGTTAAAGCTGTGGTCAGCTCTGGCGATACGAAGGCGTTGCTTGGTTTGGCGCGCTCGCATGTCGGTACTTTGCCCGGCCTTCAACGGCCCGCCATAACAAAGTCTTTTCAGGGCAATACTCGACAGTTTTATATGTTGGACCTCGGTGCTAACGTTAACTGTAGTGAAAATATGCTGACACAATTCGCTAAGCTTGGCGCAGCTTTAGCTTATGCCGGTGAAGGTATCCCGAGTATCCAATCTGTGCGGGTGGCATTGTTGAACATAGGCACAGAGCGCGGCAAAGGTACTGAACAACTAAATAGTGTTGCCGCGACTCTTGGTAGAGACCAGGGCTTAGATTATGTCGGGTTTGTTGAACCTACAGAGTTGTTCTCAGGGGTTGCCGACGTCATCGTCTGTGATGGTTTTAGCGGAAACATTATGCTCAAGACCCTAGAAGGTGTGGCTTCGCATATAAGGCAACGGCTGAGAGGTTTGGTCCAAGGCAATGAAGCGCTGTCTGCCTTTGGTCGAGAGTTAGATCCTGAGCGGTATAATGGTGCGTTGATGGCTGGACTGAATGGCATCGTAGTAAAAAGTCACGGCAGTACCGGTAAACTCGGTTTTTTAAGTGCGTTAAACCAAGCCAATGATTATGTAGGTTCCGGGCTGACGAAGGTACTAGCTGATAATTTATAGCGCTTTGTGGGTAAGTTAGATTTACCCGGCGCGCAGTTTGTTTAGTCGCCAAATTTTTAGCATGTTTAGTTAGAGTTGGCATCACTGGTTAATGATGTATGTCCGTTTAGGGACGTTTACTAATAAGGAGTTGGATGATGAAGTTGGCAGCAATTTTCCCTGGGCAGGGCGCGCAAAGTGTCGGCATGCTCGCTGATATTGCTGAGGCACACACCTCAGTTAAAGAAAAATTTGATGTCGCATCGCAGGTGCTGGGTTTCGATCTATGGTCGATGGTGCAAGAAGGTCCTAATGAGGTTTTGGGTTCAACAGAAAATACTCAGCCCGCTTTGTTGGTTGCCAGCGTTGCCCTCTGGGAGTTGTGGTCTGCTGGGGCAGAGAAAGTCAATGTCATGGCAGGGCATAGCTTAGGTGAATATTCCGCATTGGTCTGCGCCGGCGCTATAAGCTTTGCTGACGGCGTTAAGCTTGTCCGTACTCGTGGTGAATTAATGCAGCGTGCGGTGCCCAATGGTCAAGGCGGCATGGCTGCTATTTTGGGTTTGGATGATGAGGCAATCGAAGCATGTTGTGCTGCGGTTGCAGGTGAAGTCAGCGCTGCTAACTATAATGCGCCGGGCCAAGTGGTTATCGCTGGTGCTATGAGCGCTGTGGATGAAGCTATTGAAGCTTGTAAGGCGGCAGGAGCCAAGCGCGCGCTAAAATTAGATGTGAGTGGTCCATTTCACTCCAAACTCATGGCCGCCGCCGCAGCGGACTTTTCCCAAGCTTTGGATGCAATTGACGTGGTTATGCCGCGGATTCCTGTCGTACAAAATGTGCACGCTCGCGTTGCCAAAGATGTGAGCGAGCTAAAGAGTAACTTGGTTGAGCAGCTTTATTCTCCAGTGCAGTGGACTGCTTCGGTGGAATCTATGCTCGGCCAGGGTTTGCAGCAATGTGTTGAATGTGGCCCCGGAAATGTTCTTGCAGGGCTGGTTAAACGCATTTCTCGGGAAACGCCGACGATCGGACTGTCTAAGATTGCCGGTCTTGAGGCAGCGAACGCGCTTTAAAACCCGCGCAGTATTTATATTTGGAGTTGATTATGTCAGATAGAGTAACAGCCCTAGTCACAGGTGCTAGTCGAGGTATTGGCGCTAGTGTGGCAAAAGCATTGGTCGCAGCGGGTTTTTATGTTGTGGGTACCGCTACCAGTGCCACAGGCGCAGGGCAAATTTCGGCTGCGCTAGGCGATGATGGTTTTGGTTTAGAGTTGAAATTACAGGACAGTGAAAGTATTGCCGGCGCGCTCGCACAGATTAAGGAACGCGTTGCCATGCCTTTGGTGTTGGTAAATAACGCAGGTATTACCAAAGATAATCTGCTGTTGCGCATGTCTGACGCGGAATGGAGTGAAGTCATTGATACCAATCTTAATGGCGCTTTCAGAGTTACCAAGCCTATTTTGCGCGGTATGTTAAAGGCGCGCTGGGGAAGGGTGATTAACATGGGGTCTGTAGTGGGCCGTATGGGCAATCCTGGCCAGGGCAACTATGTTGCCAGTAAAGCTGGATTAGAAGGCTTTACCCGCTCTCTGGCCCTCGAAGTTGCCTCTCGCGGTGTTACGGTAAATGCAGTTGCCCCAGGTTTCATCGCCACGGATATGACTGAGTCGTTAACCCAAGAGCAAATATCTATAATGATGGAGCGTATTCCTTTGGGACGCATGGGTAATGTGGAAGAAATTGCGGCGACAGTTGCGTTCTTGGTCAGTGAAAATGCGGGCTATATTACCGGCCAAACCCTACAGGTGAATGGCGGTCTGTACTTTGCCTGATTGAATAACTAATAAATGCCTCAGGGCAACGTGAAAAATTTGTTGTTTGCAAGCTGTTTCTTTAGGAAAAATGCGTGAAAGTTATAAATTGATAGCTTGAATTGAATTATACGGCTCTATAGAATGCCGTTCGCTTCGCGCCTAGGAATAATTGAGGGATGACATTCGCATGAGCAGTGTTGAAGAACGAGTTAAAAAATTGATTTGTGAACAGCTTGGGGTTAAGGAAGACGAGGTCGGTACCGACGCGTCTTTCGTAGAAGACCTCGGTGCAGACTCTTTAGATACAGTAGAGTTAGTAATGGCTTTGGAAGAGGAATTCGAAACTGAAATTCCTGATGAAGAAGCTGAGAAAATTACGACTGTAAAAGAAGCCGTCGACTATATATTGGCCCACCAATAAGCCAATTCTTCGGTGTGGTGATTGCCACCCGCTGATTGCATCTGCATAGGCAACTCTTTGGAGTTGCCTATGCAGAATGCGCTTCTGTATGCACAGCATTCCCCTGAGACCGAATAAATACGGCTTTTTAAGTCTGCGTTGGTCTAGGCTTGAGCAAATACTATTGCCTGATTATTGGTAGGGCTACTGGTTGCCGAAAAGCACTCTTTAGGGAGCCTTTAAGCTAGGCCAGTTGGTATGCTAGATCAGCAAGTAACAGCAAGTTTGCCGACATTGGCTGGAGAAAATGATGAGTAAGAGAAGAGTAGTCGTTACAGGTATGGGAATGGTCAGTCCGATTGGCCATACCGTTGATGAGTCTTGGCAGGCTGCCATCGCCGGCCAAAGCGGTGTTGGCTTAAATCAATCTTTTGATACTACGGATTACGGCGTAAAAATTTGCGCAAGTGTTAAAGATTTCGATATTTCTCAGTACATTAACCCCAAAGAAGCTCGTCGTATGGACAGCTTTATTCAATTGGGGATTGCTGCTGCCGCTCAAGCAATTGAAGACGCCGGCATAGAATCTCACCCCGATGACGCCGACAGAATTGGCGTAGCCATTGGCTCCGGCATTGGCGGCATCAATACTATTGAAGAGACTCACGCGACACTAGTGAACAGTGGCCCACGGCGTGTGTCACCATTTTTTGTGCCTGGCGTAGTGATCAACATGATTTCAGGCAATGTTTCGATCCAGCATGGCTTTAAGGGCCCTAACATCGCTGTTGTGACCGCTTGTACAACAGGCACGCATAACATTGGCTTTGGTGCTCGGATGATTCAATACGGCGACGCCGATGTAATGGTTGTCGGCGGCGCAGAAGCTGCCACCTCTCCAATTACAGTTGCTGGCTTTAGCTCTATGCGCGCATTGTCCACGCGTAACGATGACCCAGCAGCGGCGAGTCGTCCCTGGGATCAAGATCGTGATGGCTTTGTTTTAGGCGAAGGCGCTGGTGTTTTAGTCATTGAGGAGTACGAGCGAGCTAAGGCTCGGGGTGCAAAAATTTATGCTGAAGTTTTAGGCTTTGGTATGAGTGCAGATGCCGTCCATATTACTGGCCCTTCCGAGGCCGGCGAAGGTGGCGCCGCGGCCATGCAAAACGCTTTGAATGACGCGCAGCTAAATCCTGCAGATTTGGGTTATTTGAACGCACATGGCACGTCTACGCCATTGGGTGACGTTGCAGAAACTAAGGGCGTTAAGTCGGTCTTTGGTAACGATACAAAACTGTATGTTAGCTCAACCAAATCGATGATTGGCCATTTGCTCGGTGCTGCAGGATCTGTAGAGGCGATATTTGCTATCAAGACTCTTACCGACCAAGTCATAGCGCCAACCATAAATCTCGACAACCCCGGTGAAGGCTGTGATCTCGATTACGTGCCTAATACCGCCCGTGATGTGAAGATTACCAGTGCCGCAAGCAACTCGTTTGGCTTCGGCGGAACCAATGGCACCTTAGTATTTGGTGTTGTCTAGGCGTCAAGTGGCGTTAATCTATAGATACTAGCAACATGCATGCAGCGGTAAGACAAATCGGCATTGGGGTATGTCTTATTGTGGCTCTGGTGGTTACTGCCTACGTCTGCTTTCAATCATGGGCAGACGGTGAGCTAGCGCATTCTGCGCAAGTTATGGAAATTGAGCCTGGGGCGTCTCTCGGCTCAATTGCTCAGCAGTTGGTTGAGCTAGGCGTCGTTAGCCAACCCAAATTGTTCAAATTTTTAGCCAGTGTGGAATCTTTAGATACCCAGCTTAAAGCGGGCGAATACGCACTAAAAACCCCCATTTCTCCTCGCCAATTATTAGAAAAATTCAGTTCAGGTGAGGTGCTCTTGCATCCCGTACGTCTCCGCGAAGGTATTACTGCTTTGGTGATGTTGCAAGAGCTCAAAGAAATCCCTCATTTACAGCACACCCTAGGCGACTTTACCTCGAATAACCAAGTCCATGCTGAACTGGCGCCAAAGTTGGGCCTATCCAGTGCGAGTGCGGAAGGGTACTTTTTTCCCGATACCTACTTTGTCCGTCGGGGCCTTAAAGATGTTGACTTGCTGCGACGTGCCCACCAAGTTATGCAGAGTAAAATTGCTCAGGTGTGGGCTATGCGCTCTGCTTCGTCGAACTCACAGAGGTTTAGTATTACCTCTGCGGAGCAGTTGTTGATATTGGCGTCGATTATAGAAAAAGAAACCGGTATAGATGCCGATAGGGCTCAAATCAGTCAGGTGTTCCATAAGAGGTTGAAACGGAATATGCGCTTGCAAACGGACCCAACGGTGATTTATGCCGCGGGTGAAAGTTTTGATGGAGATATTCGGTATAAAGATTTGCGTTTAGATTCGCCATATAATACCTATCGCTACAAGGGTCTTCCTCCGACACCAATTGCTTTGTCTTCTTATCGGTCACTACTTGCTGCGGTGCAGCCTGCTGAAGGGGAATTTTTATATTTTGTTGCTCGGGGTGATGGAAGTAGTCAGTTTTCTGAAACACTGGCCCAGCACAATGCAGCAGTACGTCGTTATCAATTAGGTCAATAAAGTACGTGAATACTAAACAAGGCAAATTTATCACTCTAGAGGGGTCCGAGGGCGTTGGTAAAACGACGAACGTGGACTCTGTGTGTAAGACCCTAGAGGACTTATCTATCGCTTACGTGCGTACAAGAGAGCCGGGGGGTACACCTATGGCTGAACAACTCCGCGAAAATTTGCTCGCCCAGTGGACGGAACCCGTAAATGGCTTAACCGAGTTGTTTATTGCCTTTGCTGCGCGCTTGCAACATGTTGAAGGAGTAATACGCCCAGCTTTAACCGCAGGCAAATGGGTGGTGTGCGATCGTTTTACTGACGCTTCATACGCTTATCAAGGGTATGGCAGAGGGTTGAATTTAGAAAAAATAGCGGTATTAGAAGAATGGGTGCATGGCGACTTGCAGCCGGATCTCACACTATATTTAGATTTAGACCCTGAAGTTGCGGCATTGCGCATAGCTGACAGAGATCATGATCGTATGGAGCAAGAGCAAATGTCTTTCTTTCATAAAGTTCGGCAGGGCTATTTGGCTAGAGCCGCAGCAAATTCGCGGTTTCGCACCGTAGACGCCAGCTTACCTTTAGCCGATGTCCAGCAAACAGTCTGTCGGCAAGTCAAAGAATTCGTTGGCATCCATATGCCAGGTGCCAATTAGGCCATGTTAGGCGAATTGCTGCCATGGCATAAGCCGGTACTTGATGGGTTACAACAGCGTGCTGTTGACGGCACTCTTCCAGCAGCTATTGCTCTGATTTGTGGAGAAGGTTGGGGTGGCCACGATTTAGTCGAGAGAGCGGCATTTGCATTGCTGGGGTTAACCTCAGAGCAACCTCCGCATGAAATAGCGCACCCAGATTTTTGTTGGGTAGCACCTGATGGTGCTGTAATTAAAATTGACCAAGTACGTAAACTAAATGCTTTTTCTGTCAACACGCCGCAAATCGCAAAATGTAAAGTTGCAGTTATCGTTGACGCCCATTTACTCAATACCAATGCTGCGAATACATTGCTCAAGACTCTTGAAGAGCCGCCTCGTAATACGCATATTTTGCTTTCTACGCCGCACTGGGGGCGGCTTCTGCCCACCATAAGAAGCAGGTGTCAGCGTTATCAGGTGGCGCAAAGTGCCGATGAAGCCACACAATGGTTGTCGGCAAAAGGACTCGATATTTCTAAACAGGCTTTTGCTCAGTCGGGTTATGCGCCGCTTCACTTACAACAAGAAGAACGTTTTGATTTAGATGCTTGGTTATTCGAACTGGAAAATAGTTTTGAGCCCAGTACCAGTATTGCCAGTATTTTGGAGACAGACTTGGTAGACGTTTTATCTCGCTGGTACCGAGATCTAATCTGGCAGCAGCGCGATAAAGCAAACCGTACTTTGCTTGCGTTCGCAGACGAGTTGAATCAAACGCGACTGCAGTTGGAAACTTCAAATGCTGCCAACCCACGGTTGTTGATTGAGCGGTTGATCTATCAATGGTTACAAGTTGTCAGGCTACAGCGTCAGCGTGGTGGTTAGTTGGCAGTGCTAGTTGCCTCGCTACTGCAAAAATTTCATGTTTTTAAAAGCATTTAGCTATAACCACTACTGCGTTAAGGAGTACTCGGGTGTTCGTTGATTCCCACTGTCATTTGAATTATCTGCAGGAACCAGAAAAGGCGTTGCAGCGCGCCCGCAATGCAGGGGTAGCTACTTGCCTATGTATTAGCGTTGAACAAAAGCGCATTAATGAAGTCTTGGCGCTAGCCGCTGCCCACGACGATGTATGGGCTAGCGTCGGCGTGCATCCAGATGCAGCAGCAGAACCTCTCGATTGGATAGAGGCGAATTTGTCTCATCCACGGGTGTTGGCTGTAGGCGAAACTGGGTTGGACTATTTACACGATATTACGGATGAGGCGAAGCTACGGCAGCAAGAAGCCTTTGATTTTCAGTTGCAGTTGGCCAACAAGCATATTTTGCCGATCATCGTACATACTAGAAATGCTCAAGATGACACACTGGTTTTGATGGCCAAATACCCCCAAGTTGAAGGCGTATTGCATTGCTTTACAGAGTCATGGGACATGGCGGAGCAAGCTTTAGAGATGGGTTATTACATTTCAATTTCTGGCATTGTTACGTTTAAAAATGCCGAAAATGTGCGCGAGGTAGCGCGCAGAGTGCCTATTGAGCGCTTGTTGATTGAGACAGATGCACCTTGGTTGGCACCAGTGCCTAATCGGGGTAAGGATAACGAACCGGCTTTTGTTGCTGACACAGCAAAATTTTTGGCTGATTTGCGTGGCATGCCCTTGGAACAACTAGCAGCGCAAACCAGCGAAAATTTCAATGTGCTGTTCAAGCCTCAGTAACAGCCAGTTATGCCATAGTAAAACAGCGTGGGGCTTATAGCTTTCTATTAAAGAAATCTAATATTAGATTAAAGCGATGGATTGAAACATGGGGTTCTTGCATTGAATGTTTTGCTCCAGGATAGGTCATCAGCTCAAAAGCTTTATTGCGTTTTTGCAGTTCTGACATGAGCATTGTGCTGTGAGTAAAGAGCACATTATCGTCCGCCATGCCATGAATGAGTAACAGTGGCCCAGACAATTTGTCCACATACGTCAACACATTTGCGGCCTGGTACCCCTCGGCATTTTCATCGGGTAAACCCATATATCTTTCTGTGTAGTGTGTGTCGTAAATTGCCCAGTCACTAACCGGCGCAACGGCTACACCTGCTTTGAAATGCTCAGGTGCTTTGCATAAACCCATAAGGGTCATAAAGCCGCCATAGCTGTGGCCAAAGATGCCGACCCGGGCCAAGTCGGCCCATGGGGTTTGCGCTAATACACTTAAGCCTAGTACCTGATCTTCTACCTCTGGGCCGCCCATGTTTCGGTAAAGTGGGGCTTCGAAGAAGCGCCCGCGGTTGCTTGAACCTCGATTGTCTAACTCCAATACGCCGTAGCCCTGCTGAGAAAACATTTGTACAAGTAGCGAACCCCACTCTTTGCGCACCTTTTGTGCGCCGGGGCCACCGTAAACGTAAACTATTGTTGGGTGCGTGCCTGATATATCTGCAGGCGGCGTGAGCCGGTAGAACATTGATTGACCATCATTGGCTTTGATTTCGCCAAAGCTAGATATCACATGACGCCCATTGAATTGTTTATAGGGGTGCTCGTTATCAATTTTCTCAGAAAATAAACAAATGTTCGGGAGGGGGCTCTTTAAGCTCAGCAAATCAATTTTTAGCGGAGTATTTTCATCACTAAAGCGGTCAAGATATAATCCTTTAGCTAAGTTTAGGGCGGTTTCGTGCCAGCCTGGTTGCTGAGTGATCTGAGAACATTCGGCGCCCGCTAATGACACCGTGAATAAATGGTTTTCAATAGGCTGTGTATCCCATCCACTTACAAATGCATGCGTGGCGCTGACGTCGACTATTTGATTGATGTGTTGCGGGCCTTTTAACAGCCTGGTGTTGCCTTGCTGGTCTAATACGAAAGCTTTTCTGCAACCATCGGCTTCTGTAGAAAATACGATGCTGCCGTCGTTGAGTTGGTGTAGATCCTCGCTCAAGTTGACCCATGTATCGGATCTATCAACGTACAGTGTCTGCCACGCATGATCAGCGTATGCTGTTTTTTTCAGCCAAAGTGTCTGCTGTAGTCGGTCTTGTACTTGTATGTACAAGCCGCTTTGTAGCGGGTTGATTCTTGCCAGATAGACTTCGCTGTCAGTAGGTTGCCAGAGCAATTTGGTTATTCCGCGGTCTAGATCATAGCTGTACAGGCAAACATAGGGGTTGGCTTTTCCTGTATAGGGGTAGCGTTGCGCAACAGTTTTACTGCCGTCTGCGTCGATCTCTAATCTGTAGGAAACTGCTACTGGCCCGTCATCTACTTTGCAGTAGAACAGATATTTTCCGCAGGGTGACCACCAGTGACCATCAAATCTATGCATTTCCTCGGCGGCTAGAAAGTCTGCCAAGCCATTGTTTATCGTCTGGCTGGCATCCCAGGTCACTCTAAGTTCTGTAGTTGCAACGTTCGTATCGTTGCTCGAAGCTTGAGGTGGTTTTATCAGTATATCTTGAATATAGAGATCGCCGGACCTAACAAAACTAATCTTTTCCCCGTTGGGGCTTGCCTTATAGGCACTTTGCCTGTGCTCGGCGTCAGACAGTAGTTTTGGTGCGCGCCCTGTTTTTGTATCAACTTCAACGATATAGGCTTGTCCATCAAGACTGACAAGCGCCTGATCATTTGGGCCCAGCCAGGAGTAAGCGGTGATGCCAAAAGTAAACTGTCGTTTGCGTTCACGTTCGGCTCGCTCTACATCCGTGAGAGCGGTTACCTCGGACGCATTGTTGCTTTCAAAGGTTGCGGCACTGACCCAGAGAGTATGCACTTGTTGTTCAATATCGTATCGCCAGAGATCCATTTGCAGCGAGTTTTCAGCACTCGCCTTTAGGTAGGCTACAAATTTGCCACTGGGCGCAATGCGCATTTGTGTAGGCGGTTGTTTTCTTAGACCGGGTGCAGCAAAAAGATTTGCGGGTGTAAGATTCGCGTGGGTAACTTCTGTCATATTCTTTACGTGGCTTTGTGCTAATGGAATTATTGTTTTCGCTTAGGCGTTTTCTGCTAGCGCAAACGCGTCTCTAGTAAGGTTGCGAGGCGTTGTCTGCGTCACACAAATATTGTCTTCAATGCGGATGCCACCAAAGGGTATGAGAGCATCTATTTTTGACCAATTGATAGCGGCCTTTGCCAACTTCAAAGGCTCTAAAAGTGAGGGAATGAAATATAGTCCCGGTTCGATGGTTAAAACCATATTGGTAGCTAACGGTCGTGTCAGTCTGAGGGTGGAATAAGACGCCGGAGGTGGCGCCTGTTCACCATTGAGGTTGATTTGGTGACCACCAACATCATGCACTTGAATACCCAGAAGGTGGCCTAGTCCGTGTGGACAAAACGGCTCTGTTAAACCTTGCGCGAAGGCTTCTTCGGCGCTGCACGAGAGCAAGTTATGCTCTACCAGTACGTCAGCGAGTTGTCTGTGCATGAGCTTATGCAGGTCTAAGTAGTGACTGCCATTGGTCACAGCGTGGGTAAGTTTTAGCTGGTGGGCATCCATTGATTTTATTAGTGCCGCAAATTCATTGCCAGCCTCATTTGAGTAACATTGGCTGCCTACATGGGTGCGTGTGATATCGCTGGCGTAGCCGTTAAAAGTGCCACCGGCATCAATGAGTAAACTATTTAGGTTTTTCGCTGCTGTTCTATCTTGGTGCTGATAATGCAGCAGACTAGCGTGTTCATTTTGCGCAATGATATTGGAGTAGGGTAGAGCCGCTTCATTGTGCCCAGTTGCCTTTAAATAGCTCAGATGTATTTCAAATTCTGTGGCGCCAGCTTGAAATGCATCAATTGCAGCCAAATGACCCATTACACCGATATTGCTAGCACATTGCATGGTTTCTAATTCATAGGCTGTTTTGCTACCGCGCTGGAAATACAGGTAGTGGATTAGGTCGCTGGGGTTGACCGTACAATGACTTAACTTAGTCAGCAAACCTTCCTGAGCCTCGCCGACAAAAGCACATTTAGCGCTGCTTACTAGCAGTTCAGCGCAGCGAGTAAAGAGGCCAGCAGAGTTTTCAAATAACTCTATATTTAGATGTTGTCCGTGATTTTCTGGCGCCCGTGTAGGTGCATGCCAGAAATCTATCGGGCTAAAAAATAATAACGTAGGTTTTTCGCCGGGCCGCACCACTAGGCAAGAATGTTCTGGGATTTGATCTTGTGGCAACCACTGGAGCAAATTCGGGTTAGTTTTAAATGGCGCGCCATGGTCATCGTGGAAATACATTGCCTGCGCGCCGGCATAAATTACCGCGCTGTCGAAGGCACATTGATCTAGGGCGTTGTTCCAACGTTGGTTGATTGTCGCAAAATGGTCTGAAAACAGCTGCAGTGGGGTCGTTAAATTCATCTCTTTAAACCTAATCAAAGCTGGTGTGAGATTGTAGTGTAATAGTGCCGAAGCCTTGGCACCATCTAAAGAGTAGCGCCACTTGTAGACAATTTGTTTGCCAGAATGTTCGGTAATTTTTTGTTCAGCATGCAAAAGTTCCGCGAATGATTCCTCCTTAGCACATCTCATGTTAGATTCTCTCCCATATTAGATTTTCAAAAAGGGGATGAAATGGAGAGTTACGGATATGTAGCGCCGGGGTCAATTGACGAGGTGTTGGCAGTGCTTAATGCAAGTATTGGCGCGGGCCAAATGACTCAGTTATTGGCTGGAGGGTCAGATGTCCTAGTGCAAATGCGTATGCCAAATCATCAGCCTCGCACCATTGTGGATATTAAAAAATTGGCTGAGACCAATCGATTGGAAGTCAGTGCTGAAGGTATTTATATTGGTGCGGCGGTGTCTAGTGCGCTGATGAATGAGCATCAAGACCTGCAAAAAGCCATGCCCGGCTTATTAGAAGCGGCTGATTTAATTGGCTCTACGCAAGTTCAGGGTCGAGCGACCATCTGCGGCAATTTATGTAATGCATCGCCCGCAGGTGACAGTATTCCTGCTTTGATTGCTGCCGCTGGTATCTGTGATATAGCCACAGCGAATGGCAATCGAGAGATGGCTGTGGAAGATTTTGTAATTGGCGTAGGTAAAAATGCACTGCAGCAAGGTGAATTTTTGCTCGGGGTCAAATTTGCCATGCCTAAAGCAAATACTAAGGATGCTTATCTGCGTTTTACACCGCGGACTGAAATGGATATTGCCGTTGTCGGGGTTGGGGTAAGAGTCAGCGTTGCGAACGGCATTTGTACCGACGCCAGAGTTTCTATCGGTGCTGTTGCACCCACTGCGCTATTGGTCCCTGAGGCCGCTGATGCACTCATTGGCAGCGCGCTGGATGATGCGGCGCTGGCAGCCGCAGGGGAGGCATGTAAGAACTTGTCATCGCCCATAAGCGACAAGCGAGGCACTGTGGAATATCGACAAAAGGTTGTGGCTGTTTTATGTAAACGCGCAATTGCTATTGCGCATAAGCGAGCGCTGGAGAATTAAGATGGCTAGATTACATGTTGAATCAACGATCAATGGTGAAGCACAGGAATTTTTATGTGACGCCAGTCAGTCGCTGCTAGATGTTTTGCGTGATGAACTTGGCCTCACCGGCACGAAGGAAGGCTGTGGTACAGGTGACTGTGGAGCGTGTTCGGTGCTAGTAGATGGCCGACTAGTTTGTTCTTGCCTAATGCTTGGAGTAGAAGCCTCAGGTGCGGAAATTGAAACCATAGAAGGCATTGCCGGCGAAGAGGGCCTGCACCCATTACAAAATGCTTTTTTGGAAAATGCAGCATTGCAGTGCGGAATTTGCACGCCAGGGTTTATTGTGGCGTCGAAGGCGCTGTTGGAAAAGCACCCCAACCCAGATGAAAGCACCATTCGCTATTGGTTAGCGGGTAACCTTTGTCGCTGTACCGGCTACGATAAAATTATTCGCGCTGTGCAAGATGCTGCAGCCAAGATGTCCCATCCTGCATAAAGCAAATGCTCAAATAGGATGCGGGTACCTAGGTTGGGCCGCATCCGTCGTATAGCCGCCGTTGTTCGGCTTTGTTATAGGTATAGTTATATTAATAGTTATATTTATGCTCACCGCCAGTAAATTTATCCACCCCAACATACTGAGTCTTTGGCTACAAGTGGCTTGCTTGAAATGTCTTATCCCACAGGAGATTTAGCTAGATGCCCCAGCTAATAAATATCGGCTCACTATGCATTGACTACGTATATAGCGTAGTCGAAATTGCCAAAGTGGGAGAGACAGTGGCTAGCCAAAATGTCTCCGTATTTCCCGGCGGCAAAGGTCTTAATCAATCTATCGCAGCAGCTAAAGCGGGGATCAGCGTTGAGCATTTTGGCGCTGTTGGAGTTGATGGCGCTGAGCTTGTTGAATTTATGAATATGGCTGGGGTAGGCGTGAGTAACATTGCCACGCTGCCTGGGCGAACGGGTCATGCGGTTATTCAAATTGACGCTCAAGGTCAGAATTCTATTGTGATTGCCGGCGGTACCAACCGCGAAATCCCTCAACAAACCATCGCTAATGCGGTTGCTTCAGCGCAAGAGGGCGGCTGGATACTTATGCAAAATGAGACCAATGATGTTGGCGATATAATCCAGTTAGCGAGTTCTGCGCAGTGCAAGGTTGCGCTAAATTTAGCGCCAGTAGATGGTCATGCCCAAAGCTATAACTATGCGTTGGTAGATCTGCTGATTGTTAACGAGCTAGAGGCAATGGCAGTCAGTGGCTGCAAATCTGCTAAGGAATCTTTTGCTCACCTCATAACAACCTATCCTGAGATGAACTTAGTCCTAACCATGGGCAAGGGTGGGCTGCGCTTTTACCAAACAGATGGTGGTGTTAGCGGTGAGTTAGGCGCGTTTGAAGTAAGCGTCGTTGACGAAACTGCCGCAGGGGACACATTCGTGGGGTATTTGATGGCAGGCTTAGTCAGAGGTGAAAGCTTGGCTGGGGTATTAGTGGAAGCCAGCGCCGCAGGTGCATTGGCAACCACTCGAGCTGGAGCGGCGCCTGCAATACCGCAACTCAAGGAAGTTCATAAGCTGATGAGAGAGCAATCTGCGTCAGCTTAGAACCTTGTTAGAGTTGCTAGGTGTTTGTTTTAGGCATTGCTAAACGTCAAATACCAGCCCAGTGAGTTTAGCTAAATCTTCGATCGCTTGATCCTCGCCAACGACTTTTATCGTTTGCATGCCCAGGTTTCTGGCCGGTTTAAGATTGATTCCTAGGTCGTCTAAAAATACCGATTTAGCCGCAGATACGCCAAGTTTCTCGCAGGTGCGAGTATAAATTTCAGGGTTAGGTTTTCTAATACCTTCCTTGCTAGATTCAACAACTAGGCTAAAAATTTCCATCACGCTGGCCACTGAGTTCGCCTTTGCTTGGTCTGTATCCATGCCTGGTCCGTGACCGGCTTTTACGTTGTTGGTTATGCAGGCCACCAAGTAGTGTTGTTTACATATCTTTAAGACTTCAACCATTCTTGGGCGTAGCGTCCCGCTGAGCCTGGCAATAACAGCTTTGCCAGGGATTTTGTGGCCTTTTGCCGCGCTCTCTGCAGCGAACAGTTCGTCAAAATCATCCATGCTGACGCTATTCGATTCAAACTGCGCCCAGGCGTTGGTTTCAGGATTTACTGCATTAATGCTTCTAATAAAATCTTTGGGTGCGCCTATTTCAGCTTCTAAAACGTTGAAAGCTTCAAAGGGGCTGCTAGTGAACACACCGCCAAAGTCCCAAATAATGGCTTCAATATTGGGGTTTGGATTTGCTGCTTGTGCTGATTCGCTCATGGATATTCCTAATGATGGTTTTGCTCAACATAGATCATAATGCTTCCGACGGGCAGTGACGACGTACTTGAGCAAATTAGATGGGTGAAAGTTAGCCTGAGCTTAGGTTAGGCTGGCTAATTGTTGATAAATATAAGGGCAATATTATGGGACAGGACATAACGGTAACGACAAAAGACGGCAGCACTATCGGTGCCTACATAGCAGAACCTGAGGCAGGTGTAACGGTCTTAGGGTGTGTGGTTGTGATACAAGAAATATTTGGTGTCAATGCGCATATTCGCGAGGTAACCAATGGCTATGCTGAGCAAGGGTATGTGGCCATTGCGCCGAAGATATTTGATCGTATCGGTAGCAACATCGAACTAGGCTATACCGAAGCAGACATGGGCAAGGGCATTGAGCTGGCATTTCAAAAACTCGATCTTGAGCAAACATTAAGCGATCTTCAGGCGACTATTGATCTTGCCAGTAGCCACGGCAAAGTGGGTGTTGTTGGATACTGCTTTGGTGGGTTATTAACTTGGCTGGCAGCTTGTGGCCTCAAAGGTGTTCATGCGGCATCGAGTTATTACGGCGGTGGTATTGTTGGTAATTTAGACAAGCAAGCTCAATGTCCCACGATTATGCATTTTGGCGAGCTAGACGCGCACATACCATTGTCAGATGTGGAAAAAATTAGGGCTGCACAAAGTAATGTGCCAGTTCATGTTTATGCCGCAGATCATGGTTTTAACTGTAATCATCGCGATAGCTTCAATGAGCAGGCCTCTCAATTAGCCTATGAACGCACGTTGGGCCACTTTGCTCAACATTTGAGCTAACGCGACGGGCTATTGGTGTAGCTAAAACCCCAGATAAGCTGTTTAGCTCAGGCTTATCTGAAGGTTAAAGTTGGCTTTTTTATCAGGTAAAAACGTCCCGAGCGGGTCAAACTATGAGAGCATCGCCATTGTCGACAATCTAGCGCACAGATGCCAGTTGACGGCAGGGTACAATATTCGATGCCTAGTGGACCAAGTTTTGGTGGGGAACAAGACCTTCTTAGGGGGCAAATAACTGACTATATTTCGGTAATTTTGCGTTGACATTTCCGTTAAATGAAAGACCTCACCCCTAGGTGGTGGAACTTTGAGAAAAAGTGACGGTTATCGCTAATAACAGATAGGCAAGTGTTGACTTTATTCGGGCGTTTGTTGATCCTTCGTCCGCGGGTTGTGCCGGGGAGGCCAACGCACTAATTATGACTCTGATAAACCATTAGCAGTGAACACATCTATTGATGGATTCGCTTCTGTAGGTTTTTAGGGTTCACCCAGAGCAAATAGCAGTAATATTTGCGAAGCTCATGCCTAATCTATTGGTTGTTGGCGGTATGCCAAAACAATAGTTATGCGAGGTTCAACGAAACAATGGATTTTCCAGCAGGAAGTTGTAATGAAAAAATATACACATAGGCTGACGCAAGTATTGCTGTCCTCAGCTCTCATGTTCTCAGTGAGTCAGGCGCAAGCAACAACACTTAATGATATCTTTCAAGTAGCAGCGCAGATGAATACATCAGCGAAACGCTCTCAAGCGAAGATTGATAACTTGACTGAGGAAACTCGGCAGTTATTGAGTGAGTACAAAACTGTTCTGAAAGAAGTTGAAGGCCTACGAGTTTATAACCGTCAACTTGAGAAGCAGATTGGTAATCAAGAAAAGGAAATGGCTCAGCTAGCAATTTCTATCGACGAAGTAACCGTTATTGAGCGTCAAATTACGCCGCTCATGTTACGCATGATCGATGGCCTTGAGCAGTTTGTGGAACTTGACGCTCCTTTCCTAATCGAAGAGCGTAGAAAACGTATTGAACTGCTACGCGAAACTATGGATCGCGCAGACGTTTTGGTATCGGAAAAGTTCTCACAAGTGTTCAGAGCTTTCCAAATCGAAAACGATTATGGCCGCACAATGGAGACCTATTCGTCCTCTATCGAATTGGCTGGCGTTGAACGTAATGTAGACATTCTTAAGGTAGGCCGCATTGCGTTGGTTTATCAAACACCGGATGGTGAAGAGACTGGCGTATACAACGTAGATAAGCGCGCATTTGAGGCAGTAGATGCTTCGTTCAATAGCTCAGTAAGACAGGGCATTCGAATGGCTCGTCAGCAGGCGTCCATTGAGATGCTTAGCTTGCCGATAGCAGGTGCGGGAGTAGTTCAATGAAAACGTCTAAGAAAAGCATAATGAATTTATCGAAAGGTTTAATAGCAGCTGCTTTGTTAGCTGCATCTTTTGCTCACGCAGAAGAAACAGCTCCAGCTGCAACTGGTTTGGTAGTAAACCAAGCCAGCTCGTTGGATGAGTTGCTGGATAATGTTGAACAACGCCGGGTTGTTGAATCTCGCGAAAACACTGCAAGAGAGCAGCAGTTTGCTAAAGAGAAAGCTAGCCAAGCGCGTCTTTTGAAGAACGCTCAAGATGAGCGTCTTAGAGAGGAACGTCGTTCTGATCGGTTAGAAACTCAGTTTGAAGAAAACGAAATACGCATTGGCGATTTGGCCGAGCAACTTGATAAGCGTTTGGGTAGCTTGCGAGAATTGTTTGGCGTATTGCAGCAGGTTGCTGGTGATACACGCGGTGGCTTCGAAGGTTCAATTATTTCGAGCCAGTACGGAAATCGTGGTGAATGGTTAGGTCAGCTAGCGAAGAAGATGGGTACATCTAGCCAACTAGCTACAATCGACGAAATGGAAACTCTTTGGTTCGAATTACAAAGAGAAATGACCGAATCCGGTAAGATTTCCAAGTATCCTGGTACCGTGACAAAAATCTCCGGTGAAAAAGTTCCTACTGAAATCGTTCGCGTAGGTTCTTTCGCACTATTAGGTGACGGCGAGTACTTACAGTGGAATCCAGATAGCCAGTCTATTACTGAGCTTCCTCGTCAGCCTACAGGCAGACATACATCCACCGTTGAGGCTCTTGAAGCCGCAGCGCCAGGTGAGATCGTAGAATTATCTGTAGACCCAACTCGTGGCTCTTTGCTAGCACTATTGATTCAGGCTGCCACTTTGGGCGAACGAATTGGTTCTCCTTCTTCTTTGTTTGCCGATGGTCAAGGTGGTGAAGTAGGTTCTGTAATTATTCTGGGTGGTATCGTTGGTGTCTTCTTGGCGCTTGAACGGTTAATCACTTTGTTCTTAGTTGGCTCTAAGGTGAATGCTCAACGCAAAACTCCTGTGCCATCGATGGACAACCCGTTAGGTCGTGTACTTAACGTTTATGAAGAAAATAAGGACGTTGATGTTGAAACGCTCGAGCTTAAGCTGGGTGAGGCAATATTGGGTGAAACGCCGAATTTGACTAAACGGATTACGTTAATTCAAGTGATCTCGGTAGTCGCACCGCTCACCGGTCTATTAGGAACGGTAATCGGTATGATCGAGACCTTCCAAGCAATCACACTGTTTGGTACTGGCGATCCTAAGACAATGGCCAGCGGTATTTCTAAAGCATTGATGACCACTGTATTAGGCTTATGTGTCGCAATTCCAACAACACTATTGCACGCTATTGTGAATAGCCGCTCTCGCGAGTTGGTGCATATAATTGAAGAGCAAAGTGCTGGAATTATTGCAGATCACGCTGAAAGAGCTGGCAAGTCACTAGGCTAGTCAGCGGGAGGCTGTCGAAAGATGATTAACGACGCATATCTAGCAATTATCACGTTCATGGAAATGGGCGGCGATGTACTCTGGTACATTGCTGCGATCACCTTCCTTATGTGGACATTGATTTTTGAACGCATTTGGTTCTTTAGAACTGAGCACAAAGATTTGGTTTTGCAGGGGACTACCGTATGGGAAACCCGTGCAGAGCGTAAATCATGGAGTGCTCATCAGGTTCGTGAAGGAATCGTTTCTAACGCTGCCAGTCGGATTATGGGGAGCCTGCCGGTCATTGAGACCTGCGTGGCACTGTGCCCTCTATTCGGTTTGCTTGGTACTGTAACCGGTATGATTGCAGTATTTGACGCGATGGCCACTCAAGGTGGTAATGCCCGGTCTATGGCCGCAGGTGTTTCCATGGCAACAATCCCGACGATGTCTGGAATGATTGCTTCCCTATCGGGGCTGATTGGTACGACGTATTTGAAGCGCAAAGTAGAGTACGAAACGCAAGTATTTGAAGACAACCTAACGCTAGATCATTAGACGTTTAGGTAAGTCGAGAATTTCTTCACCGCAACTAAGGTGATACGAGGAAAGAATTATGCGTAAAAAACTGAGACGCATCTCTAGAAATGAAGAAGAAGCTGATATCAACTTAACGCCCATGTTGGACGTGGTTTTCATTATGCTTATCTTCTTCATCGTCACTGCGACTTTTATTAAGCAGGCTGGCATAGATGTAACTAGGCCGGATGCGATGACTTCTGAACAAAAGCCAACGGTTGCTGTGCTTGTTGCAATAGGACCTACTGGCGAAATATGGATAGACAAGAAGCGGGTTGATCCTACTTCTGTGCGCTCACATATTGAGAAGCTTCACTCCGAAAACCCTAAGGGTGGATTGGTAGTACAAGCCGATAGAAGCTCCACAAACGAAAAGTTGATGGCCGTACTGAACGCAGCAAGAGCCGCGGGCATGCGTCAAGTCGCTATTTCAACTGAAAATAACTAGGTAGGAATGACTATGGTTGTTCGTTATGCAATCGGGGTTGCGCTGGGAGCAGTGGTAACCTTTATTTTGTTTTTCCTCATGCAGGCAATCATTGCAAGCAATGAAGCCAATCTAGAGGAAGGCGCGAAAGGTAAACTGCTGGACTTTGTCCGACTTCAAGATGATCAGGACGTCGAAACTAAGCAACGTAAACCAAAGCCACCACCGCCACCCGATGAGCCGCCACCAGATTTGCCAAAGCCAGATTTTGAGGCGTCGGACTTATCCCAAGGTGTAGATGTAGGTGCTGTTGATGTAGATGTTAACTTATCTATCGAAGGCGGCGGATTTAGCTCTGATGGTGAGTATTTACCGATTGTTAAGGTTAACCCTCAGTATCCCCGCCGTGCCCAAACACGTGGCATTGAAGGATATGTGTTGCTTGAGTATATCGTTACGAAAACTGGCGCGGTCAGAGATCCAGTAGTAATTGAGGCGAAGCCGCCAGGTATTTTTAACCGGGCTGCAATCAACGCTGCATTGAAATATAAATATAAGCCAAAGGTAGTTAATGGCGACGCTATTGACGTTGCCGGTGTGAAGACTCGCATTACCTTTGAAATGGCTGACGGATAGGAGACTGCACTTGAATATTAGGATTAACCCTAGTCTAGCTGCACTTGCTGTTGCGATATTGCTCTCAACTGGTACGCCGTTTCTTGCGGAAATCGGTTTTGCGGGCGCAAGCGTGCAGGCTGAAGAAGAGAAAAAGAAAAAGCAAAAGACACGACGCGTACCTTCTATGAGCGAAGCGGTGTATAAGAAATTAGGCACAGGTCAAGAGGCTATTGACCTGAAGGACTATGTAACTGCTCTAGAAGTGGTTAACGGTGCTTTAGAACGTCGTAAGAGATACAACGAAAATGAAATAGCGAATCTCTACAATATGCTTGGGTATATTTACTACCTCCAAGACGATTACGATGGCGCCATTAGAGAATATAAGCGGGTGGCCGCGGCAGGAGATAAAATTCCTGAGGGTCTAGAGACCACTACCTTATATACCATCGCACAACTCAGCTATGTTCAAGAGAACTATGACGATGCGCTTAAGTACATGGAAATTTGGATCTCTAAGGCGGTTAATCCGTCGGCGGCGCCAAGGATCTTTTTAGCGACTGTTTATTATCAAAAGAAAGATTACGAACGTGCTGTAGAGCAGATGGAGCTAGGCATTCAGATAGCTCAAGAGCGAGGCACAACGGTAACTGAACAGAATTGGAACTTGATGAAATTCCTCTACTTTGAAAAAGAAGACTGGAATAACGTAATCAGGGTTCTTGAGATTATGGTGGAAGAATTTCCTAGCAGAACCAATTGGTCCCAGCTAGCAGGCGTGTATGGACAGCAGGGTTTTGATAAGAAACAGCTGTATGCATACGAGGCAGCTTATACATCTAACATGTTAGAGAAGCAGGGCGACTATACCAATCTGGCCGGATTGCTGATGCAAGAAGAAGTACCTTATCGCGCGTCTAAGGTGCTAGTCGCTGGTATGAAGGCAGAGGTGGTTAAACGAGACGTTAAGAACTTAAAATCTCTAGGTCAGGCCTACCAGCAGTCCCAAGAAGTGGACTCGGCTATCCAGGCTTATGAAGAAGCAGCGAAGCTTTCGGATGATGGCAAGATAGATGAGCGTTTGTCCTACCTATACTTAGATGACGACCAGTTTGGTCGTTGTGTGGAGTCGGCTACGGATGCGTTGGACAAAGGTGGTTTGAGAAAGGCTCAGTCGGTGCATATTGTTAAAGGCATGTGTCTGTTCAACCAGAATAAGCTGAAAACTGCGCGAACGTCTTTTGCCAACTGTCGCCGTGTTGCACGAGCGGAAGAAGACAAGTCGAATCAAAGGATTTGTGGTCAGTGGATTACCCACATCGATCGTGAATCTAGGCGTCAAGAGATTCTCTCGGCGGCTTCCGGCTGATATCGATTGGTTTATTTGCTACAGTGAAAGCCGGTCTTAGACCGGCTTTTTTGTGCCCAGCTGAAATTCATAGCGTGAGTTTTTGGCGTTTTAAGGAGAGGTAGATTGTTTACTGGGATTGTTCAAGATTTGGTGTCTATCGTAAGTGTGGAGAATGAATCAAATTTGATCCGTATTGCTGTTGATTTGGGCGAATTAACGCAAAATTTAGAATTAGGTGCTTCTGTGGCCGTCAATGGTACTTGCCTAACAGTTACTTCGGTAGATCAAGGTGCAGCTTACTTTGACGTCATCAAAGAAACCGCGGTGACAACCAATTTAGCCGATTTAGCTGTAGGGCAACGGGTGAATGTGGAACGCTCGTTCAAAGTTGGCGACGAGGTTGGCGGACATATTATTTCTGGCCATGTAACGGCAACAGCGGCCCTGGCAGAGCTTAAAATTGACGATCACGATAGGGTGCTGACATTCAAGATCGATCCTCAGTGGATGAACTATATTCTGCACAAAGGCTACGTCGGCTTAGACGGTGCCAGCCTTACTGTTTCATCAGTTGATAGGGCCGAGAGTCTATTCACTGTAAGCCTAATACCAGAAACTATTGAACGCACGACACTAGGTCGTTTAGCGCTGGGCGATAGAATTAACGTCGAGGTTGATAGCCAGACCTTGGCTATCGTCGAGACAGTAGAGCGTGTGTTGGCGGACCCTACCATGCGAGCGCAATTTTTGTCCTCGAAGGGCCTATCTTGAGGGGTTCTGAGTTTAAGGCCCGTCTGAATGCAAGGTGGCGCAGTGTAGACTCCATGCTGTGTGTGGGCATAGATCCTGAACTGCACAGAATCCCTGAGCATTTGCGCGATCTAGATGATGCCTTTTACCAATTTGGCAAAGAGATAGTGGACGCAACGGCTGAGCATGTTTGTGCGTTTAAACCCCAGGCCGCTCATTTTGCCGCCGAGGGGCACGAAGACCAGTTAGCCGACCTCATAGAGTATATTCGCGCAACTTACCCTGAAATCGTAGTTATTTTGGATGCTAAGCGAGGGGACGTTGGCAGTACGGCCAAACTTTATGCGCGCGAAGCATATGAGCGTTATCAAGCCGATGCCGTTACTGTTAGTCCTTACCTTGGTTACGACAGTCTAGTGCCGTATTTTGACTATACCGATAAGGGCATTGTGGTGCTTTGTCGTACCAGTAACCCGGGCAGCGATTGGCTGCAAAAATCTCAGCTCGCCAATACACCCCTTTACCTAACGGTAGCAGAGCAGGTCTCCCAGTGGGATACAGGCGGTCAGTGCATGCTTGTCACCGGCGCCACCTATCCAGAAGAGCTGGCTCAAGTGAGGGCCGTTGTGGGCGATATGCCGCTTTTGGTGCCAGGTGTGGGCGCCCAAGGTGGAAGTGTTAAAGAAGTCGTAGCTGCAGGAGTAGATAGCCAAGGCTATGGGTTAGCTATCTCTAGTTCGCGAGGCATTATATATGCAGGCCAGGGCGAGGACTTTGCTGAGCAAGCTGCCGCTCAAGCTGCTTTAGTTAAGCGTGATATCAACCGAGCAAAGGGTTAGAGTCAGGATAAGGGCTGACATACTAATGGCTGTGTTCAAGTTCAGTTGCTACCCATTTGGCTGGATTTTCGGCAGCCCCCGCTCCTTGTTTCCCGAACCTTTTGTTATAAGTTTGCCCAGCAACGGACAGGTCTAAATACTCCACCCCTTGAGTTAGTCACAACTCTGTTGCGTACTTCATTTTCATCAACAATCGAATTGTGTGCCGTGAAAGTCGGTTTTCGGTGCCAAGCGCCTCATGCCAATGATGAGGCCTGCAGCCAATTTGAATGGGTGGAGACCTCTTCAGGGGTTTCTTCGACTAGTCCATTGATGCTTTATCGTCACGGCTTTTTATCGCCATTAAGAGCTGCTGGGCAATCAAGCCGATACCAAAGGTGGTGATTAGAAAGCTCGCTATTCCGCCGATTGCGGGCAGGTTCACAGCAACTAGGACAGTAGCTATGCCAGCCATAAGAAGTGCGAAATCGTTGTTTGCGTAGCGAGTGTTGGTAAGCAGCGTTTTACCAACAAATAGACCCACCACAATCTTCGCAAGGTAGATAAACATTAACCAAGACACGACGGCTAAAAAGGTGAACGGAAGACCGATAAGGGTGATCGCCAAGACAGCGGCAATAATGGGTAGGCTCACTAATGTAACCAGCCCCATACCGACAGTCGTTAGGACTTCTACCCCTGTACCGATGCGCACTGCGCGAAATTGTGGAACTAGCCACAACAACACTAGCCCGGCCAGTACAGCGCTAAGCAAGCGGGCTAGTTGCCAGAGGTAGAATTTGATACCCGCGTAGGGACTTGCATCTGCTAGTTGATCCGGCAGATCGAGAAATTCAATTTCTCCGTTGACTATGGCACCTGTAGAACGGTGCAAGTGTTCTTGGTCTTTAACCCGCAGTCGCGCATTTCCTGCAATATTCGCATTATCAAGTAAGCGCACTCGATTACTAAATGTCTCCATATTCTGGCCTACAGAGCTGTTGAGCTCAGTTGTCTCCGTAAAAGTGTATAGATCTTGGCCAACGGGACCATCAATAGTTGCATTGTTACCGGCCATCATTGCGTTGCCAGCAACTGAGGATTCGTCATCCATGGAGAGCTTTTCGCCGGCGATTGCTAAGTTGCCACTCACCTTTGAACCTATTAGTTCCACGGAGGAGCCTGCGCCTATAACCAATCCTGCCACGTCACCTCTTATGGTGATGGATTCAGCGAACGCAAAAACATTCCCTGACACTGAACCGTCGATGGTGATTCGTTGCCCGGTGGCCACAAGGTCGCCGTTTATTGCGCCTTTGATGATGACTGTTTCTGATGCGACGAATAGGGTGTCGTTAATAGTTTCCGTTTCACTAACGGTTACAACTCTCTTGTCATGGCGTAATTCTAGCGCATTGGCAGGGCTTGGCGCTGTGGCAGACACGCCAACCACCAGGGCCAAGCCAATCGTTAACGCTAGCTGACTTCTGCGGTATAGCAAGACAAGCCATAACCCTGTGAGCAGTAAAACACAGCTCGCAATGAGGCTAAGATAGTTATCAAACATAGCGGTTCCTTCTTCTAAATAAACTAGGACTGTGGCACTTGCCACGTTGTATAAATCTGGGACGTAAATTGAGGTGAGCCAACCTGCGCCATTCATGACCACCTCGCCAAAAACCGTTTTCCACAAAAACTGGGCTAGCCAAATTATCAATCCGGTTGCGATATTCACCATTGCGAATCTAGACACACTGGTCGGATAAACGAATGCCGGAATAGTGATTGCTGATGCAGTTTTAACTAACTCCGCCTCTAATGCGGTCTGGAAAATCGCTACTTCTTTGGTGGCGTTTAATAAATTGCTCTGACAGATCGTGCAGTTGTCTAAGTGCTGTTTTACTGCAGGCATGTCGGGGTGAGGCATGCCATTGTCTGTAAACTGACTCAGCTGTAACTCTGATAAATGGGTCATGAACTGTGCTCCTTACCCGCACTAGCTAGCGTGGCACGCAGCTGCTTCTTCGCTCTAAGCACTAGCACGCCTACGTGACTCACGCTTATATTCAGTTGCTTAGCAACTTCGTTGTAACTGAACTGATTGTAATAAACCAAAACCAAAGGAACCCGGTATTTGTCTGAGAGTTTGGTGACCGCCATGTTTAAAGCTGTAATGTCTTCGGCTGCAATGAGACAGTGGACTCCCGAGGCAGTATTAGAGGCGAGGCTATCTAGTTCCTCCATTTCATCACCAAAAAGTTTTTCGGTTCGATGCCGCAGGCGCAATCTGTCCATACAGTAGTTATTTGCGATGGTTGCTATCCATTGCCAAAAAGGCTGTCCAGAGTCGAATTTGCCAAAATTTTTGTATGCGCGAATAAACGTTTCCTGTGTCGCATCCTCCGCTAATTCTTGGGAATTGAGTAAGCGACGACAGAGTCCAAAAACTCGAACGTAAAATTCTCGATAGAGAACTTCAAATGCTCTATTTCTTGCCATACCAAATCCCGATGATTCTTGCTGTTATACGAGATCTAGAGGAATTTATTACACAGAAGGAAAAAACCGGCCAAATAGTTTGAGGAATGCTTGCTCTCATAGCTAATGTTGCTCTTCGCCGTTTCAATTTTTCACTTCTGGGCTCAAGGTCAAAATATTAGTGATATGAGCGCTAGGAAAAATTCCTTGATCTACAAGTGTGTGTTTAAAACCTATTTGCTCGGAGCAGGTTTCTTTGGCGGCGCAGAGGGTGGGAAATTTCGGATCAATGGTAGTAATCGGGGCGGGGTTATAGATTTGGTCCGACTCTATTTGGCCTTGTCGTATTTAGGTTTGCGCAGCTGAGCATTGGGCAAGTCGCAGTTAACTGTTGTGGTTAGTCACATATACCGACAAAGCGTAAAAGTATTGGGCTAAGTCGCAGGGAAAGTTTGGTTTGAGTCGAAATGTTGGCTCGGCAAGGTTTTTCAGAAGAAGCCCTCCAAAATAAGCCCTCCAGAATAAGTCAGTTGGAGGGTATTAGCTTAGCCACGTGTGGGGGTTTCGCAAGAAAGTGGCCGGTGACGCAGAGCCACCGGCGAGTTGTTCTATTAGTTATAATCTTTGAGCAGATTTTTCGCGATAATGGTTTGCTGTATTTGACTGGTGCCCTCATAAATTCTGAAAAGCCGGACATCTTTATAGAACCTAGCCACAGCATATTCTTCCATATAGCCAGCGCCACCATGAAACTGAACCGCTCTGTCTGCCACACGTCCAACCATCTCTGTAGCAAAAAGTTTACAGCAAGATGCTAAGGTATTTACTGCTTCGCCGTTATCTCTGCGTTTGGCTGCGTCCAGAACCATACATTGGGCCGCATAGCTTTCAGCCTTACTGTCAGCGAGCATTGCTTGAAGCAGTTGGAAATCAGCTATCCGTTGACCAAACTGCTTGCGCTCACTGCCGTATTCCAAACAAAGGTCAATTAATCTGTCGGCGCAACCAACAGAAAGTGCACTAATATGGATTCGCCCTCTGTCTAGTGTCTTCATTGCCGTCAGAAAGCCTTTGTTCAGCTTGTCTGCACCGCCGAGTAAGCAGCTGGCAGGTATTCTGCAGTCGTCAAATATGACATCACATACGTGGGCGCCTTTCTGGCCCATCTTCTTATTGGGGGCACCCAAGGTGATGCCCGGTGTGCTTGCATCTACCAAAAATGCGCTTACGCCTTTGGCGCCGGCAAGGTCAGCATCGGTCCTTGCGAAGACCGTAAACAACTGTGCGCTTGGTGCATTGGTAATATAGCGCTTAGTGCCGTTCAAAATGAAGTCGTCGCCGTCGCGAATGGCCTTAGTTTGCAAAGACCCAGCATCTGAACCGGCGTCCGGCTCTGTCAGTGCGAATGAGCCGATTATTTCGCCGCTGGCAAATTTGGGTAGATAGTAATTTTTTTGCTCTTCCGTACCGTCCATGACAATACCCTGGGAGCCGATACCATTGTTGGTGCCAATGATTGAACGAAAGGCGGGAGAAGTGCGTCCTAGCTCCATGACAACGCGGCATTCTTCATAGGTGTTAAGCCCTATGCCGCCGTATTCCTGAGGAATAGTTAGGCCGAATAAGCCCAATTCGCGCATTTCTTGCACTACGTCAGCTGGAATTTTGTCCTCTTCAGCAACCTGTGCTTCTAGTGGAATGAGACGTTCATTCACAAATCGTCTGACCACATCGAGTAACTGTTCTAGCGTTTCCTCGTCCATTGCTGGGGGTAATAAAGCTGGTACCGCGCTCATAGGAGACCTCGTCGTAAAATTAGGCTCGAAGTATACATATCAACGAATGAAAATTGCGGCAAAACATCTTAAGTCTAATAAACCAAATAGGTAAAATATTGCAGTTGAAGGAAGGCTGCTTTAGCCTTCGCACCATAGTTAATAAGGAATTTTTTATGAGCAGTGATAAAGCGCCATTTTCTTGGGAAGACCCTTTTCAGATGCAGTCTCAGTTCTCAGAAGAAGAACGCATGATTCAGGAAAGCGCACGTGATTATGCTCAAAACAAGTTGCTGAGCCGCGTACGTGATGCATTTCGTCACGAGACTTTTGACCGTGAAATAATGAACGAATTCGGGGCAATGGGGATGTTGGGTGCCACCCTTCCCGAGAAGTACGGCTGCGCAAATGTGAATTACGTCTCTTATGGCATTATGGCGCGCGAAGTAGAAATGGTGGATTCTGGCTATCGTTCAGCTATGAGTGTGCAATCATCTTTAGTAATGCACCCAATTTATGCCTACGGCACTGAGGCGCAGAGAGAAAAGTACCTGCCAAAGCTCGCTACCGGCGAGTGGGTAGGTTGCTTTGGTCTCACAGAACCAGACCATGGGTCAGATCCAAGCAGCATGGTAACCAACGCTAAGCCAGTAGATGGCGGCTTTATTATGAATGGCGCAAAGATGTGGATTACCAACTCGCCAATTGCAGACCTTGCAGTAGTTTGGGCAAAACTCGACGGCGAGATTCGCGGGTTTGTAGTGGAACGCGCATTTAAAGGTTTCAGCACACCGAAGATCGAAGGCAAAATGAGTCTACGCGCCTCGGTAACCGGGCAAATCGTTTTAGAAGACGTATTCGTGCCAGAAGAAAATTTGCTACCCAATGTGAAAGGCCTAGCCGGTCCGTTTGGTTGTCTGAACCGCGCTCGCTACGGCATTGCCTGGGGCGCTATGGGGGCAGCAGAAAGTTGTTGGCACGCGGCGCGAAAATATACCTTGGAACGCACGCAGTTTGGGCGTCCATTGGCGGCAACGCAGCTTGTGCAGAAAAAACTCGCAGATATGCAGACCGAGATTGCCTTGGGTCTACAGGGTTGTTTGCGTATGGGGCGGATGTTTGATGACGGCACTTTGCCAATAGAAAATATTTCTATGATGAAGAGAAATAACTGTGGCAAGGCGCTAGATATCGCTCGGGTAGCTAGAGATATGCATGGTGGCAACGGCATTTCAGACGAATACCCGGTGATCCGGCACATGATGAATCTTGAGACCGTTAATACCTATGAAGGTACTCACGATGTACATGCGCTTATTCTGGGTAGAGCGCAGACTGGAATTCAGGCCTTTAGTTGATAATTAGTCGACAAATTCGCATGATAACAATATAATTTAGTGGTAAATCTCGCAAGTTTATGTAAGAAATAGTCCCAACCGATTGTTTTAGAGGATGTGAAATTCTATTTTATGTCCTCAAACTTACAAAGAGGGAAGGGCATATGAGAGTTGCAATTGCAGACCATCACCAGTTGTTTCGTGAGGCCATTAAGAGGTTGCTGGAGTCACTAGCAGGCGTGAAAATCGTCGGTGAATGTTCCAGCGGCGAGGAAGCCGTTGAGTTAGTCCGTTCAATCACCCCTGACATTTTAATCACTGAGGTGCTTATGCCGGGTATTGGTGGCCTTGAAGCCCTGCATAGAATCAAATTGATGCAGGCAGGTACCCGAGTTGTTGTGCTTACAGCGCAGAGCCATGCACCTTTCCCCACGCAAATGCTGCGCGCCGGCGCTAGCGGGTTTTTAACCAAAAATATTAGCCTTGAAGAACTCGATTTGTGTCTACGCAGAGTCTACTTTGGGCGCCGCTATATCTGCGAGGACGTGGCCCAAGAACTGGCTCAGTATTCTTTTGGTGCGGCCAAAGAAAGTCCATTTGACTCACTCTCGCAACGAGAGATGCAGGTAATGTTAATGGTCGTCAACTGCGTCAGCGCAGGAGAAATAGCAAAATCTCTAAACTTGTCCGCTAAGACCGTGAATAGTTATCGGTATCGAATTTTTGATAAATTGGATATTAATGGCGATGTAGCTATGACTTTAATGGCTGTAGAACACGGCATTGTTGCTAGGCAAAGCACCAGCAACTTACCGCCATTACCGACTCGAAGGCGGACAGAAGGTGATAAGGCATGCATAGAGCAGGTGTTGCCCACAGGGGGAGCGGGTCAGTAGCAATGGTGGCTTGTGTCTATTGAGCGTTTACTATTGAGCGTCTACCATTGAGAGAATATTAGTGAGAGCTTGCTAGTGAGAGTTTTTAGAATGTCTTTCTAAAACCCTCGCTGTGAGCTTTGTTTCACTGTCTCCTAGAGCATAATATGCAGGGCCTAAAAAGATTGAAAATCCAACGTGCTAGGTAAATCAATTTTTATAGAATTTATAGAATTTATAGAATTTCTGTGGAGGATTTCTGTCAAGGATCGTTCGGCTGGGTAAGCCGTGTGGGTCGGTAAAAGAGGGGAAATCAGCTACGGCTTGGCGGCAGAACAGCGGCAATTCTGCTTATATGGCTTATTTGCTAGCATCCATAGTTAGTCTGGCGATATAGTCCCATCCATGGCGCATACACCCTTCGATTCAGAATCATTTCTCAAAGACCTCACAAGGAAACCGGGCGTTTACCAAATGCTCGACGTCAACAGTAAGGTACTTTATGTCGGTAAGGCGAGAAATTTAAAGAATCGGGTTACTAGCTATTTTCGTGCTTCCGGCCTAGCAACCAAAACTATGGCCATGGTTGCGAAGATTAGTCGAATTGAGATTACTGTCACGCAAAGTGAAACCGAAGCCTTGTTGTTGGAACAAAGTCTGATAAAGACGCAACGCCCGCCATACAACATTTTGCTGCGTGATGACAAATCCTACCCTTATATTCACATCTCTTCTCATGCGGAGTTTCCACGCTTGGCATTCCATCGTGGTACGAAGAAAAAAGACGGTCGCTATTTCGGGCCGTTTCCGTCGGCTTCGTCAGTACGCGACAGTTTGAGTATTTTGCAAAAACTATTTTTGTTGCGGCAGTGTGATGACACCTTCTTTAAGAATCGCTCTCGACCTTGTTTGCAGCATCAGATAAAGCGTTGTAGTGCACCCTGTGTAAACAAAGTTGCAGTTGCCGACTATCAAGACGACGTCGAGTTGGCGACGCTTTTTTTGGGTGGCAAAAGTGACACCGTCTTGCAGCAGTTCAAGCAGAAAATGAACGATGCAGCAGGGAACATGGAGTACGAGCGGGCCGCTGGCTATCGTGACCAAATTCTTCAGTTGAGAAAAATTACAGAGCGTCAATATGTCCACGGTTCGGTAGGCGACGTAGATGTATTTGGTTTTGCCGAAGAGGCAGGTCAATGTTGCATCCAAGGATTGTTTGTCCGGGGCGGGCAAGTGTTGGGGCAACGCGCCTATTACAGTAAAAATGGCTTAGAGTTGAGTCCAGCAGAATTTTTGGAGGCCTTTTTATCTCAGTATTATTTTGCTTCTGAGCAACGCGAGGTGCCGAAGGCCATAGTAATTTGTGGCGTTACTCCTGATGTTGATGTGTTTGAAACTGCGCTGGCAGAAAAGGCGGGTAGAAAAGTGGCCGTTAGCGCTGATGTACGAGGTCAGCGTGCGCGTTGGCTTACACTTGCCACAGATAACGCTGTTTTGAATATAAAGAGTCACTTAGCAGATAAAAGCCATGTACTCGCTCGATTTATGAATCTTCAAGACGCACTTAAAATGGACTCCATGCCCGAGCGCTTGGAGTGTTTCGACATCAGTCATACCTCCGGCGAAGCGACGGTTGCGTCCTGTGTGGTTTTCGACAGCAATGGCCCGCTGAAATCGGATTACCGAAAATTTAATATTGAAGATATTACTGGCGGCGATGATTATGCTGCGATGGATCAAGCGTTACGCCGCCGCTACACCCGTTTGAAAAAAGGCGAGGGACAGCTGCCAGACGTGTTAGTGATTGATGGCGGCTTGGGCCAAGTGCGCATTGCCCTAGACGTATTAAGCGAACTGCAAATCGATGATGTGCAGATTTTGGGTATTGCCAAAGGTCCGGGTCGCAAGTCAGGGCTAGAACGTTTTTTTCTCGGTGAAAAAGAGATACCTATAGATGGTCGGTCTGAGGCAGGGCACCTGTTACAGCATATTAGAGATGAGGCACACCGGTTTGCCATCACTGGACACAGAGAGCGCCGTGGTAAAGCTAGAAAACAGTCAGAACTAGAACATATCCCTGGTGTTGGTCCGAAAAGACGCAGACAATTATTGATCCATTTTGGCAGTCCGGCAGGCATAAGGGGGGCTAGCGCAGAAGAACTGGCAAAAGTACCCAGTATTAGCCCAAACATCGCCAGCCAGATTTACGATGCGCTACACTAGCGCTTCGATAGCCTTTTTTAGAAATTCATTCAAACGCGGAACTAACCTTTGAATCTACCGAATATCATTACCATCGTACGAATCCTGCTTATTCCAGTTTTTGTCGTTATTTTTCTCATGGCAAATAGCTGGAGCTATTTGGCCGCCGCAACGCTGTTTGCGTTAGCTGCTGCTACAGATTGGTTAGATGGATATCTGGCGCGCAAGCTCAATCAAACAACGCCTTTCGGTGCGTTCATTGACCCCGTTGCGGACAAGCTTATTGTTGTGTCTGCTTTAGTAATACTTATTGCCCACCACAATTCAATTTGGCTGACCTTGCCGAGTTTGGTTATTATTGGCAGAGAAATTGTGATCAGCGCGCTGCGCGAATGGATGGCAGAAATGAACAGCTCTGTGACCATTGCTGTGAGTTACTTGGGCAAAATTAAGACTACGCTGCAAATGATTGCTATATCGATTTTATTGTCTTACCCGCCGGTCATGACCTCGCTTTGGGTGCAAATTGGTTACTTAATGCTCTATTTGGCTGCTGTGATGACTCTGTGGTCCATGACCCAATACCTTCGAGCAGCATGGCCCTCACTGCGTGGGGGGTTGCAATCTAAGGACTGAAAGCCGGTATAAAAGCAAAAAAGTATGCTCCTGTGGAGAGAGATGTCGCGTGTGAGGGCGAGGTTTTCCTTAGGTTGGTTTAGGGCGATAGCCTTAGTGGAGCGAATTATGAACATGAAGTTGAGTTCGCGCATGAAGAGCTGGCGCTAGCTTATTCGCCATACTAAGGGTTGGTCGTCGCTGATGGAACATAAGTAGGGCTGCAAAGGCCTTAATAGAAGTCTCAGTTGGCCCACGAACATTGGGTTCTTATTGTTCGGGAGGCGCTTTAGTGCCGTCGTATTCAGCCCAAGAACGCAAATCCTCAACGTAGCTTTCGTTCAGATCTGGAAAAAAATTCCCTTTGCTACTCATATGCCAAATTCAGCTCCTCACTGGTCAACTTAGCTTCTAATTCGTATCCGCGCTTGAGGACTTGGTCTAAGTATTGGTCGTAGCCGTAGTTGGCCTTGGCACGTTCATCGCCGTTAAACTCCGAGTGGTGCGGGCTTAGAGCTCTAACGAGCAAAAACCCAGCCATTTGCTTTGCAAGAGCATCGTTGTAGTAACGAATGTGGTCAAAGACGGTGTGTATCAAAAAATCGGTGCGGGTTGTTTTTGTGCGCTCCAGCAAGGTTTGTTCGACTAATCTTTTTTGAGTGTTGTTTAGTTCGCTGGCTAAAAAATTATCTAAAACCTGCTGCAGGTAATCTTCCTTTGGGTAAATGTCGCTGTAAGGCTCCTGTTCTTGATCTTAATAAGGAGATTGAAAATTATGGTGGGCGGGTTGGAGCTCACATAAGAGTACTCAAATTCGTTTATCTCGGCGTAGCCATTAGCACTTTAGTACCCGAAGCCAAAATAGTCAGAAAAATAGGAGCCCCCTTCGGGTCCACCGCCTCTGGTGCCGTAGGCGGTGGAATAAAATGTCGGGCAATTACAATCTATAATCAGACCCTCAATGACTTTATCGCTAGCATTGGCGTGGGGTAGAGCGAAAAAATTGGAAACCAACAGTACAAAAAATTAAATTTTCATCAGACGAACTCCTTATGCATTAGGCAAAAGGCTGACGTACCTAATTTGCAAGGAGTAGCTAAATCTGACTGGTGATGTTCTTTTGGGGGCCAAGAATGGGTTTTGGTTGAGGTGTTGAGAATGAATAATGGAGGCTGGGGTCGGAATCGAACCGGCGTTAACGGAGTTGCAGTCCGCTGCATGACCACTCTGCCACCCAGCCCTCGAAGGGGAGAGCATTCTAGCCATCTCTGCGAGTGATTGCCACTAACCATGGGGCTTTCTTTTCTTTCAACGATTATTTCAGGCTTAACACTGGCTTGGATGATCTTTATTAAATCATGCCGCGAAGTACTACGTTAGCCTCTCAAATCAGGTGACTAAGTAAGTGATGCTGCTATATGGTCTGCTAGCAGAATTTTCCAACGCGAAAAAAAATTAACAAGGAGAGGCTTTTGTCCGCAAACGAAGAGAAATCAGAGGGTACCGAGGGTTTTTTAGAGCGCTTCGATGACATACCTTTGCATAAGTATTTAGGCCTAACCGTGGCTGAAGTGAAGCCAGATTATGGGCGTTTGCGTTTGTTGAAAACTGAAACCACGCCCACCGGTATTGGCGGTAGTGTGAACGGAGGGGTGCTGGCAACTATGGTAGATATGGCGGCGATCGTTGCGATATTTAGCAAGGCATTTCCAGGCACAGAACCTGCCGGTACTGCGGATCTTTCTATTACTTATTTGCGTCAGGCTCAGGGCGAGTGGGTAGATGCAATTGCTACAGTGGTTAAACGCGGGCGTCAGCTGAGTACTGTAGATGTCGATATAGTGAACAATCTGGGCGTCTTGTGCTGTCGAGGCAGAGTTTTGTACGCGATGCACAGTGCCCAATAGTCCCATGTAGTGCTAATTACCTCTAGGTAGTTCTAGGTAGTTCTAGGTAGTTCTAGCCAGTTCTAGGTAATTTTAAGTAGCGCTATGTGGTTTTACGGGTAACCACCGACCAATAGGTGCTCAACTGCGAAATGTCGGTCGAGCACTCTATCTAGCCGCTTGGGCGAGAAATTTGTCCAGGGTGTTGGCAAAGGCCTGTATGTCTTTTTTGTCTAACGCGGGTGGTCCGCCACTGATCAATCCATTGTCACGCAACTCCTCAGCGCGGTTACGCCTTACTAAGAAATCCTTCACGTTTTCTTTGGTATAGAGTGTGCCTCGCGGGTTAAGGGCGGTGCCGCCTTTGCCTACGACTTCTGCCGCCAGTGGAATGTCTGCGGTGATCACCAGGTCTCCAGCGGACATCTTTTGCACGATGGCATCATCCGCTACATCGAATCCTTGGGGCACTTGTATCGCGGAGATAACCTTTGACGGCGGTGTAGCAATATATTGATTCGCAACCAAGATAGTCTTTAAAGACAGCCTTTCGGCTGCTTTAAACAATACCTGCTTAACCATATTGGGGCAGGCATCGGCATCTACCCAAATAATCATAGTTGTGTGACCAAGTTTGCCGCTACAGCGATAATCATGTTTAAGTCTAAGTACGCTCTATTGGCAGCGCAGGTGTGGCTGTAGTTCAATGCGTGCTGCGAGGGTGAAAAAGTTAAAGAGTTCAATGCTTCCATCTTCTATGCGGTTGTCTTTGCAATTAAACCTCAGTAGCCGCGTGACGCCAAGTGCTAAAGGTTAAGCTCGAGGCTTATTTCCGCCCTTTGGGTACTCTGCCTGGAGCACGTGCGCTGCGTATTTTTAGAGAAATGCTGTTATATGTTGATCTCTAATTTGCTGCTGTGGTTTTTCTGGTGGGTGTCGTATAAAAGTAATCAAACTTAGGAATAACTCAGGTTTATGAACGAGCCCACATTCACAGGATTAGCAAAAGACTTAGTGATTTTCTTCGGCACGATTATAGCCTTCGTTTTGGGGTTTTTGGCGGTCAGCTATTTTCTGCCGCCAACAAGAAATGCTGGCTTGTTCACCGTGGGCTTGTTGGCGTATATGTACGTTTTTTCTAGGCTTGTGAGGTGGCTTATAGATAAGAGTCGAGATTCTGGCTCTGACTCTGGTTCTGACTCTGACTCTGATAAAGTGCAATAGCAGCCCTCATCTCAGAGGGCATGCATATATTGGCGTGTTTCTAGCTGTCGCTGTCTACTGGCTTAGGAGTTCTTTTCGCGGGTTTTTTCTTTGCCTCAGGGCTGCCTGGCCTGGCTTCTGCTGAGTTAGCTTTGCTCCTAGATTTAGGTGCGCGCTTTTTCTCCGATTTAACATCGTCTCCTTGAGGACCCTTCCGGCGAGGTTTTGACTCTGCGCGAGGCGGGCGTCCGTCTTTTATTGGGCCACTTGGTCCTTCGCCATCGCGGCTAATGCGCAATTGTTGTCCGCAAACCCAAACTTTACGCAGATCGCCAAAAACGTCTTTCGGCATGCCTGCTGGCAGCTCAACCATGCTGAAATTATCATTTATCGAGATATGCCCAATATTTCTTGCGTCCAAACCTGCTTCATTGGCAATAGCGCCGACAATATTGCTTGGCTCAACGCCATGTTCGCGTCCCACTTCAATACGAAACAACTCAAGGTCCATATCTCTACTGCCACCAGAAGAGCGTTCTGAGCGCTCTGGTCGGTTACCTCTTTCGGTTCGTTCCGCTCTGGGTGCGCGTTCGCGCTGTCGCCCACGGTTGTTGCGTGGCTCTAGAGAATCTCTATTGTCATTTCTAGGCTTGTTTGGCTGCTTCTTCTCTGGCGCCATAAGCAGGGTTTGGTCGCCTTGAGAGATGTTAGCCATTGCCGCAGCGATATCCATAGCTGAGGCTTCGGTTTCGCTTTGGTATTCCTCGATGATCCCGCGCATAAACGCAAGATGACCTTTGGCTATGGTATCGGTGATCTTTTGTTTGAAATCAGCAATGCGCTTCTTATTCACGGTTTCAGTGCTAGGTAACTCCAGCTCTGTAATCTTTTGTCGGGTAGCGCGTTCAATGGCGCCGAGCATTCTTCTTTCTCGGGGCGCGACAAATAGGATTGCATCACCTTTTCTTCCAGCCCGACCAGTACGTCCGATGCGGTGGATATAGGCTTCAGTATCGTAGGGAATGTCGTAGTTGATGACGTGGCTTATACGATCCACATCAAGACCACGCGCGGCAACGTCAGTGGCGACCAGAATATCTAGGCTGCCAGATTTCAGACGGGCAACCATTTGTTCCCGAGATTTTTGCGCCATATCGCCATTCATGGCAGCAGCGGCGTGGCCGCGTGCTTCTAATTGCTCCGCAAGTTCTGAGGTAGCCAGTTTGGTGCGTACGAAAATCAAAATGCCATCAAAATCTTCTACTTCTAAAATCCGCGTGAGGGCTTCTAGCTTGCGCAAACCACTAACCAACCAATAACGCTGTCGTATGGTCTCTGCAGTTGCGGTCTTGGCTTTGATGGAAACTTCTTGAGGGTCCTCTAAATGTCGTCGCGCAATGCGTTGAATCTCTTTTGGCATGGTTGCCGAGAAAAGGGCCATTTGACGTTTTGGCGGGGTTTGCTCAAGTATCCATTCCACTTCGTCGACAAAGCCCATGCGCAACATTTCGTCGGCTTCATCTAGGACTAAGGCTTGCAGCCCATCTAACTTCAAGGTGCCTTTACGCATATGGTCCATGACACGACCGGGAGTACCGACAACAACGTGTACGCCGCGTTTTAGTTGGCGGATTTGTCCCGAGTAATCTTGACCACCATAAATAGCCAGCACGTTGAATCCGGGAATGTGCTTGGCGTAGCGCTTAAATGCTTCTGCAACTTGAACGGCAAGCTCTCTTGTTGGAGCAAGTGCCATTACCTGTACGCTTTTGTTGTTGAGGTCTAAGCGAGAAAGTAGGGGCAGTGCAAAGGCAGCGGTTTTACCGGTGCCGGTAGGCGCATGGCCTAAGATATCTAACCCTTGCATCAAATGAGGGATGGCCTGGGCTTGGATTGGAGATGGTGTTTCGTAACCCACTTCGTCCAGTCCTTGGAGTAATTCTTTACTCAGGTTGAGATCTCGAAACGTTACCGAAGGAGCATTGGAATCCGACATGAATTGTCCTGAAAGGGGATGGGGGCGGGCTGGCCTATGCCCGAGAAGCGCGCATCATACATGAACTGACGCTGTGATAGGCTTTTTTTCGCTATTTTGAAGGCGGATTGATGGTCCGATGAGCAAAAAGCGATGGGGAAGCCGGAGGGAATGTCCCTGATGCCATATTCTGTGGTTTTGGCTGTGCTGTACAATGTTCGCCATGCAGCCTGAGCGTAGTTAAAGATTGCTCTTTGGAGCAAAAGTGCGCAGCGCAGTAAGCCCCGTTAAAGTCGGCCAATGGCGTCCATCAAGCCGGTTTCCATTTTCCAGTTCATGTAGGCAACTTGGTGTTGTGTGCTCTCCCAATGCTCTCCCAATGCTCTCCCAATGCTCAACCAGCAATACGTTGCCGGTATTTTGCTCGAAATAGGTCTTAACTTTTATGCGGCCTGCCTAGGTGCTGATGTCTACCTAAGCGTCGTTCATAACTGCCAAAAACTCGTCCAAGGTCGCTACTTTTACCGATAATTCTAGGGTGGCTAGTACACTCATAATTGCCTCTCAGTATTAATTGCCCGGTCATTTGTCCGGTCATTTGTCTGGTTATTTAGCCAGGATAGGCGCCTTGCGCGGTTCCATTGCCAAGCAGTAATTCAGCCGGTCAGTTCAGAAATTGCAATCACTGAGCAAAGGTTTCGAGCGGTTACAGGTACTACGAGGTGCTTTTCGATGCCGGTCGCAAGCTTTGAGAGGCCGATATCGGTGTTGTTGGCAAGCTAGGACAAGAAAAACGCGTGGATGTTCTTAGGGTCACTTGTACCCGAATTGAAGGGATTCAGCATAATGACTGTTTGAACTTGCTCGGCGGTTCGCAACATAACTAGAGGGCGAAAGCCGAAGGTGTCATGAATACCATCCCAGACTGGCTTTGCGAGTAGTTGCGAGTAGTTGCGAGTAGTTGCGGGTCGGGTCGGTTGTGTTGAAAAACTCAGTTGCCGCTTTGGGTGTAGGTTCCTATGTTCTGCCAGCCGAGGTCATTTGGGCATTCACGCAAGGGCTACATTGAGAGGGTATTGCTCCCGCCAACATTGATTCCACGAAGCAAGGCAATCTATGGTTGCATGGCCAAAGCGTTAACATGGAATGGGTTAGGCTACACGTGGTTCGCCATTTGCTAGGGCAGAGTCAGTAGGCGCTTGCAGCTATTGTCGTCACCAAACAATACATTTTTAAACCGTTGAAGTAGGCAAGTTGAATTAGCGGTGAGTTGCTAATGGATTTCGTGCTGATGGAATTTTTTTAAAATAAAAATTATTATTTATCAATAAGTTATGGGGTTAATATAAATTTCCCCGAAACATCGTTGGATTCTAATCTGTGATGGGCTTTCGCGCCATCTTCTAATTGATAGACTGTGTCTATCGACGGATCAAAGTCCTGCGAGCAGTACTTTTCCCAGACCTTTGCAAACTCTTCGTGCCTGTAAGGGTCTGATCCTAATATTTGGATGCCCATATGGAACACATATCCCAGGGAGGGAATAACTACTTCATCGCCCGATGTGTTGCCGCAATTGACCAAGCGTCCGCGCGGCGCCAGGGCGAACAGGGATGGCGCCCAAAGAGCGGCTCCAACGTGATCGAAAACCATATCAACACCACGGCCGTTGGTTTGTTCTTTACTCCACTGAGATATATCTACTGAGCGATTAGTGACTGCGGCAATGGCTCCGGCTGCGATTGCGCGCTGACATTTTTCCTCGCTACTGGCTGTTGCGTATACTGTTGCGCCGGCTGCTTGGGCCAGTTGGATGGCTGCTAAAGAAACGCCACTTGCGCCAGCATGTACAAGCAGTGTTTCGCCTGAGCGCAAATTGCCCACATCGAATAAGGCGTGGTGTGCAGTCATCCAAGCAGTTGGAAAAGCTGCGGCGTGGGTAAAAGGCATTGTTTCAGGTAGTAGATGAATATGGCTAGCAGGGGCCACGCACAGTTCAGCGTAGCCGCCGTTTCGTGTGGCGCCTATCACATCTAGGTCGCCATATAGATCGCCTCTGCCGTGGAGGCTAGAGGAAGAGGAGACTTCTGACATGGATGGGTCTACTACGACGCGGCTGCCTACAGTCAACGCTAGCCCTCTAGCCGCAATGATCTCTAGGGCCGCATCGCCGCAAGCGATTATCTCGCCAGCTACGTCCATACCGGCGATATTGGGCAGGCAAAAATTAGGCAGTGTAAACCAGCCGTTGCGCTGAGCGACATCAACACGATTCACGCCAGTGGCGTACACGCGGATGAGCACGTCACCGCTGCTGAAAGAAGGGTCCGGCACGTCTTTGATGGTTAATACGCTGGGGCTTCCATGTTCTGAATAAGTAAGAGCTTTCATTTTGTTTTATGTCTTATAGTTTGGCTGACTCAGTGGCCTGGAAGGATAGCGAGCAATGAGTGGCGAATAAACGTCTGGTTTGCGTTGGGCGAAAAATTCTCAGCTGCGTACCGAGGTTCTGCTAATTTCTACGCGCTGAGTTTTGCTTCGACGATTTTAACTATTTCTTTAAAAATAATTAAAAACAAACACTTACAGATTAAAGTTAAAATAATTATGAAAAATAAATTTACAGTTTCAGCGTTGAGTCGCTCATTCATTTATCTTTGGATCGTTTGGCCATGTCACTGGGCTTTCTTCGGATGATTGCGCGCAATTCGTTCAGGGCCGCAGCTAACTGTTGAAAATGATCTCACGAAACACGGTAGGTGAACCATTTACTCTTTTCTGTTTTTGCTCTGTGAATCTGCGCTAGCTGTAATCTGGCCACCCAGCCTCGCGAAATCCTTTTAGTTTTTGCCAAAGTAGCATGTACTTCGATACCCCAAAATGGCATGGTGCCTGTGTAATTTAACTTCACAGTTTTGCACTCAACTTGGTTGGCTTTTCTTTCGATTTTGCTGGCTCTAATGTTGAGCTTTTTGGACCTGGTGGAGGTTCAAGACTGGCTGCAAAGGCATTGAAGTAACGTCGGATTAACTTGTGATTTTGAGGATTAAATGGCAGATCAAATTGAATTTATAGATGGATTTTTTGCTAAGGCGCCACGCGCCAACGCGCCAGATTTTGTAAAAGCCAATATCAGTATTAAGCGTGAAGAAATGATTCGTTGGTTGTCCGCTAAAGACGATGAGTGGGTCAACATAGATGTTAAAGAAGCACGATCTGGCAAGTGGTATGCCTCAGTGGATAATTGGAAGCCAAATTCCGCTGCCGGTGGCAATCCACAAAATGCCGGCCCTAGTCCTACTGGCGATAGTTCTTTCAGTGATGGCTCGCCAATGCCTGCTCCGCCTCCGCCAATCACTAATTTCGATGATATGGATGACGATATCCCGTTCTAGCCGCCGCTTTTTGCAGGCCTAGGATACTTTTCTCTTTGAGTGCGTTTGGATTACCAATCTCCAAACGCTTTTTTATCAAAGCGTCTTTTTATCAAAGCGCCTTTTTATCAAAGCGCCTTTCGCACCCAAGTGCTCTTTTATCTAAGCAAGGCTTCCAGCACTGCTAAGTTCAAGCCTTTCTATGCACCGGCTAGCACCTACAATCCTAATACCAGTTTTGCCATTATATTGCGTTGTACTTCATTACTGCCGCCCGCAATAGACGAGGCGCGTAGATTAAAATACTGAGAAAACGTCGCGAGCCCGACTTCTGGACCGACGGCTGTGTGATTATTACCAATTGTGCGCGCTTCAGGTTGGTGCACTGCTGCATGGTAGCCAAGGGCCTCTGTAGCCAGTTCGGTAATATATTGTCCTAGGTCTGCGCCCAATGTTTTCATAATGGAAGACTCAGGTCCTGGATTTTGCCCCTTGGACAGTGCCGCCATAATGCGAAATTCCGTAAACTGAATTGCCTCGAGCTTCACCTCAATTTCGTCCAGTTTTCGGGCGAAACTAGGTTCCATGGCAAGGGTTGAATCTTCCCAAGATATTTCCAGTGCAAGATTACGCAGTCTCTTCAGCGCTATTTTTCTGCTGGCTGTGCCGCCGCCGCCGCGCTCAAACTCCAAAAGATACTTGGCCACAGACCAGCCTTTGTGTTCCTCGCCAACCGTATTCGATTTAGCAACCCGGACGTTTTCAAAAAACACCTGATTGACTTCGTGTGTCCCAGATGCAAAAACAATGGGCTCTATTTTTATGCCTGGACTGTCCATGTCTAAGAGCAAGAAGGTGATGCCATCCTGCGGCTTGCCGCTATCATCGCTTCGCACTAATAAAAACATGCGGTTGGCGTAATGAGCATGAGTGGTCCATATTTTGCTGCCATTAAGGATGTAGTCATCGCCGTCACTGGTGGCTTTGAGCTTAAGGCTGGCAAGGTCTGACCCAGAGCCAGGCTCGGAGTAGCCTTGGCAGTAGTAGTCTTCGCCTGACAGGATTCTCGGCAGTAGTTCCTTTTTCTGGGCTTCGCTGCCGCAGCCTATAAGCATCGGCCCGCACATGCCCAGGCTCATGGGTGCCAAATTCGGCGCATCAGCCTTAGCAGTCTCGATGGACCAAATGTATCGCTGCATTAAATCCCAACCGGTGCCGCCATACTCTTTAGGCCAAGCTGGCGCCACCCAGCCTTTGCGGTGGAGAATTTTGTGCCAAGCAATATTGTGTTCGTAGTCAAGAAAGATGCCAGGGCACATGCGTTGGGCTGTGCGTAGATCGTCTGTTAAAGATTCGTGCAAAAACGTGCGCACTTCGTCGCGAAACTTTTCGTGCTCTGGGCTGAAGCTGATATTCATTATTCTTTTCCTAACATGTTTTGCTACATCCGCAGATTTAGCGACTGATCTGGTTAAGCGCCGATTTAAAAATTCAGTTCGGCTTTTACTCGGGGCACAACTTGGGTGAATAAGCGCTCTAAACTGACAGACATATCGTCTGCACGCATGCCCGGGGGCACAGCCATAGTCACAATGTCGGTAATGCCGAAATCTGTGATGAATTTTTTCAACTCGTCCACACAATGATCTACATCGCCCACTATCCAAGTTTGGGGTACCTGTTCGCCTTTTTCGCCAAAGCCTTCGCCGCTCTCTTTATAGAATTTTCGGTAGAGTTCCATGCGGTAACGCTCTGACGCACGCACCGGTAGCCAATCTTTGCCTTGGTCGCTGGTCACTAAAATACTTCGGATAATGCCTACTCTATAGTCGCTGGGGTTGCGTTGACTGCTCTTTAAAGCATCTACCCAAGGGTCAAATGAGCGTTTTTTCAGACCTTGGGGTAAGAAATTTGTGTTGTAGTGAGCGGCTCTCGCTGCGCCGGCTTCGGACATTGCCGCTAGCCATAGGGGAGGGCCGCCTTCTTGGACGTATCCGGGGGCAATTTTCACATCTTCAAATTGATAGCGCTTACCTTGGTAGCTGAAGCGTTCACCTTTGAAGCAGTGCTGTAGCACTTCTATGCCCTCATTCATCAGTGACAATCTGCGTGACACAGGGAAGCCGAAGCCTTTGAACTCATGGGGCGCATAGCCCATACCCAAACCCACTTCAACTCTGCCGCCGGACAGGTTATCTAGAACGGCCAGATCTTCTGCAAGGCGAATAGGGTGGTTAAATGGCATGAGGCAAATATTGGTGCCGAAACAAACGTTCTTGGTCACTGCGGACATTGCGCCTGCTACAGGAATCCAACTGGGCAAGTAACCGTCTTCAACAAAGTGGTGCTCAGTGAACCACACTAGGTCTGCGCCTATTTGGTCAAGCCACTGCACTTGGGACATGATTTCTTGGTAAAGGTATTGATGGCTGACGCCGGAATCAGGTGGATTACGAAAGTCGTAACAAACGCCAATTCTTAGATTCTTACGCTGATTTTTGTTTGTCGCTAAATCTGTATCCGGCATAAGTCCTCCCCAAGACTAAATTTTCTCTTTGCCCAAGACTATAAGACTTGCAGCGTTTCGTGAAGTATCTCCAGTCCCTCTCTTAATAGCGCTGCAGTAACGTTTGCAGAGGACCATTAATCGCTTGATTAATGGCTGCTTGCTGATGCGGATAAAGATTTTGGTTGGCAACAAACTCGGTGCCAGCATAGGGGTCTTTAACGCCACTGCTGATACCAGCAAGTGTGTCGATGACCGCGATACCACATAGCGGCACGTAGAAGTCTGAATATCCGCCCTCATGGTTGGCTACTACCTTGCCTCCGCACAGTTCATCGGCCGCCTGCATGATTTTTTGCGTCATGGTGCGAAAGTGATTCGCCACCAACAGCATGTGACTTAAGGGGTCGAAATAACAGGCGTCATAACCACAGGCGATAACAATTAGGTCGGGTTTGAACGCGTGTAGGGCAGGTAGTACTACATCGTCTAACGCAGTTAGGTATGCGCCGCCGCCGCTACCCGCAGGCAGCGGAATATTGATGTTATGTCCGTGGCCAGCGTCTTCGCCTTGTTCGCCAATGGTGCCCAAATTCACCGGATAGAGCATTTCTTGGTGAATGGACACAGTGAGCACGTCAGCTGAAGCATAAAAGGCTTGCTGGGTGCCGTTGCCGTGATGCACGTCCCAATCGACTACGGCCACGCGTTGGACTAACTTATCTGCTCGGGCCTGCATAATGGCCAACCCAATGTTGTTAAAGATACAGAAGCCGCGGCCTCGGTCGCGTTCAGCATGGTGACCGGGAGGGCGGGTTAGGGCGTAGGCGTTATTGATCTCGCCTTTACATACAGCTGCCACAGCCGCGCAAGTGCCGCCCACGGCTAATTTTGCTACTTCGGCAGTGCCGGTGCCGATCAATGCAGACTCTCCAGCGTCACCGCCACGACCGTCACTGAGTTCCTGCACTAGGCTAATGTACTCTGATGTATGAAAGCGCATTAGGGTTTCATCGCTGGCCAGTTCATGGTCCAGTGATTTTAGCTGTGGCGTGACCCCATAGGCATCCAATAAGTTTTTTAGCTTTCTTTTGGTCTCTGCATTTTCTAAGTGCATGCCTGGCTGAAAAGCGCCCTTAGAGGGTTGAACGCCAATAGCCGAACCATTGTCGTGCCACATGTAGCGCTCGTTCCAAATAAACCCTGTTGTCATAACCTGCTGTCCTTGTGTGTCTGTGGTGGTGTGCTATCCGCGCTCGCCGTCAAAAGTTGCAGTGGTTTTGGCTAAAAATGCTTTGGCACCCGCTTGCATGTTTTTTGGGATGAGTACTGCCTGATGAGTCATTTCTAAATCTAGTTGATCGCTAAAGGTATTGTGAATAGCCGCATCTATTGTTTGTCTGGTTCGCGTTACGGCGCTAGGGGAAGAGCGTTTGAGCACAGCGGCAATTTCGTTAACCCTTGTATCTAACGCTTCGTCTTCAACGGCATCCCAAATCATCCCCCACTGCAAAGCCTGCTCTGCACTGATTCTGTCGCCGAGTAATGTTATGCCTAGTGCTCTGGCTCTACCCACACGTTGAGGAATACTCCACGTTGCACCCATATCTGGAACAATGCCAAGGTTAGGCCCAAAGGTGGCAACAAAGAAAGCTGAGTGGGCGGCCACTGTAATGTCGCAGGCTAAAGCTAGACCAAATCCGCCACCTGCAGCTGGACCATTGACCCGAGCGATAGTTGGCACTGGGCAATCCATTAGTGCGCGCATTGCTGCATTGAAGTGGTCGCCTTGTTTGTTTGGTTGAGGGTCCTGATGGTTTTTTTCTGACGCCTGCTTTGTTGGCTCTGCAGCTTGTACTAAATCTGCCCCTGCACAGAACCCTCTGCCGTTGCCAGTGAGAATAACCACTCGTATGTCACTATTGTTACGGACCGTATCCAACGCATGTGAAATGCCGCGCATTAACTCATTGGTCATGGCGTTCATTGCTTCTGGCCGGTTCAGTGTGATGGTTGCAACGCCATCGACTTGGTTGAGTAGTACAGTATTCGTTGTAGACATTCTTTTTCCTTCAATATACTTGGCTCTGCGGCTTTTTTGTTGCCTTATGATGTGAAAAAAGGCGCAATCTATCTTGGTCATGACCAAAGTTGTTACCTAGATCACAAGAAATTGCCTTCCTTTATAGGGTCATGCTGTTTTTCTCTGCCAGATGCTCAATGATTGTCTTCGCTGATCTATAGGCCAGTTGACGAAAGGTTAATCATTAACGCTGCTGCAATAGCCACAATTACGCTGCCCCACAAAATGTCTAACTGCCACCCAAATCTGTTGAGCACGTTACTTACGCTGGGTATGGAAACCAAAATTGCGATAGCTAAGTACCACAGAGCGTCTATTACCCCGGCCAATGAAGCCATTGTCCACTGCAGTATCTGGTGTTGTCCAACGTGTAAAAACTGGCTGAATACGGCAAAAAAGAATAAAGCGATTTTTGGGTTTAAAAATACTATAAGGAAGCCTTTGCTGGTATGAGACCAGATACTGCTGCTTTTTACAAAAAGCGCTTTTGCAGAGTGCGCTTTTGTTGACGCCAAGCCTAAGTCGGATGTGTGGCGGCTTTGCCATCCACCTAGAATCATTTTGCCGCCAAGATAGACTAGTAAAACGCACCCAGCCAATTGCAGCATTTGAAAAGCATATGCCGAGGCGAAGAGGATTGAACTGATCCCCATACTAACCAGCAAAGCGTAAAAGCCAACGCCTATGCCGTGGGCCAAGCTCTGAATAATGCCAGCAAGACGGCCATACTTGGTCGCCGTGTTTATGACTAATGCCAGGCTCGCTCCGGGTGTTGCGGCGCCTGCAAGAAGAGTGATTGAGAGCAGTGCCCATTGAGTTGCTGTCACCGTACAATAAGTCTTTTTGTGTAGTTAAACATATTCGTTGTCGGACTCATTTGGGCCACTGTCGTTGCAGTTGCAGTTGCAGTGAATCTTTCTGTTGATGGTTTGTCTATATACAGCGGTTAAGTGCTGTTCCTCTCTGGTCGGTAAAGCCGGCATTTTGTGGTTAATCGAAAAATCTTTCACAGCATTGAAGCTGTTTGTATTTTGCGGCTTAACTTGTGCTGACTTTACTTCTTGTTAAGGCTGTTAAGGAAAAGTTGTTATTCCTCCCATCCCACCATTCTCCGCTGGTTAGCATTGAGTGTTGGCACCGGAGGCAGCTTGTACTTGTTCTTTTCCGCTGACATCACATCAGGGAATTCGTCGGCATTAATGAATCGATCACTCCAATTGGTAGTGGAGGTGAGGGTGTTAACCGCCGCTTTTCTCTTGGCAATCACGTCAGCATTAGATTTAGCTTTAGGCATCATGCAAATAAGGCTTGCCGCTCGAAACAGTTGTTGGTCATCTGTGGGAGTTTCTATGCCAGGGCTGCTGCAGTGAATGGTTCTAGAGTCCCAGAGCATCATATCGCCAGCTTCCATATGGCAAATAATTGGCTCAGCGTCTGCTAGCAACGGGTCGTCCTTGGGGAATCTAAAGTGATCAATTTTGGGGTGGATGCGACTGAGTCGCTCGGGATAATCTTCTGCTAAATGTGCAAAACGCTTATGGCTACCGGGGATCATTACATTGCCACCAGTTGCCGGGGAAGAGGGCAATAGATTGACTAACCCTTGAACACAATGCTTGCCGGGACGTCCAATGGGATGCTGATCAATATGCATCCAGCTTGGGCCTCTATTAGTTTTCCAATTTTCGTTGTAGGTCCACGGACGCCATAGCGCCACGCCATCAAAACTGACCAACAATTCGTCGTCGTCCCACACCGCTGCAAAAGCATCTTTTACAGCCGGAATGTCTCGGATGTACCACTGGGCCGCACTGTGGCCTATGCCATGACCGGGCAAAATGCCTCCGTGTACCGCCGTAGGCCAACGATCGTTGTCCCAAGTGTCGCGACTGTTTCTATCAATGCCAGTGTCCAGACCCTCCAAGTAGTCCCATAACAGGTTCAAAGCTTCTGTGCTTTGCTCGGCAGTTAGGGCGTTGGCAATGACCACATAACCGTGTTCTTCAAGGTAGTTGACGCCTTCTGGGTCGCCGGATTTGAAGCGTGGTACGTACTCGTAGCTGATATTGATAGTTGCTGACATGGTTCCCCTCCAAGGAATGCTTTTTCTTAAAGCTACCTGAATGGGGTTAGCGGATAAAGTTGAATTTGCCTTTTGTCGCTTTGTCTTTTTTTCTTTTTTTCTTTCTTTCTTTCTTTCTTTCTTGCGGGCGGGGAGCGGCGCTGTGGCGTCAGCGCCACAGTTTGGAGTTGGTTTTTGGCCGCCTCTATTGGTTACTCTTCGTCCTTTAGGGCCTTTTTATTCCGAAAAAGAAATAAGGGCAGCATGAACAAGGGCCAAATCTTTTCATAGTGAGTAGGCATTAGGCGCTGTGATAGGTCTATCAACTTGGCATCCAATCCGACAAATATTCGGCTCTTCTTCTTCTTCACTCCTTGCAAAATAATCTCTGCTGCACGACTGGGGTGCATGCCATGTTTCTTGAAAGCGTCGCCCATTTCTTCGCGAGTTTTAGGGCCTAAGCCTAATGCCGCGCCAGGGCCTTTCACATCATCTTCGTGGAACTTGGCAGTAGCAAGAATATTAGTTCCTATATGACCTGGGTGCACGCAGTGGACTTGGATTGAGGAGCCTTTAAGCTCCTTTGCGAGGCTTTCGGTAAAACCGCGTACAGCAAATTTGGTTGCGTGATAAACACTTTGCTTGGCCACTGCTACCATGCCAAAAATGGAAGAAGTATTGACGATGGCCGCTTCAGGTCGGTCTTTTAAGTAGGGCATGAAGGCTCGGGTCATATTCACTACACCGTGAAGGTTTATGTCCATGACTGAATCCCATTGTTCCTCCTCGAGGTTTTCAAAGCTTGAGTCAAAGGTTACCCCAGCGTTGTTGAAAACAAGATCAACCTTGCCATGACTGGCGATGACTTTTTCTGGCAGGGCTTTGATGGCATCTTTGTCTGCCACATCTAAAATATGACTAGACACAGCCACATTATATTTGTGCAAGAGGGCCTTGGTTTCTGCGAGCGACTCTTCGTTAACATCACAGATCACCACGTCGCCACCTGCCCTCGCAATGAGGAGAGCTAAGTAGCGTCCCATGCCAGAACCGGCTCCGGTGATGACGGCAACTTTTTGGGCGAAACTTTGCATTGAAACTTCTCCTGAATATGAAGTATTTTTGGCTCAAAAGCCGAGAAATGTAAGGTCTTGGTTAAGCATTAGTGGCCTTTACTCGATCAAAGGCCCTAGCAAAAGCTGCTCTTGCAACGCTAGGGGTTAGCTCCCAAGGTCAGTGCGCGTTGCTCTGAAAGCACCCACTCAGACATTGAGCCATCGTAAACGCTAACCTTGTCTTGACCAAGTAATTTGCATGCGAAAGCGTCCAGTGTTGCGGCAATTCCGCCGCCACAATAAACAATGACGTTTTCGGCACTCAACATGCCTTGGCTTTCCAAAGCTTTCGTAAGCGCGTCAGGCTGAAGGAAAAACTCGTTATCGAGCACATCAGAGAAAGGTAACGAGAGACTGCCCGGGATATGCCCCCGTCGTTTGTAAAAGAAGTCACCGGTGCCTTCGTAGAGTGGCGTGGTCAGAGCGTTAATTGTGCAAGTGTTTTGAGTTAAGCCGTCTTCAACTGCTTGGGTGTTTGCAAAGATTTTGGTGTTTGGTGTCCCAATAAACGTGGTTCTAGCAAATTCATGACGCCCTGATTCGCAAGGCAAGCCAGCGTTCTTCCAAGCTCGAATATTGCCGTTCAAGACTTTGATATTGTTATGACCAGCATAATGTAGGCACCACCACGCCCGAGTAGCCCACATAAGGTGTCCAGACGAATACAAAATGACTTCATCCTCGTTACTGATACCGCTTGCCCCAATGGCAGCGGTCAGAGTGTCCAGTGCTGGCAGAGTATGATTAAGCGCAGATTGCGTGTCGGACCAATCGGAAATAAGGTCTATAAATCCTGCGCCTTGAATATGCTCCTCTAGATAGGTATTAATGCCAGACTCGGCCTTATGCGCACCATCTACTTGGTGTAAGAGAACGCTAGTATCAAAAACCTTAACGCCATCATTGCCAAGTATTTTCGCTAGTTCTTCAGGGCTGATTAGATATTCAGAGTGTGTGTATTTCATTTTTGCGGCCTTGTCTGGTGCTGTATGGTTTTTTGGACTCATGTTTATAACCCAGAGCTTAACAAGGTCTAAGCAGTTTTCTAAGGTAGAAAAAGGCCGTCAAATTTGCTCTAGTGTTTGTAGGCAGCACGCCCGGTTCGGCGATTTTTTGTTGTTGGGTCAAATTGGCCGTAAGTTGTAAATTTTCATTATTAGGTTAGGAGAAGGAATTTGATTAAGCCAGTTTGTTTAGTGATAGGTGCCGGCGCCGGGATTGGTGGCAATGTAGCAAAGCGCTTTGCAAAAGAGGGATATCACACAGTTCTTTGTCGGCGTAGCGATGAAGATGGCTTAAAAAAGATGGTGGCGCAGATTGAAGCTGACGGCGGTTCTGCGACGGGCTATCTACTTAACGCTGTAGAGCCTGATTGTATCGAGGAGCGGATTGCCGATGTAGAAGCCAATATAGGACCAATAGATGCGGTGGTGTTTAACCTTGGTGCGCAAATTGGTGATCGCTCTTTAGCTAACACAAGCTATAAGGCGTTCGAGATTGGCTGGCGTATGGCAACTTTTGCTCTATTCCGAATGGCTTCCAGTGTGGCACCATTGATGGAGGAAAGAGGGCGCGGCACGATTCTTGTGACTTCCGCTACTTCGGCTGTGCGTGGCAACGCGGGTCAACATTCTCATGCAGCAGCAATGGGTGGTAGGCGCATGCTCTGCCAGTCGTTAAATGCTGAGTTTGCGCCCAAAGGCATCCATGTTGCACATATCGTAATTGATGGTGCGGTGGATGCACCTGACACCCTGGGTAAAATGCTTGGAGCGGAAAAATTTCAAGAACTCAGAGAAACAAGAGGTATGGAGCATGATGGGTTGATGCTGCCAGAACGCATTGCTGATTCCTATTATCATATTCATCAACAGCACAGATCCGTATGGACACACGAAATGGACCTGCGGTCATTTTCTGACCGAGCATGGTGGAATCACTAACGTCTTGCTTGAGCAAAGCGCTTTATTTCCCCGTTTGTCGTTGCGCTGTAAAGAATGGCTATGGTGGGAGGGGCAATCTCACCTATGCTCTTGCATAGACTCTGCGATAACCCCCACTCGCCTCACCTAAGGCCAATGGAGCAGCGCTAACTGTTTCTTTTAAGCGATATATCTCGAAACTTTTTATATATCGCGACGAGCCGTCGTGGACGTGGTAGCCTTCCGCTGTTCCCGACTTCTCAAAATATGCAGCTCTTTTGCAAATTTTTCGTAGCCTCACTGTCGCCGTTTTAGTAGCGCTCTTCTAGAGCCTGCTTTTTCAGACCTCAGAACATAACTTTGTTCGAATAACGCAGTAACTGACTTTTCTTTACGTCTTCGGACGCTTTCTGTCCGCGCACTTTTTATTTTGTTAACGCGCTCTTTACGCTTTCTCGAAATTTTTGTCGTCTCTCGTACGGAGACCAAATTATTGTTCTACTCGATATGCTAATTATCGAGATCAACTAACTTGGATGTTTATGACCATTGATAAAGCTGAGCTTCCAATAAAGCCTCCGACTATTTTGTCTTTTGTGAAAGATCTTCCCAACCTTTGTTCTTTGGCGGGTTTGGCCTGCACGCTTCTATCTATATATTTTAGTATTTTGGGTATTTTCCACGGGGCGATGATAGGCATGGTTTGGGCTGTTGCATTTGATTGGGCCGACGGTTTGATTGCTCGAAGGATGCATGGCCGCTCTGGCAATGAGCGAGTTTTTGGCGGGCAGCTTGATCTGGTGATTGATATCGTTAGTTATGGTGTGGCGCCTGCAGTGCTGGTAATGAGTTACGGTGATTTCAACCCCGCGTTTCTTCTTTGTGCTTTTTTGATGCTTGCCGCAAGCGCCATACGGCTAAGCTATTTTAGTACATTTGGCCTTTCTGATAAGTCCCAATACACAGGGCTGGCTTTAGACAACAACAATCTGATTCTTGTATTTGTATTTCTATTTGAAGGTTTTTTTAGTAAAGGCCAATTTTCGATAGCGCTATATATATGCGGGGTTTTGTTGGCGGGACTAAATGTTGCTCAAATTAGAACACCAAAATTGTCTAGTAATCCGCGTAATGTCTACATTCTTGCACTGTACACACTAGCAATAACCGCATTTTATCTAAGCCATTTGGTCTAACAGATAATGCAAGTAACCCAAACAAATCGTCGCAACCTCATAAGCCTAGGAGTCAGTTAACAGGATGATCGTTTACACGGTAGGAACTTTTGATTTATTGCATGTTGGGCACCTAGCATTGCTGGAATTCTGCAGCACTTTGGGTGATGTGGTGGCGGTGGGTGTGGCTTCAGATCGAGTGGTGAATTCGTATAAGCCTAACGTACCAGTTATTCCCCTTGATCAACGACAAGAAATGCTCAAAGCGTTGCGCTGTGTTGACATTGTGCGGCCGTATCACGAACTTGAATACGTTTCTGGCTGCAAAGAACTGGATATAGATATTTTCGTTGTGGGCGAAGATTGGGGCAGCAACGCGCATAATGTTGCGGTGGAATCCTATTTGGCCGAACACGGTAAACAGGTTATTCAAGTGCAGTACAATCCGCGCACTTCGTCGAGTAAAATAAAGCGCAACACTATTGCGCAATCGCATAAGCCAGTTCGAGTTGAGCAAACATCGAAAATTTTTAGTAATGCCCAAGCAAATGAAGCAGGTGCTAGCCTAAAATATTAAACGAATAGGCGGCGCTGGACCTTTTCTAGGGCCTTTATTTTTGGGTAGTTTGATTTGCTCGCAGGGTAAGCGTAACAGGGTGATAGGCGTGTGACTTTTAGGTGATGGACGTAAATCTATAACCTATGCCGCGAACAGTTTGCAGCGTCGCGTCTAAGCCATATGGTTTAAGAATTTTGCGTAGTCGCAACATGTGCACGTCTACAGTGCGCTCTTCCACATAAACCTTTCGCCCCCAGACTCTATCTAGCAATTGGCTGCGTTCAAATGCGCGATTTGGGTTACGCATAAGTACTTCCAACAATTTATATTCTGTAGGGCTGATTTGGATTTCTTGATCATTAATTGTTATCCGGTAGCTGTTTAAATCAAGGCAAATACCACTGGCTTGGATAAGGTTGTTTTTGGGTCGGCCACTTCTGCGCAGCAGGGCTTTTAACCGCGCCAGGAGTTCTCTGGGCGAGAACGGTTTGGTGATGTAGTCATCAATTCCGCCGGCAAAACTCAGCAATTTATCTCCTTCCTCGCCTCGAGCGGTAAGCATAACGATGGGTAGTTCAGCAGTAAGTTCATCTCTGCGCAGCCGTTTGGCCAGCTCAACACCATCCATTCCCGGCAGCATCCAGTCGACTAAGATTAAATCAGGAAGTCGGCTATCGATTTTTTCAAGAGCTATCTCGGCAGTTTCGGCCTCTACTACTTCGTAACCGTCGCGCAGTAGAGTAAACACAAGCAATTCTCGGATCTCTTGCTCATCTTCTACAATCAGTATTGAAGTTGGCATTGTTGTTTCCTAACCATTGTTCTTACATTAATTTATGCGCTGCGAAATTTTTCTCTCGACCAGCTTTTAGCATTAAATACTCAATTTGTGACATTACTGTTAAATTTCCCCGTAGCGCTCTATGAAATGATTTGTAAAATGACACAGAGCCGCAGGCTACGGCGCATTGGTTTGCGAGATTACTTTCTGTTGTGCATATTAGCGAGTTGCACGAGCACAAACCCATTTGCGTATAGCGTTGTAGATGCTGGCAGAGCAGTTGGCTTGTTTGCGGCAGCTAAACTCAAAAGCCGACTCAATGGACGGCTTTTTGAGCTTTTAACCCTTGCAGAGTTAGAGGCCTAAAACGCCTTTGGCGATTACGCCGCGTTGAATCTCATTGGAGCCACCGTAAATTGAGGCTGCGCGTCCGAAGTTCATGTCCGATACCGCGCTTTCCGCGTATTTGGGGCCAATTGAGGGCTCGTTGATTTCACCTCTGATTAAGGCGACATCAAAGGGTAGGGCGTAGTAAGCCACAGCTTCTACTGTGAGTTCTTGTAACGCCTGCTGAATTTCGCTGCCGATAATTTTCAGCATGGAGGCTGCGTCGCCGGGCGCGCCTGTAGCTTCCATGTTAGCAATCACTCTAGCTTCTACAGCCTCTAATGAGTTCAGTCTTACTTCGATTTCATTGAGCGTGCTCATGAATTCGTGAGAGTCAGCTAATTTTTTGCCATTGTTATCATGCTCTACGGCGGCTACTTCTTTGATGGCGCTGACTTTTCGCTTAGACGCGGCGACCCCAGCAATACCCGTTCTTTCGTGACCGAGGAGAAATTTCGCATAGGTCCACCCAGAATTTTCTTCTCCGACTCGGTTGCTTACCGGTACTCGGACATCGGTGAAATACACTTCGTTGAGGTGGTGCATGCCATCAATCGAAACGATGGGTTTTACTTCCAAACCCGGTGTACTCATGTCGATGAGTAGAAAGCTAATCCCTTGTTGTGGTTTGCCCTCTGTTTTGGTCCGCACCAAGGCAAAAATCCAATCTGCTTTATGCGCATTTGTGGTCCAGATCTTTTGTCCATTAACTATGTAATCGTCGCCATCGCGGACCGCCGAAGTTTTTAGTGAGGCAAGGTCAGAACCGCTACCTGGTTCCGAATAACCTTGGCACCACCAAGTACTGCCATCTAATATGCTGGGCAGGTGTTGGTCTTTTTGTGCCTGAGTGCCATAGGTGTAGATCACTGGACCCACCATCCCAATACCAAATGGCATAACCATGGGGGCGCCTGCAAAAGCAGTTGCTTGGGAAAATATATGCTTTTGTCGTAAAGACCAATCGCAACCGCCGTACTCGGTGGGCCAATCTGGGGCGATCCAGCCTTTATCGAAAAGCGCCTTGTGCCAGCGAGTGCCTTCTTCTCGAGCAATACCAAAGCCTAAAGATGCTGATTTTACGAGGTCTGGGGTCAGGTTTGCATTGAGGAATGCACTCACTTCTTCCTCAAACGCTGCAGTATTAGTCGGTGTGGGCACAGGGCCTCCTATTAGGAATTTGGTAGAGTTTCTTGAGACATTGAATTTAGGAAATTTGTCGAGAAATTGCCAGTGCAGATTAACACTATTAGGCTGTTTGCAGCCTTGGCTAAGTGTTTTAGAAGAAGAAACTGTCTGTGCGGAGGACATTTTCCAGAAACAGATTGTTGAAGAGGGAACTACAACAACATCAAGGTTGGGGAACGGGCGAAAAGCAAAGAGAGAGGCGAGGTGAAAAGCGAGGTGAAAAGAAAGCAAAGGGTATCTTCACTGGATACCCTTTCACTTATACCTAAGTTTGACCTAGAAAGCCCTTTGTCCTGCTATAGCAGTTCTCCACCACAGGCCGAAGCAGTCGTACCATGCTCCTCAAACGCTTTAATGACGTTTGCACCGGTACGCCAGCGGTGTACTTCATCTGGACCGTCGACCAGGCGCTGGCTGCGAATGCCGGTATACCAGCGCGCTAGCGGTGTATCATGGCTATAGCCCAAGGCACCGTGAAGCTGCAGAGCAGTGTCCACTACTTGATGCACCATGTGGGCTAAAAAAACCTTAGCGATGCCGTTTTCTTGACGTAAATCTTCGCCACGCTCTGCTTTATAGGCAATGTGTAGCAGCATCAGTCGTGCTTTGTAGATTTCTGCCGCGCAGTCCGCCAGCATCCAACGTACGCCTTGACGGTCTGCTAACCGCTTACCAAAGGTATTGCGGCTGACCACGTGACCAGCGGCCAAATCTAGAGCCCTTTGGGCAATGGCGACGTTATGCATGCCGTGGCGTAGGCGTCCATAAGCCAATCGATGTTGACCCATAGAAAAGCCTTGGCCACGGCCGCCTAAAATGTTTTCTCGCGGCACCACTAGATTTTCTATTTTGATTTCCGAGTGGGAACCACCTAGTTTCAGGCCTAAGTCAGTATGCGGTTGCATAGTTTCTATATTGCGCAAAATCTCATAACCGGGATTGGGTAATTCAACAATAAAGGTACTGTATTGTTCGTGGCGGGGTGCATCTGGATCGGTTTTGGCCATGACGACTGCAATGTCTGCCACCGAGGCTGAGGAGCTAAACCACTTCTCACCGTTCAGTACCCAGTTGTCGCCTTCCAAAACCGCCGTGGTTTGCATGCCCGTTGCATCAGCGCCTGCTGCTTTCTCTGTCATTGAGTAGCAAATACGTTTTTCACCGTTTAACAGCGGCTTGAGGAATTTCTCTTTTTGAAAGTCTGTGCCGTGTTCTAGGAGAGTAAGCATAGTGGCGTCATCTGGCCCTTGGGTGTTCATTGATAAGGCACCCAAGTGACTTTCGCCCAATTCCATTTGTACCAATGCGTTAGCTAGAGGCTTAAGTCCCATACCGCCGTGTTCGGTAGGTATGAATGGACACCAAAGACCCTCAGCGCGAGCCTTTTGGCGTAACTCGACAAGCACTTCATCAAAATTCTCTGCGGTACAGATTTCCTCTGCGGGTAAACAGACGTTCTGCACGAAGGCTCTTACCTTGGCGCGAATTGCTTTAGTTTCTTTTGGTACTTCAAAATCGATCATATTCCCACTCCTGCAAATTGAACCTCTATTTATTCGCGATTATCGCTTGTGAGTCAATGGGTCATGTCTGGGTATGAGGTGTAGGCAAATGCGCAAATTGGCAAAACCTTGCTAGGCCGCTTATATCTATTTAGGTCGTTAATGGGGTTTACAGCCTGACAACTCGCGCCGCAAATGACGCCCTGTTTGGCAGTACCGTACCTTTACCTAAACGGTTTAGGCGCCGAAAAAGCTAAGGTAGCTTCGAAAAAGTTAGTTTTGCTATTGCTTAGATAACTTAGGCTATCAATTAAGAGTTAGCCATTTATAGGCAAGCACAAGACTGCTGTGAAGCATGACTTGGCTTACGCCAATTATCGGCTTTCTGTTTTAACCACGGCTGCGTTGACTAATGCAAGTGAACTGTTGTTGTGTTTGCATTTAATAACGTGAAGGTTGGCAGTGGACCGGTTAAAGTAGTCGCTTAGTAGGCTAATAACTGTAATCACAATGTCTAGACCCCCTTGGATTGTATGGGCGCTTACAGATGGTAAGCCCGGACATCAAAGTCAAACTGCTGGATTGTTTAGCGCAATCGAGAAACATACGCCTAGCGAGGTGTATTGGATTCAATGTAAGCCCAAGTATAAGTGGGTTCGGCCTTTGCTGAGATTTTTGGGGCCAAGGTTATCTAGTGCCAAGCAACAAGTTTTGCTGAAACTTTTTTACACAATAAGTGACCTGCCTGCACAACGTCCTGATGTCATTTTGTCCTCTGGCGGTAATACCGCTGTAGCCCAAATTTGCTTGGCGCAAATGGCCGGCGCTAAATCAATTTACAGCGGTACGATTAAACCCTCGTTAAGACCTTTTGTTGATTTAATCATTACCGTGGTGCCGCTATCTGGTAAAAACGCTGGGCAAAACAATTTGGTTCTGCCATTACCGCCGGCGCCAGTAACAGGTGGTCAGCTACAATCACCGCAGCTAGCAGCAAAGCCGGTGACAAAAGATGCTCAAGAGTCTCAGGAAATACCAAAGGTAGGGGTTGTACTTGTCGGTGGTGACGGTGCGGGTATGACTTATGATCTGGCAGATTGGCGGCGTTTGATTAGCTCTATGGCCAACCACTTCCCTGATGATGTTGAGTGGTTGCTGACAACTTCAAGGCGCACAGGTGCGGCGGCAGAGTCTGCAATGCAGGCACAACTTGAGAAAACGCCAAGTCTGCGGGTGCGCCAGTCGGTTTGGTGGGGGCAAAAACCTGAACGGGTAATGAGCAAATTCTTCGCTGCAGGGGATTTCGTTATTTGTACTAAAGACAGTTTGAGTATGGTGGCTGAAGCCATCTATACGAATAAGCCGGTGTTTATCTTTGCCCCCAGCAATGGCTCGGATGGCAATATGACGGCAAACGATAAGGCAGCCTATAACTCATATGCAAAGTCGAATTTTATATACCCACTTAACGAGGCTTCTTCCACCGTAACAGTTGAAGAAGGCCGCCATTTATTGGAAGACGTCCAAAAGATGATATTCATAGCCATCAAGAGCTTAGTCGATGAAGATCAGCAGTCTTCCGGCTGCTAACTTTTTCACTTAACTTGCAGCATATGCTGTGCCTAAATCGCCAAGTGTGACTCGCGCTAAACGCCAGGTTATTAAAGAAACTGTGGGCGGGGTGAAAGTCTTAAGCAAAGGCCGCTGACAAACCGTCGACATTGTCTTCGCTTTTATGCATTATCGCAGCATGGGAAATGATCAAATTATTGTGGTTTCCTGTTGTTGTCGGGATGCTTTCTACCCAGAACGTTGCCGCATAGTCAAAGCTAGTACTTATTTAGGTGCTATATTTTTGATATTTTTTTCCACCTTGCTTGTCGCTGGTGGCGGCCTAGTTTTACGCGACGACATTTGTATTGTTAGTCTTGGGTTTTATGAGGCTCATTTTACGGCTTATCAAACAAATACTAGTGGAAACACAGAATTTTGCGATACCCTACCCGATCTGGGTGAGACGCTGTTTGTACTAGATTATCTCCATGACAGTATGGCAAAAGTGCCTATCGATTTTAGAGTGGTGAGAGATACAACTGGCATGGGCCAGTTTGTGCAATCTCAGGATCTGCCGCCTATAGAAGACTTAGAAGCAATTACTGTGTTTTACCAACCGCCGTTAGTGGAGTCAGATGCCTCTCTGCAAATCAATGTAACATTTGCCCAGGCTGGTAATTACATCGGTATTGTTACCGCCGGTCATCCCACAAAAGATCTTCTGTATACTGCGGTATTTCCATTTTCTGTCGGTCGGTACTATGATTTCGGTATGGCCACTGTGATTTTGTTTTTCTTCTCCGTGTTCTTGGTCTGGCTGTTGTTCACCTATTTTTACCGCCGCCCAAGCATTACTGCATTATGAGTCGCTCAAGCTGGTTAGTTGTTATTTTTCTGACGATTTCTTTAATTTCTTTTCCGCCTCATTGGTACCCTTATTCGTTAAGAGTCACACTAACCGACTGGATTGGCGTACCGGAATATCGGGCGCTCCCTGTATCTATTCCCCCAGCGCCTTTAGATGCAGAAAAATTTTGCCCAGAGGATCTTCACCTATGGCGGCAAAAATTGATTATTGATGGTGTTGAAGTGCGGGCGGAAACAACTTGCGTGGCAGATAATCCTTATCTTGTTGCAGCCGCAGTGAAAGGTACAAATAACGTTTCTCATGGGACCCTTCAGGCCAGTGGCTTCACTAATGACGCAATTACCAAGGGTGAAGATTTGGATGGCGATGGCGACCCAGATGAAATCCATATCCGTTTAGAAGTGGTGGAGTTGAATGGTGGTTCGAATGTAGTAACCAGCCCTGCTACTCAATATTCAATTGCGCCAGGGATCTTTCCAAGCCTTTGGGTCTTTGCCCCCAAGCTTGGTGGCATGGCCGTGGAGAACTTTGAGTCGCAAAAGGCGCGGCTCGGGCTGAGGCTTCCGGCGCCTGCGATAAGAGTAGAGCAGGGTGACCGAGTGATTATAACTTTGGAAAACACACACTATATGCCCCATACATTGCATTTACATGGTGCTGATCACCAGTTTTTGGATAGTACGGGAGAAGGGAACGACGGTGTTCCAATAACCAGTGAAAAACCAGTTCTGCCCGGTTTCTCACGAAGTTATGAACTGACACCGCGCCAAAGTGGCACTATGTTCTACCATTGTCATGTACAAACCCACGTCCATGCGATGATGGGTCTGCAAGGTTTATTTATAGTGGAGCCAAACAAGCCTAACAATTGGCTGCAGACTCTTAATCTTGGTGCGGGACTGGTAAGGGCACCATCAGTTGCTTCTAAAGAACAATACGACCACGAATATGATATCCATTATCAAGACCTCGATAGCGACCTTGTCAGGAGAGTCCGCGATAGCAACGATCCGCGCTTGATTACTAAATCTATGCACCGTGACTATGATATTACAGACGCTACTGCCGACTACTTTCTACTCAATGGACGCTCTTTTCCCTATACGTTTCGCGAATCACTGGTGGTAGGAGAAGACGGTGACCGGATAAAGTTGCGCGTCGTCAATGGCGGTATGAAGGCCATAGCGCTACATACTCATGGCCACAAATTTACCGTTACACACCGTGACGGCGTAGCAATTCCGAAGCCACTAAGGCACCCCCAGGACGTTGTTGCGTTAGCCACTAGTCAGCGGGTAGATGTGGTCATTGAAATGAAGAATGACGGTTTGCATTCCTATGGTCCTGGTATTTGGCCCTTCCACGACCATCAATACCAAGGCATTACAACCGATGGAATTGGTCCGGGAGGTAATATAAGCGCCATTGTATATGAGCAATACCTAGGTGAAGACGGTTGGCCTAAGACCAATGGTGTGGCTTTTGACCGGTATTTTTCTGCGGCTTTTTATCGTAAAGAAATTCCGGTTTGGGAAACTTATGGAGCCAATTTTTTTTCCGATACGGCTGTAGATGGGTGGCTACTAGGCAGAATACTGATATGCCTAGTGAGTTTTTTATTCGCGCTGATTTTTTTCTCGGCGAAAGTAAGATCTAGATTCAAGAAAAATAGGTTTGAGTAAAAGTAATTCCAAGCAAAGTTAGGCCCAAGCATATGTATTCACCCTGGTATGCCAGTGTTTTCTTCAAGTTACCCGTCCAAATATTTATAGGCTTATTAGTTTGCGGCAATGTTTTTGCGCAAGTTCAGCATATGAATCATCAGGGTATGAATATGAAAGTTACAGCGTCGGGTTTTGTAATGAACAACAATGTAGATAATTTGCCTGCGGGTTGCTCTGAAATATCCGAGGATGTCGAGTTAAGAGTCAGAGCGGGGCATAAGTTTGCTGTAGAACCGGGCCAGGTTTTTGCGATGGACAAGCCTGTAGTTAGGGTGCCGGGTTGTAGTCGCTTAACAGTTGTATTTGAAAACACTGACGGTATTCGTCACCAATGGATGGTCCACGGATTGCCGAAATATTTGTACCAAGGTGGCATGTTTCATATTGAATCCAACGCGAATAGAACAGTTCGAGGTACATTTATCGTGCCTCCAGAAGACAAAAGTTACCTTGTACACTGTGATATGACGCAGCATATGGAAAAAGGTATGCGTGGAATGCTGGTGGTCGGTGACGGTTCGGGACGCATTTGGTCGATTCCTGGAGAGACAGATTATTTTTATCGCGCTTCGTATTTACCAAAGCATATAGATCTCGGATTGGGGTTGGGGTTGGTTGTTCTTTGCCTACTTGGAGCAGTCTATTTCGTTCTCAAACTATTTCGATGGAAGAACCCAATTACTTAGTTTTCTTTTACGTATATTACTTTGATCCCTAATTGTTTTAGATGAAAAACGAATAAGCACTGTTATTTTAGTTACAAAAAGCTTTTTGCTTATTCGAGAATGTTATGAGACTGTGAGGGAAAGCTTATCGCGTAGTTAAAAGTAGTGCGGCAAAGCCTAACTTTAGAAATTTGTTGGAGAATATTTTTCAATAGATTTTCTTATTGGAGGGGTTATGTTCGATCAACTGGTTAATGGTGCCAAATTGTGCCTGAAACCTATACGTTATTTTTCGCTCTCTATATTAGTTATAGCTAGTAATTTTTCAGTATTGGCTGTCGAATTGACAGCATCTGAAGTACAGGGGTCTAGCGCGGTTGCCCGCCATTTTGATTATTTAGCCCCGTCTTTTTCCTTAGCAGTATTGGCGTACCCCGCTCAGTCCAATTCGCAAAAATCCAATTTGAAATCAAAGATCCCACTGCCTACTAGTACTAGCAGCCCGGAGTTTGTGCCTTCACGTCAGAACGCTCAATATCCTCGAGCGTATCAAGTTCAATCGCTAAAAGATTACCAAGGTAGACAGGTGTATCTGGAATTTTGGGACTCTGCTTGTAGTTCGTGTTTGAAGCAACTGCAAAATATGGCTGAGATGAATGTTGATGGCTCAAAAAACAATATTTCTCTTCTTGCCATCAGTGTCGATAAAAATCCTCGTGATGCTTTAAAAATAATCCAAAAATTTGGTCTGAATTTTCCTGTGCTCAGTGACCCATCTGGCAGTGTAGCGCGCAAGTATGGGGTTTCCGCGTTGCCCATGGCGTTTTGGATTTCAGCAAGCGGTGTAGTTAAAAAGGTCGTTCTAGGCCGCTCGTCTATGCCGCTTACGCTCGGAGAAATCAAAGCCACATTTGATATTGATGCACGTATAGGCGGTTAGTCTTTGCGAGTGAATGCGGTTCTTGTACTAGAAGAATTCTGAGTTGCCTATTAGGACGTCATAGTTAGAAAAGTTAGAAAAGTTAGAAAAGTTAGAAAAGTTAAAGATAAAACAGTCAAAGATAAAACTGTTAAAGGTAAAGAAGTCAAAAATTTAGAGATTTAGAGATTTAGAGATTTAGAGATTTAGAAATAAGGAAGTAAATAGTAAGTCGTTGAAAATTTTAGAAGAGAGTTAGTTATGCCTTTTGTTATTGCTTTAGTCGTTCTAGTTGTTGCTTCTGTTCTGTTTCATTTTTTGAGTCCATGGTATTTAACGCCTTTGGCGAGTAATTGGAGTGCCATTGATCTAACTTTAGATATTACATTTTGGGTTACAGGATTTGTTTTTGTTGCGGTAAACCTTTTTATGGCTTACTCGATCTACAAATTTCGCTACGCCAAAGATCGGCGTTCTGACTACGAACCTGAAAATAAAAAACTAGAGTGGTGGTTGACTGGTATTACCTCGATAGGGGTAGCCGCGATGCTGGCACCAGGTTTGTTCGTATGGGCGGAATTTGTCAATGTGCCAGAGGATGCCCACGAAGTCGAAGTGGTAGGGCAGCAATGGCACTGGAGTTTTCGCTTTCCTGGTGAAGATATGAAGTTTGGTGCTGTCGAATCGCGCTATGTAAACGACGACAACCCATTTGGGATGGAGTTAGACGACCCTAATGGTCAGGACGATGTACTTGTTTTTAGTCCAACGGTGCATTTGCCAATAGGCAAACCAGTAAAGACTCTCCTGCGGTCCAAAGATACATTACACGATTTTGCCGTGGCGCAGTTCAGAGTGAAGATGGATATGGTTCCTGGGTTGGTTACCTATCTTTGGTTTACACCGACGAAAATCGGCGATTTTGAAATTCTTTGTGAAGAACTCTGTGGCATTGGACATCACACAATGCGCGGCAAAGTTGTTATTGATGAGCAAGAAGATTTTGATGCTTGGCTGGAGCTACAACCTACCTATGCTCAGGTGTTAGCTAAACCCCGCGGTGATGCAATAGCTGGTGCCGGACAATACGGACTTTGTGCTTCCTGCCACGGTGCAGCTGGAGAGGGCAATGCTCTTTTGAATTCACCAAAACTAGCTGGTCAGGGTGCATGGTACCTGCGTAGACAAATAGAATACTTTAAGAACGGTGCCCGTGGCGCCCATGCGGATGACCTTTACGGTCGCCAGATGGCGCCAATGGCGGGCACCCTATTCGACGAAGCGGCGGTGGAAAATGTTATTGCCTATATTCTAACTTTCCCGGATCTGCCGTCTGCAAAAACAGTGGTTGGCGACATTGACAAAGGGCGTTCGATCTACAATACCTGCGGCGCATGTCATGGGGTGTTAGGTGAAGGTATAGCTGCATTAAATGCACCTCGTCAGGCGGGCATGAGCGACTGGTATTTGGTTACACAGTTGAAGAACTTCAGAGAGGGTGTGCGCGGCGCTCACGATGACGATAAGTATGGAATGCAGATGGCGATGATGGCTGCCACCTTGCAGACCAACGAACGCATTAACAACGTCGTTGCCTATATAAATACTCTTCCCGGCAAGCCCGAGCGCGTTGCTAGAAGTGCTCCGCTTAACTTGCCTTCATCATTGAACTCCCCCGTAACTATCGCCTCTTTGGAGAACTAAAATGACCGAAGCCGCTCATGACGCAACAGATTTCGCGCCACCAGCAGAAATTCCAGAAATGGAGTTATATCATGCGAAAACCTGGGTCGGGAAGTACGTTTGGAGCCAAGACGCCAAGGTTATTGCCATTCAGTATAGTTTAACGGCCATAGCCATTGGATTAGTCGCTTTAGGACTCTCCGTGATCATGCGGTTGCAGTTAGGTTTTCCCCACACTTTTGAATTTATTGATCCCAGTAATTACCTGCAGTTTGTAACCATGCACGGCATGATTATGGTGATTTACCTACTAACCGCCCTTTTCCTTGGGGGCTTTGGAAATTATTTGATTCCGCTAATGGTAGGCGCGCGGGATATGGTTTTCCCCTACTTAAATATGATCAGCTACTGGGTTTATCTCTTTGCAGTATTGCTGTTGGTGGCTAGCTTTTTTGTGCCCGGTGGCGCCTCCGGGGCCGGATGGACACTTTATCCACCACAGTCGATTAGCCCAGGAACACCGGGAATTGATGGTGGCATTATCTTGATGTTGGTATCGCTTATATTTTTCATCATAGGCTTTACCATGGGCGGGCTAAATTATGTGGTGACGGTGTTGCAGGCGCGGACCAGAGGTATGTCTCTAATGCGCTTACCTCTCACTGTTTGGGGTATTTTTATGGCCACTATTTTGGCTTTGCTCGCTTTCCCAGCGCTCTTCGTAAGTTGCATTATGATGTTGTTGGATAAGACTGTGGCAACCAGTTTTTTTATGCCCGCAATAGTTAGCTTAGGTGAACAAACCTCCTATGACGGCGGCAGCCCGGTTTTGTTCCAACACTTATTTTGGTTTTTTGGCCACCCGGAGGTATATATCGTCGCTTTGCCGGCTTTTGGTATTGTCTCAGACTTACTCAGTACACATGCCCGCAAGGCCATTTTTGGTTATCGAATGATGGTTTGGGCCATCGTTGCCATTGGTGCGCTCAGCTTTGTGGTTTGGGCCCACCATATGTATGTCAGTGGTATGAATCCCTATTTCGGTTTCTTTTTCGCAACTACAACGCTGATTATCGCTGTGCCTACGGCCATTAAAGTTTATAACTGGGTGCTTACGCTGTGGAAAGGCAACATCCGCCTCAACGTGCCCATGTTGTTTGCGATTGGATTTATCTTCACATTTGTCAACGGTGGTTTAACGGGACTCTTCTTGGGTAACGTCACCATCGATTTACCGTTATCCGACACTTATTTCGTTGTGGCCCATTTTCATATGGTTATGGCGGTGTCACCGATTTTAGTGGTGTTTGGCGCCATCTATCATTGGTATCCAAAAATCACCGGAAGAATGCTCGACGATACGCTTGGAAAGATTCACTTTTGGATCACTTTTATCGGCACTTATTCAATTTACTACCCGATGCATTACCTAGGTTTTGAAGGTATACCTCGCAGGTACTTTGCTTATGGCGATACCGACTTTATGTCAGCCTCTGCCCAGGATCTAAATGCGGCAATCACGATAGCTGCGCTTATTGTTGCTTTCGCGCAGATATTTTTTCTCTACAACATGGCGGTCAGTTGGTTCAAAGGTCGCGAAGCTGGAGACAACCCTTGGGAAGCCACCACGTTGGAATGGCAAACCTCTACGACGCCACCGACCCACGGTAATTTTGGTAAAGAACTGCCAGTGGTTTACCGGTGGGCTTACGACTATGGCGTTCCCGGTGCTGAGCTTGACTATATTCCACAAAATGTTGCGCCGGCAGATTTAGAAAAACCTAAGCCCGGTGAGGGTCTGGAGCCAAAGGGATGAGTTATATACTCTACTTTTTGGGGCTGCTGATGGTCGCCATTGTTTGGTGGCTAGTTAAGCAAACTGTAGGTGTTGAACCTTGGGCCGCCGATGGGGTTGCCGCAAATGTTCGGTCAGATGGTGTGCGCTCGCCAGTCACCGCTAGGGCGATACCTAACGTAAAACTGGGTCTAGGTGTTTTTCTGGCCGTTGCTACTTCGCTTTTTGCCCTATTTATCAGCGCCTATTCAATTCGCATGGAGTATCCAGACTGGCGTCCGGTGACTGAGCCTGCAGTTTTGTGGATTAACACCGGCGTTTTAGTGCTCAGTAGCGTCCTTCTCCAATATGCATTGTTTGCGTCAAGACGACAGCGAAAATCTCTGGCGCAGTTAACCCTGATTTTTGCTATTGCTTGTTCGGTAGGATTTATCGTCGGTCAATTATACGCCTGGGAACAGTTGATGGCTGCAGGCACATTTATATCTAACAACCCAGCTAGTGGGTTCTTCTATGTCATGACCGCGGTTCATGGGTTGCATTTAATTGGCGGGCTTTTTGCTTTGGGCCGATCAGTAATCAGGGTCTTCGGTAGTAACGCAACTCAAGAGTCTACTGTTTTGGGCATTGAGCTATGTGCAATCTATTGGCATTACCTACTAGTGATTTGGCTTACTTTATTCACGCTGATTTTGGCAACCTAAATATTAATTGGCTAAATAGAAGAGAGAAAGAATGTCAGTTTCTTCATCGTTAACACCCGGTCATAAGGGTCTTGTAGAGGATTGGTCGTCCGATCAGCGTGCATTTAAGGATGTGCCCTGGGGTAAGGTCATGATGTGGATCTTCCTCCTCAGCGACACCTTTATATTCGCATGTTTCTTGGTTTCCTACATGTCGGTGCGCATGTCGACCACAGTACCCTGGCCAAATCCCAGTGAGGTATTTGCGCTTACCGTTGGTGGCGTCCAAGTACCATTGCTGCTCATTGCGATCATGACATTCATTCTGATCACCAGCAGCGGAACCATGGCTATGGCTGTGAAATTTGGCTATGAGAAGAATCGCCGAACTACTTTTTGGCTACTTGTAGCGACAGCGGTTTTGGGTGCCAGTTTTGTTGGTATGCAAGCTTTTGAGTGGACCAAATTGATTGTGGATGAAGGCATGCGCCCGTGGGGCAATCCTACCGGCGCACCGCAATTTGGCGCGGTATTTTTTATGGTTACCGGTTTTCATGGCACCCACGTTTCCTTCGGTGTGATCTTCTTGGTCATCACTGCGATAAAGGTTTATCGCGGCGATTTAGATGAAGAGCGGCCAGGGTTTATGACAGGGCGCAAGGGTCGATACGAAATGGTCGAAGTTATGGGTTTGTATTGGCACTTTGTCGACCTAGTTTGGGTATTTATTTTTGCGTTCTTTTATTTGTGGTGATGCGCTATGAGAGCCAAACAGATGACGGATCATCGAGCAGTTGGTCAGCTAATATTATGGAAAATACATAGAGGAAGAGATCTATTGTTATGTCAGAAATAACCACAGCGAAAGTAGCAGCGGCCGATACATTTGAAGGTCAGCAACACCCAATTAGCATATATTTTTGGATTTGGGGTTTGCTCTTTGTGCTCAGTGCCTGCTCCTATTTAGTGGATTACATCCAACTTCAAGGATTTTGGCGCTGGGCGCTAATTCTCATATTTATGTTTTTGAAAGCTGGACTCATTGTTGCTTTTTTCATGCATATGATTTGGGAACGATTGGCGCTGGTATACGCGATTATGGTGCCGCCATTGGTCATTGGTGTGTTGATACTGCTTATGGCGTTAGAAGCTGACTATGTTTATGCAACTCGAGATGCTTTTTTTGCTGGATGGGATAACTTTTTCCAAATTGCAGAACGAAGCCATTGATTCCCTTTTTGACTGAATTCGACCGAGGGTAGGGATTTGACAAGTTAGCCCACTAACATTATTGACAATGGCCAGATGATTCGAGGAGATCACATGAATGCCTCTACTAATGATTCAATGAAAAAAGCTACCAGCAGCGGTTTCGCAATGCGCGTTTTACGCTCGTTAGGAGCAATCATAGTAACGGCAATTGTCCTGTACATGCTGTTCGGCGTGCCAGCCTATTTGTTGTTTGGAATGTTTTTTTCGTGATTTTGGGCAGACACATCATTTATGAACTATAGGTGGAAGATATGACAGTACTCAGACACTATTTTATCAGTGACGATTTAGATGATTTAGAGGCGCTAGAAGAACAGTTAGAAGAAGCTGGTGTCGACACTCCTCAGATACATGTGTTGAGCCTGGACGACCAAAACGTAGAAGGGCATATTCATCTTCATGAAGTGAACTCATTTATGAAGAAAGATATCGTTAGATCCAGCCTAATTGGTGCCGCAGTTGGTTTGCTGCTTTCGTTATCGATACTGGCGGTTTCCGGTTGGTTGGGCTGGACGGAGACTAAAGCGGGCTGGATACCCTTTATTTTTTTGGCGGTAATCGCTTTAGGCTTTTGTACTTGGGAAGGTGGCTTGTTCGGCATTCAAACGCCAAACAAGAAGTTTGCCCGATTCGAGGAAGTGCTTAATGCAGGCAAGCATGTTTTTTTTGTAGACCTTAGCGAGGATCAAGAAGAGGTGCTAGCAAGGGTGCTTCCACGACACCCAAGGCTGGAGGCTGCAGGCACTGATAAAGGTACGCCCAGGTGGATAACTAAAGGGCAAAAAAATATACCTACTTTGCTCAGAGAGACGCTGCCGTAACTCGCCCGAGGTAGCCTGAGGTAGCCAAAGGTAGCCTGAGGTAGTCAAAGGTCACCCTTGCGGCCCAGCTTGACCATGGGCCGCTGGCCGGTTCTAGGCGCCCACCAATTTAGTCTCAAGCCCCATTGTGCGCGCAGGTTTGTCGCAGATAATTTAATCAACGCGGTGTTTGGGTAAGTGTAGGAGGTGATTTTCCGCATAAATCCAATTCTGTCATAGGCCAGTAGAGAAATTTCCGCTAGGGTTCGTTTTTCTATCGGATTACGTAAATGAGCACCTCTATAGATCAAAACCCATCAAGTATTCTGGGACAAACCTCAGCGTCTGAATTTCTCCAGCAATACTGGCAAAAACGGCCACTGCTCATTCGCGATGCTCTGCCGGAATATGAATCGCCTATAAGCCAAGACGAACTGGCCGGGCTTTCTCTGGAAACTGAAGTGGAATCGCGAATTGTTGAAGAAAGCGGTGCAGATGGACCTTGGTCGGTTCGACACGGCCCATTCGAAGAAGACGATTTCCAAGATATGCCAGAAAAAGATTGGACCTTACTTGTTCAAGGTGTAGATCTTTGGGTGCCGGAAGTCAAAGAGCTACTTAAGCGTTTTGATTTTTTGCCGGCGTGGCGACTAGACGACATTATGATCAGCTATGCCTGTGAAGGCGGCAGCGTTGGGCCTCATTTTGATCAATATGATGTATTTCTGCTGCAGGTTGAAGGTCAGCGCTGTTGGCAGGTAGGCGAGGAGTGTGGTGCCGGCACGCCGCTATTAGAAGGTGCGGAATTACAGATCATTGAAGACTTTCAGCCTGTGCAAGAGTGGGTGCTGAATCCTGGTGATATGCTCTATTTGCCCCCCGGAGTAGGTCACTGGGGCGTGGCGGAGAGTGAGTGCTTAACTTTTTCAATTGGTTTCAGGTCGCCGACATTGGCAGACATGTTAGGCGATTTAGCCGTTGAAATGATCACCCAAGGGAATACAGAACATTACCGAGACCCTGAGTTAACGGTTGATATGGCATCCGAAGAAATTCATTCGGCTTTTATTGACCAAGCGAAAAAACAATTGTTCGACTTACTTAACGACGACGAATTGATTGAGGACTGGTTTGCGCGATTTATGACTGCGCCCAAATACCCAGAATTAGAAGAGCACACTGAAGAGGAGCGCCACGCAAGTGTTCGTGGTCGTAGGTATTTCAATGGCGATGCCGTTGATTAACATTTAGCACTGTCCTCTGTCGGGCACACAGCTGGTTAGTTCCCTGGTGTTCCGTACCGTTTAGGAAGGAGGCCAAACCGTTGGTAGTTTGGTTCTTTGAACAATCTGCGCATCTATTATATTTGTCTATCGCTGGACGGTGTTGTATTTACGGCCAGCTAAGAGCTGGCTGGGGTTCCAATTTACCAACCTGAAAATTTGGCAGCGCAAGTTTTTCCAAGGAGGTGGGAATGAATCAAGATGTTGCTGAGCGCTTCGCCTCTTATCCAGCCAACGTGCGATTGAAAATGCAACGTTTGCGTCGTCTCATTTTTGCTGTGGCTGCCCAAGATGAACGTGTAGGTGAACTTACAGAAACGCTAAAGTGGGGTGAGCTGGCCTATCTCACATCCGCCAGTAAAAGCGGAACCACAGTAAGAATCGACTGGAAAGCGAAAACGCCAAATCAATATGGGTTTTACGTGAACTGCAAAACTTCCCTAGTTGATAGTTATAGGTCGCTCTTTCCTGAACTAAATTTCGAGGGTGATCGAGCGGTGGTTTTTTCCGTCGACGCTGACCTTCCCAAAAATGAATTGGGTATCTGCATTGCCCTGGCATTGACCTATCATATTGATAAGAAGCGTTAGAATCACTTTGGTGCCTGTTACGCTGCAGTCTTAGGACTTTGTTACTAAATACGGAGCATAGTGTGTTGGAAGTAAAACCGGTTTTTGCAGAAGCGATTCCTGCGCCTAAGAGCAAAACTAATTATCCTGAGCCTTTTTCGCCAATGGTGGAGGGTAGGTTTAAATCGAAGCTCGGAGACTTTTTTGGTCTCACCAACTTTGGTGTGAATCTCACGACACTTGCGCCAGGGGCGGTTTCAGCACTTTTGCATAAGCACAGCCGGCAAGATGAGATGATTTATATTGTAGAAGGTCAACCTACTCTCCATCTTGGGGTTGAAAAATTCCACATGGTCCCGGGTCAGTGTGTTGGCTTTAAGGCCGGTTCTGGCAAGGCGCATCAACTTGTTAATGCCACAGCTGAAGATGTGGTGTACATCGAAGTGGGCGGTCGAAATCCAGATGATGCAATTGAATATCCTAATGACGATTTGTATGCAGTACTGGATAAGAACGGTGCTACGATTTTCACCCATAAAGATGGTTCGCCTTATTAGGCTTCTCTCGTTGGATTGGTCTGACTTTGGTTTTGTTAACACGATTCTGAGAACTCTAGTCACGTAACATTTGTTAGGCTCCGTATAATTTTGAGAAATTTAGAATGAAAACAATAGGCATGATTGGTGGCATGAGCTGGGAGTCAACTGTGAGTTACTACCAAGCTTTAAATCGCGGCGTAAAAGAAGCGCTAGGCGAGTCGCACTCAGCTAAAATTTGGCTCTACAGTGTGGATTTTGAGGAAATTAAAACTCTACAACACCAAGGTGAATGGCACAAAGCAGCCAAAATTTTGTCAGATGCCGCACAAAAAATTGAAGCTGCCGGTGCAGATTTTCTAATGATCTGTGCGAATACTATGCACAAAGTTGCGGAAGAAGTTCAGGCGAAAATTTCTATTCCGTTGCTGCATATTGCTGATGTTACAGCCGAAAATCTTGTTGCTGACGGTGTGTCAAAGGTCGGACTACTGGGTACGCAATTCACAATGGGCGAGGATTTTTATAAGGGCAGGGTCAGCGAAAAATATGACATCGAGGTTATTGTTCCGGATGCGCCGCAGCAAGAAATTGTGCATAACATTATTTATTCCGAGCTTATTATGGGTGAAATCAAAGATGACTCTAGGCAACGCTATCTAGAAGTTATCGATCAGCTCCATGCTCAAGGTGTACAAGCAGTGATTTTAGGCTGTACAGAAATCGCACTGCTGGTGCAGCAGCAGCACACCAGTGTTCCCTTATACGATACAACGGAAATTCATTCCGCTCAGGCCGTGAAGCTTGCGCTAGCTAAGTGAAATGTGAATCTGTCAGCAGTGTTTCTAGGCCAAAGGTTTGTTTTGATAATGTTGGTTACTATGCAAACAATAACCACTGAGTGGGACTGAAATACTTTGATCTTTGATTCCCTTCTATTCCTAAGGACTCGAAGAGAGTTGGAGCGTGCTGGCAAGTGGCCACCCGGCGAACAAACTATCCAACTATTCAACCCAGTGTGCAGGGGTTATTATCACTTCTTACCTGTACATAGTTAGAATAAGGAAGTACGCCGAATGCTTAACGTAAACGCATATTTTGAAGATCAAGTTTTGTCTATTGCCTTTCAGGGTGAAAATTTGGCCACTACAGTGGGCGTCATGTCTGTGGGTGAATTTGCGTTCGGTACTAGTCAGTACGAACGAATGACAGTTATTGACGGCGCGCTAGAAGTTAAGTTGCCGGGCCACGATAGTTTTCAAAGTTTTGTTAGCGGTGATAAGTTTGAAATTGCGGCTGACGCTAGCTTTGAGGTAAGGGTGTTGCGACCTACGGCATATCACTGCACCTACGAGTAAGTTTGGCGGCGAGTTTTGGCGCTAAGTTTGGGCGCTAAGTTTTGGCGCTAAGTTTTGGCGTTTGGTATTAAGGCGAGTCGTTGCGGCTCTTGCAGACGGCGGTGACTGGTTTACTGCGATTGTTCAAAGTGGGATTTGGTTAAATTTTCTCGGGGGAGTGTATGAAAAGGTTAATTCTAGCAACGATCGGCATTGTCGCTTTAATGAGCGTGGTGTTTGCGCAGGCAGAAATAAAGCGCACGTCTTCTGGTAAGCCTGATTTTTCCGGAGTATACGACACCGGCACGTTAACGCCTCTTGAGCGACCTGAGTTTCTCGGTGAAACAGAATATTTGTATCCGTGGTTTGCCGATTTACTCAATTGGGCTGCCGGCATTGCCATAGAGTGGGCGTCCGAAAACGAAAGTGATCCCGATCGCGAAGCGCCACCTCAAGGCGGTGATGGTGACAATACGGCTGGGTCTGGTGGCGTTGGCGGTTACAACGCCTTTTGGATCGACCCCGGTAGCGAAGTTTTCGAAATGGACGGCAAGGTCAGAACCTCTGTTATTTACGATCCCCCTAATGGTCGTCAGCCTGAAATGGTGCCAGTCGCGAGGGCAAGTATTGCGGCACGTTACCAGAGCTTCCTCTATGAAAACGACGGCAAAGCTTCTTGGCTAGCTAATGATGGTCCTGGTCCATTCGACGGTCCAGAGAGCTTAGCGCCGTCCGAACGCTGTTTAATCAGCTTTGGCTCTACGGTGCCGACTATTTCTAGTCTATACAACAACCACAAGCGCATTGTGCAGACCGAAAATCATGTGATGATTTTGCAGGAGATGGTGCACGATGCGCGGATTATTCGCATCGATTCTGAACATACACCAGACCTCAACCGTAAATGGCTAGGCGATTCCATCGGCTACTGGGAAGATGATGTCTTAGTGGTGAAAACTAAGAACTTTAAGAGGGTGAACGGGCTTGTCGGCGCGGATGAAAACTTACATGTAGAAGAACGTTTCAGCATGGCTGAGACTGGTGATTTGATTTACGACTTTACTGTAGTTGACGAAACCGCTTGGACCCTACCTTGGAGTGGTAAGTATGTATGGCAGGCTAGTGAGGGTAAGGTTTACGAGTATGCTTGCCACGAGGGTAACTATGCCATGGGCAATATATTACGCGGCGCGCGTTTGCTTGAAAGTGAGTGGCAGGCGCCAACCGCTGGGGAATAAGTGCAGTTTCGGTTAGCGTTTTGCACTTGCAAGACGCTCTGCGCATGACTAACTTCCCGGCGATTAACCTCTAATTTTGTCTGTAACGCCAACCAACCTATGTGCTTGATCTCTTTCCTTCAATAAGCCTTTCTTCTTAACCTAAAATCAGCGTTGGAAAAACTCCATCGGATCCCCGTTCTCGTATAATCCAACAACGCCGCCATTATACTTACTGCCATCGTGGACAGTGTAGCCAAGCAACGCTTTGACAAGATCGGGCAGGGCACTCGCCGTTTCTTTACTGACATTCAGGTAGCTATTTTCAACAGGCCGTAACCAACCTGCGCAATAGGAAATGGATAAAGCTCTGCGGCTCTTCTTACTGCTATTTTCTCCGCCTGCATGGATCATATCGCCTCTGAATAGTAGAGCGCTGCCTTTGCACATTATCGCTTGAACGCACTCAGCAGGCTTTGCTCGTCGCTCCATTGGCCATTGCCAACTACCCGGCACGACGACGGTGGCACCATTCTCTGCAGTGAAGTCATCGAAGGCGATTATGGCATTTGTAACGACGGGGTGTTCGTCGATGGGTAGGGGCCAAGAATCTGAATCTCTGTGTAACAACTGCGCAGGTTCCGGTGGCTGTATTTGTATCAGTTCAGCGGCGTTAAGCAATACTGAGCTGGCCACTGGCGCAAGCATGCGCGAGGCCCAGGCAAACAACTGTGGATCGCCAATAAGTTCTGCTGACGTTGCCAGCTTTTCTATCAGGCCGTGGAGGCGGATGGTATTTCTGCCCAAAAACGCATCGTAGCCGGCAGAACCGGTATCAGCTAGGCCTTCTTGTTGATGCTGGTTAACGTAGTCGTCTGCGGCTTGATTATGCCCAGCTAATTCAGCCTCTGTGAGCAAGTCCTGCAAAATAGCGCCACCCATGGATAGGACTGCGGCGTCGATTTCTGCCCAGTTGTAGGGCCGCTGAAAGGTTTTTAAATGCATAAATTTCTCTACTGCTCAGGTAGGTACCAAATTGGCGATGTCCAAGCGCGTTCTTGAATCATGACGTCTGCGCCTGGAAATTCTTCACATCTTCCGGCTTTCTGGCACAAGTTAGCCGACCACCGTGGGGTGGGTGCTTGTTTGATGCGCGCGTACCAAAAGGCTGGCGCCTCCGGGTCGAAATTTTGGTCTTGCCATATTTGGCAGATATCGCTGCCAGTGTCCGAGCGCTTCCAAACTGTAGTTTTTGATTCCTCAAATTCACCGTTTTTGTATTGACCTTTGATGATTTCAATCTCTTGTAGCGGCATTTGATCGGCTTGAGCGTGGATTTTGAAAGAGGGGGTATCTTCAGCCTTGTTGAAGTTTCCGCCCATGCTGACATTGGAGGCGGAAGCTTTGTCCGTTGCGCAGCTTAGGTTGTCGCCTTGGGCGTTGGCAGTTAGTCTGACGCTGATCCTAGGTCCGCTGGTGGCGTAAACTTCCCTGCGTTTCAGCCCTGCAAAAATGCTCTCGCGGGTATTTTCCTCCGCCCAGACAGCCACTAAACCGCCTGGATTGAAGACCTGGCGTGCCATTGTGCGATCTAAATCACCTAGACCGAAAACTGCTCCTTGCCATGCGGCTTCGTTGACATGGCCGGGGGTGCCTGCATGGTTGTCAGTGGAACCAATGATGCCCACTTGCAGTGGGTTGCGTTGAACTTTGCCGGAGTTTTGGTAGGCGGCTAAACCGCGCATTAATAATCCGCGCACGTAGGTGCCGCGCATTTTTGCCCACTCTGCATCGCTGAATTGGTCTTTAGCTTTGGGTCTGGAATGATTGGTGATGTATTTTTCAAAGCTGCAGTCGCCGCTTTCATCGGATTTGAGAGGCGATAAACATTCGCTGTTACCTTTTTCTTGGTGGATCTCCACCAAACGTTCGTACTTGCTGCGCAGTTGTAGTGTCCTATCGTCTTCGGTCTCTACGTCAAAAGTAGTACCGTCCCCCATATTAGTATTATGCGGTATGGCCAATACGTCACAGTCATCTTCTGGACGGCACTGCTGTTCTAATTGTTGCCATAAGGCAGGCAGGGTGGGGTGTCTTATATAGTCGATAGCATCTTTGGTAACGTTGCCGTTAGCAAAAATAATATTTCTATGAGAGTGGCTGAAAGACTTGGTGTAAGACCACTCGTAGCCAATTTGTGCGGTGAACTGGCATGGATCGTTTGCTGCATTGGCTTGGTCTTGTACTCGTTGCCACTGCGACTTTGCGGCCCGTTCACACTTTGCTGGGTCTGCTAGGCATATTGGCGTGGCCTGGGGTGATTCTTGGGTAATGGTGGGTATCACATAATCGGCAAATAAACTGGAGCCGTTCTCCATTGAACTGTCTTTTCGTAGGCGCTCGCAATACGGATCGTCAAATTTCTCTGGATCTGTGCAGATGTGCAGCAAGTCGAACCATTCGGCATGATCGGTCACTGCGGCGAAGTCCAGTGGCCTGTCTAGCTGGGCTCTTGAACCATCTTGTAGGATCATTGCTTCGCCTCGTGCAAATGCATAGGCCTGTTGTGGTGTTTTAAGGGTGCCGAAAGCGTAGGCATCTAAAGAGTATGCGGTGTGTACGTGGAGGTCTCCCCAGTACAGGTGCTTTTCGCCGGGTTGGTAATATTCACAGTGAATCTCAGCGCTATTCTCTGCGTTTTTATCAGCATCTCTGTCGGGGTGGGGAGCGCTTGCCGCAGCCGTCGCTTGTATTGCTAGGGCAGTTAGAATTAGCCAAATAATCGACAGAGCAGTGGTTTTATTTAGCCTAAATCTGCGCATAACGTAACGTCCCTAAAGTTCAGCCCTTGGCTTCGCGTCAAGGTGGCTATGAAAAAAATTGATATTTATTAGCAGCAAACAAATTACTACATATAAGTGCCGTACCACCAGTCATCAATGACGGCAAATCCGGGGTTGCAGCCCACTGCCTTTAGGCTATCCTGAGTTTGAAGAGGGCTAACAATGAACGCACATCCAGTGAACGCACATCCAATGGACCATATACCGGTCCGACCATTGAAATTCGATTTGGCCGAAGGCCAAGTCGCAGACCCGTTGTGGAGTCGTACTAACCCGGAATTTTCAATGTTTATTAATGCTTTGGGCGTTCACGTGCCGCATTTCGAACGTTTCTTGGTTAAAACCATGCGTGCCTATCGTGGCGATATTCATGATGAGAAGTTACTCGGCGAGGTGCAGGCTTTAATCGGCCAGGAAGCACATCACGCCTTTAACTTTGTTAAGTGGACGGCGAAGATGGGTGAGAAGTATCCAAGCCTTCCGGCATTAGATCAGGGTGCACAAAATTATTTTGCTAAGATTTTCGCCAAAAAAGACAAAAAATTTCATATCGGATTTACCGCAGGCTACGAAACTTTTACCTTTCTTGGCGGCATGATTATTCTCAATCGGTATGAAGAGTTAATGGAGGATGCGGATCCGACAATTCGTGCTTTGTGGGTTTGGCATCAGGTTGAAGAGGTGGAGCATGGTGGCGTAGCCTTTGATTTTTTCAAGGCCAGTTACCCGAACTCGGAAGCTTACCGGCGCTTTATGGTGCTATTTGCTTTTCTGCATATTTGTTGGGAAACCTTTAAAGCTTATCGAATAATGGTTAAGGGTGAGTGTCGTTACCGGCGCCTCAAAGATAAGCTTAAAGCTTGGAAGTTTTTTGCACTCTTCGCATGGGATTTGGCCTACGCATCTCTGCCGGTATTTGCGCGCTCCTACCATCCGCGCAACCACCCAATTTGTAATGGTGAGCAAAACCCTATAGCGCTAGCATGGCGAGAATTTTATCGCCAAGATAACGACGTTTTGACTTTAGACAATGACAAAATGACAAGCTTGCTTAAAACATAAGTTGGAGAAACTTGATGCCGCAAAACGATAAATTGAGATACTTAGTAATAGGTAACGCAATGGTCGTCCTACTGATAGGTTTGCTCGCAGGGGTGATGCTCATATTCTCTTTGTTAGACGCCGTTACCTTGTGGCCATTTCCAGAGTGGAAAGTGGCGATCCCTGGTTCTACCAGAGGTTGGCAGGCTGCCCACGTTGGCGGCATTTTGAATGGCGTGATGATTGCCGGCGCCGCTTATGTGATGCAAACCTTGGCATTGACTGGCGGGCGCGAAAAGTGGGCTGGCTGGGGGATGATCATTACTGGGTGGGCAAATACAGTGTTTTATTGGGCTGGCAATTTTGCTGCTAACAGAGGGCTTTCGGTTTCTACAACACCTTATGGTGAGGGCGATTTGGCCGGAGCGCTGGGGTTTTTAGGGGGTGGAGTAGGCATGATCTTCACTTTCGTTGCCGTATCAATATTTGCCCTTGCAGCCTTTGAGAAAGCTCTGGCCGACTGATTGTTCTGGCTTTCTAACGTGGCGACGAAATCTGCTGGAACAAGCGGTTGAGTAAGTTGAACTGTCAGAATTTGGTAGGCGGAATGGCAGGAAAATTTACGAAAAAAAACCACAAAAATGATTATAAAAATAATTATCAACATAATTATCAAAAAGAAAGATAACACGGGAGTTTTATGTATCCAGGAAAATATGCTTTAACCCATCCAGACCGAGCTGCCTTCATCATGGCTGGTAGTGGTATTACAGTGAGCTATGCAGAATTCGAAGCGCGCTCAAATCAACTAGCGCATTTCTTAAGTGCTCAGGGTCTTGGCTTTCAAGATCATTATTCCATCTTTATGGAAAATAACGAGCGCTACATGGAGTCTTGTGCAGCGGGCGAGCGCTCCGGGCTGTATTACACCTGTATTAACTCTTATCTGACCGGAGACGAACTGGCCTATATTGTTAACAACTCAGAATCGAAAGTTCTTATTACCTCGAAATCCAAAATTGACGTTGTTGCAGAGGCATTAACCAGTTGCCCGAATATTCAGATGGTCCTTGTCACAGATGCGGGTGATGTTCAGTTACCCGAGGCAATGGTGGATTTTTCCACCGCAGTGAATGGCTGTTCTACAGCGCCTTTAGCAGCAGAAACTCTGGGCACTTCTATGCTCTATTCGTCCGGTACTACCGGTCAGCCCAAAGGTATTATTCGACCGTTACCTCAGCAACCGCCCTCTGAACCACTGCCGATTTTTCAGTTCTTAGGCGCTTTGTGGGGTTATCGAGAGGACATGATTTATCTCTCACCAGCGCCGTTGTATCACTCGGCACCTCAAGCAGCAGTTAGTCTGACCCTGCGCATAGGCGGTACCGTGGTGATAATGGAACGCTTCGATCCACTCGAATACCTGCATTTGATAGAGCGCTATCAGGTCAGCCATTCTCAGCTTGTGCCAACCATGTTTAGCCGTATGTTGAAGCTCACAGAAGACGAGCGCACTAGTGCCGATTTGTCTTCGCTAGAAATAGCCGTACATGCGGCTGCGCCTTGTCCAGTAATGGTGAAGCAGCAAATGATTGAGTGGTGGGGGCCAATTATTCACGAATATTATGGCGCTACAGAAGGCTTAGGTTTTGCAGCATGCAATTCTCAAGAGTGGCTGGCTCACCAGGGCACAGTGGGTAAAGTGGTTTTGGGCGACCTGATGATTCTAGACGATGCAATGCAACCTTTACCCAACGGCGAACCCGGCACTCTTTGGTTCAAAACTGCTACTGAGTTCAGCTACCACAACGACCCAAGTAAGACCGCTGAATCGACTTCTGTAGATGGCTCAATGACCACCGTCGGTGATGTAGGTTATGTGGATGACGATGGCTTTTTGTACCTCACCGATCGTAAGACATTTATGATTATTTCTGGTGGGGTAAATATTTACCCCCAAGAATGTGAGGATTTGCTAATCGCTCACGCGAAAGTTGCAGATGCGGCGGTATTCGGCGTGCCCAATGTGGATTTAGGCGAAGAAGTAAAAGCTGTCATTCAAACTATTCCCAGTGTGGCAGGGAACGACGACCTTACTGAAGAATTGCTCGCCTATCTTTCTGAGCATTTGTCTCGCCAGAAAATACCTCGCTCTATCGACTATGAGGCGGAGTTACCTCGTTTGCCTACGGGCAAACTGTATAAACGTCTGCTTCGCGACCGTTATTGGGGTGAGAGTAAATCTAGAATTGTTCAATAATTGCGCGACTGGTGAAACGCCGGCAGGTATTTGTGCCTATAGTCTGACGCGAGGAGGTAGCCGTGGTGCAAGGCCCGTGGCTTAGCGATGATCCTCATAATCAGCCAATAGCGGCGTTCCCGCAGCAAGCTACTGTCGCCGTTAGCTTATATGGCGATCAAGAGATCAATTTCTAGGCGGCTATTTTTGCGTTTGGTAGTGCGTCAGTGGTTGGCGAAATTTGTGTTTGTAAAATGCTAGCTTTGTTACGTATACTCCATACATCGTCTATTTAACGATGATTCTCAGGGCGGGGTGAAAATCCCCACCGGCGGTAATCGCGCAAGCGTAGCCCGCGGGCGCTCTACCTCATGTAGAAACATAGTCGGCAATTTTTTTGCAAACTAAGTGGTACAGACCTAAAGGTAGAGGACAGCAGACTCGGTGTGATTCCGAGGCCGACAGTTAAAGTCTGGTTATGAGAATGAGGTTTACCTGTGTCTGCACCTTCCTGTGCAGCTATCAAAGCATCCTCGTTTGCCCTGTTGTTTAACTGAACTTAAGGCAAGCAACAGATGACTACATTTAATTCAAACTTCTCCGATACCTCACAGCGCGGACGTATAGCGTTTATACAATCTTGTTGGCACCGCGATATAGTGGATCAGCTGCGAGATTCCTTTCTCAAGGAATTCAAAGAGCTAGATACCCGTCAGGTCGACCTTATTGAGGTGCCCGGTGCTCTAGAAATTCCACTAAAGGCTAAAATACTTGCTGCAAGCAATGAATATGCCGCTGTCGTCACTGCAGGATTGATTGTTGATGGCGGCATATACCGACATGAATTCGTGTCTAGTGCCGTGATTGACGGCCTAATGCGTGTGCAGCTAGATACTGGTGTACCCGTGTTCTCTGCGGTTTTAACTCCCCAAGACTTCTTAAGCGACGGACAGCCTGAGTTCTTCAAAGAGCACTTTGTTATCAAAGGTGTTGAAGCGGCTCAATCTTGTGCAGCGACTCTAGGACCGTTGGTGCGAGATCAAGTAGCTTAAGGGTAATAGGCACCAGTTGCTGGACGGGTAACCTCGGCTAGGCCTTCGGTCTGTTTTTGAGGGTTACTGGTGATTCTAGCCGGTGCGTAAGAGATATTTGTTTTGGGTTGTCGATGCAATTGTGCCGACATCGAAAGCTGCCGGCTTTGCCCCATCTTTAGTATCACAACCGCTGCGGTAGCGCATAAGCGATGACTTTACCGCCTTGTATCTGAGGAGCGTCAACTGCGTCATCGCCAACCCCGTGAGATTCTTCTTGGCTGGGCCCACGTTGGCCGGGGATTGTCACCAACACGTATTGCTTGCCTGTTTTAGGGCTTACATAGCTCATAGGCGTGGCTTCCGATGCGCTGGCCAGACTGTCTTTCCACAGCTCCTCACCGGTATTCACGTCGATTGCCCGCAGATAACCATCCATAACTCCACCCATGAAGATAAGACCACCGGCTGTCACCGTGGTGCCTGCAGCGTAAGGTAGGCCTAAATTCCAGGTGCCGGTACCACGCCGCCAGACGATTTTTTGTGTAGTTAAATCTACAACTGCTATTTCACCAAAAGGCGGTTTTATGCAGGGCAAGCTCAGAGGGGACGAGAATAGTTCTACTTTAGCCGCAAAGGGTGTGCCGCGTTGGGGTCCACCAATACCGTAACCTGGGTTGAAGTCTCCCTCAGTGCTGGTTAACTCGTTTTCTCTTGGAATCATATGAATGATCCACGGCAGTTGTAAGTTATTGACCACCATCAACTGGCGTTGCTCATCTATTGCTACGCTGCCCCAGTTCATGCCTCCAGCTGGGCCAGGATAGAGCAGCGTGCCTTCAGTTGAGGGGGGCGTCATTGGCCCTTCATAGCGCAAATTCAGAAAGGTTTTACGGCAAGCCATTTGATCCAGTGGGGTAATGCCAAAAAGATCGTGCTCGCGGATCTTTGGGTAGGCAAATGAGGGCATGCCGGTTGAGAAGGGTTGAGTTGTCGTGCTGCGTTCGCCAGGTATATCGGTCTGCGGTACTGGCCGCTCGGTGACTTCGGTAATCACTTCTCCGGTCGCTCTGTCGAGCATGAATATTTCGCCACGTTTGGTTGGCACGATGACGGTCTTACGCTCTTCGCCGTTAATGGTTAAGTCCACTAGGGATGGCTGTGAAGGTACATCGTAGTCCCAAATGTCGTGATGGGTAGTCTGAAAATGCCAGCGGGTAAGGCCAGTTTTTGCGTCAATTGCTACAACTGAGCTGGCATACTTGTCCATCACCTGAGTGCGGTGGCCGCCAAAGTAATCTGGAGTGGCGTTGCCCGTGGGTACGTAAACCAAACCTAGCTCATCGTCTGCTGACGTAAGACTCCAAACATTGGGGGTGCCGCGGGTATAGGTCTCGCCATTCGCCGGTAGGCCGGAGTTGCCTTCGCGGCCCATGTCCCAGGCCCACAGTAATTCTCCGTTCATTGGATCATAGCCGCGTACGACACCAGATGGCTCTTGGGTTTCTTGGTTGTCCATGACCCAGCCGCCTACTACCAATGCGCCGCTGGCAACGGTGGCGGGAGAGGTGACAAAGTAGTAGTAGGGTTTTACTTCGCCCATGCCTGCGAGTAAGGAAATTTGCCCCTTGCTACCAAAGCTTTCGCAGGGCAAGCCGGTTTCTTTATCTACGGCGATCAAGCGCGCGTCTGTCGTAGCGGTAAAGATACGTTCTGCACAAGCTACGCCTGCAGGCACGTCTGGGAGTTTATAGTGGGTAACGCCACGGCAATTACCCAAAATGCCAAAAGCGCGAGTTTCGTTTTTGGGGTCAAAGCGCCAGCGCTCTGCGCCCGTATCTGGGTCTAAAGAAATCATGACATTTTGTGCAGTACACAAATAAAGGCCGTCGCCAATTTGTAGCGGTGTGCCGCTGAAGCGACCGATACGCTGGGTGTCGGCTACCCAGACTTGTTCAAGATCACTGACATTCCCAGCATTGATTTGTGCGTGGGGGGTATAGCGAGTGCCAGCATTGCTGCCACCGTAAGCAGTCCAGTCTGATGGGTTTTGAGCTTCTGAATAAACTGTGTCATCTATGCTTTGAACATCGCTTTGAATATTGCTGCTGAGGAGATTTGCGCTCATGGTGATGAGCACCAGTGCGCTGGCGCCGCCAGAGATTTGCACTGTGCGCAGGCTAAATAGGGTAGGGGTATTGTCCGGCCATAAGGCGCGTCTTATGCCCGGAGTACTCAGCCATAGAGCCAATAGCCCAATAATCCAAATACGCGAGCCAACCAGCCAAAACTCGTTACCTGCCTCGTAGACTGCCCACGCAAGGGTGAGTAGCAACACGCCAGCAAAGATAAAGAAGCCTCGAGGTTTGCTGTTAAACAAGCCCACAGCACTAACCAACATGAGTGCGCCGGCCACTGCGTAATAGGGTGTGCCGCCCAAGCCGATAAGCTCAACGCCAGATACCATCATGGCAAGGCCAAGAGCGCCGATTATTATGGCCGTGATGCGAATTCTGATTGCCTTCATTCGTTAGTCCCCATTACAAGTTTTAGCAGTACATTGAGTATCTACAAAGAGATACCGGTTGGTCTATAGGCACGTGTTAGCCCTGGCGCTGCCTGTCCCCAAGCAGGGCAATACTTTTCGCTCTAATTTTGGCCCTGTACCGGTATTCAAGCTATTGCGCACCCAGCAAAAACTACCGTATTTAATGGCTTTTGCCCCAGACAACTGGCGTCAAACGGCATTATTTAGATGTGAGTGAGGGGCTAGCTGGGCGAGCTTTAAGCAAGAGTTAGGCGAGGTGTACGCAGTGATCTATTTGGGTTGGCATGGGTAAAAACACGACTGGGCAAGAACTGTTTTCAATACAGGTAACTCGGTGTGACTGGTAGTTGTTAGATGTGGTACAAATTGTCTTTAGAAACACATTAGTAAAGGAATAGGTATGCGGTATCAAAAGCTCGGCAATTGTTTTGAGGTCAGTCGGTTGACGCTAGGTGGCGGCGGTATTGGTCAAGTTTGGGGCGCCACAGATAGAAGTGAAGCCTTGGCAACTGTGCGTCTTGCAGCAGATTCCGGTATTAATTTTTTCGATATGGCACCCATGTATGGTAAAGGCGAAGCTGAGAGTGTGATGGGTCAAGCCTTTGCAGAAGGTATGCGTAAAGACGTACATTTGACGACAAAATATTTGCTTGGCGACTGCCCCGAGGAAGATATTTTTGCCACCTTGAGCGCGTCTCTGGATGAGAGTTTTGCCCGCATGGGGCGTGATTACGTAGATGTCTTTATCTTGCACGGCTTTGTCATTGCGGATGGCTGGAGCGACGGGCGTCAGGCGAAAATTTTGCCGCGCATAGCTGTGCCTATGAGCAAATATCAAAATGCGGTGATACCTGCCTTTGAACGCCTTAAGTCCAGCGGCCGTATTGGCGCTTGGGGTGTCACCACAGCCAGTACTCAGAGCGAAAATCTTGCCGTGGTAAGTGCTCATCAGCGCCCAGATGTGGTTCAGTGCATAACCAATTTACTCGACTCATCAGCCTCAATGGCATTAACCGAGGAAGTTCCAATGCCACGCCAAGTGATCAGTAAGGCTGAGGATGCAGGTATAGGCGTAATGGGTATTAGGGCCGTTGCTGCTGGTTCATTGACGGACGCTATTGATCGCGACGTGCACCCTAAATCTGCTGAGCTAAAAGATTTTCAGCGTAGCGCAGGTTTTCGTGAATTGGCAAAAAGCAATGGTCTGAGCCCTGCCTACCTTGCCCATTTATATGCCTTATCCATGCCCGGGGTAGATACTGTGGTTTTGGGTGTAAAGAACCGCGAAGAGCTAACTGAGTGTCTGGAAGCTGAAGCCGCCGCACCCATGAGCGCAGAATTAGTTGCCGCAATGGATGCATCGGTAGCCAATTAAGGGCTGTCGGCGTAGTTACTCTTATGCAATAAATCGATGCTGTTTCCCGCTTCGCTTGTCCCGCCATTACAGCAACGGCAGGCGCAAAGCGGGAAAAACTGTTGTTGGGTTTACTTTCGACTACATCTGCGTTTGTGCTTTTGCATACACCAACTCGCCATTCATATAGGTTTGTAATACTTCAACCTCCAATATTTGTTCCGCATCGATGTTCAATATGTCATCAGACAAAACGATCATGTCGGCATATTTACCCGGTTCAAGGGTGCCCTTAATGTCGTCATCGAAGTTTATGAACGCACCGATCTGTGTATAAGCACGCAGCGCCTGAGCCATGCTAATGGCTTCGTCTGGCCCATACACTTTGCCACTCATACCCTTGCGCGTTACCGCTGCATAAAGTCCCACTAACGGCCCGATGGGCAATATGTCACTGGACAGTGCAACCAGCACGCCATGCTCCATGGGCGACTTAATTGGATTGTTATGGGCTAAACGAAAACCATCTAGATTTTCCGCATAACGACCTTCCAAGGTGTAGGTGAAATTGGCTTGCTGTGTGATATGAATTTGATGCTCTGCCATTTTTTTCATGGTCTGCTCAGGTGGGCGCATGGAAAAGTGGTTTAGATAGTGGCGATGATCGACTTTAGGCGCTCGAGTTAAGGTGTCTGCCAAGGTATCTACCACCAGCTGAATTGCCGCGTCGCCGATGGCGTGAATGCCCATCTGCCAACCGGCATCATGGATTTCGTTGATCTGACTAACCAGTTCGTTTTCCGGCATATTTAAATAGCCGCGATAGCTGGCCTGATTGCGGTAAGGGTCTATGGTGTACGCTGCTGGGCCAGTAAAGCCGCCATCGACAAAAATTTTTATCGGGCCGATTTTTAAATTGTCGTTGCCTTCGCCTACACGCTCTTTCAAAGCCGTAATTGCAGCCGGGTCTTGCCATTCAAATTGTAGCGACGCTCTGGGTAAGGCAAGCTGGGTTTGCTCATATAGGGTTTCTCAGCGTTGATATTCCGCCGGGGTCTTTTGTGCGTCTGTAATGCTGGTAATACCTTTGGCCAGTAATTGATGCAGGTTGACTTCTAAGCTGGCAATCAATTCCTCTTCGCTACTTGCGGGTACAAGGTCTAATACTAGGTTGTGCCGTTCGCGAATAATGCCGTTGGGCTCGCCGCTGTCTGTGTGCTCAATAACGCCACCTTTAGGGTCTGGGGTAGAGGCGTTTATACCTGCCGCTGCTAACGCCATGCTGGAAGCTACGGCGCTATGGGCGCCTGCGCGAGTAAGTACAACTGGGTTGTTGGGGGCTGCATCGTCTAAATCGTAACGGTTGGGTTTGCGCTGCTCAGTTAACTCATCTTCCGACCAGCCATAGCCGGTAATCCATTCGCCTTGGCCTAAGTCTTTAGCCTTGTCTCTGACTAACGCCTGTATCTCTATGATGGAGCCTGTATCACTGAGATCAATGTAGCGTCTTGGGTTGCCAGAAATATGAGTATGAGAATCATTAAAGCCGGGCATTAACGTTTTGCCCATAAGATCAATAATTTTCTTGGCTTTGTACTCAGTCAAAATGGATTCATCGCCGCTGACGATCACTTTGCCTTGGTTTACAACAATGGCGGAATGGATACTAAAGTTGTTATCAATGGTTAAGATTTTGCCATTGTGTAAGACAAGGTCTACTGGGATTTGCAGTTCGCTAGATTGAATTTGCTCGTTGTCTTGGCTGCAGCCAAAGGCCATGCAAATCACCACAAGGAGGAGGGTGTATGTTTGCGAGAAATTGCGTTTTCGCAAAAGGCATTTAGAGGCGGGTTGTTGTTGCCTACTTAAAGCACGTTTTATTTTTATCATTGTTTTCACCTTTCCCCAAGTGATGAAGTCGTCTGTATCAATAATTTATAGCACTTTGTTAAGGGTAAGAGCAATGATCGCCGAGTTGTGCTTTGCCCATACGATGCTCATATTCGGTGAGATTTACTTCGTATCAAATGACGTTGAATGCGGGGTTAGAGAGCGTTGCGAGACCGCCCCTTGCGCACCATCCAAATGCCAATAGAGGTTGATACGACAAATCTAGAAGCGAATATGAATATGGCCGGTAGTCCATAAAAGAAAGTGATGAGCGTGTTCAAAAAACCGTTTAGTGAGCGTATCCAATCAAATAACTGCAGCCCTGCTTGAAGGTGATTACTCAGATAAAGTTCGAACGAAATAGGCGCTAAGACAATTGCATGGATGGCGAAAAGTACTAAGTAGAAGTCGCCCCATATGAAGAAATAACCCAGATTAACCCAGTGTTTTGCTTGCATATCCGTTCCCCTTACTGATGAGCACATGTGCACAAACCATAGCAATTTGCATGGGCTATGCAAGAGCAAATCAATTTGCCTGAAAGTGGGTCGTTTTGCTGCTCTTAGTGCTTGAAAGCTAACTTGGATAGGCAAGCTCAGTAAGCTGCCTATCCAAATTTGGGTTAGGTTATACCCGTTCTATGATGGTGCCAGTACCTAAGCCGCCGCCGCAGCACATGGCAATAAGACCATATTTGCCGTCGGTACGCTCAAGTTCATGTAATGCTGTGGTAATCAGTCTTGCGCCAGTAGAGCCTGTGGGGTGGCCTAACGCAATGGCTCCGCCATTTGGATTGACTTTGTCAGGGTTTGCACCAACAGCTTTTTGCCACGCCAGTACCACTGAAGCAAATGCCTCATTGACTTCAAAAGTATCGATGTCGTCGATGTCCAAGCCGGTTTGCGCGAGCACTTTTTCTGTAGCGGGAATGGGGCCTTTGAGCATTGTCACAGGGTCACAACCCACTAGGGTGGTGGCGCGAATCTTTGCTCTCGGCGTAAGGCCGTATTTTTCTACTGCCGCCGCACTGGCAAGAATAACCACTGCTGCGCCATCAGACACTTGCGAGCTTGTTCCAGCAGTGTGAATTTCTTGGCCCGGTACGGCTTGTAAGCCTGCCAATGCTTGCATACTTGTGCCGCGCAGACCCTCGTCGCGACTGATGGTTTGGCTGTCTCCAGTAGGCTTGCCTTCACCATCTAATACGGGTGATTCAATAGGGATTATTTCTCGATCAAATCTGCCTTCTTCCCAAGCCTTAATGGCTTTGTCTTGGCTGCTAAGACCGAAAGCGTCAGTGTCTTGACGGGTAATTTGGTATTCCTCGGCGATCATTGCCGCGCCTTGAAATTGGCTGGTAGGTTGGTAATGCTGGGCATAGCTTTCGCCCATTGGAATACCGCCGGCCATATTTGAGCCTAGGGGGATAACGGACATCATTTCAACGCCACAAGCCATAACCAACTCTTCCATGCCAGAGCCAATCATTGCAGCGCCCAATGAGGTCGCCTGCTGGCTAGAGCCACATTGTGAGTCAATGGTTGTTGCTGCCACTTCTTCAGGAAAGCCTTGAGACAACCATGCAACGCGAGTGATGTTGAAAGACTGCTGATTGATTTGCGAAACACAGCCGCCCACTACTTGACCAACATTGGCTGCATCTACACCAGCGCGCTCCAGTGCTCCGCGTTGTACTTTGCCGAGCAAATCCGCTGGCATGAGTCCTGCCAGCCCTTTGCCACGCTTACCAATTGGGCTGCGTGCTGCGCCCACAATAAATACGTCGTGCATAATTGATTTCTCTCTTTCTGATTCGGATATTTGTTGCCCAATACTATCCCAAGTTTGGGGAAAGCTTGGGGAAAGTTTGGACCTTTAAGACCCAGTTTTTTCGGTTGCTAAGATTATCTCGCTGGGCCTAGCAGCCTGACTATTCCCGCGGCTAGAGCGTCTTTGGCATATAGGCTTGCATCCTTAGGGTGGGGTGTTAGTTTTAAGAAATATTGGTTTGAGAATGCGCACATGTCGTTTTATGAAAAGAATATTTTGCCCCATGTGATTAACTGCGCCTGTGGCTTAAAAGCAGTAGATCGTCAACGCGCTAAGGTGGTGCCACTGGCCCAAGGCGAAGTGCTGGAACTAGGTATAGGCACAGGACTAAATGCCAAACATTATGATCCAGCGCGAGTCTCTAAGGTTATTGGTATTGATCCTAGTGCGCAGAGTTGGCAGTTGGCCCAGTCTAAAGTACAGCTGTCAGAAGTTGTTATTGAATTTATTCAGGGCAGTGCAGAAGACATTCCGCTGGGTAACGATTCAGTAGATACCGCAGTAATCACTTACACGCTGTGTACTATTCCTGATCCTGACCGGGCTCTAGCCGAAGTGATTCGGGTGCTGCGTCCAGGCGGTCGAGTGCTTGTAGCTGAGCATGCCCTTGCACCAGATGCATCCGTTGCCAAATGGCAGAATCGGGTTAACGGTATTTGGGGCAAAATGGCCGGCGGTTGTCATATCAATCGTGACATACGCGGACTCATTGAAGCGACACCGTTACAGGTACAAGACTGGCAGGCCATGTATTTACCCCAGACGCCAAAGATTGCTGGTTATAACGTTTGGGGCACAGCCACGCTTTAGATAACTTAATAGTTGCTGCTGGTGGTTTTTGGGTAGAAGTGGCGGTAGACATAAGCGGCGTTTTACCGCCCGTGTACTACGTTACTCTATTTTATCAATTGTCAGTGCCATAACCGCGAGCCAGTTTGCGTCCATTTCCGGCAGCCACTTTTTCAGCAGCGGGGTAGTGGCCTCTTCAGCTGACAAGCCTTTTCTCAGTGTGAGGTATTTATAGGTAAATACAGACGCCCGGTAGTTTGCGGCGCAATGTACCAGTACGTGTTGATCGTTTTTCTCTAGCGCATCCATGGTGTCGAAAAATGTTTTCACATGCTCGGCGGTTGGCGCATCCCATGGCACAGGAATATGAGTGTAGGCCATGTCTAAAGCGTTGACAATTTCGCCCTCGTTAGCCAATGCGTTTGCAGATTCAGGCATCGCCAGGTTGATGACCGCGGAATAGTCGGCATCTCTAACTTGGGTGAATTGATCTGGGGCTGGCTGTCCAGCGGTACCAATATTTGCGGTCATGGCATAGAAATTCAAAACACCTGCCAATGGCGCTTGATTGGAGGCCTTGTCTGATTCCTGACTCAAAGTCTCGCTTATAAAGAGGGGGGTTAACAGCAGTAGTGTCAGTGACGCAGCTATATTTTTCATCGGTCTAATTGTCCTTTTTAACCTTACTCTTGGCATTACTTTTGGCATTACTTTTGGCACTACTTTTAGAGCTACTTTCAAAATAGGGGTGCCGAGCCCACATTTTTTAAATGCTATGGTTTATGACCCGCCAGCTTATCTATTTTTGCAGCGTACTCTTCGCCGACGGCGGCCACCACATGCTTTCTAAGTTCTTCGTAGGTGAAGGGGTGAAAAAAAACTCTTCGTACATGGGTGATATTAACAAAGATGCCCCACAGATTTAGCGCCACGCAGATGAGTAATATCTCCATACGCACCAAGTGACTGAAAAATACAAACATAACCAGTTGTAGCCAAAATTCTGGCTTCAGCAAAATTATCATGAAGCCTAGTTTCCCCGGCATCATAGTTGACCAAATAACGGGCATGAGTACCGCAAAGCCGATGAAGATTAGTTCGAGTTCAAACCTTGTGACGTGGCCTTCTAGTGCGCCGTTAAGTGCGACAAAGCCTAAGATGATGCAAATGGCCGCATGCATTTTGCGCGCGACAATATCTTGAATTCTAATCCACGCATTAATGCCGCCATCTTGCTGAGCCCATTTGGGCACCTTGGCAATGAAGTCATCGAATGTTTCGTAAGTACCAATGCCGAGATAAATGATGGCCTCTATCCATAACACCCACATAAGCAATGGCGTGACTTGATAAAATTCTGTTGAGCTGAGCATTGTTATTCTCCTTGACTGTGCCTACGCATGGCTAATGCATCCCTAATGCATCCCTAATGCATCCCTAATGCATCCCTAATGCATCCCTAACGCATGCCAAACGCAATAGGCGCGAAACGGAGCTAAATCCCCCAGTCGGTATAAGAAGCTTTTTCTTGAAGGTTGTATAGGACGGATTTTTAGCTTTCTTTTTTTGGGGAGAGGAGGGGAGTAGGTTGGGGAAGAGAAATAGACAAAGAAAGAAACAAAAAAAGCTCCCCGACCTAAAAATTTAGGCCGGGACTCCCATCGCGAGATACTTTACTTACTTAAGGATGAAAACCTCGTGCGTGAGAGTGTCGCCTCGAGCATCAAAAGTGATTACGTCAAAATTTTGGGTGCCATCATTCCTATTCACAGTGTTGTACATTGTGACGTTGGAGCCTTCTCTGCGCCATGCACCTGTAAACCGGCCTGTCATTACTGTTTCTGCATCAGCTCCGCCGCGCCCAATACCCTCTACAGCGCCAGATACACCGTCGGCTGATTAGGTCGTGTTGTAAGTGACATAGACGCTACCGTACTCACCCATTTGCCAGAGGCTGTGATAGTTGTTTTGTCGCTATCCACATCAACCGATGTGACATTAAGGATTGAGGTGGCTTGGCGTGGCTTTAGATGAAGACCGTTTTCGTCCTCTTCGTGGTGACCGGCAACTGCACCCTGAGCAAGTGCGAAAATGAAAAGACCAGCAATAGTTGCCTGCATAAAGGAAACTGCTAATTATTATTAATTGACCCAAGCAAAAGGCTACGCCTAAATTGTTTGAGCATCATTAGGCTATCACGCTAACTCTTAGCGATGTTTTGCATTGACTTAGCTCTCTAGCTCTCTAGCTCTCTAGCTCTCTAGCTCGCGGT